>WNGK01000368.1_pt1 | contig 82081 bp, 91 predicted proteins | sample 5400601 | NCBI WGS metagenome assembly WNGK01 (sample SAMN13153376, study PRJNA577476) | soil metagenome | isolation source: 60 cm soil or saprolite under Garry oak tree replicate 1 | place: USA:California | collected 2016-06-15
TACCAACGGAGGCGGGTCGTACAGTGGGGGTACTCAAAACGACTTTACATTCAACGTTTTCGATCCTGCCCTAGTTCCCAACTATGGAACTTCTTGCACCAAGGCCAGTGATCCGACCTGTTACGGCAGGATTCATACTGAGATGGACCATGATTGGCAGGCAGCGCACTACTGTGGTTCCGGGACAGCCTGTGATCCGAGCGCCCTCTCCAGCCAGACCACTGACGGAGTTACCCTTATCGATTTCCAGGGTTTCGTCTACTGGGACGCGGCCAGTAGCACCGCGCAGGACCATTCTTTCTCTGGATGGGAGCTTCACCCCCTAACCGGGTGGAGAATACACCAAACCACCACACTGACGACCTCCATCAGCTTCAGTCCGACGTCTCCGGTCGCAGGTCAATCAGTAACCTTTACTGGAACAGTTTCGGGCGGGACTTCGCCCTACACCTATTCATGGAATTTCGGTGATGGAGCAACCGCCACCGGGAACCCTGTCACTCACACTTACAGTGCAGCCGGGAGCTACCTTACACAATTATCCGTTACTGATTCGAAAGGAGCCACAGGGTCCTCGTCAACGACGGTCATCGTTGGCTCCGGCCCGAATTTCAGCATCTCCAGCAGTCCCACGAGTCTTACGATACAATCAGGCTCGTCGGGAACCTCCGTCATAAGCCTGGCCAGCCTCAACACCTTCTCAGGCAGTGTGGCTCTTTCCGCGTCGGTTTCACCTTCCTCTGGCCTCACGGCTTCTCTGAGCCCCACTAGTGTTAGTCTTTCCTCTGGAGGGACTGGGTCCTCGACCCTCACTGTTTCTTCGTCGACTGTTGGTAGCTATACCATTACCGTGAGGTCTGACTGCCTCTATGAACCCTACCAGTGTCAGCCTTTCTTCAGGAGGGTCTGCCTCATCGACCCTTACAGTCTCCTCCTCAACGGCGGGCAGCTACACCGTTACTATAACAGGAACCAGCGGGTCCCTCGCTCACTCGACGACCGTGACCGTAACCGTGACTTCGGTCTCCTCGGTCGTTGTGGCCTCCGACGGTGCAGTCGGACCAACGTCCGTGGGCACGGGCGGTGGTGAGAAACTGATCCAGGATTCTGCTGGAAAGATGATTGCGGTTTATGTCGACAGCTCGGGAAGGATTGGACTGGCTTACGCCAACTCTGACCCTCTGATAAACGGCTGGTCCACCACGGTTAAGTCGTCAACGCCCATTTCGGCATATGCTAGGCCGGCTGCTGTCTTGCTGTCGTTAACTTCCTTAAGGATCATAGCGGAAGGCGGGGCAGCTGCTGGGCAGATTGCCAGCATCCCGGTAACGGTTCTCCGCGATTCCCAGAACAACATCACAGGCTTCACCTTTGGTACGGCCTCAGTGCTAGATTCCTCCGGGACCGCAGCGTACCCAACCACTGTCCTTGCCCATAATGGGGATATTCTAGTCGCCTGGGCCTTCAAGACCTCTACAACCTCCCAAGTTCGGTCTTTGAGATGGGACCCGGCCACAGGCTGGACCAATTTTGCAGGCACTTCATCAACGCCTGATAACGTAATCGTTGACAATTCCAGCCTTGAATGGATGATTCCCAATATCATTGAGAGGCCCGACAACAACAAGATCTACCTCTTGGCCAACCGGCTCTCAGCACCTCCCTCCACCCTCGCCTACAACCTGGCCACTTGGAACGGCTCCTCATGGTCGTGGGGAACCCAGAATCTAAACTATGAAACGAACGCATCCTCGGGGGTCGAAGACCCTGCCACCTTCGCCTGGGACCCTGTCGCATCCGTCGTAGTAGTATCCTATGGTATTACCGGGACCCAAAGCTATGGTGTGTTCACACTCAACTCCCTGGACTCGAAGACGCATCTGGATACACCTTCTCTAGCGATAACAGAACGGGACTGGGGAACAATATCGGTTCACATCACCACGGGCGACTACTACATCTTCCTCATGAACGTCAACACTGACGGTGGAAGCGGAACGCTAGGCTACATCAGACATCCCGTTGGAGGCTCTTGGAATTCTACCCTCACAATCCTCGACTCGGCCACCAATAATGAGGGGTTGAACATGAGAGCGACAGGAACCAGCCCGACTCTAGACTTGGTGTACGCTCAAGGTACCTCCTCTCCCGCAACTATCAGGTTTACTCGGCTGAGCCCATTCAATCCACCCAGTTTCAACATCGCCGCCAGTCCCACAGCTGTGACCGTCCAGGCAGGTTCCTCGGGCGCCTCTACCCTCACGTTGACGAGTCTCTACAGTTTCACGGGGGTCGTGACTCTGTCCACAATTGTGTCTCCTTCAGGCTTGACTGCCGCCACGAGCCCAGTAAGTGTTAGTCTGACCAGCGACGGAACAGGAACCTCTACCCTTACGATGAGTTCCACGTCTATTGGTAATTACACAGCCACGGTCACCGCTACTGGCGGCTCAATTACGCGCTCAGTCACGTTAGCTGTTAAGGTCGTTGACTTTGCCATATCCACCGGTTCGTCGAGCCTAAGTATCCTTGCAACCCAATCGGCCACTTCCAGCATTACCCTCAAAAGCCTCGGTGGGTTCACGGGAAGCATAACGCTTACGACCGCCGTTTCACCTTCAGGCCTCACGGCCTCCATGAACCCGACCAGCGTGAGCTTGACGCCCGTCAGTTCTGGCACCTCGACCCTCACGGTCACGTCATCAACAGGCGGCGCCTACACCGTCACTGTGACGGGAACGAGCGGTGGGGTCTCCCACTCCATCCAGATTACCGTCAACGTAGCGGACTACACGGTCTCCACCAACCCGTCCACCGTGGGCTTCCCTTTGGGCTCTAGCGGCTCCTCAACTATCACCTTAACGAGTCTGGGCGGTTTCTCGGGCACCGTGGGCCTTGCAGCGTCCGCTTCGCCATCTGCGGGACTAACAGTATCATGCACTCCGTCCAGTGCCTCCTTGACATCTGGAGGATCTGCCACCTCAACCTGTACATTCTCAGCCTCGACAGAAGGCACCTACACCGTGACTATTACCGCCTCCAGTAGTCCGCTATCCCACGCGACAACGGTGACGGTCGGAGTTGGAGACTTCTCCATTTCTGCCACCCCGGCCACCGTTACCATATCCACCGGAAGTTCGGGCACATCCACCATCAACCTATCCAGCCTCAGTAGTTTCGCCGGCACAATATCCCTCTCTGCCTCCGCCCCCTCAGGTCTCACTGCCACCGTGAACCCGACAAGTGTTAGTCTTTCATCAGGAGGGTCCGGTTCATCCACCTTGACCCTTTCCTCGTCGACGGTGGGCAGCTACACCATTAATGTAACTGGTACTAGTGGTTCCTTGTCTCACTCGACCACTGTTGATGTGAGTGTGACCCTCGCACCAGACTTCAGCATTTCCAGTAGCACATCGAGTCTTACCGTTCAATCAGGCTTCTCAGGAACGTCCACGATCAATCTCGCTAGTCTTAACGGGTTTTCAGGAACCGTAACACTGGCCACCTCGGTTCTACCTTCCGGGTCAACCGCATCCACCAACCCGTCTACAGTCACCCTAACCTCGGGTAGCTCTGGAAGCTCAACACTCACCGTGACATCTTCAACCCCAGGCAACTACACGGTGACTGTTACCGCTACAAGCGGTTCCCTTTCCCACTCAATCCAAGCCACAGTACAGGTTGTCGACTTCACAATCTCGGCCAGCACAAGCTCCCTCACGGTGCCGCCTGGCACATCATCCAATTCTAGCATTACCCTCACCAGTGTTAACGGACTGACCGGCAGCCTGTCCCTCACTGCGACCGTATCTCCCTCTGGACCCACATCATCCCTCAACCCGGCCACCGTGTCCTTGTCCGCTGGTAGTTCAGGATCCTCCATCCTCACGGTCTCCTCCCCGAGCAATACCAGCCCGGGCATCTACACAATGACTATCACAGCGACTATTGGATCACTCTCTCACAGCGTCACAGTCACCGTCAACGTTCCGGACTTTGGAATCACCGCGAACCCATCCACAGTTAACCTCTCATCCGGCTCCAGCGCAACTTCCACGATCAACCTAGCTAGCCTAGGAGGGTTCAGCGGGACTGTAACACTGACAGTAGCATCATCGCCAAGCGGTCTCGTCGTCTCGGAAAGCCCTGCCAGCGTTGCACTGGCCGCTGGAGGGTCCGGCACTTCAACCCTGACGCTGAGCTCTTCTACAGTGGGAACCTACACAGTAACCGTAACAGGGACGAGCGGCTCAACCACACACACCGTCACTATCACCGTCAATGTCCAGGACTTTAGCCTCAGCACTAATGTAAGCTCCCTCAGCTTAGTTGCAGGCACCTCGGGAACAGTCACGATCAACCTCGCCAGCATAAGCGGCTTCACGGGTCCAGTGTCTCTATCCGCAGTCTGCACGCCCACCGGGCCTAAGCTCAGTCTGAGTTCGAGCAGCGTTTCACTAACCTCAGGTGGGTCGGGAACGTCCACTTTGACAGTTCGCACCCTCCACAAGACCCCGCCAGGTACGTATACAATTACGATAACTGCAACCAGCGGTGGCTTGACGCACACCATCACCGTCGCACTTACGGTCACCTAACCTCTCTTTTCTTGAGGATTTGTGGCCAGTAGCTCAACGAAGCTATTGGCCGGAAATCACTCCCCGGTCACGGTTTCTTTGTATACCCCAAGATGTACGGACAACCAAGAATATTCATCATGATGAGCAATTCTAAAATAACCTGCAAACACAGAGCAAACAGGGCGATTGCGAATGGCTAGTCAAAGGTCAGAGAGCGCTACAATAACGCGCTCCAGGCTGCCGAGCAGGAGGACCGCGATGCTGGCCCTGTTCACTGCGCTCATCTTCATTGGGGAAATAGTTCAAGGCCAGGTCTTAGAGGTCTTTAACCTCGGTTTCGGGGTTGAGCTATCTGATGTCTTCGCCCTGATTGGTTTAACGTTCACCGGCTGGTATGCAGCGCCCTTCTTCGCCCTTGCCCATGCGATCGCAAACCCAGGCCTCGCTATCCAAATATTTCCCAGAGACTTGATCGCCCTAGCCATGGCAGGCCTGGCCATCGATAGGTTGAGGGACCAGCCTTGGATCAAGGACCAGCAATGGCTTGTGTTCTTCGTCCCCTGGGCCCCGGCTGCAGCTACCATAACAGCGATAGTGCTGGACAAGACGACCGGCCCATCCCTTGACTCTGGCCTCGGCTTCCTTCAGGGACTTGCCACTTCCTTCCCTGCTGCCGTAGTTGCAACTTTCGTGTTTTTCGCCCTACACCGCAAGATCAGCAAGCCCCAAGTGAAGACGTAGGCCGAAGAGTGAGAATGTACTTTCCATTTCGTCTTTCTCGTGCTGATCGTAATGTTGCCAGAATCAATGGCTGACTTTTAGACAATACCTGGGACGCTTGGTTTGACAAACTTTCTCAAGAGGAAACGAAAGCAAGAACGAGAGGGGGCTATCAAGAGTAGGAAGGGTCGTCAGAGGAAGGTCAAGGCGGTTAAGGTAGCCCTGCTCACGGTGACCATACTGGTCGGTGTTGTCATCATCGTTAACTCCCTCAATATCGGCAACCAAAGGCATAGAATTGTTGGCTACCCGCCAAGCCACTATCAGCAGGGAATTCTCGTAAGTAATGTGACTCAAACATTTGCCACCGAGTATGAGTGGAACTTCAATTTCACCCCAGGGAGCACTGTAAACGTGAGACTGGTTCTGACGGGTCAAGTACCTGTTCAGGTGGACTTTGGTACGACCTCTGCTTTCAGCACCAACCTGTTAACCGGAAGCTATGCGGGACCGTTCGCCATGTCAGGGGTTCTGAAGCCCTCTATCCCCACAATGACTTGGACTGGCAATGTGCCGGCGGGCGGAGGGTATAAGATTGAACTGGTAAATGTCGGGTATGAGGGCAGCGTTGCATCAGTCCAAGCCTACGTCGACGCCGAGTGAAGACCCCCGACCATTTCGCAGAGTATTCCTTATTGGCCTCGTCAGTCTTTTCACTGACATAGCCACCGAAATGGTGTTTGCGCTTCTACCATTGTTCGTGGTGGAAGACTTAGGGGCCACAACTGCTTTCTTGGGGCTGATGGAGGGCGCGGCCGAATCACTAAACGACACTTTCCGAGTCATCTCCGGACTAGTCACCGACAGGATATCCAAGCGCAAGCCTCTTCTAGTAATCGGCTATGCGGTTTCGGCCTTCACAAAACCCCTGTTTGGTTTGGCGAATAACTTCGCCACGGCCCTCTCTCTTCGGTTAATCGATAGGGGAGGAAAGGGCATTCGCACCTCCGCCAGAGATGTCCTGCTCAGTGAGAGCGTAGCCGAAAAACATCGGGGAAAGGCGTTTGGGTTTCACCGTTCCATGGACCAGGCAGGGGCGGTGGTAGGACCACTCCTGGCCTATTTCCTTCTTCCATTTTTCGGCGTTAGGGGCATTTTCCTATCTTCCATCATTCCAGGGGCCATCGCAGTTGTTATCGTCGTTTTCCTAGTCCATGATGTCAAAGCGGAACCGAAGAAGAGGGTCGGAGGTTTCCTGCACAATGCTCGAACTGTTCTCAGCATGAAAGTCGCCAGTTTCCTAGCAGTAATCGGTATCTTCGCTGCGGGAACCTACAGCTACGCCTTCGTGCTCCTCAAAGCCGTGAGTTTGAAAGTCGATACTGGTACCGTGCCCTTGGTCTATGCAACCCTAAACCTCGCCACTGTTCTGGTAGCGATTCCCTTCGGAATGTTCGCGGACAGGATTGGGAACCGCAAGGTCCTTCTGGTCGCCTATGCTTTCTTCCTCGCAACGACACTCGGAGGCCTAATGATAACCTCTGGGCCGATCTACGCCTACATCCTAGCCTTCGGATACGGGCTCTTCTTGGGAACCTCTGACACAGTCCAGCGAGCTTTGATTCCATCACTTGTACCTGCTGACTTCAAGGGAACAGGATACGCTCTGTACTACATGGTGCTGGCTATTGGTGCACTCACCGCAAACACTGTTTTTGGAACCCTGTGGAACCTAGTCTCGATTGAATCTGCGTACACATACAGTTTGACCATGGCAACTGTGGGCATTATTGGACTCGGATTCCTTCTCCTCGAAGAACGTTAGTTCAGAGAACTGAGGTCTCCTTTGTTAGAACTCTTGCCCAACGGACAAGTTTCTTGAACAAGCCCCGGGACAGCGGCTTGAGGGGCGGGATCGCGTGTTTCGAGAGCTGCTCATCTTGAGGCGACATCGGATTGCAGCTACTTGGGTGATAGTTTTCCTCGTAGTTGTTGGGTCCTTGTTTCCTGTTGGAAGGGCGGCTTCCAATCCCTGCCTTGTGTACTCAGGCTTAAGTTTCCCGGTTTCCTTCAGGTTCGCACCCGACGGTCGCATTTTCTTTAACGAGAAAAACACTGGAAATATTCAAATCATCCAGGGCGGTTCCGTTCTGGCTACGCCATTTGCCACTTTGCCAGTAGCCACAGATGGGGAGGAACAGGGGCTTCTAGGTCTCGCACTTGACCCAGCCTTTTCGGTAAATGGGTTTGTGTACGTCTACTATACCTACTCCGACAGGCCTTACTATCACGGGCGGATAACCCGGTTTACGGCGACCGGAAACACCGGAATAGATCCTTTGCTCATATTCGATGTGAGAGACCCGTCCCCGGCCACGACTAACCACAACGGGGGCTACCTAAGGTTCGGGCCCGACGGCAAGCTGTTCGTTCAGGTTGGCGAATTCGCAGACTCGAACCAGGCCCAAAACCTCACCTCGAACGCCGGCAAGATATTACGCATCAACTCAGACGGGTCCACACCCTCGGACAATCCTTTTGCAGGGAGCCTTGTCTACGCCTACGGGATCAGGAATGGCTTTGGAATGGATTTCGACCCGAACGACGGAAAGCTTGTTGAGACGGAAGCCGGCCCTTCCAGCGATGACCAGATCAATATTATCCAGCCCGGCCGCAACTACGGATGGCCAATCTGTCTGGGGGTCTGTAATAATCCGGCGTATGTCGACCCTATTGCCACGTTTACCCCTGTGGTAACTCCTACAGGAATTGCCTATGCCTCGCCAGGCGTCTACTATTTTGGTGAGTGGACCGGTGCAAGCCTCCAAAAACTAACGCTCACGTTATTCAACAGGGTGGACTCTATCCAGCAAGTCTGGTCCCTTGGAACTCCGAACAACGGGGTCTTAGACGTGGTCCTTGGCCCGGACAAGAGACTCTACTTTTCCACGACCACGGGAATATACGCATACGACATTCCAGTTACTGTCTCGCCCCCAGGAACAACACCATCGTTCCTCGAAATGGTTTTTGGAAACCTACTGGTTGACGTTTCAATTGTTGCAGCGGCGGTTGCGACGGTTGGACTGATAATGTTCCGGCGGAAAAGGATGAAAGCCCATCACGTTTGATATTGCAGTCCTCATCCAAATAGTCATCGCATATGCCGGAATCTTCCCATTCCAGGGAGTACATTACCGCGGAAGCTGCTAGAAAGACAGGCAACTATGAATGAATGGAAGCGGCAGCGTTTCATGTTCAAGGGCTAAGATTTGGTGTCGAAGATGCATCAGAGCGGGCCCGCGTCACTGCTTCGATGGCTAAGTGTTATTTTCAAGGAGTCTTCCAGGCCGAGACACGGGACTCTTTCAAGAACAGGATGGGTCAGGCCCATGCGGCCTATGAGAAAGCTCGCGAGCTATACTTTGACGCCGGGCGAGAATCAAGAAGACACACGAGCTCAAGATTCCCCTCAAGGCCAGAAGAAAAGGGTCGTACAAACTGAGTCCTAGAACCATGTTTGTGGATGAACGGGGGAATTACAAGTCGTTCGAGTTTGAGCCTGTGGCCCTGAATGTCCGGAGCTTGGGATTTCGGGCTGGCTAAAGGGGCCCAAGTAGTATCCTTGTCTTAGCAGAACGGGGGCCAAGAGCACGTATTAGGCCAAGCTAGGGTGCCCCCAGACCCGTTCCCTCTGGGAAATCTTAATTCGCTCCGACAGGGAGCCAGTTTCCAGCGGGAGAGGCGGTTTTCTGAATGTACTGTATGAAGTGTGGCGCTCAGCTGCCTGACGATGCGGCGTTCTGTTCGAAATGCGGTGCTAGAATGGGTCAGCTTGGCCACGCTGGCTCCGGCCCGGCTAGCCCAAACGCTCCCAGGGCGGACCAGGTCCTAGCGCCTTCGGGTGCAACTTCGCTAAGGTGTCCGAGTTGCGCTGCCCCCATACGCCCCAAGTTTGGGGAGATGATAATCACCTGCGAGTACTGTGGGAGCAGCATTAGCCTTGGAAGCATGGGATGGGCGAATATTCAGAAACAAACCATGCTTCCCATGAGGATTCCTACCACCGACCAGATTTCCTCCATTGTTAGGTCGATGATGGACAGAGGATTGCTTCACCGACACTTGCAGGAGAGTTCCACGTTGGAAGAGATGAGCCTCTCAATAGTCCCATACTGGCTGGTGGGGGTATCAGCGAGAACCTCCATCGTAGCCACTGATATGGTGGCTGAGGGTGCGCAAGTAGCAACCACTGCCGCCCTGTTCGGAGTCTTGGCCGGGGGAATGGGTGGTGGCCGACGAGGGGGGTTTGGCGGGCCTCTCCTAGAAGGTGCGTTGCTTGGTTCAGTGATGGGCGGGGGAATGGGTGGTGGGGGAAAGAAGAGGGCGATTCAGATGAACGAGAACTACAACTACCCGATAGTTGGCCTAAAAGCACTTACGGCGTACCAGCCCCACGACTACCAGTTCGTCCTCCAGGACCGGACTCTCTTCGACATTTCCAAGTTCCCGAAAGGGATCAATGTATTGAACGGAGACATTAGTGAGGAAGCTGCAAAGTACCAGGCAAAGACACTGGTGGACGAGCTCCAGTCGCAAAAAGCCCACGCCCAATACCATATGATTCAACAGATATCCTCTGAAGAGGACATATCTGACGCGGAACTGCTCCACGTTCCCATCTGGTTTGTGAGATATGACCATAAGGGGAGCAAAATGGTACTTGTAGTCGACGGGAATTCAGGAAACGTAATCAACAGCATGGGACTGTAGGGGCCAACCTTTCTTTCACTCAGGGCACCAGAGTGGAATGTGTGGTGCGGCCGCCGGGATTTGAACTCCCGGACCGTTTTCTGTTGACGGTCTCCCGGGTCGTTGGGTTGGAAGCCCACTGGACGCCCCTGGGCTATGTCCTAGACCAGGCTAGACTACGGCCGCACAGCTTTCGCGTCAGGCATTGGGTTCTTCTATCTTACTGTGGCTCCGGACATCAATGTCCGTAGAGCCCTGTATTCTTCCGAGAGGACTAGGCGTAAACAAGAAATAACGTAACGAGAGTTATCGCTCTGGTTTCTTGACTATTGTCGAGTGTGAAGATTGTCAATGCGATGCCAGGTGTTCCTGGAATGAACAAGCCTGAGATTGAACGGTACCTAGCCGATGGAAAGCTTCTGATGCGGCTAGGGACCGTGGACGGGAACGGTGATCCGCAAATTCATCCCGTGTGGTATCACTATGCGAACGATAGGCTCTACCTGATGACTAGAAACGGCACGAGGAAGGCCGAGAACCAAACGAAAGAGCACAGTCTACTTCTCTATCGACACCGAGGCTATGCCTTACAGTGGTCTGAAGGGTAAGGGGATGGCTCGCATCGTCAAAGAGACCGGAAGGGCCTTGCCGATTGTGCAGAGGATCGTGACGAAGTACTTGGGTGATAAGAGTGGATTGGGGAAGAGGATGGTCGACGCAGCTAGGAGTGGGTCCGAAATCGTGATTGAGATCATCCCAAGCTATTATTCTGTTTGGGACTATGGGAAGATGACCTAGTCCTAGGCTAGGTCTTTGGCTCGTGCTCCTTGAGCAGGGCCGCTACTTCGTTATGTCCTTTTTCCACAGCATAGGTAAGGGCCGTTTTTCCATCGGCCATGCGTGCTTGCGGGTCTGCCGTGTGCAAGCAGGAGCTTGGTAATTTCGAGGTTTCCCGACGCAGCGGCCTCCATTAGCGGTGAGAAACCGCCTTCGTACCTGTGGTTGACGTTGGCTCCGTCGGCTAGGAGGGTTTCGGCAATGCTCCGGTGCGCCCTAGAAACGCTGCCGCTAAGAGCAGTGTATCCGGAGGAGTTTCTGGCTATTGCGTTGACGTTTGTTCCTGCCTTGAGTAGGAAGTCCACAGCTTCCTTCTGTCCCAAGTATGCGGATAGTTGAAGGGCTGTGAATCCTTCTGGGGAGTAGGCGTTGACGAGTTCCATGTCCCGCTTTACCAGTGCTCGCACCTGGTCCATTTTTCCCAGGCTTGCCGCCTCGAAAATGTCCAAGTCATGTTTTCGTTGGGCTAGAAGTTCGGCCAGTTCTTGGTGGCCAGAGTAGAGGGCGAAAAGTATTCCCGTGGCTCCTGTCTTGTGTTTTGCATTCAGAAGGCTTGGGTCATTTTCGATTAGCTGTTTTACCCTGGCCGTGTTTTCAGCCTTCAGGTTTTCGAAGAGTTCATCTTGGTTCAAAGTTAGCATAGCTAATGATTAGCTAAGCTAATATATATGCCCTTTCCCTGAATAAAACCAGAGAGAATGAGCGACAGGCAAGACTTGGAAGAGGTCAGCAGAAGTCTCCATAGTGTGGCTATTCACCTACTCCGCAACTTGAGGGTTCAGGACTCAGCCTTGGGAATCGGTCCCTCGCAGCTCTCAGCCCTGTCCGTCCTTGTCTTCGGTGGGCCCAGATCCCTGCGCGACCTTGCAAAAGCTGAGCAGGTTCGTCCGCCCACTATGAGTAGGATCGTCGATGCCCTCGTGGATGAGGGATTGGTCAAACGGGAAGTGAATAGCTCTGACCGGCGCTCTGTTACAATCTCGCCAACCCAGAGGGGCGTTCATGTAATGCAGGAAGGGCGCGCCCGTAGAGAGAAGCAGCTATTCGAGCTTCTCAAGCGACTAGGGCTGGACGAGGTCAGAATCGTTCAAAGGGCTACTGAGATTCTCTCAAGGATCCTTCAGTCTGGGACCAGCAGCGCTTGACGCTCCTTGCCTAGCTGAAACCAGTTTACTTTCATCCATCACCACTTCAATAGGAGAGGTTCCTAAGGGCTGAACTCAATTTGAAGTTCATTCTGACAGGTCTCGGAAACTGGTGCCCATCCGGGAGATTGATCCAAGCCGGGGTCCTAGCAGCCGAGAATGCCGGATTCTCTAGTGTCTTGTTTCCTGACCAGTACATGTGGGACCCGGCCGACTTGGGAGTGGACACCTACGAAGGAATTGATTCCACATTGGACACTTGGCAAATGCTGGCCTTCACGATTTCGCAGACAGCTTCATACATTCCCATAACAAGTGAGGCTTCGAACCGAAGTTGATCCGTGCCGATAAGAACCGCACTCAAGTATTCTGTCCCCATCGGCTTCGTAAACCCTAATAGATATCGAAAGCCATCACGGCGACCATATTGTCTTCGGAGAAGAGGCTGCGGTTCAGAATCAGGAGGGGAGATTTTGAGGTCGAACTAGAGGGAGAGTTCGACTATGTTCGGGAACGGTACGAGGAATTGCAGGGCGCTCTCAAGCCCACTCCTGGGGCAAAGCCATCCGATCAATTAACTCAATCTGCGGAGGTTCCTCCCGAGATCAAAGATTCGGTGTCTGGCATTATCGAGTTCACTTCCGAAGGCAGGCCCCACCTCACAGTCCCGGTGGACAATCTCTCTGCCAAAGAAGCCATCTCCATAGTCATGTACTCTCTCCATCCCAAGCCCCTCGGAGATGACGAGCTAAGCAGTCTACTCAGCTCTTCGTGGAAGGCCACCAACGAGAGCGTCGTAAGAGCCAGGGTCAGCGAGCTACGGAAAGAGGGAAAACTGATTTCGGAACGGGGAAGCTATGTTCTATCAGGTGCGGGCGTTCAGTGGGTACAGGGCCAGGTGCTTCCTAGGCTTCAGAAGTCCCCCTAGTTTTGAGGAGCCAGTCTCTCCTCGCGATTCCCCGTTCCGTCAAGGTGTAGTAGAATCTCCCCTGTCTCCGGGCCCTTTTCAAGAGGCCCTGCCGCCAGTACCTGAGAAGCGCCATCTCAATCGCCTTGTCCGTGTGCTTCCCGTCCCCTGTGGAGGCCAGTTTGAGGATCTGGGCGCTCTCGTATTCCTCAGAGGACTTGAACAGTCCCAGTATCTTGAGCTTGAGCTGGTTGTAATCCATGACTGCTCGTTTCCACCTCAAACGGGTGACAATAATAAAAGGTCATTCCCCCGCCTCGATAGGCGCAAAAATCTGAGTGCGAAAACGTGCCGGCTAAGAGTAACACCTTGTAGTCCATCCCGAACTAATCAGAGCGCCGAATTAGTTTCACTTTCACTCCCGACTTCACGAGTAACACCTTGTAGTAGGCGCTTCGGGACCGAAAATTGTTATATATCAAACTTGAAGAACGCTTGGGCTGAGTTAAAGTGTCGGACCAGACGAGCATCTCCTCAAAACAACTTGAAGCCCAGCCTTCTGGGACCATTGAAGTTATCGTGAAGCACCAGGGAATCGAGAGCAAAATCATCGGAACCCCTGATGGAGTAATCCATGAACTCCTCAGCTACTTTTCCAAGCTCTACCCTTCCCTCGAGCTTGTGTCCAAGGTAGTTCTCACGCCAGACGTCTCTGAATTCCTCCAAGCCTGCACCGGCATCCTAGCAGCTTCCCAAGAGGGTCTCGCCGTTTTGAGAGATGTCAGTAGTCTCCGAGACAAGGAACTCATCATGCTCTATCTCGCTGGCTCCCGCCTCCAACACCTGGTCGGGAAAAAAGGCACCGACGCTGTGAGTCTTGAGGATTTGACAAGAACAACGGGTAAGGCGACAGGAACGGTTGCTGGACGCTTGAGCGAGCTATGCAATGAACAGCTCACAGAACGAGCCGGCAAAGGCTCCTACAGGCTAACCACAATGGGCTCCCGGACAGTTGTCAAAACACTGATGCCGAAGGCTGCGGGGTTTCCGGAGAGGTAGAATGACATTGTCGGAACGTCCCAAGGTCAAGGTTCAGATCGAATGGGGAGACATGAAACATACCGTGGAGGGAGACTTGGACTCCGTCATCAGAGAAGTAGTCCAGTTCGCTGCAAAAGTACTGCCAAACTATTCCCTCGCATCCAAGCTTACCTTCGCCCCAGACTACTCCTCCATGGTAGACGACCTCTCGGAGACTGTGAAGCTGACACCGGAGGGAGAAGTCGTGCTTCTGAAACCTGAGATGTCTGCTGAGAACTCCATCGCCTTGGTACTGCTCGCCGCCCGGGTTGCCAGTGCGGTCGGGACAAGGCCGACTGCTGACTTGAGCCCTGAGATGATAAGCCGGGCGATAGGAAAAGCTGTCAAGACGGTTCGAAACACACTTGCAATACTCACGAAGACGGGCGTTGTAGAAAGGACTCCTGACGGGAATTACAAGCTGACGATTCAGGGGATACGAAAATCTCACGAGACAGCCCGGGGCATGAACACTCGGGTCGCAGCTGCTGAGAAACAGGTGGCTGCAACAGGATGATACGGAAATGGGTGCGGGGGTCACCGGGAGAGGGGGATCTCCCGCGTGAAACTGGGGGAATCTGAGTTTGCTCCACCGCACCCAAGAGCTTACTGAGAATCTGACGGAAATAAAAAGCATACCGGAGGCTATCAGTCTCCAACCCATTCCGGAATCACTACTAGCACTATCCAACAGGTCCATGGAGAAACTCCGAGGCTCCTCCTTCAACCCCCGAACAGTCTCCCTGGTTGATCTCGGAGTTGAAGACGGCGATTCTGAAGAACGACTGGACCTAGGACCATCTCAAGAGGCAATAGGCTTCAGACGGAGCCCGATACAACCCCGCCGGGACCCAGTCCAGATTGCAGCATGCGACGCCTCCAGCGTCAAGATAGGTGAGACCGAGACCGGAATGATATTCGCAATCCGGGCCGTAGCCGTCTGGAGAAACCCTGACAAAACCATGTTCACCAGGTGGGGGCCGCTGCTATTCCACATTCCCAACTCCGACGGCCAACCGGACAGAATCCGGGACGATGACTCTAAGATCTTCGGAGGACTATCAGTAAAGACCCTCAGAGTCCTGACAAGGCTTAGAAACCATGTGGAAAGATGGGCCCAGGAAGTACTGTCTACCACCGTCAAAGACGGAGTTGTTCTGTTCGACGGCTCGCTAACAGCTGGAACCCCTGACAACCCTGCCAGTCGTGTTAACAACATACTCTCCACGACCCGGGCCAATAACAGCGTCGTTCTCGCCCTCTCCAAATCGACCCAGCTGACAGTGGGCGGCAAGAACATCCTAGGCTTCTTCGACTCTGACAAAGCCCCCCACCTAATCGACATGAGTTCAATAGTTGAGAGAGAGTATCCGCCGTACCCTGTCAGGTTTCTCGGCCGGGTCTGCGTCGTCAAGTTCTCCCCCGACGGATTCCTGTTCCGCCTCGACATCGACAGGGAAGCCAGCGAAGAATCGGCCCTGTTGGCTCTAGGACGGGTCGCGGGAAGCGACGTGATCTTCCACGGCTACCCGGAAACCCTCCGGCTGGCCCATATCTACAGCACTTTCACCGCTAACGAGATTCTAGCCATCCAGAGGTTCGTCGCCACTAACCACCAGGTATCCCTCCTGTCCCGGCCCAACTTACGCCGCAGCCTCTTCGGGCCCTTCGGCACGAGCAGGTACGTGGCCTAATGCGCATCTACCGGAAGGAAGGCGATGAGATCCAGCTAATCGCCTTCCCCGACGAGCAGATCCAGAAAGCCGACTACTTCCTAATCGAGGACCCGTCAGCCTCCCGAGGCCTACTAGTCCAAGTCATAGACCTACAGTACGCCAACGTCCCCGGCGTCCTAGAGGATATTCTCAGAGACGTGATGACAGATGGTGAGCTAGCAGGGGAAGACATAGACCCGCTCAACATCTCAAGCGAAGTGGACGCTCTAAAAGACACCCGGTTAGCAGTCTGCAAGGTCAGAGGAACCATCAACTCTGATGGAACCCTCTCCCCCAGCAACTCTTGGCTCCCCTCCCGAACCTCGTCCCGAATCAAACCCTACCAGATCACCCGTCTAATCATGAACGGTGGCAAGAGACCCTTGAAGGTCGGCCACAACGACGGCGAACCGGTCCAGATAGATGCTTCAGGACTCGACGGGGGACTCAACATTATCACCGGACGAAAAGGAACCGGCAAGTCTCACCTGGCCAAGCTCTTACTGCTCTCGCTAGCAGGATTCGGGGCGCCCTGTATCGTTCTGGACGTTAACGGGGAATATGTCAACCTCCACAAGTCCAGAGACGGCCGGCAATCCTCTGCAAGGCTGACAGTTCTCGGTGTCAGAAGTGGGCTCAACTTCTCCATGGCAAAGCTTGGGTACCGCACTGTCAGCGGTGTCCTCAGCCACGCCCTCGACCTTCCAGCAACATCCTCCAAGGTCTTCAGCACCATCTGGCGCGATCTAGAATCCAAGGCACAGGTTACACTACCAAACCTCATTGCCACTGTCCAGGCTTGGAATTGCCACGATAGTGTCAGAGAAGCGCTCGTCTCACGACTGCAGGTTCTGCTGGAATCGGGCCTGTTTGAGGAGACCAACCCTCTTACAGAGGAGAGGATACTCCACTCGATTGAGGCCGGAGGCCTCTTGGTGGTGAACCTGAAGAATCAGAGCCAGATGGTCCGCCGAATAATAGTCGAAATATTCCTGGGAGAGCTCACCAAGATACTATCCGCAAACTGGTTGAAGGCGGCCTTCCTCTTTGCCGAAGAGGCCCATCTCTATCTTCGAGACACCTACTGGGACGACATTGTAACCCGGATGAGGCACATTGGCCTTTTCACCACGTTCATCACGAACCAGCCTGACACAGTCCAGGAGGCCATCTACCGCCAGGCCGATAACATTTTCATCTTCAACTTCACCAACGAGCACGACATAGAAGCAATCGGCAAAGTCGCCAAAGCCGATAGCGACACAATCCGCTACCTAGTCCGCGGCATTCCCACTCGAAGATGCCTGCTGCTCGGAAACGTGGTCCACGACCTCCCAGTAATGGTGGACGTTGAAGCCTTGGACGTTCGGACCATGGGAGAAACCAGACTCTTCTTCACCTAGATTAGAAAGCGAAGCAACACCGCTCTGCCTCGTCCAACTCGGTTGATTTATAGAGGGACTGAGTCTTAACCAGAACCGGTTTCACTGATGACACGGAAAGATTGGCAAAAGAAAAAGAAAAAAATGGCAGGCAGAGAAGGCCCACAGAAGGGCAAAAATCGGTAGAATCTAGACACTACAACCCTGCCGTAAAGTAATTAGTACGCCGTTCTAGCTCAGACTCGTAGCTTGGAATTCGCCTACCAGCCACACACTCCCAGGGTTGTACGCCTTGAACGGATCAAGGAGGAAACTCCTTCAATCCGTTCGTTCTGGTTCAGCGATACAAACCTCCACCACGCCCACCCAGGACAGTTCGCCATGGTCTGGGTCCCAGGCGTAGACGAGGTCCCTATGAGCGTTCTCGCGTTTCACGGGACAACCGAGGCTGGCGTGGTTATCAAGAAGGGTGGACCAGTGAGCGTCGCCCTTTGGGAGAAAAAAGTCGGCGACAAGCTGTGGGTCCGAGGTCCTTACGGGAGGCCCTACACGGTCGGTCACCACCACAAGCTGCTAATCGTAGGCGGTGGAACTGGGCTAGTGCCTCTGATCTCGCTTCTAGTACATCTTCGAGGCCGAGACATCACTCTCATCACTGGCGCTAGAACAGCCAGCGAATTATTGTTCAAGGAATGGCTCATCAAAGAAAGCAAAGAGCATCAGTTCAGACTCGTCTTCGCAACGGACGACGGGACCTTCGGAGAGAAGAGCCAGGTTCCGAAGGTTGTGGAACAGGTCCTCCAGAAGGAGAAGTTCGAGGCCATCTACACCTGTGGACCCGAGCCGATGATGAAACTAGTCTACGACCTAGCTCAGGAGAAGAGATGCCACGTCCAGGTCAGCCTAGAACGAGTCTTCAAATGTGGTATAGGAATCTGTGCAGCCTGCGTCATCGGACCTTACCTCGTCTGTCACGATGGACCCGTCTTTTCTGAGACAGAGCTAAGCGGAATGCCCGAGTTTGGGCATGAGAGGCGTGACCTGTCAGGGAAAAAAGTCCCTCTGATTCCAGGCCACTAGTAACCTAAGGTAGCGTCCCTCCTTGGTCTTGGAATTTGAGGGCTCCTTGGCCCGCGAAAATCATCCAACCTGTATGGTAGAATTCTCTCCTTATCCACTTGGCCAGAGTCTCATACCACTTCCTGAACTCACGGTCCTTCTGGCCTAGGTCGTTGATCTCGCTGTCGATAATTGTGAACTCGGCCCAGATTCGGCCGGGGTACATGGTGTTGTCTTTGACGTAGGACCGGGAGAATTCGACTAGAGGGGAGAGGATTCCGTTGATGGCATAGTAGCCTTTCTCGGGAACATATTCTGATTGGAAGTTGGGTGTGATGGTCCGATTCCAGAGCCAGAACTGTCTCCACAGGTCCCCCGAGAACGGTTCAGGAAGAGAATCAATTGCCTGGAAGTCGCTCGCGGAAGAAACGGGCGGCAACAGAACAACATCCCCAGTTTGCCTGACGAAGCTGAGAAACTTGTCCTCGTCCTCCTTGGCCATGAAGAAGTTCACTTGTCGTCCCAAGACACCAGCCTCACCAAGTCCTCCGGACAAGGAACGATTAAATATTGCACAAGCCTCTCCAATCCGCAAGAGGATTAGCAGTTGCCAACTCACGGCTCACTAACGAAGGCGGGCAAGGTCCGACAACAGACACCTAAGATTCAAGCTATGAACAAGCCTGGCCTCACACCAAAGGAACGTGTCAGGCGAAATGCCACTAAGAGGCTTACTCTGGGACGAAAGGCTGGACAGAACTACCTCCGGGCACCCAACCGCTAAGAGAACTCACAATAAGCAGTATTCTCTCAGACCCTAGCCTAAAGACTAGGGGGCAAGACTGTTTCTGTCGCTAATAGTAGATGTTTCTCTTCTTGCGCAGTCCCTTCTCGTCTTCCTTCTTGGTGGCTATGAGTATCTCACCCTGATGCATTTTCCAGTTCTACCCTCCGGCCCGCCAGACTCATCAGACCCCCCGGTCCAACCAATGGTCTCGATTATCCTCCCTGTTAGGAATCAGGCCGGGACACTCGGTGAATGCATAGAATCCCTAACTCAGCTCGACTATTCCAACAGGGAAATTATCGTGGTCGAGGGAGACTCAACCGATGGAACAAAGGAGATCCTGCGAAAATACGAGGCCAAGGTCAGACTGGTTCAAGAAGAGCCACTGCCCCCAGGGTGGGTGGGGAAAAACTGGGCCTGCCATCTAGGATATCAACGAGCTCAGGGCCAACTCCTTCTGCTCACTGATGGCGATTCGGTCCATTCACATGACAGCCTGACAAGAACAGTAGGCTGCCTACAATCTATGAAAGCAGACATGTTCACCCTGGCACCCCGTCCCATTCTCAAAACCTTCTGGGAGAAGGTCCTCCAGCCCCCTATCTTCCTCCTTATCATGCTCTTCGTCGGGGGAAAATGGGTTAACGATGACCAGAGGCTAAACGCTCTTGGAAACGGCCAGTACATGCTATTCCGAAGGGAAGCCTACGAGAAGATTGGAGGACACCAAGCTGTCAGGGACAGGATAACCGAAGACTACAGCCTGGCCCGGCTCCTCAAGAAAGCCGGTCTCAAGCTCAGGGTCGTAAGCGCTCCGGACGCTGTAGGAGTGCGGATGTATGCAAGCCTTGGAGAAATCTGGAGGGGATGGAGGAAGAACTTCTACGCAGTCCCCGAAAGCCGGTCTACCACGAGGTCGATTCTTCGGCTCGTTCTAATGCTCACCCTATTCGTCCTGCCATTCGTCGTTTTCGGTTGGGGAATGCTCCTCGCCCTCACCACTACCCCGTTGAACATTTACCTCTTAACGGGAGGGTTCATGTCAGGGCTCCTCTGGCTAGGAATGATCGTTCTGGATCGTTCCATTGGTGTCGGCCTAGGCTATGCTCTACTACTCCCATTGGCAATTCTGGTCTATACTGGAATCGGCATAGATTCGACCATTAGAGGAGTCCTCGGACTAGGCGTCACGTGGAAGGGACGCGTCTACAACCAATCAACGCAGCCTCAACTTCAGGCCCAAATAGCTTAAGCCAACCGGGCCGGATGGCTTCACAGCCTTGAGCCATGTCTCAGCGCAACTCTCGGACGAGATAGCGGACCGTCTGACCAGGCTCGACTCTCCAACACGAGACGACCTGAACCGTGTTAAGCTGCAAGTCTGCCGGGAACACCGTTCTTCCACAATCCCAGCCAACTCGGACATTCTAGAACGTATACCCGACCCTTTCCTTCCAAAGCTGAAGCCCCTACTGACGGGAAAACAGGTTCGAGGCATAAGCGGGGTCACCACGGTCGCGGTGATGCCCAAGCCCTGGGCTTGCCCCCATGGAAAGTGCACCTACTGCCCGGGCGGCCCGGAAGTGGGAGTGCCCCGGGCCTATACCGGGAAGGAGCCAGCTGTGATGAGGGCCCTTGAGACAAAATACGACCCATATCTCCAGGTGAAGAGTAGGCTCGGCCAGCTCCGTGCAATAGGCCACGTTCCGGATAAAATAGAGTTGATCCTTGTCGGCGGAACCTTTCCCTTTCTCCCTCGAGACTACCAGGAGGGCTTCGTCAGACGCTGCCTCGACGCGTTGAATGGTGTGGAGGCTCAGACACTCGATGAGGCCAAGGTTTTAGCCGAGACTGCTGAGACGAGGAATGTTGGAATCACCATAGAGACGAGGCCAGACTGGTCTCGTAGAGAGCACGTGGACCACATGCTGTCAATGGGCGTCACCCGGGTTGAGATTGGCGTCCAAACGCTCTACGATGATGTTTACGAAACAATCCACCGGGACCATACTGTCGCTGATGTGGTTGAGGCAACCCGGACACTGAAAGACTCTGGGCTGAAAGTAGGCTACCACATGATGCTAGGGCTTCCAGGATGCGACTACGACCGTGACCTGGCCGCGTTCCGGAGAATCTTTGAGGACCCGGACTTCAAACCCGACATGCTCAAAATCTATCCCTGTCTTGTGACCCCGGGAACACAACTGCACGAGCAATGGCAACGTGGAGAGTACAGGCCCTATTCTACAGGGGAGTCCGCCCAGCTCATCGCCGAGATCAAGAAGTTCATCCCGCCCTGGGTCCGCATAATGAGAATACAGAGGGAAATCCCGGCTGACGGAATATCAGACGGCGTCAAGAACGGAAACCTTCGACAATTGGTCCATAAAGAACTCGCGAAACAGGGAACCCGATGCCAGTGCATCAGATGCCGGGAGGTTGGGCACGCCTACCTCAGGAACCACTCCAGGCCGGACCCCGACCAAGTCCGTTTGAGCAGACTTACCTATGAGGGGTCAGGGGGAACAGACATATTCCTCTCCTACGAGGATTCTCTGCAAGACATTCTGGTAGGATACGTCCGCCTGAGAATCCCAGGGGCGTCATCCCATCGGCTCGAAATTGTGGAACGGAACGCCGCAATAATTCGAGAGCTGCATGTTTTCGGCCAGACAGTTCCAGTAGGCGGTCGGATGGAAGCCGCCTTCCAGCACAAAGGCTTCGGGTCCCAACTGTTGAAAGAGGCTGAACGAATAGCCGTGGAAGAATACGGCCGCACGAAAATGCTGGTGATCAGCGCGCTCGGGACAAAAGCCTACTACGCCCGCTACGGCTATGAGAAAGACGGGCCCTACGTGTCCAAGCCATTACCATAGCGGCCATTCCCCCGCTAGCATCACCAGGAATGCCAAAGCCGGCGAAAGAGTCTATGTCGACGGTCTCAAGATCTTGAAAGCCGCTTCTCAAATCTATATGTTCTTGACCTAGAGTGAGGAGCGTCCCCAAGGAGAACCCTAACCCTCTTGAAAGCTGAACTGGAAGGTTATCACGGTGAAATCCTCCACCACCTGGAACAAGCGGGCGCTAGAGTAGGCAGTCTTCTAAGGGTAACTTCCAAGTCGGGCGAGGTTTTCGAGGGGTTCCTGATACCCCGTTCCGAGTACGCCGATAGACACCATATTCTCCTCAAGATGAGAAACGGCTACAATATCGGAATACACCATGAAAGAGCTGAGAAAATCGAAGTCATAGGGGAAGGGCAGAAGCCCCACTTCACCAAGCCTCACAGCGCTCCCAGACATACTGGTCTGCCCAGAGTATCGATGATAAGTGTGGGCGGGACGATTGCTAGCAGGGTCGACTACCGAACGGGCGCCGTTCAACCCGCACTAACCGCGGATGAACTCACCAGCGTGGTTCCCGAGCTTGCCTCCATAGCCGAGGTGGAGGCCCATATTCTCTACAGCGAGCTAAGCGAAAACTTCACCCCGAAACATTGGGAAGGAATGGCGGAGGAAGCTGCAAGGGGAATCAACGAGGGGGCTGATGGCATTGTCATCGCCCATGGGACAGACACGATGCACTACACATCAGCAGCCCTGAGCTTCGCCCTCCGAGACCTGCCCGTTCCAGTCCTAGTCGTAGGCGCTCAACGATCCTCCGATCGTCCCAGCAGCGACGCCGCGTCAAACCTTACGGGGGCCGTGGGGATCGCGGGACAGGCTGACCTGGCTGCAGTTGGAATCGCCATGCATGAAGGACTCTCTGACGACCGCATAGTAGCCCACAAGGGTACGAGGGTGAGAAAATGCCACACCAGTCGCCGGGATACTTTCAAATCGATTAACAGTCCGCCGCTTGCGAGATACCAACTCTCGACTGGCCAGGTGGAGATTTTTGACAATAGTCCCAGGAGGGATAAGACGCGCAAGCTAGACGTGAAGCCCCACTTTGACGAGCATGCCTACCTTCTCAAGTCCTACCCGGGTTTCAACCCTCATCTCATCGAGGCCGCAGTGGACCTAGGAGCTCGGGGAATTGTCCTGGAGGGAACAGGGCTGGGGCACGTGCCCAAACACTGCTTCGAATCGATCAGGAAAGGTTTGAAACGAGACGTTCCCTTTTTCATGACCTCCCAGACCATTTGGGGCCGTGTTGACATGAGCGTATACTCGACAGGCCGCGACCTGGTCAACATCGGGGTAATGCCCTTGGAGGACATGCTTCCCGAGACAGCCTTTGTCAAACTCTCATGGGTGCTGGCGCAGGCAAAGACGACTGAGAGAATTCAGGAACTCATGACTACCCCCGTTGCAGGAGAGATAACAGACAGAACCATCGCGGCGGTCGCCTAGTTGTCTGTGGACTATTCGGCAGCAGGGCTGAGGGTTGGTCTCGAAATACACAGGCAGCTGGACACGCGTAACAAGCTGTTCTGCAATTGTCCTTCGATTCTCTCGGCCAAACCCCCAAGCTTCACTTTCATTCGGAGGCTCAGGCCGACCCAGAGCGAGCTGGGCCAGGTCGACCCAGCAGCCCTCTTCGAATTCCACAAGGGCAAACAGATAGCATACGAATCAGACCCGGAGACCACGTGCCTGGTAGAGCTGGATGAGGAACCGCCCCACCCTCTGAACAAGGAGGCTGTGGACACTGCCCTCAACATTAGCCTCCTTCTGAAGGCGAAGATCCTTGATGAAATTCATGTAATGCGAAAGGTGGTGATTGACGGGTCCAACACGACTGGGTTTCAACGCACCGTTGTCATTGCCCTAGACGGCAGGCTAATGGTTGAGGGGATGGAGGTTCCCATAGAACAGGTCACCCTTGAAGAGGATGCTGGGCGGAAGATGGGAGAGACAAAGAACTCGGTGACATTCCGGCTTGACAGACTAGGGGTGCCCCTCATAGAGATCTCGACGGGACCCGTGATAAAGTCCCCAGAGGAGGCGGGGACAACTGCTTTGGCCATTGGACGGATTCTCCGGGCCACGAAACGGGTGAAACGGGGGCTTGGGAGCATACGCCAGGACCTGAACGTGTCCATCAAGAACGGTGCTTTGGTGGAGATCAAAGGAGTACAGGAGCTCGACCTAGTCTCGAAGGTTGTGGAGTTCGAGGCTCAGCGCCAACAAGCCCTGATTCACATCAGGGATGAGTTGCGCCAAAGGAATGTTCGAGAAGAGGACTTGAAAGATGATTTTGTCGATGTTACCAGTATCCTCGCCAATTCTCAGTCGAAAATAGTCCAGGCTGCGCTCAAACAGGGAGGGAAAGCCTCTGCGGTCCGCCTGTACGGGTTCAAGGGTCTTCTAAAACGGGAACTCATCCCCGGGATACGACTGGGAACTGAGATGGCGAAACGAGCAGCATTCTGGGGAAAAGTGGGGGGGCTATTCCACTCAGACGAGCTCCCAGCCTACGGAATAGACCAGGTCCATGTCGAGTCAGTGAGCAAGAAGCTAGGGTGCGGAGACTCGGATGCTTTCATAATTATCGCTGACCAAGGCGACAATGTGCTAGATGGGCTAAAGGCGGTAGTCGAAAGGTCGAGGGAAGCAATTCGAAGAGTTCCTGAAGAGACCCGTGTGGCTAACCCTGACGGTACGACACATTACATGCGGCCGCGTCCCGGTGCGGCCAGAATGTATCCGGAAACAGACGTGCCGCCGGTATCCATCAGTAGGGATAGACTTCAGGAAATCGAGCGAAACCTACCAAAGATGCCTGAGGAGATAGCGAAGGAGCTCCAGTCGAAATACAACATCGGCCAGAAACTGGCCGGTCAACTGGTGGACTCCGAATTTCTAGGAGTCTTCGAAAGCATTGTTACAACCTCGAAGGGCATCGCGCCAAGCTATGTTGCCACAATTCTAACAGAGTCACTGAGGAGCCTAACCAGGGAAAAGGTTCCAGTGGACAACCTTCAGGAGGATCATCTGAAACGAGTCTTCGGCTTGGTGACCGAGGGCGCTACTGCTAAAGAGTCTGTGGTTGACCTCCTCAAATGGCTCGCTTCTCACCCTGAATCCACAGCCAGTGAGGCATTGAAGGAGTTGAACCTGGGAATGTTGACACGGGCCGATCTAGAAGACATCGTAGCCAAAGTGGTCACTTCTCAACAAGCGGTCGTTAGCCAGCAGGGCTCCAAGGCTCTTGGAAAGATGATGAACTTGGTGATGGGAGAGGTTAGGGGGCGGGCTGATCCGCGAATGGTGGCCGAGTTGTTAAAGGCCATGTTGGACCGGGTGACGAAATGACAGACTTGGCCAGACTAGCCCCGGTCAAGACGGGCGAGGTGGAGTTGGACGAACTTGACCGGAAGATTCTCCACGCCTATCTCTTCGACGCACGCGTCTCCTACCGTGAGCTAGGCCTTAAGCTGGGAGTCTCAACCACGACGGTTCAGGCCCACACGTCAAAACTGGAGAAGGCGGGTGTGATTCGAGGCTACTCGGCAATCTTCGACCATGAGAAAGTCGGCTACCAGCTAACCGCCATAACCGAAGTCAGCGTGGCAAAGGGCAAGCTCCTCGAGCTCGAGCGGGAAGTTGCCAAGATACCCCAGGTTCTGGCTGTCTATGATGTCACAGGGCTGACGGATGCGATCGTTATTGCCAAGTTCAAGGATCGTGAAGAGCTTAGCAAGTTCACAAAGACACTCCTCGCCATGCCCTTCACTGAGCGGACTAATACCCACATAGTTCTGGCAACAGTCAAAGAGGATTTCAGGCTGCTTTAGGTAGGGTTGCCCTCTTCAGCTCTGACACGGCGTCCCGTAGTTTTGCAGCAGCTGCCTGTGGCTGGTCAAGATTTTGACTAACGATCTCGACTAGTGCACTGCCCACGATTGCCCCGTCAGCTCCGGACTGGAGAAGTGCGGAAACGTGCTCTGGCCGAGTAATCCCGAAGCCGGCGGCGATGGGAATCGTCCCCTTTGCGAGGTTTCTGACGACTTTCACCGCGTCCAACGCTAAAGGGCTCAATTCCCTTCGGGGACCTGTGACTCCGAAGAGGGATACCAGGTACAGGAATCCCTGGGACCTCTCCAGAATCCTCTTCATTCTCTGGGGAGAAGTGTTCGGGGAGGCGAGGAAAATCGTGTCGATATCTTGTTTCTGACCTGCTTGGCACAGGGGACCGCTCTCTTCTACCGAGAGGTCCGGGACCACGACACCATTCACTCCCGATTCTTCCGCTGTTTTCATGAACTTGTCAAGGCCGGCGGCCATTACCGGGTTGTAGTATGTGAGAATGACAATAGGGATATCGTTGAACTTTGATAGTTTGGCAGTTAGACCGAGAATTTTTGAGGGTGTGATTCCCCGGGCCAATGCCCTATGGCTTGACGCCTGGATGACGGGTCCGTCTGCGATAGGGTCTGAGAAGGGTATTCCAACCTCGAGAATGTCTGTGCCGCCCTCTATCAGTGCCTGTGCATTGCATAGGAATGATTCAGGGTCCGGGTCTCCACCGGTCAGGTAGGCGATAAGAGCACCTTCTCTTCGGGATCGAAGTTCCCGAAACTTCGACGCGATCTTTCCGCTATTGTGGGAAGAGTTTGGCAATGGTCTCCACGTCCTTGTCTCCCCGCCCAGACAGGTTCACGATTATCGAATCGTGTTTTCCCAGTTTCTTTGCAAGTTTCGCAGCGAAGCTCACCGCGTGGGCGGGTTCGAGTGCGGGCATAATACCCTCTCTTTCAGACAGAGTCTTGAAGGCATCCAGAGCTTCCTGGTCAGAGGCAGTTACGTACTTGGCTCTGCCCGAACTCATCAGGTGCGAGTGTTCGGGACCGACTCCAGGATAGTCTAGTCCGGCTGAGATGCTCTGGGTCGGTGCTACCTGTCCGCCCGCGTCTTGGAGCACGTAAGTAAGCATTCCATGGAGAACCCCTTCCTTGCCCGCACAAAGAGATGCGGCGTTCTTCCCCAGTTCTAGACTCTGTCCTCCCGCTTCCACACCGTAAAGCTCCACTTCTAGATCGTGAAGGAATGGGTGAAATATTCCTATGGAATTGCTTCCGCCTCCGACGCAGGCGACGATTGCACTTGGTAGCTTGCCTTCAGCATGGAGTATTTGCTGTCGGGCTTCTTTGCCGATGACGCTCTGGAAATCTCTGACCATTGTGGGGTACGGGTGGGGTCCCACTACTGAGCCGATCAAATAGTAGGTGGTCTCAATGTTTGTCACCCAATCCCGGAGAGCTTCGTTGATCGCGTCCTTCAATGTCTTGGACCCCGAATCTACCGGGTGGACTTTGGCCCCGAGTATCTTCATCCGGTAGACGTTCAGCCTCTGGCGTTCCATGTCCTCCCGGCCCATGTAGACTTCCCCCTTCAACCCCAGGGCAGCGCATGCCATGGCTGTGGCAACCCCGTGCTGCCCAGCACCCGTTTCAGCGATAATCCGCTGTTTTCCCATTCGCTTCGCGAGAAGTGCCTGTCCGAGGGTATTGTTGATCTTGTGTGCTCCTCCGTGGAGAAGGTCTTCTCGTTTGAGGTAGAGTCTGGCACCTGCAAATTGGCTGGTGAGGTTTCTGGCGAGGTAGAGCGGTGTCGGGCGGCCGGCGTAGCTGGTGAGCCATAGCTCTAGTTCTTTCTTGAATGAGGAATTTTTTGAAAACCGGTTGTACGCTTTCTCTAGTTCTATCAGCGGCTCCATGAGAGTTTCCGGAACATAGCGTCCCCCGAACTTGCCGAACTTGCCGGGTTCGTTCTCACTCCGCGGAGACTGTTCTTGCCTTGTATTCATGCCTGAACCAGCTCTCGAACCTTGGCCTCGATGTCGGAGGATTTCATTATGGAGGTGCCGACGAGGAAAGCATTAGCTCCTGCCTTTCTAAGACGCCTAATGTCAAATGTTGAGCTTATTCCGCTCTCTGATACGACGGGCCTATCGAGCTTGCCTGCCTCCCTCAGTATCTTCTCGGTCGTGGACAATTCCAGCTGGAATGTTGACAGGTTCCGGTTGTTTATTCCGTAAAGGTCAGGGTTGCACTTCCTTAGTTTGAGGAAATCGACAATTCCATTTGCTTCAGCTAGGACCTCAAGCCCGTGGCGTCTGGCCTCACTGAGAATCTTTTCCAAGCCCACCAATCCGAGGCCTCGCTCGAAAACTTCCGAGACTATTACCACTGCATCAGCCCCAGCTCTAGACCCAGCCTCTAATTGGCCCGGGGAAACAATAATGTCCTTCATGACTAATGGCACGTCCGTTTTTTCCGCAACTTCCGACAGGGTTTTCAGCCCGCCGTTGAAGTTGTCTGGCTCGGTGAGGACTGACAGGGCGCAGGCTCCGCCTTTCACCATTGATTGTGATATTACACTGGCGGGCTCGGTATCCCTTATCTTGCCATGGGAGGGTGAAGAAAACTTGACCTCCGTGATGATCGCGTTCGAACGGCTCTCTTGGATAGCTTTTGAAAGGCTACGATGGGTCCGGAGAATTGTGGGCCCGGTTTCGTAATATCCTCTCTCTACCCTATTTCGAGCGTCTTCAGCCAGTTTGGCCAAGTGGTCCATAACGCTACGCCAAGCTGTCCAACCGCTCTGGGTCTCCGCCTGAGAACTGGATCATGTTTCGAAGCTTTCTGAACGCCTCACCGTCGCTGACCGATTTTGCTGCCATTTCCATTCCATCCTTCCAGTCCTTGACCTTCTGACACAGCATCAACCCTGCAGCTGCGTTAGCAAGGACTATCTGGAGCCGAGGGTCTCCACGTGGGAGAGAGTTGGAAAGGATTCGAGCAGTCAGCCTTGCATTCTCTTCTATGTCAAACCCGGCTACTTCCATTGGAGTTGCTCTCTCTATTCCCAGTTGCTCCGGCTCAATCTCTTCCCTGGTCCTTGTCCCGTTGTGAATTCTCACGATGGCTGTTCTCCCGGTGACGGAGATTTCGTCCATCCCGTCGAGCCCATGTACCGTCATCACCGTCTCAACCCCTAGGTTGTGGGCGGCCTCGCACATGGGTTCGAGAAGGCTCTGATCGTAGACTCCTATTAGCTGGGCGTTGGCCCCTGCTGGGTTGGTTAGCGGTCCGAGGATGTTGAAGACTGTTCTAACCCCTACCTCTCTGCGCACGGAGGCTACGTTCTTCATCGCCGGGTGGAAGTTGGGGGCGAACATGAAACCAACTCCAATTTCCTGAATGGACCTCTCCGCGACTTCCGGTTCCATGTTCAGGTTGAGCCCGAGGCGTTCGAGAACATCAGCGCTTCCGCAGCGGCTTGCGAAGGACCTGTTTCCGTGTTTGGCGATATGAACTCCTGCTCCTGCTATGACGAAAGCGCAGGTGGTGCTGACATTGAATGTCTTCGTCCTGTCCCCACCGGTTCCGCACGTGTCTAGGAGATACCCGTCCACCTTCGGATGAATTCTCGTGCTGAACTCGCGCACGGCCCCAGCTAGGGCGGTAATTTCCTCAACTGTTTCCCGCTTCTTCTTCAAGGCCACAAGGAACGCTGCAACCTGGGCTGGCGTGGCCTCGCCGGACATCATCTCCTTCATGGCTGCCCTCGCCTCGTCCATGGTCAAGTGGCGGTCTTCGAGGAGCGTGGGAATACAGTCCCTGATCATTGTTGCTACGCCTCCAGGAAGTTTTCGATGAGCCTATGGCCAGGAGCCGTCAGGATGGATTCCGGATGGAACTGGACTCCTTCAATCGGCAGCTTCCTATGCCTGACACCCATAATCTCATGGTCGTCCAAAGATTCGGCCGTTACTTTCAGCACATCGGGCAGGCTTCGACGTTCAGCCACTAGGGAGTGGTACCGTGTTGCGTCGAATGGATTCTGGATGCTTTGGAAGATTCCATTGCCGTCATGTTTAATCGGGCTCGTCTTTCCATGGCGGAGGTTTCTAGCTCGAACTATTCTTCCGCCGAACGCGTGTACTATTCCCTGGTGCCCTAGGCAGACCCCGAGTGTTGGAAATTCATTTCCGAGGCTTCGGATTATGGACGTGCAAGATCCGAAATAACGAGAATTACTAGGTGTTCCTGGGCCGGGGGAGAGGATGATCTTGTCAGGTTTCAGTTCCCTGACTTTGTCAACGCTAATCTCATCGTTCCTCTTTACAACCACCTGGTCCACTCTCCCTCCCACGTACTGGGCCAGGTTGTAGACGAAGCTGTCGTAGTTGTCCACGATGAGGACTCTCATCGGTGTTTCTCCTGGGCCATGTCCATTGCTGTGAAGAGGGCAGCCGCTTTCCGTTCCGACTCATTCCATTCTTGTTCCGGAACAGAGTCGGCCACTATGCCTGATCCCGATTGGACGTAGCAGTAGCCGTCCTGGGCGCATAGGGTCCTTATTGTGATGGCGAAATCAGCGTTTCCATTGGGAGAAAAGTACCCTACAGCCCCCGCGTAGGGGCCCCTATTGGTTGTCTCCAGTTCCTCGATGATCTCCATAGCCCTCACCTTGGGAGCGCCGCTAACGGTTCCGGCTGGGAAGACTGCTTTGAACAGGTCAAAGGCGTCCAGTTCTTTCCGAATCCGGCCCACAACCCGTGAGACAATGTGTTGGACATGGCTGTAGCTCTGGACCCTCATGAACTCTGGGACTTGAACAGTTCCATAGTCTGAGACCCGGCCGAGGTCGTTTCTCGCCAGGTCTACCAGCATCACGTGCTCCGCCCGTTCCTTCTCATCGTGCAGGAGCTCACTCGCGAGTGCTCTATTACGGGTTGGATCAGCGGTGAAGGGCCGCGTTCCTGCTATGGGGAAGCTCTCGACCCTCCTCCCTACTTTGCGCGCCAGCATCTCTGGGCTGGACCCGACTATCTCCCGTTTTCCAAACTTGAGGTAGTACATGTAGGGCGATGGGTTGATTTTTCGAAGGGCCTTGTAGAACCGGAACAGTGATCCTTTGAAGGGAATCTTGTACCTTTTCGAGAGGACGGCCTGGAAAATATCTCCAGACCGTATGTATTCCTTGGCCTCCTCTACTTTTTCGCAGAACTTTTCTTGGTTAATGTTGGACCTAGCCCTGCCGAAGCTTCCATCCTCCTCTCCCGGTTCTTCCTTGATTGCGGACCTGACCTTCTCTACCCTGTTTTCGCCCCTGTGAAAGTAGTACGCTTTTCGCTTGAGATGGTCGAATGCGATTCCGTCCTCGAAGAGGCCGAATTCTAGGTCTGGAAACCCATTGCGCTTTCGCCCCTTTGGGGGGATCTTTTCGAAATATCGGACTAGGTCGTATGAGGAGTACCCTACCAATCCGCTGTTGTACCTCTCCCCGCTTCTCCTATCTCGGAGAGGGCTGTTGTACGCTGCCAAAAGGGCCAAGGGGTCCTTGCAGGTCGTGATTCGCCGGTCCGCTTTTCGACGGTCTACTATCTCGGCATTGCCCTTCTCTACCCTAATGGTTGCTTGAGGTTCGAACCCGAGGAAGGTGTACCTAGCGAGTCTGCGGGGTCCTTCCACGGATTCTAGTATGAAGGCTGTTTCGTACCGTTGTTGGAGTGAGGCGAAAATGCTGATTGGTTGCTGGCTGGTTTCTAGGGGTATGTAGCTTAGGTTAGGCGAAGGGGAGGAAGTTAGTTGTTGTCCAAACGCGATACCCCATGGAGCTTCCCAGACAGAACTGATGCTGTATGCTCTATTTATCGCTTGCGTGACCACTTCTGTACGTGGTCTGTGAGAACTCTCAGGGATTCTTCCGAGGCTGCCGGACTCATTCCAACCATTTTGACGACGGTGCGCTTGAACGCCAGCCGCCCTTTGGCGGAAAATGGGTTGAGCTCCTGAATTGCCATCACCGTCTCCCAATTGTCGACGAGACGTTGAATCTGTCTCTCCGTGATTTCGAGTGAACGGGTCGGGTAGCCTCGATTCCCTCCTCCAAGAGCCATTCCTAGGCATATCAGGCCGAAATGGTGGATTCCCTGAATCCGAGCCATCGTCCGGTCGTGCGATTGAGCAGCGGTTAGATGGACATTCGCTCCCTCTTCCGCAAATAGCATGAGGAGTTTCTTCCATGTGGGGCCGGTCCTGTAAGGAATCGCCGCTATGTGCTGTCCGTCTATGTGAGAAAGGTCGGGTCCAAAGAGAGGATGGAGGCTCACGTATTCAAATCTCCGGGTTCCTCGGGCGATGTTGTCGGCGATCCCGGTTTTCACGGAAGAAAGATCCGCAAGCATGCTTTCGGGCTTCATCATGGATCCAAGCTTGAGAGAAACATTCAGTGTCGCCTCGATGGGCACAGCCACAAGTACAATGTCTGAGTTACGTGCATCAGAGAAATTTCCAGGTCTAACTCCCAATTCCATGGCGACTCTTCTACTCCCCGATGGTGTTCGGCCGAAGATTTTTACCGAGGCACCGTGGTTCGAGGCGAGATTCGCGAATAGTCTGCCCATGCTCCCTGTTCCACCGGCCACGAGAACTTCCAACCCCGCAAGTTCCTGCCCTTCCCTGGGACGAGATTTTTGGGCTTGAATGGCCATGCTGAACACTTGAACAAATATTCGACGAACTGGCTCCCGCGCCAAGCCCATCTTCAGTGCGATGCGCTGGACATTTCGTAGAATCTGTTCTTCTCGCTTAGGATCTCGGAGCGCCAGGCCCCTACTGTTCTTTACTCTACCCATGCGCCGGGCATGTTCGTGGCGTGCCTTGAGTAGTCGAACCATCTCTTCGTCAATGTCGTCTATTTCGTTGCGGAGGCGTTTGACCTCGTCCAAACAGGTTCTAGCTCTTCAAGACCCTGGGAATCATGTCGCCCCTGATCATGAGGTCAGCGATTTCTACGGAGACCATCGCCTGGACGACAGGGACAGCTTTCGGCACCACACAGGGGTCATGCCTCCCTCTGACCTCCAAGGTGGACTCTTTCATCTTGGCTAGGTTCACGGTCTTTTGTTCCTTGGCGATCGACGATGGTGGTTTGAAAGCCACCCGTAGAAGGAGGGGCATTCCCGTCGACATTCCTCCCAGTACCCCTCCCGAGTTGTTTGACAATGTCACCACTCTTCCGTCTTTCATGGCAAACTGGTCATTGTTCTCTGAACCTTTCATCCTCGCGGCTTCGAACCCGGCCCCAAACTCGACGCCCTTCACCGCGGGTATTCCAAACAGTATCTTGGCCAGTTCGGCATCTAACGCGTCAAACAATGGTTCTCCTACGCCTACAGGAAGGTTGAGAACTGTGCATTCCACTATGCCCCCCACGCTGTCACCCTCGGCTTTCGCGGATAGGACAGCTCTCCGCATCTGCTCGGCCACTTCCGGATCCGGGCATCTCATCGAGTTCTCATAGGTTAGCTCCTTTACCGCGTTCGGGCTGGGCGAAGCGAGAAGTCTAACTCCTCCTATCGCAAGAGTGTATGATAGGACCTCGACGCCGAAGTTGGCCAAGAGCCTGTTGGCAACGCCTCCAGCAGCCACAAATGCGGCTGTCATTCGGCCTGAAAGTCTTCCTCCGCCTCGGTAGTCGCTGAACCCGCCATACTTGACCTTAGCTGGATAGTCGGCATGACCTGGGCGAACCAGCTCTCTGAGCGCCTCATAGTCCGAAGGTTTCGCTTCCCTGTTTTTGATGTGGAGGGTTATCGGGGCGCCCGTGGTGTGGTCTTGGAAGACTCCGGAGAATATTTCGACTTGGTCGGGTTCCCTTCGCGCGGAGACGACCTCCTTCTCCTCGGGGATTCTAAGGTCCAGGGCATGCTGGATATCGTCTATTTTCAGTTGGAGTCCCGCAGGGCAGCCGTCTATGGTGACGCCTACTCCTGGGCCGTGGCTTTCGCCGAAACAGGTTACGGCAAAGGCTTTGCCGATGGAGTTACTCCACATGGATGCCCACTCCGAGCTTTCCTAGGTCATTGTAGAACTCGGGATACGACTTTGACACGGCCTCTGCCTCACCAATCAGCGTAGTACCCACGGCAGTCAACGAAGCGGTTGCGCAGGCCATTGCCACCCGGTGGTCATGATGAGAGGACAATTCTCCACCCGACAGATGCTGCGGCCCTGTAATCACAACGGTCTCGTCCTTGATGGAAATCTTCGCTCCCATCTTTCCCAGCTCCTCTGGGACTGTCCTCAACCTATCGGATTCCTTGTATGCCAGCCTTCCCAATCCACGAATCTGAGACCTTCCTTTTGCCTGGCATGCTAAAACTTCCAGGGGTGGCACAAGGTCGGGATGGTCGCTGGCGTCGAACTCGAACGCTTCCAGCTCGCTTTTGCAGACGTGGACTTGGTCTGCGCTTCTTTTCAAGCTGGCTCCTATCTTCGGCAGAAGCTCGAGCATTAGAGAGTCGGGTTCTAGGGATGACGCTTGGATTCCAGAAAGTGTCAATTCTCCTCCCGCTGTCACACCCGCGGCTAATAGGAAGGCTGCAGATGAGAAATCAGCCGGCGCTCGGTGGGATGCTGGCTGGTAGGGTTGAGGCGCGGGTATCCGGAATCCGTTGGGAGAAGTCTCCGCTCGGATGCCGTGTATTCGCATAACTTCCAGCGTCATCTCAACGTAAGGACGAGACTCGAGTCCGCCTGTCACTTCGAGGTTGACATCTCTCATGGCGAGAGGAGCCGCTAGCAGGAGCCCACTGATGAACTGGGAGCTGACGTTTCCAGGTATTGAGGCCGATCCTCCTCTGAGGGGGCCTTGAACCTTGACCTCCAAGAATTGTTTCTCTTGGTGGACACTGATACGGGCGCCAAGATCCTGCAACGCTTCAGCTAACGGAAGCAACGGTCTCCTCGACAGGGACCCTTTCGCAGTCAGGGTTGTAGAGCTTGGAAAGGCTGCTGCGACCGCGGCCAGAAACCGGAGGGTAGCTCCGGACTCGCCACAGTCAACACGCGCCTCCCGTGGAGCGGTCGTTGTCCTTCCCTCCAACTTGAGCCTCTTACTATCTCCTGAGACAATGGCCCCGAGGGCTTGTACTGCTTCAAGGGTCCTTTGTGTGTCGTCGCAGAACAGGGGTTTTTCGATGGTAGACGTTCCGCGCGTCAGGAGTGATACGACGAGTACTCTGTGAGTGTAGGCCTTGGACGTTGGAGCTTCTAGGCTTCCCTCAACGCGCTGGGGCCCTTCTATTCTGATTTTCAAGATTCGATCAGTGCCTTATTGTGGTTGGGTGACGATTCGATTATTCTGCCCGGAAATCCGCCCAAAGCCTGTTTCACTCGGCCGGAAACGTTCTCTTCAGCGACCGCTACAACCGCGGGTCCTTTCCCGGACAGCCCGGCTCCTAGTGCTCCCGCACCTAGCGCAGCCATCACTGGCGCCTGGTCTACTTGGAGGATGGGGGAGTAGGCCAGCCCGTTGATGGTTAGTGCATCCCAAACATTGCCGGTGCGTGCTTCTCGGTAGGCTACCTCCACGATTCTTCGAATCGGTTCGAACCTGGACCTGTCAAGCTCGCCAGTGTGCGTTTTCCTGTTGGGTACGAGTATGATGATCCGAAGTTTTTCCGGGATTTTCAAGACTTTCTCGACCCTCCTGTGGAGGTTGTCGGTGAGGACGGCTCCGCCATGGTACGAGGCGTACGAGTCGTCATAGGCCCCGGTCAGGCTGATGCCGCATTCTAGGGAGGATTCTACTCCTATTCTTAGAAGAGCGTCGTCGTCAGGTTCTTCGCCTAGGGCGGCGGCCGTGGCTAGGGCTGTTGCATTTGCGGCGGCACTGCTGCTCTTGAGACCTACTGCAATCGGTATGTTGGATGTTGTGACTATCTCGCCTGAGACCTTTCCTTGGTGTCCATAGTGTTCGAGGGTTTTCTCGGCAACGGCCCGGATGAGTTTGGTGGGTTCTGTCGGGTCTGAGCTGATGAATCCTGATAGTCCGCCGGGGCCGTTCTTGAGTGTGACTCTTGCTCTTGTCCAGAGGTCGATTCCGAGAGCGCCTCCCTTGCCTGTTGAGAAGGCGTTGATTATGCTGACCGCGCCGTGGGAAAGGGCTTGGCCTATTCCCTTCACTTCCAGTCCGCTCCGTTATGCTCGACGAGGATCGAGCGCATCAGCTCTAGGGGGGCTTGTTGGCCGAGCCATAGCTCGTATGAGAGGGCGGCCTGCTGGACGAGCATCTCCAAGGGGTGGATTCGTTTTTTGCCAATTTTCCTGTCGGGACGTGGGTCGTAGGCTAGGTCGAATATCCAAAGGTTTCGTGGCAGGACTGTCTGGGGGAGTCCGAGTCTGTTGACTAGTCCCGAGGTTCGAACCGGAGTCGCGTTGACCAGCAGGGTCGCGCCGTCCAAGTTCTGCTGGAACTTTTTCTTTGAAAGGGCTCCGGGCAGAGCCTTCGCGGTCCCGTCTAGCCTATCGGTGATGCTGCGAGCCTTTTTGGCGTCTCTGTCTAGGACTCTTATCTCGTCCGCTTTCCTCGCGAGGCTGTGCGTAATCGCTCTGGCCGCTCCTCCGGCACCGATTACCAACACCTTCTGGCCCTGCGGCTCGAACCCGTGCGCTCGTAACGCCCGTAGGGCGCCGTCTCCATCTGTATTGTAGCCTGTGAGCCTCCTTCCATTCCTGACAACTGTGTTGACTGACCCAATTTCCTCCGCACCATTCTCGATTTTGTCGAGAAAAGGGGAGATGGTCGTCTTGTGGGGCATGGTCACGTTGAACCCTTCGAAACCCAGCGACCTTGCCGCGTCCACCGCGCTCCCAAGCCGGTTGGGAGAAACATCGAAGGCCATCGAAACCCAGCGACCTTGCCGCGTCCACCGCGCTCCCAAGCCGGTTGGGAGAAACATCGAAGGCCACGTATGCTCCGTTGAATCCCAGTTTCTCAAATGTCGTGTTGAACATTAGCGGGCTAAGGCTGTGGGACACTGGTTGGCCGTAGAGTGAGTAGAGCCTAGTCTCCCCATCTATCAAACTGTTCACTCCAATGCTAGCGTTTCGTAGATGTTTCTCATCTCAGAGATTGTGAGCTGGCCGGGGGCGGTTTCCAATCCCTTGCCCAGCGAGGCATATGTGAAAACAGACCCATAGAAAGGGGCCAGAAGCCTTGACCACACACCAGTCTTCCCCATGGCAAATCCGACGAGGGATGCGTTGCGATGATTCTCTCGGAGAAACCCCAAAACTGCCAGGTTGTCATCGGGAAACTTGGCGGTGGTTACGATCTTGGAAATGTCCGGCTTCTGCTTCTGAAGTTGTGAGAGAACTCCGTTCAGCCTGGAACTGTCAGGGGTCCGAAAGTGGTCATGATAGGATAGTATGATTTTCGCGCCTTTCTGGCGTAGTAAGGTCGTAGCTTTTCCGAGGCTTTTCATCGTGATTTCTAGGTCAACGTATTCGAAGCCTTCTTCGGCGGCTTCCTGGAGAATCCGGAGGCGGTCTTGCTCCGAGCCACTGTACGACCCTTTCTCGGAGAGCGGTCTGTTGGTCGCTATGAGAGGACTTTCCACGGATCTTGCCACTTTTGAAAGCCCGTGGGAGCTACGGAGTCTGTCCAGTCTTACCTCAATGAGGTCAGCTGTCAGTCTTTCTGCCTGCTGAACCTTGCCTATGAGTTCTGAGACATCGGGGGCAGAAACTGAGACGCAGATTTGGGTTGTCACCTTTCGACTATCATCTCTTCAGGAACCCTCGTTCCGAAGTGTCGGCCTCCCCCCTCCAGACGAACGAGGATTTCGTCTTCTGGCTTGAGTTGGGATACTTGTTTCGAGCCTTGGGGGGTTATGAGCCGCACAGTTTCTGCATTCTGAAGAATGGTCTTGATTGTTCGGCCTTCCACTTCGGCTTCCACGAGCATCATGGGGCGTCTTTCTATCTTGACTCTAGCCACGTCCACGGGTCTGGTTTTACCCCTGCTATCGACCAGGAGCACGCTTTCCCCAGCTGACAGTTCTGAAAGATACCGTGTCTTATTTCCAGGGGTTAGCACGTACAGGGAGACGGGGCCGGCATTGACCCTGAAAGGCCGGGGATTGATGTTTTGACTTCCGTGCACCTCGCCTTCCACCAGGAATAGGGCTTTGGATGAGCAGCCGGTTAGGAGGCCCTCGTTTGAGCCTATGATTTCGCAAGTATCAACACAAACCCTAGACCCAGTTCCGATGGGCTTGACACGTGTGACCTTGGCGTTTGCTATGGAGACAGCGGCCTGGTCTTCTGCAAGAAGTTCACGCGTTTTCAGAATCTCCTGCTCGTTTTGAGAGGACAAGGCTATTCCGTCCACCCCCAACTCTAGGGTTGAGAGTGCAGTCCGGCTCTCTTCGAAGGACGATGTTCGCGCGATAAGCTTGGACCTTCCCCTTGCCTCGGCAATCAAGTTCTCTAACGGTATGACCTTCCAATCTGGACAACTTATCAGAAGATAATCGGGGCGAACCTCCAATGACCGGATAGCCTTCTGATGGTCTGCCCAGTCACGCACCACAAGCTCTAGGGCAATGGTCGCGCCGGCTTTTTTTGCAGTCTCCGCTTCAGCCGGGTTCTCCGTCACCAGAATGTCTGCTCCAGGCTGACGAGACGCGATTCTACCCTTGACGGATGAATTGTGGTGGGAGAGCAGCACGGCGTCTGGACTAGCGATCTCAACAAGCCTAAGTACAGTATCCTCCGGAAGGTGTTGACTAGGCTCTAGCCAGAACTCTTTCACTGGGCTCACCTAGAAGCGCCCCGGCTTCTCGGGAACTCTTGTTCTCGTGAACGATGCTGACTATGGCCTGGGTCATGGTGGTCGGGTTTTGGTGTTGGAAAATGTTTCGGCCGATGGAGACCCCTGAAGCTCCTGCTCTAATCGATTCGTGAATCATGGTCAGTACTTCGCTGTCGTTCTTTGCTCTTGGCCCACCGGCCACGACTATGGGTGCGTGGACGCTTTGAACGACGCGGTGGAAACTGTCCAAATCACCAGTGTAGTTCGTCTTGACGATGTCTGCCCCCAATTCGTATCCGAGCCGAGCCGCGTGGCTTACGGCCTCGAAAGCGTGCTCGTTGGGTATGCTGGGACCCCTTGGATACATCATGGCAAGCGTGGGTATTCCGTAGTCTTCGCATTCATCTCTGATTTTCGAGAAATTCTCAAGCATGTCCTGTTCGCGCTGTGAGCCTACATTGATGTGGACGGAAACGGCGTCGGCTCCTAGCCTTATGGCCTCCCTAACGCTGGAGAGTTGGGTTTTCCAGTTAGGGTCGGAGGTCATCCGGGTGGCACCGGACAGGTGTAGGATTAGGCCCGTGTTGCCATTGTCCACTGTCTTCGCGATTCCGGCGTGAACCAGAATTGCGTCTGCGCCTCCTTTGACAAGATGGCCCACCGTCTTCGTCATGTCGTCTAGCCCGGGGATTGGTCCCACGGAGACTCCGTGGTCCATGGGGACGATTACCGTCCTTCCGTCATCGCGGAATATTCGTCTCATGCGTCGAGTTTTCCCTGATTCCATTTTCTGGATCACTTGATAATTTTTTGTGCTAGGAGGAGTTCCGCGTTGAGAATGGAGCAGCCCGCTCCTCCTCTCACCAGATTGTGGCCTAGGGCGATGTATTTCAGGCCCCGAAGGACCGGGTCTTGGCGGACGCGTCCAACCGTCACAGTCATTCCTCGTCCTTCTTCAACGTCGACGCGGGTTTGGGGTCTATCCTCCTCTTCCCTTACTATTATCGGATTGGCTGGGGCTGAGGGGAGCTTGAGCCTCTGAGGGGTTGACTCAAACTTTTTCATTGCTTCGATTGCTTCTAATGGAGTCGAGGGCGAGGCGGTTTTCGCGAACACCGCCTCCATGTGCCCGTTAAGCGTGGGGACCCTGTGGCAGCTGGCCGATACAACGATTCCAGCCGGTTCGTTTGGGCTTCCTAGTATCTTGTTTGTTTCCGCCTGAACTTTTTCCTCCTCGTTTTTGATGAAGGGTATGACGTTCTCGAGGATGTCTAGGGAGGCTACTCCCGGGTAGCCTGCTCCCGATACTGATTGCATCGATGATACTATAACAGCTTGCAGGCCAAACCTGTCTTGGAGGGGTTTGAGGGAGAGGGTTAGGATGGCTGTCGTACAGTTGGGATTTGTGACTATGAAGCCATCGCGTTTCTTTGTACGCTTCTGCTCTTCCAATAGGATGCTATGGTTTCCGTTAACCTCGGGATTGAGGAGGGGAACGTGCGGGTCCATTCTGTGTGAGGACGAGTTGGAGAAGACTGGGAGGCCTGCTTGGGCGAATTCTTCCTCGATGGGGCCTGCAACATCTGCTGGCAGGGCTGAGAAGACGATGTCAGGGTCGTCCATGGCTCGCGGTTTCGGTTCGACCACTTGGAGGCTTTCCATGCGGTCGGTGAGCCCAATTCCAGTCTGAGAGGGAAGGGACTCCCGGTACTTCTTTCCAAGGTTCCTGTCAGACGCCGCAACTGCGGAAACCTCGAACCATGGGTGATGGGATAGTAGTCGGAGGAAGGTTTGCCCCATCATTCCCGTGGCGCCGAGTACAGCGACCTTCTTCAAGGCTAGTTTGCCTCCAGGGCGTTTCGTATCAATCGGGCTGCTGTCTTCCTGTCTTTCCAGCTGACCTGGAGGAGAACGGAGGACGTTATAGTGAGTATTCCGAAAATGTTGATGTTGTTAACCCTTAGAGTCTCGCTTATCCTGGCAGTAACTCCGGGTGTTTCTTCAAGCCCGACTCCCTTGACTGTTATGAGAGTAGTTCCGGTTCTGACGGCTAGGGCTAGCCCTCCCTGATGCTGCAATACGGCTTTGTGAAGGGCGGCGATTTCCCGCTTTAACGAAGCGGTTTCGTTTAGGTATAGTATCGCGGAGTCAGCATCCTGAGAAACTGCGAGAAGATTCCTACGGGCTATCTCTGTAACCTGTTTCATCAGATTCGGGTTCCTAGGCAAGGACTTTCCTACAAGAGTCACAGAAGCCACAGGGTCCGGGTTGTGAACCTTGACTTCCAACTCAGCGATTGGCTCTCCAGTAATGACCGTTCCGGGAGCTCGTAGGTCTCCCGCGGTGTGGGAGACTACTCGGACGTTTATGTTCGGGTCTTTGAACTTGAGGGCTTTGCGGTGTATGAACTTCGTTCCCGAATCAGCTATTCCCAGTAGGGTTCGCATGTCAATCTTCTTGAGGAGTCTTGGCTGTCGGATGAGCTTTGGGTCTCCACTCATGATTCCATCGGCATTTGTGACCAGCACAACCTCGTCAGCACCCAGGGCTTTGGCCATTAAGAGCGCTGTAGTGTCGCTACCTCCTCTCCCAAGGGTGCTAATTCGTCCGTCCCTCGTGCGTCCGATGAACCCGCCTACTACCGGGACTATTCCCTCTCCCAGCAGTGGTTTCACGTAGCGTTTGATTCGGTCTATGCACGCGGATGGAAGGGGGTTGGCTTTGGAGAACTTATCGTCGGTAATTATTGGCCAATCCTTGTCTGACGGGTCGAAATACCTGGCCTGGATTCCTCGCGACTTTAGTGACGCCGCGAAGATTCTGGCGCTAGTCCTCTCTCCCATGGCAAGAATATCGTCCCGGTCAGTCTCGACCATACTTCCCTTTCGACCCGTCAGCTCTAGGAGATGATCTGTTGTCCGTCCTACAGCACTGACCACTACAACTACGCGAGTTCCACGAGAGTACTCCCGGGCAACTGCCCCTGCGGCCCGGGATATCCGTCTGGCGTTTCCGAGGCTGGTGCCTCCGAACTTTACAATCAAGAGCCTCCTTCGGGAACGAGCGGCAGTTGGCGTGGACGAAAATTGGCTTGAGGGGCGAGCGGTGGAGGGGCTCGGTTCTCTACTCGGCCGTTGAGGGGATGGTCTCACCGAGACCGCTATGCCAGTAAAGATGACCACCCATCGCCGTGCCCACCGACGTTACCGCAAGGTTCACGCTTCCGGTTATTTAGCGTTATGGAATCCTTGATGCAGTTCTACGAGGGACGCCAGTCGTTTAGGGTCCTTAGGACGGCTGCCGGTAGGCGCCGGAATTCTTAATGGACACCTTCCCATAAGCGAGAGCAAGCCTCGAGCCTAGTGATCCCAGTTGTGCGGTATATTCGGTTGTGTCCTTCATGATGGGAAAATTGCGGCCCCGATGATTCGCTCCGCCCTGAAGCGGCTCGAGTATCGTGGCTACGACTCTGTTGGGCAGGTTACAGTTGACGGCAACAAGCTCTATGTCAAGAAGGACAGCGGTCGGCTGGAGGAAGTTCACGCGAAGTACAACCTTGACGATATGGCCGGCCCAGTAGGGGTGGGACACACCCGATGGGCTACCCATGGAAGGCCAGTTCAGGAGAACTCCCATCCTCATACTGACTGCAAGTCGACGATAGCTGTCGTACACAATGGCATCATTGAAAACTACCTCGATATCAAGCGGGAGCTAGAAGCGAAGGGTCACCGGTTTCTCTCCCGCACAGATACTGAAGTTGTCCCACACTTAGTCGAACAGTATGTGCGCGATGGAATGAGTCTAGAAGACGCTTTTCGAAAAACCGCCAATCGGTTGGAAGGCGCCTATTCCCTAGTTCTCACAAGCACTCTGATACCGAAGACGATAATGTGCGCGCGCCAAGAAAGCCCCCTGGTCTTAGGCGTGGGAGAAGGAGAATACTTCTGCGCCTCCGACATCTCCGCCTTCCTCCCGATCACCAAGAAAGCACTCTTCATGGAAGAGGGTGAGATGGCTGTCCTCGACACCCAAGGAATCCGGATTCTCAAAACCAAAAACGGCAAACTCGTGAACAGAGACCCAGTCACAATCACATGGGACCCTGAATCAGCGAAGAAGCAGGGATACAAGCACTTCATGCTGAAAGAAGTGCACGAACAAGTCCAGACGATCAAGGACTCACTTCGAACTCTACCAATCTATTACGAACTATTCGCGAGCAAGATTGTCGACGCAGACAGAGTCTTCATCGTCGGCTGCGGAACAGCCTACCACGCGGGCCTGGTGGCAAGCCAGGCTCTTGCAAAGCTGGCTGGCGTCGATGCTAGGGTCGTGATTGCGTCCGAGTTCTCAGAAGAAGCCTTGGACCTAGTCAACGAGAAGACTCTCGTCTTGGCGGTTAGCCAGTCGGGGGAGACAATGGACACCCTCAACGCCGTCAGAGACGCCAAGTCCAAAGGAGCCTCCATCCTGAGCGTTATCAACGTGATGGGGTCAACCCTGATGCGTCTCTCCGATGTGTATATCGGCCAGAACTCGGGCCCTGAGATTGGTGTGGCAGCGACCAAGACCTTCACCTCTCAAGTCGCCGTTCTGCTGAAACTTGCGACGACGGTGGGAAGAAAGACAGGTAAGATTGCAGAGGCCAAGATCGTCGAGGTTGAGAAGGCTCTTCATGATACCCCTGACTTGATCCAGGAACTGCTTAACACAAAGGTAGACGCTGTTCAGAGAATCGCCGAGAGCATCAGCAACGCCCGAAGCGTCTGTTTCCTAGGAAGAGGGATAAGTGTGCCCACGGCGTTGGAGGGCAGGCTGAAGCTCTTAGAGCTGAGCTACATTCCCGTTATCGCATACCCGGCGGGCGAGAGCAAGCATGGTTTCATCGCTCTGATAGAGGAAGGCTTCCCAGTCGTCTTCGTAGCTCCTATCGACGAGACCCATAAGAGAATCATCGGGAACATTATGGAGATGAAAGCCCGAGGCGCCCGAATCATCTCCCTCATCCAGGAGGGGGACGAGGAAATCAGAAACCTCTCCGACGATGTGATTGAGGTGCCGGGGTCCTTGCCAGCCTTAGTTTCTCCCATCGTCTATTCTGTGCCTCTGCAGCTCCTGGCCTACTATCTCTCAGTGGGGAAGGGTCACGACCCCGACTATCCCCGCAATCTCGCCAAGAGCGTTACTGTAGAATAAGGCGGAAGGGCTCCTCGTATGGAGAAAGGGGAAGAACAGAGGCTGCTGGAAGAGAGCCTGAACAAGGCTCTCGATGAGGCTTGGACCAAAGTGAACGCGGCCCTTGAGCAGGTCGTCAGAGCTAGTCAAGGATATGAGAAAGCGGTCTGGCTGGCCGCCGAATCTGTAGAATACGCCAGCCTACTATTTTCCTTGACAAACGACCTTGAGGATGTGGACCCACCCCTTCCCTCAGGCAGAACAACAGAAACTCTACCACTGGTCAAAGACTCGGTCGTAGCTCTACAACGAGTAAGGGAATCCAATCATGGAAAGAAAATGGAAGACTACGCGAATCTCAGAACAGCGGTCCAGGGGCTGAGGACTGCATACCTTGGATTGCTCAAAAAGCCCGGAAGACAGGGGCAGTCTTTAACTAGGTCATGAGGAGGGCGCAACCGCTTTCAGGCGTCCCCCGGGTGTTTCAGTCAGTTACGTGTCTTGCGGGCGGCGTGGGAGCAGCCCGGTTCCTCGCCGGCCTCACCCGTGTCTATCCTCCGGAGAAAATCACTGTAGTTGTGAACACTGGCGACGACCTCGAGTACCTGGGAGCCAGCATTAGCCCGGACCTGGATATCGTAACCTACACTCTCGCTGGCATCGTCGACCCTGAAAAAGGCTGGGGAATCAAGGACGACACGTACAATTGCATGGATCAGCTCGACCGTTATTCGGCCGAGACTTGGTTTCGAATAGGCGACAGAGACTTTGCCACCCATCTACTCCGCACTGCCTACCTTCAACAAGGATTCTCCCTGTCCGAGGTGACAGAGAAGATCAAGAACCATCTAAAGGTCAAGGTCAAAATTCTGCCAATGTCGAATGAGAGAGTTGCGACGAGAATCAAGACTCCGACAGGCATGCTCGACTTTCAAGAATACTTCGTCAAAAGAAGGTTTTCTGACCAGGTTATCGACGTTACCTACGAAGGAGCAACACAAGCGTCCCCTACGGAGGCGGTTCTAACCGCGCTGAAAAAATCCGAAGCCATCATTCTATGTCCCAGCAACCCCATCCTCAGCATCGGGCCTATGCTCGCCATACCAAAGATTAGAGAGGCTCTTGGAAGGTCGAACGGAAAGATCGTTGGAGTAAGCCCAATCGTCGGGGGTAAGGCCTTGAAGGGCCCCTTGGACCGAATGATGCAAAGCCTAGGCCTTGAGGTCTCTCCGTATGGAGTAGCCCAGCTTTACAAAGGCTTCCTCGACGGTTTCGTAATAGACGATGCGGACAAGTTGTCCCGTCCCAAGATCGAGCGTTTGGGAATGAGGGTAGCTACCACCAACACGATCATGAACTCGGATGAGGCAAAGGCTCGTCTGGCGCAGGATACCATCGCGCTGGCGGAGAGCATCGGAAAGTGAATGATATAGCAGTTGTCCCAGTAAAGAATCTGCCTGATGCTAAGAGAAGGCTTCACAACTATCTGAGCCCTGATGAAAGGAAGAGGCTCGTCCTAGCTATGCTGGATGATGTTCTACACTCTCTAGAGCGGTCTGCCGTGTTTTCCAAGGTTCTCGTGGTATCGCCAGACGACTCCTTGGAAAAGCAGGTCGGGAAAAACCACGTCACCTTTGTGAAGCAAAGAGGAATAGGGCTCAATGCAGCTATTCGGCAGGCTTCCCGAGAGATCTTTCGAGAGAATGCTTCTTCGATGACAATTGTCCTCGCGGACTTGCCTCTCGCAGGGGCAAAGGACTTTCAAGAGCTAACCAGGATTAGCCTAGAGAGGCCAAGAGTTGTCTTGGCGCCATCCCTGAAAGGGGGGACCAATGTCATGGCGAGGTCTCCGCCTGAAGTGGTTCCGGCCCTGTATGGAAGATGGAGCTACGCGAAGCATCTACGTGCAAGCCAGAAGAAGGGTATACCGGTCTACTCGGTTTCAAATCCCCGCCTGTCCTTCGACGTTGATACCATTAAAGACCTAAGGGCCCTGCGGCAGCTCGACCCTTCCGCCAAGACTCATGCAGGTAGGCTTGCAAGGGAAGTTGGCCGGCTCTCCCCAGCAGAGAAAAACGACTAGCCAAGGGGATTCTACTCATTTCTGCGTAGAAACGCTTTTATGAGTAGATTCAGGGCTCGCACCCCGTGCGAGCAACTGGCGCCCGTGTGAGCCCAACAGTAGTGGTAGCGGGGGCAGCAACCTTCGGCGCTCTCGCTGCAATGCTAACGATCGTCCTTGGTCCCGCCCTTCAACCCTCGTTTCCTATCTTGCTCTATCTGAAATTTGACTTCGCAGAGGTAATGGATGTCATTGCCTTCCTTGTGTTCGGTCCGGTCGCTGGTCTATTGACAGCGATAGTACACGGGGGTATTCTTGCAGGAGCCCCTGGGGGAGGAGGACCCTTTGGAGCGAGCCTGAAGTTTCTTGCCGTTCTGACCACGTATTCGGGTATCTACCTCAGCTCAAAGCTGGGAAGGCAAACACTCAAGCGAGCTGGATTCTCGATGGCGGTCTTCAGTCTAGCTACTAGAGTTCTGTTGATGACAGTAGTGAACTACCTCTTCATCATATTCTTCGCTCAGTTCCTGTTTAACCAAAACTATCTCTTTTTCGCTCAGTTGACACTGGCCAACGCGGGAATCAACTTGACCGGAGAACAGCTGATAGGCTACGTGCTCGGACTCACAGCTGTATTCAACGCGGTCCACGCCGTGTTCACCGTGGCTGTTTCTCTTGTCATTGTAGGTGCTCTTTTCAAGAGGGCACCTCAACTGCTCGAATCCCGAGCCTGGTTTGCCAACTATCTGAAATCCGGCCCAGAATAGGCTAAGGCTATTTTCTTTTAGCCAGGAGAGTTGGCCTGAGCTTAGGCCCACCCATTCCCCGTCTCAGATCAACAATGTCCTCATCGCCCGGACCTGTGCCTATCAATGTCACCTGGACTCCGGTCTCCTTCTCGACCCGAGAGACGAAGGATCGAGCTTCCGAAGACAGGTCATTGATCTCTCGCGACCCTTTACAGCCTGGGAAGAGTACGTCTAGTTTCGTTAGTGCAATCTGGGTCGCGCCGTTCAACTGAACGGCTCGATGGGCCAGTTTGAAGTCAAATGGTGCCGCCCTCCTCTCCCTCCCCGTGACCGTTCCCCGTTCCATCCAGCCTCGTCGAACTGTCTCGTTTCGGTCTAACTGCCCGTCTAAGGGACCTTCACCGACTCGTGTTACGAAGGCCTTGAAGATGACGACCACATCGTCCACTTGAGTTGGCCCCACACCCACATCAGCACAGGCCTGGGAAGCTGTGAAGTCTTTGCTGGAGACGTAGGGGTATGTTCCGTGATAGAGGCTGAGAAAGGTTCCCTGGGTTCCTTCTATGATGACATTCCCCTTTCCCTCGAGGGCTTGTTGCACCTCGCCGGCTACGTCAGTGATATACGGCCGTAGCTCCGGGACTTCACGGGCCATCTTGACCATTCGGAGAGCACGTTCGGCATTACAGGCTCCCACACCGCTTTTTGTGGACCCAAGCTTCTTTGACAGGTAATCGGAGTTCCGCTCCTGTTCCTTGTGACGTTCTTCAATAATGGCGCATTGTTTGTCGACTCTAATTCTCCCCTCAGCTTGGGTTTCTTTGATTTCGTTCAGCAGAATATTCGGCTCTACCAGTACTCCCGATCCGATGAGCAGCTGTGATGTTTTGTTCACGAATCCACTGGGAACAAGTCGGAGAGAGTATGTTGTACCTTGGTGGAGCACTGTATGGCCGGCATTTGGTCCGTTTCCTCCTCTGGCGCATATGTCGGGTTTGTCCTTCAGGGCTAGGTAGGCAGCTATCTTGCCTCTAGGGGACGATGATGGTCGTCTTTCCCTTCGTCCCCGAAGAAGCCCCCGACGATCACTGTGCAGGGCAATTCGGTTTCCGCGCCCCGTTCGAGGCGCATCGAATAAGACTTTTGAAAGGATTTTCAGGCTTGTAATGGATTGGACGGAAGCAGGCTCCAAGGGATCAAGGAAAGCATTGGAAATGCTTTGAGGAGGGGCAACGAAGCGGTTCGGAAATGCGGAGGATGGGCCGCTAGGCCCATGGCTTTCCAGTTTACTGGTTATGGGTCGTGGGAATGTTCGTAGCCCGGTACGGGATGGGGCAGGTATGGGAAGGTCGATAGGAACGAGGTTGTGTTTGGTGACTGAACGGGGTTTGTGTCTACGCCGTCTCCGACTAAGCCCGCTGCTCCGTCAGGGGTGAAACTAGGGTCGACTAGTGGTAGGGTGGCCCCTGCGATTGCCTTCAGTTCGATGTCTATGACGTCGTCGGCGACCCGCCGTCCGTTGGGGAATCCTGCAAGGTCCTGTCCTACAATTCCCAGCCTGCTGGGGTTGGTAGTGTTTGGCGGGATGGCCATGTTGAGGCGTAGATAGTCTGCCTGGACTGTTCCCGTGAAGTTTTGGAAGCCCGTGATTATCCCCGACGGGATTCCTGTAAGGAGTATAGCCACCAGGTCTGCTCGAGGTTTGCTGTACCCGGCGAGATTTGGAAAGACGTTCGGGTAGAGCGCAGGCAAAAGTCTCTGGAGCTCTGGCGTTTGATAGTAAGCAAGGAATTGAGAGTCGAACCTGGGGTGCACGATGTTCCACAGGTCTTTCTTTCCTAGAGGTATGATCACCTCGTTAATCAGGGGCATTCCCAGTCGTGACACTTGAGTGAATGGCCCGGTTTGGAACCCGGGGGAAGTATCGTCGTCAAATTGGCCGCTGTCGTCGTCATCGCCATCGCCAGGCAGGATGGTCGCCTTTCGTCGACTTGCTGATGCCCATATCCCGACCACCGAGTCTTCGTCTGAAGGATCTGAGGGGTTTGAGCCGTCATGGGTGAGAAGGTTCTTCGATACTTGGATGCCTATGGTGTGGACGCTGAACCCCTTTGTCGTATCTACGCCTGGGGCAGCGGGGGTGGAAATTAGATGCAAATTCTGGAATGGTCGGAGAGTCCCTAGGTCAAAAATGGAGCCTAGGTCTACGTAGAAGGCTTCGTCCCTTTGACCGGCGAACACTGTGGAGCCATCGCTGAGAGTGTTTACGGCGGCATTTGCTAGGTCTGCGTAGTTTGGGGTAGACCTTGGCCCAATGTTGACCGGTGGTGTTGACAAATTGTTACCAAGCTGTGAGGATGACCCACTTCGTCTCGGTCCCAGGACCTTGGTTACCGAGTAGAATTGTTTCACATTCCAGGCCGAGTCGGCGAGGGACCCGATTGGTCCAGTGTTGTATAGGAAGCTGTTCGGGTTTCCTATTTTCGTCTTGAAACGGAACTGGAATGTGACGTCCTCCACTCCGTCCCCATTGTTGTCAATCATGATTTCGTAAAGAACGTCATCCCCGAAGGCGTTGAAATTTGGTCCGCCTGCCGGTTCTTCTAGGGGAATGTAATTGGCTAGAATCGTAACGGTGTCGGGCTTGTCCGGGCTGACAAAAGCGTAAAGGTCGGTGTTGTCAGCCACTGGATCCTTCGATATTTTTGGAGCTTCTCTATGGGACGTCAAACCTAATCTCCAGCCTGCAGCTTCTCAGCGATCAGAGCGGCTAACCCAGCGTCTTTGACTTTCACAGACACCTGGCCATTCATCACTGTTAGTTGGTCTCCGCTAACGGCGGCCACAATCGGTTCTGCGCTGTCGTTGGGAGCGGGTATCCTAGGCTGAGCTTTCGGAAGAGGAATCCTATCCATAAGGGCAGTAGCGCCGGCCGCGACCGCCGCAACTCCCACCCCGTACTTAAGAAAGTCCCTTCTAGATATCTTAGTCGATTCTTTCTCCCGCTCGTTTTTCTCGGTTGCCTTCTTTTCCTCTGTCAAGAATTTCATTCTTCGCCTTCGGATATTGACTTTTAACAGTTTTTCCAAATCTATTCAGATTTTCACCCAGATTATACCGAGAGATAGCTGAAGCATGCTATCCGGGTCTGAAACTCAGATTCTGGACAAATGCCTATTCCTCCGTGCGGCCATACTCAGAAGCGTGTTCTCGGAGGACTCGGTTTGATGAGCCGGGGATTGGCTCAAGGGGCCAGTAGTGATTGTCTTCAGTCGAACTTTGATGGAATAGGGCTTCGGGTCCTTGTGAAACTGGACATTCGGGCAGACCACAGTCGACGATTATCAGCCCGCCCGATGTCGTTCGTCATAGCGTTGGCTGAGAACGCTCCGGCATTTCTTGTGCGGAAACTCATCATCTGGTTTTGCCAGTAGGAATCAACAGATTATTAATTCATCGTGAGGCTATGAGCGTTCAAGGTATCGGAAAGGGCGGCCTCAGTCGAGGATATCTTCGACGATGCTTATCGGCGGTAATAGCCTCGGTGGAATTTGCCAGTCGATGGCTTGCCTACGATAGGATCACGACTCCATATCTGAAGGAGTTTGAGTATGCTCCTGCAGGAATTGGCCGCAGCCTTCTTCGGACCGATAGTTAGGTTCGAGATTTTCCACATAGCCCACAAAAGACACCACCGGAATCCATGCCCCCTCCACAATAAGCGCACTTTGAGACGAGAAGCACCGGCGGGGGCTCGCGTGATATCGTTGGTTCATCCTTCTCGTATCTTCGCGCCACTCTGATGGACCCTTCCAACAGCCCGATTATGGGGAGGAACAGAGCAACATCTGCCAGGGGACCCCCATCAGGGGAAGCGATAGCTGTTAGGACCAGCGTTACAGCCCAGACATATTTTCGGTTCTTGGTAAGAGCCTTCGTTCCGAGCACGTGAAGCTTCACCAGGAGAACGAAGAAGACCGGAAAGGTGAAGGCTGCCCCTGAGACCAAGATCGTAAAAAAGACGAGATAGTAGAACTGGTCGGCGAAAATAATCGTCGGAATGTCAGTTGCTTGGAAGAAGGGGATTGAGAAGAAAAATATTATTGGCAGTAGAACGAAGAAGGCAAAGAGAGCCCCGACAACGAACAGAATTGAGAACGATGCTACGAAGGGGCGGACTGCCTGCTTCTCGCTTGGCTTGATGGCAGGGTCAACAAACTTGTAGACTTCATAAGCCAGAACAGGAACGCTTGTTGCGAACCCAAAAACCACGGCCCCTACTAGGATCAGCTCGAGGGGAGTTGTGACTGTTCCCCCTATCAAAGTATATTGTGGGGGAAGGAGGCTTCTTCTAATTCCGACTAGTATGGCCGATATGAGCGGCTTGTAGGCAAACCCTCCCTGTAGAGGATTTTGGAGGAACGAGAAGTCCGTGGGGAACGCTAAGAAGAAAATGGTGGCTGCTGTGAAGGCGTAGAGCCAAGCCTTGAGCCGCTCTGAAAGCTCTCCGACATGATCCCATAGGGGGCGTGGCCGGTCATGTCCCGTTTCATCTGTTCCAGACAAACAGCCCGCACCAATCCGGGTCCCGGGAAATTCCTGCGAATATGTTCCTCCGGCCTCCCATTAGCCGACTCAGCTAGAAATTTCAGGTTGCAACATAATCCCAGATATGGACGCGGTGGGCCAAGTTGACGATCGAGCTTCTGAGCTAGTTCTTTGCCTGGGCTGTCTTGACTATTTCGTCGGAGATCTGGTCTCTTGTCTTCCCCTGGGTGTTAATTCCCAGTTTCTGAGCTGTGTCAACTAGGGGGTCCGAGGAAGCGGAAGTCCCCGAGGTCGAAGTGGGCTGTACCAAGCCTTTGGATGCGTCGTCAAATTCTTTCCGGGCTCTTCCCACAGCGCGTGCAAGCTCCGGGATCTTCGAAGGACCCCATACGAGTATTACCACGAGCACTCCAAGGATTACGAGCAGTTGTGTGGGGTCTCCGAGGAACAGTTGGGCGGATTCGAACATGTTGGGTCTAGAGGGGAACTTCACCTGTCAAACCTTTAACCATTTTCCCTATTCTCTCCCAAACCCACGAAACTTTATTCTCAGCCATCCCCTGCCGGCAAACCGAAGGACTGCTAAGACCTGAAGATTGTCGTCTGCATCCGGAGGGTTCCGGACACCTCTACCCGGGTCAAAATTGGGTCAAATGGGAAAACCATCGAGACGAGCGACGTAGAATTTGTGATAAATCCGTACGAAGAATACGCCCTTGAGCAGGGAGTCCAGCTCAAGGAGAAGCTTGGCGGGGAGGTGACAGTCCTCATTTTGGGCCCCGAAAAATCCTCTCAAGTGATCCTGAAAGCCCTTGCGCTTGGGGCGGACAAAGCTATTCATCTCAAAAGCGAAAACTTCCCGGACGAGCCCACAGCGGTCGCCCGGGCACTGGCAGCTGAGCTCAAGACTGTCGAATTCGACGTGTTATTGTTCGGAAAGAAAGGAGTTGACGATGACAACCAGCAGGTGGGCCAGATGGTCGCAGAGCTTCTCAATATTCCTTGCTTGACACAGGTCGTAAAGCTAGAGCTCTCGGACGCACGGTCAGTTGCCCACAGAGAAGTCGAAGGGGGGTCTCTTATTGTCGAAACAGGATTGCCCGCCGCTTTCACTGCCGAAAAAGACCTTGCCATACCCAGATACGCATCGCTCAGGGAACTCGTGGCGGCTCGGAAGAAGCCCATAGCTACCAAAGAGCCACAACTGTTCACTCCGATGCTGGAAATTCTCGCAGCTCAATACCCGCCTCCAAGGCCCCCGGGGAGGGTCATAGGCAAGGGAGTAGAAGCCGTGCCATTATTGGTGAAGCTGCTCCACGAAGAGGCCAAGGTAATCTAGCATGAAGGGACCAGTTCTCGTCTTCGCGGAATCATCAGGATCCCAATTCCGAAAAGCATCCTACGAAGCCTTGACAGAAGGCCGCCGACTAGCAGACTTTTTAGGAACAGATGAATATGCGTTATCAATTGGGAATGGCCTCGCAGCCGTCTCTACGGATCTGGGAAAGTATGGGGCGGATCACGTTCTGGTTGCAGACGGCCCGGATCTGGCTCTATTCCACCCAGAATACTATCGGCAGTTAGCATTAGACGCGGCGAGAAAGGTTTCACCGAGCATCATACTTCTCCCCGCCACTTCCGCGGGCAAGGACCTGGCCCCGAGGTTGGCAATTCATATGAACACTGGCGTTGCCAGCGAGTGTGTTCAGCTCGAACTTCTGGGCGAGGATCTCATGGCAACTCGGCCCGCTTACGCTGGGAAGGTTCTCCTCAAAGTAAGGGTCAATGGCACGCCCAAGATTGCAACACTTCGCCCGAACGTTTTCACCGCTCGAGAAGTCTCCACGCCCAAGAGCCCCTCCTTGGATCGGCTTCCTTTCAACAAACCAGATTCCCGCATGTTCGTCAGGGAATTTGTCGCCCATGGAGAGAAGAAGCTGGACTTGACAGAGGCGACTGTCATCGTTTCTGGTGGAAGAGGCATGGGCGGTCCGGACAACTACAGGATTCTTGAGGACCTTGCCAACGTGATGGGGGGAGTAGTGGGGGCTTCGAGAGCATCCGTGGACGCTGGCTGGAGACCACACTCGGACCAGGTTGGACAAACAGGAAGAACCGTGTCTCCGACCTTGTACATTGCCTGCGGAATCTCAGGGGCGATCCAGCACAGAGTGGGCATGATGAATTCCAAGGTCATAGTCGCCATAAACAAGGACCCGGAAGCCCCAATCTTCGGGTTCGCCGACTATGGAATAGTTGGGGACGTCTTTGAAATAGTCCCTGCTCTGACCCGGGAGATGAAGAAGTTCTACGCGAAAGCCTAGTCGTGGTCTAGCTCGAGGGACGAATGCTTCCCAATAATCCTGTTTTTCTGCTTGTAACTACTGCGACTATTCTGAATCAAGTTTTGATTTCAGGAACCGTGCTAGTTCCTGGCTGCTCGGGCTTCGGGAGACGTCCAGAACGGGCATTTCCACGTTTCCAGACCTGGCATTGTGGCTAAACTCGGCCATGGGAGCACAGCTGACCGATGCAATGTAGAGCTCGCCCTTCACATATTCTTCGGGTAACTCTGCGGGGGGTACTGGCTGGGAGGCAAAGACCACCCCTTCTGCCCAGGTGAGAAGAATCGGTTGGCCCATCTTCATTATGACGGTAAACGCGTTGACAAGATGTTGGGCAGAGTCATACTTGACGATTTCCCGTACGATTATTCGTTTCAAAGGGTCGTGAGTAATTTCAACCATTGCGTCTTCACTGGCTTAGCGCGGAGGCTTCATGGCTAGGTTAAGAGCATTTTGCGGCAGGGTCCGTAACCCGAAAACCACTCCGAATCCTTCAAGAATGGTATCTTCGAAGCCTGGCGCATTGAGACAGATATCGATCTGGGGGAGAGGTTCAACCCTGTTTGAAAACTACTCCCTTCCCACCAGACGGGTATTTCCACTGGATCGCCTTCGCCCCAAGTGTGTGGCAAACAACTAGGCACGCGCCTGTTTCCAAGCATCCTTCCGTGTTGTAGTTGAGCTGGTCCTGCCAGGTGTAGACCTGTGCGGGGCAGATGTACAAGCAAGGCTTCTTTTCGCATTGTTTGCACAGCTCAGTGTCAACAACGATGAAAGGTTCAGGATCCTTAGTGAAGCTGACCAGCGCAAGACGTTTGTCAAGGGTCATGGCCTTCTCAGGGACGGACATGGCTAGAACGTCCTCGTCCCACCTAAGAGGTCCCTGATGAGGGTCAGGGTCGAGACCCGACCCTTTGTCTGGCCCCTCAGCTCTCTGAAGATCTTCCTTTTACTCGTCCCGTCTATCCTGTAGACTGCCTCTGCAGCTGAACAGATTAGCTCCGGATATACCCCGTAGAGTCTCTTGTTCCGGAGGTATCCAGGGACCCTCTTGAAGGTGTACATGTCCTTGAGAGAGGGGTCCTGTCTCAGCCTCTTCTGATAACTTTGGAGGCCAGCGGCGGAATAGTCCTTCTTCTTCCGGGCTTCCAGTATGGTCTCAGCGGCTGCTATCCCAGCGCCGATTGCCATGTCGACCCCCCTGAAGGTGTACCCGTTATTCAGAAGGTGTCCCGCAGCGTCACCTGCTACCAGCATTCCCCCTGTAAAGGGGCGACTCAACATTCTTGGGCCCGCCTCGGGAATCATATGGGCATCGTACTCGATGGTCTTCCCGTTCTTGATGAAACGCTTGATCTTCGGGTGACCTCTCAATCTTTCCATCAAAGTATGGGATGGGACCTTCCTCAAGGACACATCATCGGCTCCTACTACGAGTCCAAGTGCGACGCTCTCCTTGTTGGTGTATAGGAAGCCTCCCCCGCGGACTCCGTTTGTAGGAGATCCAACGAAAACATTCGCTGCGCCTTCTCCAGAGTCTAATCCGAACCGTTCCTCGATCGTTTCTGAGGGTAGCTCGATTACATCCTTCATTCCCATTGAGATTGTCTGCGGTTCCTGCATCGTGACAAGTCCAGCTTTTCTTGCTAGTCCAGTGGTTGTCCCATCACAGGCAATGACTGCGTCGGTCGGAATCTTGTCCTGGCCGGCAACAATCCCTCTTACTTGGCCCTTGTCGATTAGAAGGTCGTCGACTCGCACGTCGCTGATCAGCGACGCTCCTGCTTTTTCGGCTTGTTCGGCAAGCCACTTGTCGAGCTTGGCTCTTATTGCGGTGAAGCTCAGTGTCGGGTCTGTGGCTTCGCATTCAATGCTGAATGCGCTGTCGGGCTTCAGGAAGGTGATTCCCTCCTTGCGGACGAAACGTTCCATGGGTGCTTCCTTCCAGCGCTCACCGAACAAACGCTTGAGGGCATAACTGTAAATTCTTCCACCGAACACGTTCTTGGAACCTGGGAAACTGCCTCTTTCGACGAGAAGGACCTGGACTCCCTCCCGGGCGAGGGTCAGTGCAGCAGCGCTGCCAGCGGGGCCGGCTCCAACAACAGCTACTTCGAATCCTTCAAGGGACATTGACAAGCGAGAGGGCTGAGGGTCGCCGATTATTTGGTTTGGGTCTAGTCCTTCCCGGGCTCGGGGACCCATCGCTTCTGCAAGACCTCCTGAATTAGGTCAACGGCTCGTTTGACCTGCCTCTGCAGCGCCATGGGGTCGTAGCCCACTGGAGGTTTGGAGTTCAAGTAGGGCTTGTACATGTCAAAATCGAGAAACTTCTTGCTGGTCTCGAAGATGGCCATAAGCGCAGTACTGTCCATTGTCTCTAGGTCCGATTTTCGGCAATGGTAGAAACCATTGTCTCGGGCGAATGTGACCTTCTCGTCTCCCAGTGAATCATGGTAGATATCCTCCCAAAGGTTTCGGTCCACATCGTTTTCTTTGACGAGTCCTGTCAAAATCTTCCCCGAGTATTCCCGGTTGAATCTCACGGCTTCCTCTTGGGTGATTTCCAGTGCCTTGGATATGTCGTGAAAGTTCAAGCCTTTCTTGTGAAGATAATAGCACGCCTCTTCGAGATACTGTTTCGCATCTTCCGGCTGTCCGGTCTGATCCTCTCCCAGGATTAGTGAACCTTCTACTCCTTGGCGTTGAGTCTATGTCTTGAAGTCCCGTCGTAAAATCTGATCTATTAATCTGGCCTGTTCTTCCACGCTGAACTCCGCTACCCTCAATCCCTTAAGCCGGCATCGGGCGGCCAAGATTCCGTCAGGAGTCACGAGAACGTAGGCACCGTCCTGCATGGTTCTTAGAACCCCGTCATCAGATATGCCCTGTCTTACCTTAACGATGCTCCAGCCGAAGTCTCTTAGGAAAGCGTCCAGACCTAGTAGGGGCTCGTCCAGAAGGATTGTAGGGCGCGAACTAGACGGGTTATGGCTCAATTCTGACAGGGAACGGTGCCAGCTGTCTTATGAAAGTTATTTGCTTGGACTGTCGGATGGCTGGGCTCTACTTTTTGAAGTATCGACGGCACTTTTTGCATTGAAACCTGTTTTCAGAAAGAGCCTTTAGTGGTAGCTCGCACACGGGACACGTGTCCAAAGCTGTTAGTCCGGCCGGTCTCCCAGGCGTTGTAGCGGACAGCTCTTGGGAGGCGCCTGATGACATTTGGTTCGTCCTCTTCGAGAGTGCCAGGTAGGAACCGCCGGCGATTACTCCCGCAAGCACGACCGCACTCGAGATCATGAAAGTGTTTGCTGCCCAGAAGTTGGAGAGGTATTGTTGCATGAACGGGTTATGGGCATACTCGGAGAAGAGCCAGGAAGCAAGGAAAACATTCACTAGTGACTGTCCTGCCACTACAGCTAGTGGCCGGGAGAATTGCAGCCTCATAGGGACAGTTATTGGCCGCCCGAGAAATAAGTCTAGCCGAATGTTGACAGGTCAGGGGGCTTCGAGTATATCCTTTTCAATATTGCGGAGTAGTTGGAGCCTATTTGTAGGCCTCAAAATCTGTTCCTAGTAGGGCCACGGCGATCTTTTGAACCATGATCTCGTCCGTTCCCTCGTATATGCGGCAGACCCTCGTATCTACTAGGTGACGGGGGGCTCGAGTCTCGAAACTATAACCGGTGGAACCGAAAATCTGGACCGTTCTGTCCGCGGCATCAAAGGAAGCGTTTGAGGCGAAGAACTTGGCCTTTGCTATCATAATGTCGGCTTGGTCCCGTAGCTCTTTGTTCTCTGGATGCTCGTCGCTTTCCTGTTTCATGACTGAAGCCTTGTAGACCAAGTTCTTGGACGCCTCGAGGTTGGTCGACATAATCCCAATGTGCTGTTGGACCAGCTGGTGTTTTCCTATCTGTTTCCCGTGCTGGACCCTTACCTTGGCATAGTTGACAGCTTCCTCAATGCAATCCTCAATCACGCCGAGACACCCTGCCGCTACGCTCAAGCGTCCGCTCATCAGTCCTGAATAGGCGATCCCAAGCCCCTTCCCAGGAGGTCCCAACAGGTTCTCCTTGGGAACCCGGCAGTTGTCGAGGAAAATCGAGCCCGTGTCGGAAGTGGGCATTCCCAGCTTGTGCTTCTGCTGCTGGCTTGAGTAGCCTTCAAACTTCTTCTCGACGATGAAAGCTGACATGCCTTCTCGTTTACCCTTGGGATAGGCGAAGATGACTGCCATGTCTGCAATGCTTCCGTTGGAGATCCAGGCCTTGCTCCCGTTCAGGAGGTAATGGGTTCCGTTGTCCTCGTAACTGGTGCGAAGCGAGGCGGGGTCGCTGCCCGCTGTGGGTTCTGTGAGCCCGAAACACATTATCTTCTCGCCCCTGGTTGCAGGGGGAAGGTACCGCTCTTTCTGGTCCTCGCTAGCCCATTTCTGAACCGTCATCTGTCCAAGAGAAACATGGCCTGACAGGAACGTCCGCACCCCTGTCCCCTCCCGGCCAATTCTCTCTAGAGCGAGCGCGTATGTGAGAATGTCGGCGCCCTGGCCCTCGCCGTACATTCGGGATATCGGTAGCCCGAGGAGTAGGGCTTTCTTTAAGATGGGAACAAGATGCTGGTTGAATTTACCTGACAGATAGGCTTCGTCTTCCAGAGGCCTGAGTTCTCGACAGGCCCTGTCCACTTCGTCTAGGACGAGGCTCTGCTCGTCAGAAACGTCGAACCTCATCCGCGAAAGATTGCCGAAGCCAGTGTCGACTACAGCCTTCAAAAGTGTTCGGTTGACCTTCTGGCCGCGGGATTAATCTGGGTTTTGTTCAAAGGGTTATATCGTCCCATCCGCGACTCATGCAACTAGAACGGTCTTGCCCATTCAAGTGGATGAAGAGGATATTCCCTTCTTCGCTGAAGTCATAGCCGGCGGCCGCATTACCATACCTGAAGAGATTAGGAAGATTTTTGGCGTGAAGGATGGTGACCATGTCATGTGCCGGGTCCGGCTGGTCAAGCGGGCGGAAGAAGTCAGGTAGTCAGAGTCACCCTCAGATTCCATCTCGGATTGGCTCGTGCACACGAGCTACGAAAGTGTTGGGGCCAGGCCGTCGTCAAGGCCCGTTTCCCAAGCCATCAGACCATCTCTACCATCATACGTATGACACGTGTTACGCTATTCTTGGATAGATTATGTACCGGCACAACCACAAATCAAGCTGAATTGTAAGGTTGGTCGGGAGCTTCTTCCAGAACCTCAAGCACATTTCAGTGACTTGTGGGTGAGAAAGCGCGTATCGCGGTTGGTTACGACCAAGGTATCTATGGGGCCGCCCACAGTCGCAAACCGAGGTTCGAATCTCATCTGGTCAATCGTTGACCTAATGAGGTGTCGAGAGAAGTCAACCGCGTCCTGCAAGTTCATGACCTGAAACAGTGGATTGAATTGTGGCTGACTCAGTAGGCGACTAGCCACTGAAGGGTCCCCACTCGCGTTGACTCCATAATTTACCTTATTTGTCTGCGGGTCGATGTTCAATCTTTGGGTCGTTCTATTCTTCACGTCAACGATAATCAACCAGGGGTCGTTGGAGTCGTATCCGGCTACCGTAAATCCGAGTTGTGTAGCGATCTGGAAGCCCTGGAAAAATTGTAGAAGATTGTTTGCCAAGTCTTGAGTCGTAGGTGGGCGCGACGGGAATCTGGTTTGAAACTGTTCTATGTGATGGGCTACTGGCATGTTGTTGAGAATTGCGTCGCCGAACGTACCGACCCCAAACCGGTCATAGAGAAGAAAAAGCTTCTCTGTCGCGTCGGAGATGATTACGTTGTTCTGAACTGTTATCATCTGGGCCGGGTTGTTCGGGTCTGGAACCTGCTGAGAAGCTGTCCCACCCATCCGACTGTCGCCCGAGAGGACGATTCCCATCGGAGCATAAACGGCAACGATTAGGGTCAGAGGGAACCCACTTCAAGAGGAGGTAACCCCGCTCACTCCTGGAGCGATGAGACCTTCGTGTTCAATAAAAAGGATGAGGAGACAAATGACCTCGACCTACTTCTAGACCGAAAGGGAAGAGGAAGCGTTTCAGAAAAGGAAAGGTAGGTTCTGGTGCTGCTGGGACGGAGATTGTTGTGCCATTTTTCTACTTTTTGTTTTCCATCAACTCCACACGTATGTTAAGTGGGGTCGCACGTTCATAGGTATCATTGGATGAACTCAACCGTGAAATCTTAAAATAGCCTGGTTCCCAGCGTTCAAACTAGAACCTCAGTTGACACTGGCCGTCTCGGATCTCACGAGGGTCATAGACGGCTTTCGACACAAGTCCATGCTTGTCGTCGGCGACCTGATGGTCGACCGCTACGTTGTAAGCCAGGGTAGAAAGCTCTCCCGGGAGGCACCTGTTCCCGTCGCCGATTATATTTCCGAAGAACTGGTCCTGGGTGGGGCGGCAAATCTCACGAACAACCTGGTGTCGCTCGGGGCCAAAGTGAAAGTCCTGGGTGTTGTTGGAAACGATGAGGCTGGAAAATGGGTTCAGGACGAGCTTAGAAGGAAGGGCGTCGACCTGTCCGGGGTTGTTGTGAACGAGAGGCCCACGAGCCTAAAGACCCGTTTCATACTCAACCATCGCCAGTACCTTCGGATCGATAAGGAATCCCGTTCCGACGTTGACTCCCACATAACTAAACAGTTCCTATCATCCCTGAAACACCTCGTAGAAGGGACAGACGGGATTGTCTTCTCCGACTATGACAAGGGCGTCATAACCCCCGAGCTGATTAGCAATGTTGTAGAAGACTCCAGGGTCCAGGGAACGAAGGTGCTAGCTCAGCCCAAGGTGCGCCATTACCTTGACTATATCGGCGTCTCAATGGTCAAGTCTAACGTACGGGAAGGAGCAATTGCCACCGGCGTCTCCCTTGTTAACGACGCCTCGCTCCGCAACATGGGTCACAACCTCATGACCCGGTTGGAATGCGATAGCATACTCCTCACACGCAGCGAGCAGGGGATGATTCTTTTCGAAAAGAAGAACATCACCAACTTTCCGGCCTTCAAGGGACCTAAGCCTGGGTTCAACGCAGTCGGGGTTAGAGACTGCATGACCGCTGTCCTAGCATGCTCGATGGCTACTGGGGCACCGGTGCGTGAAGCCGTGTTACTAGCTGGCCTTGCAGCGTCCCAGCAAGCCGACAAGATCGGCACTGTGGTTGTGGACCTGAACGAGCTTCGATCTCAAGCTGACACTACTGTTGAGCTTGCAGAGCGTATAGTTCAGGTTCCGGTCCACTAGTATGGAAGAGACGGAGATACACTACGGCAAGCTCTTGGAGAGAGCTGTCAAGATCCGCACCCATATTCTAGAAATGGTCGCAGAGGCAAAGTCCGGGCATCCGGGCGGCAGCCTCTCCGCGGTGGAGATTCTCGTCTCCCTCTACTTTCACAAGATGCGCCACGACCCGAAGCGCCCAGATGACCCTAACCGCGATCGGTTCGTCCTGTCCAAGGGACACGCCGCACCCGTTCTCTACTCGACACTGGCCGAGGCAGGCTATTTCCCCCGGAGCGAACTGAAAACTCTTCGAAAGCTGGGAAGCAGGCTCCAAGGACATCCAGACCTGCGCGTTCCAGGCGTAGAATTCCCCGGAGGCTCGCTGGGAATTGGCCTCTCCGCCGCGATTGGCATGGCCCTGGCCGGCAAGCTGGACAAGAGAAACTATCGAGTATACGCCCTTCTAGGGGACGGCGAACTAAACGAGGGGGAAACATGGGAAGCGGCGATGGCCGCTCCCAAGTTCAAACTTGACAACCTCACTGCGATCATAGACCGCAACGGGATCCAGCAGGACGGCCTCACAGAGCAGATAATGCCCCAGGAGCCGTTGAGCTACAAATGGAAAGCATTCAACTGGCATGTTGTGGAGGTGGACGGCTACGATTTCCGACAGATTATCGATGCCCTTGACAAAGCCGAGAACATGCGAAACAGGCCCACCGTGATAATCGCCCACACGGTGAAGGGTAAGGGTGTCCCCTTCATGGAGTGGGACCCGGCGTACCATGGAAAGGCCCCTGACAAGGATACTGTCCGCAAGCTAGTTGAAACGATGCGAAAGGAATGACCCGGGTAAAGATCGCCCCTTCAATCCTCGCCGCAGACCAGGCCGACTTGAAGGGCGAGATTGGGAAGGTTGAGGAGGCGGGTGCGGATATGATTCATGTTGACGTGGCCGACGGACACTTCGCTCCCAACATAAGCATGGGCCCAGATACCGTCCGGTCAATCCGAAAAGTGACAAGCCTCCCCCTCGACACCCACCTCATGATCTCAGAGCCTGAAAAATTCATCGAACCATTCCTCAACGCCGGAAGTGACATCATAACAGTTCATGGTGAAGTGGTAGGCCCGGAACAGGTCGCTAGAGTTTCGAGGCTGGTCCGGTCGAAACATAAGAGGCTAGGGTTGGCCCTGAAACCTTCCTCTCTTCTACCCTCTTGGTTTAAAGCTCAGCTCAGCGAAATCGACCTTCTCCTAATCTTAGCCGTCAACCCAGGATTTCCGGGCCAGAAGTTCATGCCTGAAGTTCTTCCCAAGGTGCAAGCGGCCGCGAAGCTCTTGGGCCCGGCTGCGTTCGAAATCGAGGTCGATGGAGGGGTGGGCCAGCAGAACGCGGGAGTCATTGTCAACGCGGGTGCCACAATCCTAGTAGCTGGCGCCTCGGTCTTCCGGAGGAATGATGTTAAATCCGCCCTAGGGGAGTTGCGCGCTGCCGCAGGCCATACGTTGCAGGAGGTCCGAACCTAATGTTAGTTCAGCTCGGCTCAATGCGGGACGCCCTGGCAGAGGCTCTACTAGAGCTAGGTGGACGCGACCAACGTATCGTTGTGCTTGGCGCTGACACTTCTGTTTCGATAAAGACAAGTCTCTTCGGGGACAAGTACCCGGACCGTTTCTTCAACGTTGGAATAGCCGAGGCCAACATGGTTGGTATTGCCGCAGGGCTGGCTCTGGCGGGGAAGATTCCGTTCGTCAGCACATACTCGGCCTTTGTCCCGGGTAAGTGTCTCGACCAGATACGGAACGCGATCGCCTACCAGAAACTGAACGTGAAGATCGTCTCCTCCCACGGCGGCCTAACGGTGGGGCCTGATGGGGCGAGCCATCAGACTGTGGAGGATGTGGCTGTCATGCGGGCCGTTCCGAACATGCACGTCGTTGTTCCCGCTGACGGTCCCTCAACTAGGGTCTTGGTTACAGAGGCGGCTAAGACCCCCGGCCCCTTCTACATCCGGCTTGCCAGGCCGAACATTCCCACAGTTCACCCATCCCCCTCTGACCTTCACATTGGAAAAGCGAAGGTCTTGAGGGAAGGATCCGACCTGACCCTTGTGGCATGTGGCATACTGGTGAATGAGGCCGTTGAGGCTGCCGAGGCACTTGGGAAAGAGGGAGTCTCGGCCGAGGTAATCGACAGCCACACCGTCAAACCGTTGGACGTTCACACGATCGTAAGGTCTGCAAAAAAAACTGGCCGAGTTCTCACAGCCGAAGAGGCGAACATAATCGGAGGCCTGGGCGGGGCGGTCGCGGAGGCCTTGTCGGAGAACCACCCTGTCAAGATGGCTAGAGTCGGCATAAAGGACATGTTCGGCGAGTCTGGAGAACACTCCGAGCTCATGGCCAAGTACGGCCTGACCTCAAAGGAAATCGTCCGGGTTTCAAAGACCCTTCTCGGGAGAGACTGATTCACTGATGAAGATATTTCTGGACACGGCAAACATTGCCTCGATAAAGCCCTTCGTCGATATGGGGGTTCTTGACGGTGTCACCACAAACCCCACCCTCATCGCGAAGGAAAACCGAGAGTTCCTAGAAGTCGTTAGCGATATCATCAAGATCGTCCCAGGCCCAGTCAACTTGGAGGTTGTAGCTCAGCAGGCTGATGGGATGCTCAGGGAAGGCCGCGACCTCGCTGCTCTCGGTTCCAATGTTGTGGTCAAGTGTCCTATGACCCCGGAGGGTCTCGTTGCGGTTCGAAGGCTTGCCAAGGAGGGGATAGCCACGAATGTGACATTGGTCTTTTCCCCCAACCAGGCTCTTCTCGCCGCCAAAGCTGGTGCATCCTACGTTAGCCCGTTCATCGGACGCTTGGACGATGCGGGCCATGAGGGGATGGAGGTTGTACGAGATACTCTTCAAATCTACCGAAACTACAATATTGAGACCCAGGTCTTGGTGGCCAGCATTCGCCACCCGGTCCACGTGGTAGAGGCGGCCAAGCTGGGAGCCCACGTGGCCACAATGCCACCTGACGTACTTGACAAAATGGTCAAGCACCCGTTGACCGATATCGGCTTGAAGCGTTTCCTCGACGACTGGGCCAGGGCAGGCCTCAAGCTGCCTGAGCGACGGCCTCTCATCGCCAAGGCCCGCTAATCCGTTCATCGGGCCCTAGCTGTTCGGGGCAACGTTGGGTTCGAATCCATCAGTAGACACCTGCTGCTAAGGTCACTTACCGTCGACTATTCGGAAAAAATAGTTCAAAAAACGGCGTCCATAACGCAACTATAGGCTCGTTCTACGCGCATTTCATGCCACTTCCAGACCTGAAAAACAAGGCCAATTCAAGCCCAAATCAGTCCAAACAGCTCCAAAATCGAACAATCCCACCTTCACACCCTCTCCAAGGGAGGGCCCCATCAAATTTCAAGAGGCACAAGGAAGAGTTCCGGGTTCAAGCCTTCGCCCTAGCCGCCCACAAAAACTTCCGCTGCAACGTCTTCGAGTAAATCGTCCTCCAATCAAAATCAGCCCGCCCAGCCCAGCCCTTGTACGCCCTAGGGTCAATATAGTTACGGAGAGAAGTGCCCAGGTTATAGTCCCGGGTATTCCTCTGCAAGTCCACATCCAGCTTCAACTTCCTAATACGCTGCTCCAGTCTCTCCCTCAGCTTATCCGTCTTCACCTCTTTAGCCTTCAACTCCACCAGCCTCTGCTGTTTCCTCTCAAGACTAGCCTCCCAGGTCTTGGGCGGTGTACGCTTGTGGTTACACCTGACAGCTGCCTCCAGATTCGCCATTCTCGCATGGTACACCTTGACAAACTGCGGGTCCTCAGGCTTAAACCCGTCATGCTTCCTCAAGTAAGACCTCACAGTCTCAGTCGCATGGTGCGTTCGAAACACTTTGGCCGTCAAACCCTTCGCAGCCTTCCCTAGGAATCTGTTGACTGACTCCGAGCTTATCCCGTCAAAGACCAAGTCCTCAGTCTTCTTACCATTACAAAACTCATGCAGATTCCTGTTGATCGGACTGTCGGCCCCTTCAACCTTCAGCGTCTTCTCCCACCTGACGCTGTCCTTTCCGAGAAAGTCAAACTCGACTTCATGGGGCATGAATCTCAAATGCTCAATCCTTAGGGTCGAAGCTCCAACAGTATCTGCCTCATCCTCCTCTTTCTCGTCCCCAACCCTCATTGCAAGGTTATCGATCAGGTAGGCGACGGTTGCCAGCTTTCGAAGCTTCACATCCGGCGACACCAAACTCTTCTCGATATACAACCGGACACCGGCCAGCTTTCTCTCTAGCTTCCTCGCAGTATCATACTTCTGCTTGTCACGCTCCTGTCTCAGGTCTGAAATGTCCGAGGGCCACACATACTTGCGCACATTACTCAGCTTGTCCACCCAGTACCCCATCCACATGGAATCACGATCGTGAACCACTTCCTTCCAACTCCCCGGGGGAACCGGGGCCTCCTCGCCTAGGTTCAGAACCACGTCTTCCGGCAATATCCGGGGCTTCCACCGGCCCCTCATCGGATGGCTCCCCCGTCCCATGAAGAGACTGGGAGGCTCCACCATCCAGTTGGCAATCTCCGTCTTCGTCCCATCAATTGACGCATAGCCATACTTTTCCTTGAGTTCCAGCCGTAGCGCCTTTCGCTCTAGACTGAGCTTCTTCTTGTAGACTAGGTCAGTCTTGCGAAGTTCTTCCTTCGCCTGGAAGTCGAAAACCGGTGTGAAATCCATCGCGTCAATCCTCGCATTAGAGTACTTGCCGGGAAGAAGCCTAGCGAAATCCGACAGAAAATTCGCTTGGAAGACGGGATCCCGGACATAGGGCGTAGTTCTCTTTTTGCCCCAAGCGTACGCGAGCTCTTCGGCTTCGGAACCGAGCCGAACTTCTTCACCGCGCACTCGTATCCATAGCTGTTTGGGCTCGTAGGAAGGGGGAAAAGCAACTCCATTATGTCTCAAATCCTTCCACTTCAAACCGGGCTGACCTTCCGATGAAACTCTTCTGCGCTCTCCTCTCGCTCGCCCTACAATTCCAATTTTGGCAATATGAGGATTATCCCAAACCCGACAGGTGGTAATTTGCTCCTGGCAACGGAGAAATTTCAGAGGCTTGTATGGAAGGTGTCTAAGCCGTCCTGTTTCTGATACCCCCATTACAGTCATCCTCGGGTAGAGTGTTACATCCAACTGTGCTCTGTGCTGATAACGACGGGCGTCGAAATTCTTTTTACGTCTCCTTCTCGCTTCGAGAATTAGGTGTATCGCTTGCTGCCAAACGCTGGAGTGAATCAAGTCTTCGGGCTCCTAGACCTTCTCAGAGCCTACAATGGCAAAACAGATGTCGCGAACCTAAACATTGACCTGCGAGTCGATATCGACGAGCTTCTGCCCATAATAGACACGGCAGAGTACATGGGCCTTGTTGTTGTTCAGCAAGGAGACATCTCTCTAACAGACCTAGGGCAAAAAGCTCTCGGTGCTAGAATGAATGAGAGAAAGAAGGTCCTCAGGGACAAGCTCCAGTCCCTAGAACCTTTCGTCGATGTCGTGAGGCTCTTGGACGAGAAGAAGGAGGTGAGCAGGATAGACCTGGGAAGGTTTGTCGATCACAAGTTCGAGCATGTGACCGACCTCTACCGGGAAGTGAGGCTGATCATCAGCTGGGGAGTGTTCACAGGGCTGTTTGATTATGATGGAGAGTCAGGAAAGTTGATGTCTAAGGCAACCTCCCACGCTAGGTAATCTTGGAGACTATCCTGTCAGCATAATCGTAGAGCCCAGGGTCTCGCTGGCTTCGGGGTCTGGCGAGTTCAATGCGGACGTCATCGACAATTTTCGCAGGTCGCCCGCTTAACACCAGAACACGGTCGGCCATGTAAACCGCCTCTTGGACATTGTGGGTTACCATAATGACAGCGTTCGTGGGATACGCTTGATCAGTCCAGATGTCCAGGACCTCGCGTCGGAGAGTCTCTGCGGTAAGGGCATCTAGACTGGAGAAGGGCTCGTCCATCAATAAGACCTCGGGCTCAAGGGCTAGAGCGCGTGCGATTCCCACTCGTTGCTTCATTCCCCCGGAGAGTTCCTTAGGATAAGATGTTTCGAACCCTTCCAGTCCCACGTCTTGGACATACTTTTTCGCAGTCTTTAACTGCTCAGCCTTCGATGTTGCCGAATTAGCAACAGCCATCTCGACATTACCCAAGACAGTCTTCCAAGGAACTAGGGCAAATGTTTGGAAAATCACTCCTATCTTCCGGTTGGGGGACGTTACAGGCTGGCCGTGGAAGAGAACCTCGCCGCTTGTAGGCCGGTCCAGCCCGTCCATTATTCGCAACATTGTGCTCTTACCGCAGCCCGAAGGGCCAACCACTGCCAAGAATTGCTTGGGGACTTGGAAGGAGATGTTGTCGAGGACGGTTATGCTCTTACCTTCATTGACGTAGGTCTTCGTAAGGTTTCTGACCTCAAGAATAGGCTCTGTAGAAACAGCCATCGGCTTAAGCTTCCAACTTGTACTTTTCGGCCTTTCTCAGGAGGCGTCTCCAAACCAGTCTGTTGATTGTAAGAACCGTGATTGTCATCAACAACACTGCGGCGATGATGACCACCGTGCTCGCGTAGAGGTCCGTATAGTTGCTGGCAGATTGTAGAAGAGCACCTAACCCAGGGACTTTGTGAGGCCCAGTGGGATTGTTAGGGTCAGTGATGTATTCCGAGACAATTGTCCCGTTCCATCCTCCCCCCCAGGCCTGAATGCTGCCGATTAGGATGGCGGGGTAGGAGGCGGGAACTAAAATTTCTTTGACGAACCTTCTCCCCTTGATACCGTAAGCCGAAGATGCTTCCAATAGGTCTGTGGGCAGTCCTCTAATAGCTCCAACGATGTTGAAGAGTAGGTACCATTGCATTCCAGCTAATAGAAGCAGAATTGACGCCAGATTCAGGCCTATGGCGCTGTCTTTGAGAGGATTTACAATTAGGAGAATGATGATTGGGAAGAGGGCGGTTCCGGGGATAGATTGTCCAACGTCGAACACGGGAATCAGAAGTTTGGACACGCGTTCGCTTCTAGCAATGAGAATTCCTGCGCCGAGTGTCCAGCCTAAGGCTATGATGTAGGCTGTAAAGATCCTGAGTAGCGAAGCGCCTGTGTCTAATGCTAGAGTGAGATAGCCTACGTTGGTCTCTATGGTTTGCAATGCCCCTCCAAGAGACCCGATTTGGATTCCCCTGAGAGTGGGGATGCTCACCACTATCAGAGTAAGTGCAATGATTAGGCTGATGATTCTTCCCAGCAGGGCGTGCCTTGCCAGTCGGTCCTGAAGATGGACCCTGTCGGAAACGTGGAATCTGCGTTTCAGATGAACCGCTTCGAGGATCGAGGATAAGGATGCTCTTTCATATTTGAAAAAAGAGACTAGGGGGGAAACTAGACGTTCCTCGTACTTTCTCACGTTCGCTGAAACTCGGCTCCTCCGTCGAGCGCCCCCGGCTTGCGGTGCTGCTACGGATTCGTACTTGTACTTTTCCGCCCTATTTCCCAAGGGCCTCCATACCAGCTCGTCAATCGCGATGATGATCGTGACCAGCACTCCGAGGCCAAAGAGCGAGGAGGCCAGGTCTCTATTCGCAGCGGCCGTTGCGATGTAGTTGCCAAGGCCGTGGAGAGGATAACCTGTGCCTCCGTAGGAAAAGTTCTCCTCAACTGGAATCAGATACCAACCTCCTCCCCAAGCGAGGAGGCTACTCCAAACCAGCTCGGGATACACGGCAGGCAGAACGATCTGGCGTAGATAGCTAAGGCCTTTGACTCCATAGGCTCGAGAGGCCTCTTTGATGTCTTGAGGAATCGCATTGACCCCGGCAATCACCCCAAAGGTTGGAGCCCAGACCATTGCCGTGAAGATCAGAATAATGGATGCGAACTCTTCTCCCACACCCCTTGGAAACTTGGTGATAAAGAAAATGAAGACAGCAGGCAGGAAGGCCAGTACTGGAACCGATTGAAAAATGTCTAGGAGCGGAAGAAGGACGTGCGATGTTCTATGGTTCATCGCCGTCGTGATTCCATATATCAGGGCAAAGGCGAGGCTCAGGAAGTACGCCAGAGTCATCCTGGTCAAGGTTAGGAGGGCTAAGACCGGGATAGGAGGTGTGGGACCCCCGCTCAGAACAGCACTCATGAACCTGCCCGAAACCATAGGAACACCGAGAAAGCCCACCAGGCTGAGCAACAGAACCGTAGGGGGGAGTCTCACCCGATCGAAAATTGGTCGACGGAGTCTGGCCAGTGACGGGGTGCTCTCGCGCGAATCCGCTTTCATGAGCCGTTTCCACTCGATTTTGGTACGCGGGTGAGCCGGGACAACCACCCCTAGTTATAAAAGGGCAGTCTAACGCGAGCGCCTCCGGAATCCTAGACGGGACAGGTGAACGCCGGATGAAATCTCGACCTCGTGAGAGCGCTTGTGGTTTGCCTGGCTTGGGTTCACAGGGTCAGTCAAGAGTTAGAGATTCGATTTCGGTCCAGCTCTCCCTAGTCCTCATTATCGTGTACATATTGTTCGGCCTGTTGGGAGGCGACTTTTCCACCTTGAATCTAGTCACCCCCGTCTTTTCGGCTGGTTGCCCCACCTGGCAGGGAGCCGCTTCATACTTTGTTCAAAACAACTGCCTCGTTTGGCAGGGCTGGGTTTGGATGCTCTTTACCTCCCTTTTTCTCCATGCCAGCATCCTCCACTTGGGAGGAAACCTGCTCTTTCTCTTGATATTCGGGACAGCCCTTGAAGAGCAAGTTTCGCGAGGAAGATGGTTGGCCACCTATCTGGCGAGTGGTCTTACTGGAAACATTGCCTTTCTCCTCCTCGGGCCTTTCTTGGGGCAGGAGGTAGGGCTAGGGGCTTCGGGAGCGATATACGGCCTGTTGGGGGCCGCGGGGGGGGTGAAGGGAGCGTTCATCATGATCTTTCTTCTAGGACTAAACCTATTCGCTGGCGGAGGCGAAATTGCCCACGTCGGCGGACTCGTGATCGGCCTCGTGGTCCATCGCTGGGGAAACGCTCTTGCCCAGTTGTTCCGGGCGGATTCTTCCATTCCGACCTACTAGCAAATGAGTTAGTCGTCTTCCCAGGGAAACCGTTTCTTCGTGGAAACGGAAGGCTTGTCACTAGGCTTAGATTGAGTTTCCAAATCATCCTCCGTTGATAATCGAGCAGTGTCGCCCGAAGCATTTTCAAACTGGATTGATCTCGTAGTCTCAGCCGAGGCAGAGGTCGAAAGTGTTGAAGGCGCTGGCGGCCTACCCGGAGCGACACTTGTCGAGGGCGCAGTCCTTTCACCAAATTGTGGGCTTGTTAGGGCTCTAATGTTTGAGCCTGGCTTCGTCGATGGTTTGGCGCGTGGAGTGGGTGATACTCCTGGTCCCAGGATTACACTGGGGGGTATTGCTTTAGGGGCGGGGACTGGAATGTACGGCTGCCTATGAGAACCAGGTGCGGCAGTTACAGTAGTCTTCTTGTGAGGCAGGGGGGAGGGAGGAGGAACGGCTCCGGTTCCCCCAAGGTACTTGGGGCTGTCTTCCCAAGCAGACGAGTCGACGTTGGGCGGGGTAGGTATTGGTAGGGTATCAGTTGTCTTCTCCAAGGTAGGAGGAGAGACTTTCCCAGATGGCCTCCCCAGGTCGTCCCGTGGAGGCTTGAAGAGGGTAGTGGTTTGCGGAGTCGGCTTAGTCTCGATTCTCGGAGGCGGTGCGCGTTGCCCTACAGTTTCGCGCACGAACCCTGCTCCCACCGCTCCGGGAACTGGTGGACGGACGCTTTGAGGGGGGAACGCTGGTCCGGCTTCTATCGGTGTTCGGAATGCTTTTTCCCACGAGCCTTGCGGAGGCTCGCTCGGTGACAAGGCTGGCTCCCCTGCGGTGATTTGAGCCTTCTCCATTCTCATTTCAGCAACCTGAGCCTCTAGCATCAGGTTGCGCTTCATCAGACTCTCTAGCATTTGGAGAGACCGTTCGAGTCTGATCCCGGGTTTGAGACCCGTCTGGAATTTGAACGCTAGAAAAATCGAGAGTCCTCCGATGATCACGAGGACGGTAATGTCCACAGTAGTGAAAGAGAGCTGTGGAAACTTGGAGAGCTGAGAGGCTAAACTTTCAGCCACGGATGGATTATTGGAGTAGACGAGAAAAATCCAGTACGCCAGCCAGCCTACTAACGCTGTCTCAACGGCCACAAGCTTGACTAGGAGCTTTCTCAAGCCTTGTCCTCTACCTTATCTTTTCGAAGAGTCTTCAAAATGGCGTCGAGTGCTGTGTCCCAATCCATCTCGCCAGCAGGCGCTTCGATACTAGGGTTGGAAGAAGTTGTTTCTGTGGGCTGAGCTTGAGGCTGCGTTTGGGATCCTTCCCGGGTCCGAGGGGTCGTAGATTGTTGGACCAACGACCCTTTCCCCTGTTCGATTTGCGGATTCGGCCCTGCTGGCATGGTTCCCGGATTTGTCAAAGGGGGTCTTGGGGTTCCTGTTCCGGGCGGCCGGGGCTGGTCGTGACGAAACATCCCAGGGACCACGCCAATTGGGGGCGGTCTGAGGGATCCGGGGAAGGTTAGGGGCCGAGGGGGGCCCTGTTGGCCGGGAAACGGGGGTCTATTCTGAGAACCTTGACCAGGTCTTGGCGGAGAGGTTGAGAGAGTTTGGGGACGCGTGATTGGAACTGGTGATACTGTCGGGGGTGCCCATTTCTGGGGGGTAGGGTACTCTGACCTTGCAATTGGGCTGGTCCACTGCCTTGGCTGGAAGGTCTTGTCTTCCCCCTGGACCTGGGGTTGTCCTCCGAACGCAGTTGGGGGTCGGGACGTATTCTCTTGAAAGGGCTTCGAGTACGGAACCGAACCTGTCTCGCTCTCCATGGGCTGACGGGATGATTCAGGCCGCCATTGTGGCGCCAGTTCAGTTCTTCCCGCAGTTTCACCGGGTCGTAGAGGAATAGGAGGTTGTTTCAAGTCTTGTCTCAGACTTGGGAATGTTGGATGGGCTGGCGTGGGCTCGGTTCTTTGCTGCCCTGGTGGCTCTCGCCGGATGGGTTGCGAAAACGGCTGCGGACCTTGTTGGTCTGTGTCTGACTCACCGGTTTGATGTGATGGCTGGGAATACGCCTGCGTTGGAAACATTGAACCCGTGATTCGTTGGTCCTGCTGTTGTGCCTGTTGTGCCTGGAATGTACTCGGACTCCATTGCTTGGGAGCCGCTGACCAAGAGGCGGAAGGAGCGGGCCTTTGAACAATCTGCGGGGAAGCCTTTGACAGGGGCGGGACGGCATACGCCGTGTGTTTCGATACGGGCCCCGGCGGGGCCCCAACTGGAACGTTTCTGTTCTGGAGGGAAGTGCCGTTCGGGCGGGATAATGGCGCCACCTGTTTCATAGGCTTCGCCCTCAGCCTCCCCCCAAGGCCCGACCCAGACTGCCTCCTCCTCAGAAGAACATAGCCAGCGGCAGAGCCACCCCCTATCCCGAATGCAAGAACTAGTGAGTCGTAGTTGCCACTGATTGTCTGGCTCGCGTAAGCTCGGAGGTCGGCGTTTGTGTAAATCACCCAGACTAGGGTAGCGGAGAGAAGAATGTTGACGACAAACGAGAGAATGGCCTCAAGGCTTGGTATTTTCAATAGTCATCCTCCGCGATCGTTCGTTGGGGCGTACCAACTCCCTGGCGTATGACTGAGACGAGTCTGGTGAAGCCGTAGCCTGATGCGGCCATGAGGACGAGGACTAGGAAAATTGGGTTGAAGGAGCCGAAGTACTCTTGTTCGAAGGTGTTGTAGAAGTACTCTATTACAAGCCAGACCCCAAAGAAGAGAACTATCAGGTATTCGAGGAGGGAAGTGACTAGGGCCGTCTCGTATATGCCTCCTGCCCCGCCCTCTTCGCTCGCCCAGCCCAGCAAGGTCTCCACGTATCTCCTGCTGTGACTCTTCTTGGGTTGGGCCTCCTCACCCTCAACCCCCAATAATCCTCAACGGGAGGCTCAAACCCCTATAATCACCATAAGCGTGTTGTAACCTTGGAAAGAGGCAACAAAGGACTTACACCGGTGTTTCCATGTCTCTTTAGGGAGCTGCCTTTGCTGCGCTTCGAAAGGACGTGTGGGAGGCCAAAGAGCTCTGCAAAAACCATTCGAGGCAGTCTAACGTGTGCTTACCTGAGATATTCTCTCTGGGATGGGGCTTTTCGAGTGAGGCAGGCCAAGTTTTCAGGTTTTGAAAGGCCCCTGACAGACCCTGTTTTGGAAACGGGTCTTCTGTCCGGCAGGGATGATCAGCGGTCCTTAAGATTGAAACTGTAGGATTTGCCCTTTTTCGCTCTGAGGGACCCTGTCTGGAAGGCCTTTCCGAATGGTCTCAGGGTCGGTGAACGTATTGGATGTCTCAACGTTGGAAAACTGTTCATTCTGAGATTCCATGTTGGCTTGGTGTAGAACTCAAGGCCGCACCTGGCGAAGCCAGCTTTCATCTAGGTCTCTGCCTAAACAATGCTAGGGAGCCTTCTCCAGTTTAATAAGCTGGGGAAGCAACTTCCTACAATCACAGAGTGAGGTCTTAGTGACCCAGGAAGCCACAAGAAAATACGAGGTTGTGGAGGATATTCCAGGGGTCGGGCGGGCCACCGCCGACAAGCTGAAAGAACTCGGGTTCAACACCATCGAAAGCCTCGCCACTGCCACCATTAGGGAACTTGTTCCCGCGGGAATAGGAGAGAAGCAGGCTGCAAAGATCATCGGGGAAGCTCGAAACAGCATCTCCCTATCCTTCGTCAGAGCCGACGAACTCATGAAGATGAAGGCGAACATGCTACGCCTCACAACAGCGAGCAAAGCCTTCGATGGACTCATAGGCGGAGGGCTTGAATCCCAGACGATCACAGAGTTCTACGGCGAGTATGGCGTCGGAAAGTCCATCCTCTGCCACCAGCTCGCGATTAACGTCCAGCTTCCCGTCAGCAAGGGAGGACTGGACGGAGGCGCTCTATACCTCGACACGGAACAGACCTTCAGGCCTGAGTGGATAATCCGGATGGCGAAACAGGCCGGTATCGAGCCCGTGGATGCGGCGCAGAGGATTATCTATTCTGAAGCGTACAATTCAGACCATCAAACGCTCTTACTGGAAAAAGCGGACCGGGTGATAAAAGAGAACAATATCCGCCTGATAGTTGTCGACTCCCTCACTTCCCACTTCAGAAGCGAATACTTGGGGCGCGAGATGTTGGCCGAGAGGCAGCAGAGGCTTAACAACCATATGCATCGTCTCATTCGCCTGGCTAGGGGCTTCAACGCCGTGGCGGTTGTAACCAACCAGGTCATGTCCAAGCCAGACCAGTTCTTCGCCAACTCAGTGGACGCGGTAGGAGGCCACATCGTCGCCCACACAAGCCACACAAGGGTCTTCATCCGTAAAGCAGCCAGCGGCCCAATAAGAATCGCCCGGCTGGTGTCAAGCCCCTACCTTCCCGAGGGAGAAATAATATTCAAAGTGACAGAATCTGGAATCCAGGACTTGTCGGAAGAAGACGAGGTTAAGAGACGCCGGTAGAGGAAGATAATTGATTCCCCAAGTGTCAGTTAACAAGTTTCTCCAATTCGTTCGAGAGAGGTCCTGGACGGACGCGGAAAAAGAGCTGGACATCATTAGGCAGAAATCGGAAAACACCCAATGGTCTCGGGGATATGTCAAAGCCCTTGAGGGGCTGCTCCTTACCTACAGGAATGATGATGACAAGTACATCTACCTGCCCAAAGCACTTGCCAATAGAACTGAAGAAGACACCAAGGCCCTCAGGAAAGACTTTGCAGACTTCGCAGCAAATGACCTGCACGGGGAATATGACCGGGGCTATTTCAAAGCCCTCGAAGACTACCTTTCCCTTCTGGGATCCCTCAAAACAACCCAACCCCTAGAACAGGCCCTTCTTACTGGTGATGGTCAGGAGAAACAGCCTACTAGTGACCAAACAAAATAGTGTTCAGTAAGATTATGCTGAAGGCAAGCCAGATGATGTAAGTCCCCATGCCTGTTGTCACTACTTTGCGGGGGCCTTTCAATTCCGCTTCCCCGAAGCCGAACAGGTACTTGACAACATACACCGAGACCACGTAGAACAGAACTCCCAGACCAACAGCGCTGAGAGTGCCCACTTCGACGCCCTGGAGGCCTAGGCCTAGTACGGTGTAGACGCCCCCTGCGAGGACCGCGAAACCAAGGCGGGACCAGTAGACAATCGATGACGGAGTCAGCTTGGCGGGCCTATCCTTCTTCGGACTCGCCTGGGGAAGATTGGACCCGCCACTCAACGAGGAATCGAAGCCCGGGTCTCGAACGGGGCTCATAACGTTTGCTCAGCTCAATGGCCAATCGGATGAACATTTTATAGAAGCGGAGGCCTGGGCGGGTGAACATTGTCAGTCCACGAAACCGAGCCCGAAGTGTTTGTTCGGGACATAATGTCCAGGCCACCAATCACGGCGAAGGAATCCGACACCGCAATGACCGTCGCCAAACTGATGGCAAAGCATGATGTCGGGTGTGTCATAATCGTGGACGGTGCGGGAAAGCCAGCCGGCATCATCACCGAGAGGGACATTGTTCAGCGAGTGGCGTCGAAGAACCTAGTGCCCTCAGAGGTCAAAGTCTTTGAGGCCATGTCGAAGCCGATCATAGGCATTCCACCAACCACCCTTGTAAACGACGCTGCCAAGCGAATGAACCAGAGCAAGGTCAGACGTCTAGCCATTATCGACAACGGGAAGCTGGTGGGAATACTGACGATGAAGGACATAATTGAGGTAACGCCAGCCATGATGGACCTAATCTCGGAAAAGAGCCGGGTCTCCGGCCTAGACAGGGCTCGTTCCCCCTCAGCACTCGCCGGGTATTGCGATGAATGCGAGGCCTGGTCCGAGAACCTGGTTCAGAAAGAGGGAGTTTTCGTCTGTCAGGAATGCGCGAAAGACGTTGGCTCGTCGGAAGAAAGCTGAGCCAGCAGGGAACGACGAGGACCAGACTGTAATCATCAAAGATCCCAAAATATGGACAGGAGAGGGCCTTAGGGAAGGATCCATTCTCATCGAAAAAGGCAAGATCAAGAAAATCGGTATCAAAGTCCCTGCCGTAACATCTAACCAGATTAACGCCAGAGGCCTCCTGGCCCTCCCTGGGCTCATCGACGTTCACGTTCACCTACGAGACATGGAGTTCTCTTACAAAGAGGACTTCACCAGCGGAACCTCCGCAGCCGCCGCAGGGGGTTTCACCAGCCTTCTCGATATGCCCAACTCAAAACCCCCCACGGACTCGCCCGAACGGTTGAAGGAGAGAATGGAAGTCGCTTCGAGAAAAATTCTGGTAAATGTGGGGTTCCATACAGCAGCAGTCAGGAGCGCGACCAGCACCATCCAAATGGCCGAGCTTGGCGCTTTTTCCCTGAAGCTGTACATGCCCCACCCCATATCTCCAATAGAGGTCGAAAATGATGAAGAGGTGTCGAGGGTAATGAAAATAGCTAGCCGTAACAGCTTACCTGTTACAGTCCACGCTGAAGAACCCAGTTTGCTACATGACCCTTCAAGGGCCCGAACCTACCGGGACTTGACAAGAACGCGGCCACCGAACGCAGAGTATCACTCTGTCCGCAGAATCCTCCGCTTGCAACAACTTAGCAATTGTTCAGTCCATTTTGCCCACATTACTCTACCCTCAAGCCTCACATTGATAGAGAGGCGGCATTCACGGAATGTTACTTCCGAAGTCACGCCACACCATCTTCTACTCTCCGAAGCACAGCTAGAGACGCTTGGCTGGAAGGCCTGGATGGTTCCTCCCCTGAGAAGGCCCGGTGTCCGCAGACAACTCCTCTCAGCTGTGTCTAGAGGATTGGCCACGATGGTTGCGAGCGACCACGCCCCCCATTCAATCGATGAGAAAAGACAGTCAGTGGCCAAAGTACCACCGGGCATCCCAGGGTTGGAGACAACTCTCCCACTTCTTCTCACGCTAGTGAGCAAAGGAAAAATGTCCTTGAAACGAATGGTCAACATGCTATCGGCAAACCCGGCGGAACGGTTCGGCATACCCTCCAAGGGCCGGCTGACTGTAGGAGCCGATGGAGATGTTACCCTGGTGGACCCGAGAAAAAGGTCGCGGGTCAACCCGGAGAATTTCATGTCCAAGGCAAAGTACTCCCCCTTCGAAGGTTTCGAGACCCAAGGAGGCGTGGAAAAGACGATTGTAGCAGGAAGAGTTGTTTTCGACAGTGGACGAATCATCGCCCCTGTTGGGGTGGGTCAGGTTTTGAGGAGGGTCAGTTGAGGTTCGTCGTGGATGGAATGCTCGGAGGGCTAGCTCGATGGTTGAGAATACTTGGCCACGAGGTCCGATATGATTCCCATGCCAACGACGATGACCTTTTGGTGCTGGCGTTAGGCAATGAAATGATTCTATTGACGCGAGACGAGGAGCTCTGCCAGCGAGCTCAAGCGAGAGGTATTCCTGCCCTTCTCGTCTCCGGGAAGGGAGAGGGGGAGAGGCTGTCAGAGGTCGCCCAGAAATACCAGATCCCCCTCACCATCGACATGACCCTGACGAGATGCCCCAAATGCGGGTCAGGTTTGCTCGAAGCTTCGAAGGAAGAAATCGCAGGGCGTGTCCCCCCCAAAAGCTTGAAGATGTATAGTGAATTTTGGAAATGTGCAAACGCTGGTTGCGAGAAGATCTACTGGATGGGCAGTCATTGGAAGCAAATCAACCAAACGCTCTCAGAGGCCAGACAACTATCGGGGCTGGGGGAGTGATCTGAAACGCTGAACCTCGATGATGGAAGCCTCCTTGTGAAGCATGTGAGGCGGACCATCGAGAGTCACCTACTGGGGGGAAAGGTCCCTGATCCAATGATCCAAGACCCGCACCTTCTAGAGGCGCGGGGAGTTTTCGTGACATTACTCAGGGCCAATGGGAGAGAGCTGAGGGGTTGCATCGGGGCTCCTTACCCCGACGGACCGCTTCTAGCTCAATTGTCCCATGTGGCAGTTGAGGCTGCGACCGAGGATCCTAGATTCAACCCGGTGAGCCTGTCTGAGTTCAGAGATAGGATTATCGTCGAAGTAACGGTGCTCACGCCTCCCGAAGTGGTGAAGGCCGACAAGCCCTTGGACTACAGGGACCAAATCCAGGTGGGAAGAGATGGGATAATCGTGGAGGGCATCGGCTTCAAGGGGCTTCTGCTCCCCCAGGTGGCTGTGGAGGAAGGTTTTGACTCAGAAGAGTTCCTGTCCCAGTGCTGTCTCAAGGCGGGCCTCCTTCCCGACGCATGGCTCTCGGAACGACTCCAAGTCTCCCGTTTTCAGGGACAGATATTCTTTGAAGAGAGGCCCGGGGGACAGGTTGCCGAGAAAAGCTTGAGCACTGCGTGATGCCCGGGCGAACCTAGGCGAAGAACGCATATAGCCATCAATCCTAACAGCTCAGTGTTAACGCATCCTTATCGTTCACGGCAATGCGAGAAGGTTACATAACCGTAATAGGTTATTACTGGTGGAAAACCGGAAGAATTGAGCAACCTCAAGAACTTGATTGGGGACGAGAGCATCGTTGCTGAATGCAGCGGTGTGAACTATGCTGTCTACGTCACCCCGTCACGAGTTCTCGTGGGAAAGAGGTTCACCTTAGGGGAAAATTACGTCAATGTTCCCCATTCGAACGTCACCACCCTTGAATTGATAACCAAGAGTGTCATTCCCCCGCTCACATTTGCGATCATCGCAGCCATAGGGGCTTTTCTAGTCTGGTGGTTTCAGGTGCAGGGCTCCATACTGCCGGCCTTCCCCTACTATGTTCTCCTCCTAGGCACTGCCGGCATATCCCTAGGAGCTCTTGTCGCATTATTGTGGAGAAGGAGAGTTGCAGTGCTGCGGATCGGAATAGTAGGCTCTCACGAGCCCATAACGGTCAAGATGGTCAGCACGTCGAAAGCAGAGGGTGTCTTTCGCGCTCTCAAAGGATAGGATGTTCCAGTGCCTTTCGTTTGACTAATCACCTTGAAACCTTAAGGGCCCCTCCTGAACCGTCGAAAATCGAATTGTCCCATACTATCGAGGAAGGTGCTCAGGTCCTCCTCTTCCAAGATTCCAGGAGAAAATGGGTCACACGAGTCTCCAGGACTAAATTCCATACCCACCGGGGCTTCCTGGAGCTCAGCGATATCATCGGAAAGAGATATGGGGAATCGGTGAAGACGAGCATGGGACAGACCCTGTCCCTGTTTCGGCCGCGGGCGATCGACCTTGTGGATGTCTTTGACAGGCCGACCCAGATACTCTACCCGAAAGATATCGGATACTCTCTCTACCAGCTAGGGGTTAAGGCTGGCGACCGAGTGTTGGAGGTGGGGACTGGAAGCGGGGCCATGACCGCTTCCCTGGCTCAAGCGGTTCAACCTGATGGGCACATATTCTCCTATGAGATGAGGCCGGAGTTTCTCGAATCGGCCCGGTCGAACATAGAAAAGGCGGGTCTTTCAGCCGTCGTTACTTTTCACCACAAGGACCCTACTGAAGGGTTTGACGAGGATGAAGTTGGCGCTGTCGTAGTTGACTTGGGTGACCCTTGGAAGATGGTTGGTCCCGCGTGGAGGGCGCTGGTTGGGGGCGGCATGCTAGCCGGATTCACGCCAACTGCTAACCAGTTGGAGAAACTGGCGGAGGCCTTGAGAGCTGGGGGTTTTCTTATCCTGGAGGCGGTGGAAGTGTTGTTGAGACAGTTGAAGACGGAGGCGGGAAAGGTTCGTCCCGAGTCCAGAATGGTAGGCCACACGGCCTACGTAACGATTGCAAGGAAAATCCTGTGATAAGCCTGGTTCATTCTCAATTAGGAATGCGTCTATATATACAGGAGAAGGGAGTCATAGACAACCCCTAGTTAGGCGAAACTATGTGCGCGTCTGTTCTCGAAAGACCTGATGTCAAGAATTTCCTAAGAGGATTACTAATAATCGTGGCCGCTGCATTCATGATTTCGCCTGCGTACCTCAACTATGAAATTTTCAACAGGCTTCATTTCCAACTGGTCGTTTCCATGTCGATTAGCCTCATGCTCTTCGCAATCGGGCTAGTAACGTTCATTCTGGTTATGGGAAAGGAAGCCTTCCAGGGGAAGGAACAAGCCCAGTAGAGCCGTGCCTAGAAAACCCGAAAGACTGAGGTTGGGATCCCTTACGCCTTTTCCTCTGCGTAGGCGATTTCATGGAAAGCTTCGGCTTCCAACAGATTTCGGGCGTATTCCCAATCGTTTGGCGTGTTTTCGTTGTTGCCCGTGCCAGAGAACGGCCTGGTCTGACAAGTTGTTTTAACTGAACCTTAGGCGCCCACGGCTAAAGCGGATTCAACCACAACTGAAATTACCTCCGACATCGTGGTGGGGAGAACTAGACAGTTGAAAATCAGCGCTGTTATACCAGTCTACAATGAAGAGGAGGTAATCGATGAATTCTCAGCTAGACTGGTAGATTCGCTCCGCAAGTTGAGTGAGAACTACGAGGTGATTTTCGTAGTGGAAGGTAATGACCTAACGTTCTCGAAGCTGACTCAACTGTCCAGTGTGAACCCCAGGGTCAGGATGGACTATCACGAGAAGAGGCTGGGCCTGGGAAAGGCGTTCAAGCAGGGCCTTTCCCTTGTTGACAAGGGCTCCGACATCGTTCTCACCATGGACGCGGACCTCAACCATCACCCGGAGGAAATACAGAATCTATTGAAGGCATCCAGTGATTCCGACATTGTGGTAGGATGCCGGTCTAGGAGCCGGGGGATGGTGGGTGAGTTGCCCTGGTTCAAGAGGATGGTAAGCGGGGGGACCAACTGGATCTTCAGGAAAGCCTTCAAAATACCCTCTAGCGACGTAACTTCTGGTTTCAGAATATACTCAGCACGCGCGGTGGAGAGCGTCCGAGACGAACTTACTTCGAAGAACTTCGAGATAGCAGCCGAGCTGCTGATCCGAGCTAGGAAAAAGGGGATGACAATAAGCGAGGTTCCAATTACGTTCACGCCCCGGCCTAGGGGGACCAGCAAGCTCAGTTTCCTGAGGAGCGGGATCGGGTACGCCTGGCTCTTTGTTAGGCTCAGGTTTTAGCCACGACTGAGCCAGGTTCCTAGACCCTGCTGGTCGGACCTTGCATGTTTTTGGATTACCTCTGCACATTTCTGAAGGCTTAGCTGCTTGTACTCGATTCCCCGCCTCGTCAACACTGGCTGAACTCCTTTGGCCAATCCCGGTGCAACGATGAAGGCGCGGAGTTTTTTGCCCGAAGAGGCCTGTAGATACTTCAGGTACTCCGAGAGCTGTTTTACCGCCGGTAGCCCGGCCGGGTCCTTCTTGATCTCGATTACTACAGTATTCCCGTCGGGGTCTACCCCGTAGACGTCGACGAACCCAGGAGGGACCTTCTTCTCGAAGTCCACTACTTTGAGGCCAGGTTCTACGATATCGGGTTCAAGGAGTATTGCCTTTTGCATGTCCTCCTCACTCGCATGTAGTTGGAATTCTGCCTCGTCCTCCAATTGGAACGTTCCGAAAAACTGGATCCCTCTAATCGTAATGGTCAGGCTCTCAAGTGGGCTGGGACGGACTGCCTTAACGACCAGACTGTCGGCGACAATTAGCGCTTGTATGACACAACCTGACGGCTGCCAGTTAACAGGCTGGTAATCCTTTCCACGGTGGACCAGAACGCAGCCATCCTTCTTCAATACGACCAGCCGGTCTCCCTCCCCCAGCTTGCTACCCGTGCGTCCTGTATAGTTCACTGAGCAAGAGGCCACCATGACTATGAGTTTACGGCCCTCGATACCAGAAGTAAGCTCCGCGCAAGCGTCCTGCAGGCTCGGAGAGACAAGAACCATCACTGCTTCTCCACCGAAAGCCTCATTGCCACACTTGGGATATATCGACCTAGCCTTTGGGTAAGAAAAACTCTGCAGGCCTAGTGGAATGGTACGATAAGCTCTCTGACGGTTACGAAGAACTCTACGCCACAGAGCAATCCGTAAAGTATCAACGGGCCATGGGATGGGTTGATGGCCATAGGTTTGACCTTGCAGTGGACGTGGCCTGTGGAACCGGAATGTTTCTCGACAGGGTAAGGCGGAAGTGTAGCTATGTTGTGGGTGTCGACCTGTCTAGACGGATGCTTGAGAAGGCTAGGACTCGGCTCAAGTTTGAAGACGTGGGCCTTGTTCGGGCTGACTGCTCAGCCTTACCGTTGAGAGAAAAAGTGGCGGACTGTCTCTTTGCCATTTCGCTCATCGAGGAGGGCAGTGAATCCAGAAA
>WNGK01000080.1_pt1 | contig 81446 bp, 68 predicted proteins | sample 5400601 | NCBI WGS metagenome assembly WNGK01 (sample SAMN13153376, study PRJNA577476) | soil metagenome | isolation source: 60 cm soil or saprolite under Garry oak tree replicate 1 | place: USA:California | collected 2016-06-15
AAAGCATGATCGCTGGCGCGCAAACCCAGGAGAAAGCCGCGCCCCTAATTGTTTCCTGGAGCAGCCTCGAAAAACGAAGGGCCGAATACGAAGAGCTCGTCAGGACGAAGATTCCAGAGAACACCAAAGAAATCGCGCTCGCCAGGTCGTATGGCGATCTGAGCGAAAATTTTGAATTTAAAGCGGCGAAGCAGATGCAAAGCGTGCTGATGCGACGCAAAACCGAGCTGGAGCAAATGCTGCACAACGCACGCGGGACGTCCTTTGAAAATGTTGATACGTCGCGTGTATCCATCGGCACAATTGTCACGCTTCGCGACGCGGAGACCAGCAAGGAAGAGACTTACACGATTTTAGGTGCGTGGGACGGCGATCCTGATCGCCACATAATTTCCTATCAAACCGCAATTGCGCAGGCACTGCTCGGTCACAAAATCGGCGAGACTGTCTCGCTAAACACCGAGCACAGCACCGCTCAATTTACGATTGTTTCGCACAGCACCGCTCAATTTACGATTGTTTCAATCCAGCCCGCGCCGCCAGACCACGCCGCGTCTGCGCCGACTCTGTCTAACGAATCTACTGTCGAAACCGCTATAACTGGGTAGCGCACGCGTCTAGCGTGCTGGCGAGCGCGTCTTCGCGATCGCGAACTTTTCTTGTGAGTTCGTACCTTCTTGGAGCAACGAAATTCAAAGGAAAGCCTGTTTCGGCGCGACGCCGAAACCAACACGCGAGACGCGCGCGCTACCCAAGCTGCGCCGATTACGCTTGGATTACTTCAGCAGTCTGCCAAGATTTTCGTATTACTGACTGCCGTCCGCAAGTTTCGCCTCAGGCTTATTGGCTTCAATCTGCGCGCTGACCTTCTGGATTTGCGCCGCTTGCTCGTTCAAACGAGCTGTGACCGCTTCCATTCCCTGCTGTTGACGCGCAATCGTGGCGTCCTGTTTGGCAACCGTTGATCTTAACTGCGCCATCGTCGCCTCCTGCTGTTTAATCTTGCAACCTTGTTCCTCGACCCTGCGATGTTCTTTAAGGAACTCGTTAAGTAGCATCGCGTTCACCGCGTCGTAGCGCACGGTGTAGATCTCGCCGTTCTCGTCGTGCACGACCAGATCCGGATTTATCTCGGCCACTTCCTCGGCAATTAAGCCAAATTGCGGCGTGCCTTTTGTGTCGCTCCTGTAGTGGAAAGTCACGGGCTTGAGCGCCAGGATCGCTTCGCTGGATTGGTCCATCGGCATAATCTCCTTCTTGAACCGGCGCGAGGAGGGTGGCGGTTGCGTACCGAGCTGGCCGCCGGTATTTATATAGACTGCCGAAATCGTCCCGCCCTCGTTCACGCCACTGATACCCGCGATAAAGGTTGCCGTCTGTCCGCCACCGATGCGAATAGTGGCAGAATCCGGAAAAGCACCATCGTTGCCGATATCAATATTGTTACTGCCCGTTCCGACGCTGCTGCCAGCGTTGTAGCCCAAGGCGATGTTAGAGTTGCCCATAGTATGGCTATCCAGCGCGTTAGCACCAATGGCTGTGTTGAATGCTCCGGTGTCGTTGTTCGCGAGCGCGCTAAAACCAATGGCCGTGTTTTTGTTAGCGGCATGCAGGTTCAGGAGCGCTTGAAAACCGATGGCAGTGTTGGCGTCGCCGTTGTTAACAAAGAGTGCACCAGCACCGACGGCCGTGTTGTCAACCCCGGTCGTATTGGCATTGAGCGCCTCGTCACCAGTGGCCGTGTTGAAGTTGCCCTTGTCGTTGGCAAAAAGCGCAGAAACACCGGTGGCCGTATTGCCGCTGCCCTCCGTGTTGCTAAGAAGCGCTTGCGAACCGACTGCCGTGTTGTCGCTGCCGATGGTGTTGCTTTGGAGCGCAGCAGCCCCGTTTGCAGTATTGTCGACACTGGTGTTGCTCATAAGCGCTTGAAAGCCAGTGGCCGTGTTATCGACGCCATCTGTGTTGTTTTGGAGCGCCCGAACACCGTTGGCCGTGTTTTCGCCGCCGGTGGTGTTGCTAAAGAGCGCGAAGCGACCGGTGGCCGTGTTTTGGCTGCCGATAGTGTTCTTAAAGAGTGCTTGAACGCCGGTGGCCGTGTTAAAGCTGCCGGAGTTGCCACCAATAGTGGTGTTGCTAAAGAGGGCCTGATAACCGGTGGCCGTGTTGTCGGCGCCAGTGGTGTTGTTAAAGAGCGCGCTGTCACCGACTGCGGTGTTTCGAGGATCCGTAATAACCACCCCCACTCCAGCCATCGCCTTGACGATGAAGACCGCCATCTGTTCCCGGTTCACCGTAGCCGAGGGACAGTAGTTGCCACCTCCACAGCCGCCGGTGATGCCGCGACGGGCCAGCTCCTCGATGAACGGGCAGAACGGGCTTGAGGCCGGCACGTCGTGGAACATCTCCTGACCCGGTACACAGGCGGGAGGCTGGGAAATATTCAGGGCTTGGGCCAGAGCGAGCGTCATCTCCTCGCGAGTTGTTCCCTGGGCGAATCCTGTTGTCGCGGGACCAAAGCTAACCAACGCCAGAAAGACGCCGGCCAGCATAACAAACAGACCAAACAAAACGCGCAGATTAACGACTCCGCCTTCGCCAAGGCTTCCACCTTCCGTAGCAGCGCTACTGCGGAGGACGGGACGGCGGGCAGGTGCGGATTGAGAAGTGGATTTCTTTTTCATGGTTGAGGATGTGGATGTGGATTGAGGGTTGAGAATTTTGATTGGGCCGCCATTTAAATTAAATAGATGGACGCATGTCAAGACTTCGCCGGCAGTGCCGACAATGTGGAAAGCTTCGGACTGCGTGACGGCTGAAAGCCAGCTTTACGACCCAATGCCTCTTACGCCGGCCTTTTCTCAGACTCGATCCGGACTGGAAACTGCTTGCGCACCAATCCCGCTTTCCAGCGGCTCTGCAAGTAACAGCTTGTCGGCAAGCCGCCGAAAGTAGCCGCGAGTTTTCAGGTCCTGCTCAGCTTCAATCGCCTGCTTCGACCAGTAATTCGTAGGAGAGAACACTCAGGCAATAGATCGCCGCGGTTTCCACTCGAAGGATGATTGGGCCAAGTGTAATTGGCTGGCACCCATGACGGCGCGCAAGCGCAAGTTCCGCAGGCGTAAAATCGCCTTCGGGCCCAACAAGCATCAAGACACTGCGAGGACGATGTTGATGTTTCACTCGAGTAGTCTGCGAGAACCTTCTTTAAGTGCCGGGCCGCTGGTTGGAGCGATCCGATTAGTTGTAGATCGAACGATTCGTCTGCTACCACGGAAAACAATTCTGAAAGTTTTCTTGGCGCATGTACGTGCGGCAGCCAGTTCTGGCCGCATTGTTTGGCCGCCTCGACTGCGATTGCGCCATCGCGACCTGGCTCAGCTTCCCGGAAGAGTCGGGCCGAAAGCGCCGCTGACAAAGACGGCGTTGTTCATGTACCAAATCGCTGTCTGGCGCGTGTTCGCGTTGTAAAGCACATAGTCCGGCTTGCCGTTCCCGTTAAAATCGCCCGTCGCCACCAATGTCCAGCCGCTGGGGAGGGTTGGGCCAAAGGCGCCGCTGAGAAACGTCGCTCCAGACAAATACCAGATGGCTGACTGGCGCGTGCTGGCATTGAAGAGTAAGTAATCACGTTTTCCATCGCCATTGAAATCTGCCACGCCGGCTAAGCTCCAGCCAGCTGCAAGAGTCGGACCGTAAGCGCCGCTGACAAAAACGTTGTTGTTCATGTACCAAATCGCCGTCTGGCGCGTGCCCGCGTTGTACAGCACATAGTCCGGCTTGGAATCCCCGTTAAAATCGCCCACCGCCACCAATGTCCAGCCGATGGACAAGGTCGGGCCGTAGGCGCCGCCGGCAAAAACGTTATTGTTCATGTACCAAATCGCACTCTGGCGCGTGCTCGCGTTAAAGAGCAAATAATCACGTTTCGCATTCCCATTGAAATCCGCCACGCCTACCAGGCTCCAGCCAGCTGAAAGAGTCGGGCCATAAGCGCCGCCGACAAAAGCGTTATTGTTCATGTACCACAGGGCCGTTTGGCGGGTGCTCGCCTTGTACAGCACATAGTCTGGCTTGGAATCACCGTTAAAATCGCCCACCGCCGGCAACGTCCACACCGGAGTGAGATAGGCATTGCGCACCGACTCGGTGATCGATTCCGAGCCGGCGTAAGTACCTCCGCGATAAAAACCGCGGGCGCGCACGAAGATATTCTGAAGAATTGGCAAGTTCAGCCCGCTGACGGTGAAGTTGCTGGTGGCACCCACGCGGGTGCCGTTGCCCACGAAGCTGTAGGTGATGCCGTCGGTGGATTTTTCGAAGGTGACACGCCACAACTGGGGAGCAGCGCCAGAGCGCGTCCAGGTCAGAGTGGTTTGGCTTACGGAGAGGTTTTGCAGAGCGGCTATATTGTTTGAGAGCCGCGCGATGAAGTTGCGCGGCTGACCGCCTATGCTGGTGAAGGCCCCGCCCACCAGAATCTTGCCGTCAGCCTGCACTCCAATGGCACGGACATTACTGTTCGCGTTGGGGTCAAAGTTGGTGTCCAGAGAGCCGTCGGGATTGAGCCGCGCGATGCGGTTGCGCGTCCCGCCACCGATGCTGGTGAAGAACCCACCCACCAAAATCTTGCCGTCGGCCTGCACTCCAAGGGCATAGACATCATCGTTCGCGTTGGGGTCAAAGCTGGTGTCAAGCGAGCCGTCGGGATTAAGCCGCGCGATGCCGTTGCGCGTCTGGCCGCCGATGCCGGTGAAGATCCCGCCCACCACAATCTTGCCGTCGGCCTGCACTCCAAGGACACGGACAATACCGTTCGCGTTGGGGTCAAAGCTGGTGTCCAGCGACCCGTCGGGATTAAGTCGCGCGATGTGGTTGCGCGTCTGAACGCCGATACTGGTGAAGGTCCCGCCCACAAGAATCTTGCCGTCGGCCTGCACTCCAAGGCCAAACACAAAATTGTTCGCGTTGGGGTTAAAGCTGGTGTCGAGCGAGCCGTCGGGATTAAGCCGCGCAATGCGGTTGCGTGTCTGGCCACCGATGAAGGTGAAGAGCCCGCCCACCACAATCTTGCCGTCGACCTGCACTGCAAGGGCATTGACACCACTGTTCGCGTTGGGGTCAAAGCTGGTGTCCAGCGACCCGTCGGGATTAAGTCGCGCGATGCGGTTGCGCGTCTGGCCACCGATGAAGGTGAAGTCCCCGCCCACCAGAATCTTGCCGTCGGCCTGCACTGCAAGGCCAAAGACAGTGCTGTTCGCGTTGGGGTTAAAGCTGGTATCGAGCGAGCCGTCGCGATTGAGCCGCGCGATGTTGTTGCGCGTCTGGCCGCCGATGCTGGTGAAGCTCCCGCCTACCAGAATCTTGCCGTCGGCCTGCACTCCAAAGGCATAGACAGCATTGTTCGCGTTGGGGTCAAAGCTGGTGTCGAGCGAGCCGTCGGGATTGAGCCGCGCGATGCGGTTGCGGGTCTGGCCGCCCATGCTGGTGAAGCTCCCGCCTACCAGAATCTTGTCGTCGGCCTGCACTCCAAGGGCAATAACAAAACCGTTCGCGTCGGGGTCAAAGCTGGTGTCGAGGGTGCCGTCGGCGTCGAGTCGCGCGATGTGGTTGCGCGTCTGACCGGCAATGCTGACGAAGGCCCCGCCCACCACAATCTTGCCATCGGCCTGCACTGCAAGAGCCTCGACAGTATTGTTCGCGCCCGGGTCAAAGCTGGTGTCCGCCGTGCCGTTGGGATTGAGCCGCGCGATGCGGTTGCGGGTCTGGCCGGCAATGCTGGTGAAGGCCCCGCCCACCAGAATCTTGCCGTCAGCCTGCACTGCGAGCGCAATGACAGTGTTGTTCGCGCCCGGGTCAAAGCTGGTGTCCGCCGTGCCGTCAGGATTAAGCCGCGCGATGCCGCTGCGCGGCTGGCCGCCTATGATGGCGAAGTTCCCGCCCACCACAATCTTGCCGTCGGCCTGCACGGCAAGGGCATCGACATCACTGTTCGCGTTGGGGTTGAAGCCGGTGTCCAGCGACCCGTCAGGATTAAGCCGCGCGATAAAGTTGCGGGTCTCGCCGCCCATGCTGGTGAAGGACCCGCTTACAAGAATCTTGCCGTCGCCCTGCACTACAAAGCCATTAACAAAACCGTTCGCGTCGGGGTTAAAGCTGGCGTCGAGAGTGCCGTTGGCATTGAGGCGCGCGATGCGGTTGCGCGTCTGGCCGGCAATGCTGGTGAATTGTCCGCCCACCAGAATCTTGCCGTCGGCTTGCACTCTAATGGCATAAACATCACTGTTCGCGTTGGGGTCAAAGCTGGTGTCGAGCGAGCCGTCAGGATTAAGCCGCGCGATGCGGTTGCGCGTCTGGCCGGCAATGCTGGTGAAGGTCCCGCCCACCAGAATCTTGCCGTCGGCCTGCACTGCAAGGGCAACGACAATATTATTTGCGTTGGGGTCAAAGCCGTCGAGTGCCGATTGGGCGCGCACAGTCGGCGCCATAGTCAAAAGCGCAAGGGACCAAAGCGCAAAGGTAATGATTGTTGTGAATGTAATCTTTCGATTATTCATAACCTGAATACGCATGGAGATCGGCATTTGTTTCAAAGAATTGCAAAAATCTTTCGTGATCTTATTGGACCGCGGCGCTGCCGCGCCGTTTTCGGAAAGATTCGCGTGCGTCGCCTTATTTTCGTGGCCTTGACGCAGAAGGTATAATCAGGCGAGACATGAATCCGGAAGCGCGACGCGTTCAATCATCTGTGACGACACGGCGCAGTCTGCTCAGTCGCCTCAAGCAATCGAACGCTCAGGAGAGCTGGCGGGAGTTCTTTGATACGTACTGGCGATTGATCTACGCCACGGCGTGTAGTGCCGGATTGACCGATTCGGAGGCACAAGAAGTGGTTCAGGAAACCGTTCTTACCGTGGTCCGAAAGATTAAGTCTTTCCGCTACGATCCCGCTGTCGGGTCATTCAAAGGCTGGCTGTTAACCATCGTTCGCTGGCGCATTGCAGATCAATTCCGCAAACGTCCGCGGCAAATTCGGCCGCCCAGCCCGCGCCAGGCAGAGGCATCGGGTACAGCGACGCTCGAGCGCGTTGCTGATCCGGCGCTTAATCTCGACGCAATATGGGAGGAGCAATGGCAGCACACGCTGTTTGCGGCCGCATTGTCGCGCGTGAAACGTCAGGCCAACGCGCGGCATTATCAGATGTTTGATCTGCATGCCGTGAAACTTTGGTCTGTCGATAAGGTGGCGCAGACCCTCGGCGTCAGCACCGGCCAGGTGCGCCTCGCGAAACACAGAATTACGGTATTAATGCGCCGAGAAGTTGCTCGTCTCGAAAAGGAGGAGGAGAAGCGGTGGGGCTTGGCGAAAGCATTGGCTCACTAGATCGAATAATTTAAATGATAGCGCGCCTTCGCAAGGCCACCACGGCGTGGACAGCTCGCCTTCGTCAGAGCGGCTCAGACAGCATTCGCGAGCAGCCGACTTCTCGTGATGAAGACGCGTTAAGCGGAAGGGAATGGCCGAGTGACGTTCCTGACATTCCGGACTTTGAACTCCTGCGCTGTATTGGCCGTGGCAGTTATGGCGAGGTCTGGTTGGCCCGAAACATCCTCGGGACTTACCGCGCAGTTAAGATCGTTGAGCGGAAAGCATTTCGGGATGAGGCGGCCTTTGAGAGAGAATTTTCGGGCTTGCAACGGTTCGAACCTGTCTCGCGGGAGCACGATGGTTTTGTGGCCATTCTCCATGTGAGTCGCAATCGCGCCGCCGGTTTTTTCTACTATGTGATGGAACTAGCCGACAATGACACAAAGCGCGATCGAATTGAGCCTGATACTTACGTACCGAAAACGTTGAGTAACGAGCTGGCCAGATGCGGACGCCTGTCAGTCAAAGAGTCCGTGCAGTTAGGCTTGTCGCTGTGCGGCGCACTGGCAGAACTGCATCGGCGCGGATTAGTGCATCGCGATGTAAAACCATCGAATATTATCTTCGTCAAAGGCCAGGCGAAACTAGCGGATATTGGGTTAGTAGCGCAGACCGGAGAGAAAAACCGTCTAGGCACAGAGGGCTACATTCCTCCGGAAGGTCCCGGAAAACCTCAAGCTGACCTTTATAGTCTGGGCATGGTGCTTTACGAAGCCAGCACTGGCACGGATCGACTGGAGTATCCGGATTTGCCAGGAGACTTCGACGCGATGGCCGAGCGTGAAGTGTTTCTTAAGCTGAATGCCATTATCCTGAAGGCCGGCGACAATGATGTTCGCAAACGCTATCTGACCGCGACTGAGATCAGCGATGACCTAACGAGATTAGGTTTCGGCACACCTGTCCAAAAGGCTGGGAGAAATTTTCGTCGGCCGGTCACCGTCTTTTCAGCGGCGTTGCTGAGCGGTTTGGCTCTTGCTTTGGCATTTTACTGGCTCAGAAGTCCGGGAACCGGCCCACTTCTCGAAAAGAGTATCGCTGTACTGCCGTTCGAAAACCTAAGCCGGGATCCAGATAACTCATATTTTGCCGACGGTATTCAGGACGAAATCTTGACGCGCCTCGCGAAGATCGCTGATTTGAAGGTTATTTCGCGCACTTCCACCCAGCGATACCAGAGCAAACCGGCGAACCTTTCAGAGATCGCTAGGCAGCTTGGCGCAGCAAACATTCTTGAGGGTAGCGTACAAAAAGTAGCCGATCAGGTGCGGGTTAACGTGCAGTTGGTTAATGCGCAAACTGATTCTCACACCTGGGCAGAGACGTACGATCGGAAGTTGAACGACATCTTTACCGTCGAAAGCGAGATTGCCAAAGGCATCGCGGAATCATTGCAAGCGAAGCTCACGGGCCACGAGGAGCAAGCGTTGGCAGCTAAGCCTACAAATAATCCGGAGGCTTACGACGCGTATTTGCGCGGCGTGGCATTCCAAGGCCGCATCTACAGCTCGAACCATCTCTTGCTGAAAGCCATTGGTCATTTCGAGCGGGCGGTGCAGCTCGATCCCAATTTTGCGTTCGCTTGGTCGCGGCTCTCTCGCGCACACGCGTTTCTTTACTTCCGGCACGTCGTTGGCCCCGATGCGGCCAAAGCCGCGTTGGAGCATGCGGAGAAACTCCAGCCAAACTCGCCGGAAACCCTGCTCTCCCTTGGTTATTATCAATACTACGTGCTGGCTGATTATGGGCTCGCCAAAGCTACATTCCGCCTGGTCAACAAACTCTCACCAAACAACAGCGAGGTTGCGTGGGCCCTCAGCGTCGTGAACCGGCGTCTTGGCAACTGGAATGAAAGCCTCGCCTGGGTGGAGCAAGCCCTCGCCACGGATCCGCGCAACGGAGAGTTAATAACGACTGCAGCCTGGACTTACGAAATGCTTCGACAATTCCCAAAGGCGCTCACGCTCTACGATAGAGCGCTGGACATAGTCGCGTCTGATCCGGATCTGAGGTCGCACGAGGCCAGCGTCTATCAGGCCCAGGGTAATCTGGAACAGGCCGCTAAATTCTTATCAGACGTAACCGCGGAGACTCCATTTGAGGCTGCCTTCTCTGCGAAGGTTACTCAATTGAGACTTGAACGGAATCACCGAGAGGCCGTTCGATTACTGCAAGCCCGACTGGCCCAATTCCAGTTTACTTCTGAGATCAACAAGGGCATTACACGGCTCTACCTCGCTATTGTCCTGGGCCTTACTGGTGACACTGCCGGCGCAAAGGTTACCGCTAAACAGGCATGCAACACGCTGGAGCCGCTCTGCAAAGATCAACCAGATAACTACAACTTTGCGGCATGGCTGGCTTTGGCTTATGCCGCCCTCGGCGAGAAGGGCTCAGCCCTAAAGGAAGCGGAACGTGCAGTCACACTTCTGCCAAGTGCTAAAGATGCAGTCGACGGACCTGCTGCCGAAGAGAAGCTGGCTTTGGTTCTGGCGATGTTCGGCGAGAATGGCCGCGCAATCTCAACACTCAGGCGTCTGTTAGACATGCCATTTCAAAGCCAGCTCTACGGACCAGCGCCTCTTACGCCAGCGTTTCTCAGGCTTGATCCGCTCTGGGACTCCTTGCGGGATGATCCCGCTTTTCGAGAACTCTGCGATGAGAAGCAGCTGTGAAGCTCTCATAGGCGCAAACTCAGCGCGGCGTCCCTGGCGGGGCTAGATCAGCAATTCGTAGGAGAGAATGCTCAGGCAATAAATTGCCGCGGTTTCGACCCGCAGGATAATCGGGCCGAGCGTAATTGGCTGGCAACCGTGACGACGCGCCAGCGCTAGTTCCGCAGGCGTGAAATCGCCTTCGGGTCCAACAAGCATCAAAACACTGCGAGGAGGACGTTGATGTTCATTCGAGTAGTCTGCGAGAACCTGCTTTAAGTGCCGCGCACCCGGCTGGAGCGAACCGATCAGTTGCAGGTCGAATGACTCCGCCGCCACCACGGAAAAGAATTCTGAAAGTTTTCTCGGCGCATGTACGTGCGGCAGCCAGTTCTGGCCGCATTGTTTGGCTGCCTCGACTGCGATTTGCCGCCATTTTGACTGTTTTTGCGCCGCGCTTTCGGAATCTACCTGCACAATCGTGCGATCGGAAATGATCGGCGCAATTTCCGTGGCGCCAATCTCGACTGCCTTTTGCACAATCATGTCCATGTTTTTTCCCTTTGGGATTGCCTGTCCGAGAACGATCCGGCACTGCAGCGGTGGTGTTTCCGCGTCATGCAATTTTCTCAATCCAATTTGATCGCCGCCAAGATCGACGATTTCCGCGGTGATTTCGCGTCCACGTCCATTGAAGATGACAAGTTTCTCCCCCACCCTCATGCGCAGAACGTCGCGCGCGTGGTGTGCTTCCGCCCCAGCTAACCCGAGTGCGCCAGGATTCCAATCCTCCGGCGAAATATAGAAGCGATGCATGTGACCTATAGGACTAATAGGACCCATGGGACAAGCAACCTGAATTCCTTACTGGTAGTCGGAGGCGATGAGCGAATTCATCGCCAGCACACCCGTCAGCGATTGGCTTATCGGCAGTTCTATCCCGCGCTCTTGAAGCGCTGCAATGACGCTCTCGGTAGGAATGTTTCCAACCAGCGCGTCCTGCGCGAAGGGGCATCCTCCAAGACCACCGATGGCCGAATCGATTCGCCGACACCCTGCATCGTAGGCAGCGAGCACTTTGGTCGCGGCTTCCCCTGGCGCGCCGTGAAGATGCACGCCAATATCGTAATCGGCGTACTGGTTCGCGATCGATTGTACCACACGGCGAATCAGATCAGGGGCGGCAACGCCGACGGTGTCAGCCAGCGAAATTGATCGGATTCCGAGCGCTGCCAGTTTCGCTACCGCCTGGCGCAGCTGGTTTTCATCCCACGGATCGCGGTACGGATTGCCAAACGCCATCGAAATATAAACGACCATGGCCAGCCCGGCTGCATCAGCTCTTTTCTTAATCGATTCCAACGCTTTGCATGAGTCTTCGAATGTTTGGTTTTGATTTTTGCGCAGGAATGTCTCAGAAATGGAAAAAGGAAAGCCCAGAGTCGTAACGGCTCCGGTTGCAATGGCACGGTCGACTCCCTTCTCGTTTACCACGATGCCGATGATTTCAACATTGCCTGGCACCTCTAGTTGCTCCAGGAGCTTCTCGCTATCGGCCATCTGTGGAACAGCCTTGGGAGAAACAAAGCTTACTGCATCGATGTGCTTAAAGTCTGCAGCGATCAGAGCGCGAAGGTAACGCGCCTTAATTTCTGTTGGGATTTGTCGCTTGAGACCCTGCCAGGCGTCACGCGGACACTCGATCAGTTTGACGGCATTATGAAACACAGAGACACCGGGGGTCCTATTTGAAAAATTCCTTCGCGCGTTCGAAAAAACTCTTGCGTAGAGGCGTGTTTTCGTCACCGCAAAGCGCTGCGAATTCCTCAAGCTTGCGACGTTGTTGCGCGTTCAGGCGCGATGGCACTTCGACAATTAGACGTGCGAGCAGATCGCCACGCCCGCGCCCGTTGACGTTTGTAATTCCTTTGCCGCGCAGTTTAAAGATTTGCCCGCTTTGCGTGCCGGATGACACTTTCAGGTGCGCCCTGCCTTCAAGCGTGGGCACGTCAATCTCGCCGCCCAAGGTCGCAACAGAAAAAGGGATCGGCACTTCACAATACAGATCATCGCCTTCGCGCTGAAAAATCTTATGCTCCTTAATGTGTATGACAACATAAAGGTCGCCCGGAGGACCGCCGCGAGTGCCCGCCTCACCATTGCCTAACGAGCGCAAGCGCGAGCCCTCCCTGATTCCGGACGGTATTTTCAGTTTAACCCGGCTCAATTTTTCCACGCGTCCTTCGCCCCGGCATTTCTGACACGGTTTCTCAACGACTTCGCCAGCACCGCGACAGCGAGGACAGGTCTGCGAAACGTGAAAAAATCCGCGGGAACTAATCACCTGTCCACGGCCGCCACATGTTGAACAAGTAATCGTGCGCGAGCCTGGTTCTGCGCCGCTGCCCTTGCACTTGTCGCAGGTGTCGAGTTTCGCGATCTCAATCTCTTTCTCGGCGCCAGACGCTGCCTCCTCCAGCTTGATCTGCATGTCGTAACGCAAATCGGATCCGCGCCTCCGATCTTCTGCACGTTCGCCGCCTCCGAAGAATGTCTCGAAAATTCCGCCGCCGAATCCGCCGCCGCCGAAGACCTCCCGGAAAATCTCGAACGGATCGTGGAAAACACCGCCGCCGAAACCGGCGCCACCTGGCGCAAACGCCGCGTGGCCAAAACGATCGTAGGCAGCGCGCTTGTTGGGATCGATCAAGACATCATACGCTTCACCTAACTCCTTGAACTTTTCCTCGGAGTGCGGGTCGTCCGGATTCTTATCTGGATGAAACTTGACCGCCAGCTTGCGATAGGCGCGTTTGACTTCCTCATCGGTGGCGCTTCGTTCAACGCCCAGCACTTCGTAGTAATCGCGTTTTTCAGTAGCCATTTTCTAAATCCTACTCTTGCTCATGCTGATGCTCCGGCTCGATAATCGACATAGAGCACGAGCAAGAGCAGGAGGAGTTCCAGAGCTACTTTGCTCGGCCACTGGAAACAACCACTTTCGCAGGCCGCAGCAAACGGTCCTTCAACCGGTAACCGCGCCGGGTCTGGCGCACCACAATTCCTTCGGGGACTCGATCACTCGGCTCATGAGCGATAGCTTCGTGCGCGTTGGGGTCGAACGTTTTCCCCTCAGCCTCGATCGGTTGCAATCCATTTTCAGCTAGCAAATCGCTAAGTTGTTTTTGGACGAGAACCATTCCGGAATAAATGGGAGAGTCCGCGCCCTGCTCTTTTGCTGCTGCGAGGCCAAGCTCAAAATTGTCAATAATTCCCACCAAGCGCTCCAGCAAAGAGCTGTTGGCATATTTGATAGCATCTTCTTTTTCGCGCGCGGAACGTTTCTTGTAATTCTCGAAGTCGGCCTGACTTCGCAACGCGAGATCGCGAAACCGGTCGAGGTCGGCTTGCAACCCAGCCATCGGATCGTCCTCGTTTTGCGCGGCATCGGGCCCAGGCGCAACGGATGAAGGGACGGAACCTGACGACGCCGATTTTTTCATTTGTTTGTTTTGTTCAGTAACAGGAATTTTTTTCATGTTTTACGAATCGCAATCAAAGTGATGTCGTCGTTTTGAGGAATCGAACCGGTAAAGTCGCGAACGTCCTCGATGATTTTCCTTACAATTGCTTGCGCCCCATTGGTCGCACTGGCACGAACCGACTGCATCATGCGCTCGAGGCCGAACTCGTCTCCCTCGGCGTTCAGCGTTTCGGTCACGCCGTCGGTGTAGAGAACGAGGCAATCGTCGCGTTCGAGCGGGACAGCGAAGTCAGTCGTTAGCCTATCGAACACACTACCACTGTCAATGCCCACGACCATCCCGGGGGATTTTATTGGCGTAACGGTGTCTGACTGGCGCCTGTAAAGCAATGGAGCGTCGTGTCCTGCGCGCGCGAGCGTGACCCCATCCCGTTGGTGGTTTAGGATCAGATACGCCATGCTGATAAACATGTCTTCCTTGATATCGGGGTAGAGCTGGCGGTTCACCTTTCGCAAAACATCGGCTGGAGACGGATTGCGAGCCGCCTCCGCACGTAGGACGCTGCGGCAAATCGCCATGATGAGCGATGCGGGCACGCCTTTGCCTGACACGTCTGCAATGGCCACACCGAGTCGTTCTTCGTCGACCTGAATGTAATCGAAGTAATCACCGCTGACCTGGCGGGCAGGCGCATTAATGCCGCTAATTTGAAAGCCGTTAATGGCCGGCGCTTCCGATGGAAGGAGGATGCGCTGAATATCCCGCGCAATCTCGAGATCGTGATCAAGTCGCTTCTTTTCGTTCGCCATGGAATAAATGATGGCGTTGTAGAGGGCAAAAGCGGATTGTTCGGCGATCGATTTAAAAACAACAAAGTCTCCCTGCGAAAAAGGTTGGCCCGCCGGGCCCTGCGCCAGCGCCAGAACGCCCAAGTCCTGGTTTCCATACCGAAGTGACGCGGCCATGATCGACGCGCTCCCGAACGCGCTGCCACGCAATTTTGCCAGTTCCGGCGCCTCGGAAAACTCGGCGATGCAGACGGACTGTCCTGTCTGCCAGATCCGTCCAATGAACCCCTCACCCGGGCCGATCGTGTGCAACCGTAGAAAGCTCTCGAGCGCGATGGGAGCAGCCGCCGCTTGTTGCAAGATATTTGGGGGAACGTCCACCAGCGGAGGACAGCCCTTGGAGATAAACGCTGGAGTAAGTTTTCCGCCTGTTCGATCGGTCACGTAAAGCGCCCCGCCGTGCGCGTCCAGAACACGCGTAGCGCCTTCGACAATGAGCCGGTGCAACTCCTGAGGCCGAATGGTTTCCCGGAAAGCTTCGCCGAGGCCATGCAAAAAATCGAAGACAAGCGTTTCCTCGACCTGAATTTCTTCATGAGAGCGCTCCAGCCTTCGAATCCGCCGTAACTGAAACCAAGCGGTAATAATCCATCCGGCGACAGACGCGACAAGCAGTCCGAGAAGAAGAGGCGGCCACATCATGCAAGGGCCAGCTTACTTTGAAGGCGTCTCGTGATGAAGGTCTTGTCTTAAGAAATCGAGAACGTCTTTAAAACGAAGGATATTTTCCGCCGCGGCCTCACAAAGCGCCTCATGCGCTTCCAGCATTGTCTCCGTTTGTTCCTTTTTCCTATCCGCGGGCGACCGGACTGCAGGGGTTTGCTCGAGGGCTCCGCAGTCGGGAGGACTGGCACCGTTAGCACGAATATCGAATATCTGATCCAAGCCCAACCCGGAGAGAAGATCCTGGCTGCGGTTTCCACAGTGAACGATATGAAGATGTCCATGCCCTAGCTCCTTCAATCGAAGCGCCACGCTGGCCATTGTTCCCATGAATGTGGAATCCATCATGGCGCAATCCGCCAAGTCCACCACAAATTCGCGATAACCGCGGTCCAACATCTCACGCGCGAACTCCTTGAGATTGCCGCTGTTGAGGAAACTACCTTTCCCCTCCACTTTCACCCACACGGTTGGGCCGCTCACCCCTACTTGAATAGATGAGTCCACAGTTACTACCCAAAAGATACCAGCCCCGAAGCCATGCTGTCAATGCTCGCCGGACTGGAGAAAACCTCAGAAAATGATTCGGAGTCCGGAGCACGACAAGCCGCATCAGGCAACATTAGCGGAGGGGGTGAGACGCGCTCGCAGGAGCTCACTCCCACATGAAGGAGCGATTCTCCGCTACGATCCGACCGTTTTCGATTAACAGACACCGCCATGCGATTACTCGACCATCGTCAAAATAGTCGTCTCCAATGACCTTGAATTCGGTCTTATGAGTGCCGCGCACATTTCGATATGAAATCTCCTGCGCCTGAACGTGCTCGTGCAGTTTCTCCTGGCGATATTCCAAACGGACTGTGACATCGGAGTGGTGCTTGGCCCGCCAGTAGAAATCAAAGTAATTGCCGAAACGCTGACGTTGGTCGAGTGCGGTTACGGCTCCGAAGAGCCGATACTGGCGCTCAAAAGTAATGGGAGCGTCCTGCATTGTCGCCGTTTTCTGGCTTGGCGAATTCGATTTTCCGCCGAGCGTGCTCGAAGTCTGCCGGGCGCCCTCCCCCGGTTTTGGCGGTTTGTCGCTCAAGAAGAAGAGCTTCGTTTTTCGAAACTTGAAATCGTTACTTAACGCCACCGGTAACGGTGAGATTTTTTCCACGACTCTTGGTTCTACGCGCTCACGCGCGGCCTGACTTGGGGCAGCGATAGTCAAAGAGCTCAAAGCGACGAGAGCAGCAGCAAACCTCATTCGCCTAATAAAGCCGGGTTTTGAATGGGGTGTCAACGCGCAACCGCACATTGGGTTCTTCCGCTGGTATGGAACTCACGCGAATGTGAAAGTAAATTTCGGTCTTATGATTGAGGTTCGTTATGCGCGCGGGGTGTATCTGCCCCATCAGGATTTATGGCTCGATCCGTGGGACGCAAAGCGATTTGCTTTCGTCTCCCACGCGCATAGCGATCACATTGCACCACACGAGGAAATCATTGTTTCTGAGCGGACAGCACGCCTGATGCAAAGCCGGCTGCCAGGCTACCGCACGGAGGACGTTCTGCCGTTCGGTGAAAGACGAACGGTGCACGGGATCGACCTTATGCTATTACCGGCCGGGCATATCTTTGGTTCGGCTCAATGTTTCCTTTTTGCCGGCAACGAGACATTGCTTTACACCGGCGATTTTAAGCTGCGTCCCGGTAAATCCGTGGAGCAAGCCGAGTGGCGCAAGGCCGATACGCTCATCATGGAGACGACCTTCGGCCTGCCACGCTATCGATTCCCGCCGGCGGAACACGTCATCGCCCAAATCATTGCTTTCTGTCGGGAAACAATTGATGAGGGTGGAGTACCCGTGCTCCTTGGGTATTCGTTAGGCAAAGCGCAGGAGATCCTCTGTTCGCTTGATGGAGCCGGGTTAACGCCGATGCTCCACGGTTCGGTCTATCGAATGACCAGAATCTACGAGCAGTTTGGCCAATCATTTTGCAAATATCTTCGCTACAACCCAAACGATGTTGCTGGAAAAGTTCTGATCTGCCCACCCAGCGCGAACCATTCGCAGATGCTGGAAAAGATTGGGCGCAAACGGGTCGCGATGATCAGCGGCTGGGCTGTCGATCCAAACGCGATCTATCGCTATCAGGTTGACGCGGCGTTTGCACTTTCCGATCACGCGGACTACAACGATCTGCTTCGCTATGTCGAACTCGTAACGCCGCGACGTGTGTTTACGCTCCACGGTTTCGCTGCTTCGTTTGCCCGTGATTTGCGCGAACGCGGCATCGAAGCATGGGCGTTGAGCGAAGAAAACCAGATGGAGTTTATGCTGGCACAAATTCCTTCCGGTCCTTCCGTTGGTGCACCGGGCTCCGAACTCCGCACGGGAGGCACCTGCCCTGCCATATCCGAATTCCTCGGATTCGCGAACGTCGGTGAAGCGATCGCTGCAACTCCGGCCAAATTGGAAAAAATTCGGCTGCTTGCCGATTATCTGTGCGGTCTAACGAGCGAGCAACTTTCGATCGTGACGCCTTACTTCACCGGCAAAGCGTTTGCGCAGAACGATCCGCGCATCCTGCAGATCGGCTGGGCCGTAATTTTCCGCGCACTGCAAGCGGCCACCAAAATCAGCGACGCGGAGTTTCATCGCGTAGCGAGTACCCACGGCGATGCAGCGAAAACTGCGTTCGAAGTTCTCGATGGAAGAACGGTACCGCAACCGTTCACCATCCGTGAATCGGACGACTTGTTTGAAAATCTCCACCGTGCACGCGGTCCGATCGCCAAAGCCGAGCTACTGCGAAATCGGTTCTCAAAATTGTCTGCGCGCGAAGGTCAGTACTTCGTCAAGATTCTCACTGGCGATCTGCGCATCGGATTGCGCGAGGGTTTGGTCGAGGAGGCGATCGCGAAAGCATTCGGCGCTTCGCTCGAGCAGGTAAAGGAGGCCAACATGTTGTTAGGCGACATTGGTCAAACCGCCCTGCTGGCTTCGCGAAACGAGCTGGCACGTGCGGAGCTGTCACTCTTTCGTCCGATTAAATGCATGCTTGCGACTCCTGAACCGACAGCCGAAGCCGTGTGGGACCGGTTCGCCGAAGCTGCGGGTAGCAGCTTGGGACTGACGTCATCCGCGCCGACTACCGTTTATCTGGAGGACAAGTTCGACGGTATTCGCGCACAGTTGCACCGCAGTGCGCAACAGGTCGAGATTTTCTCTCGCGATTTGCGGCGTATCACAGGTCAATTCCCGGAGCTGGCTGATGAAGCCAGGAGTTTCCAGGAGGAACTAATCATCGACGGCGAAATTATTGCTTTCGAGAAGGACCGCGGACTCACCTTCTTCGATCTGCAGAAACGGCTGGGGCGAAAGAGTGACGGCGTCGATTTGTTCGCGCGTGCGGCGGCAGACGTGCCAGTCGCGTTTGTGACCTTCGATCTTCTTTGGTTGAACGGGCGGTCATTGTTAAAGACTCCGCTGCACGAGCGGCGAAGGCATCTCAGTAGCGTGCGGTTGCCCTCGCATTTTCAAATTGCCAAGGTCATGCCTGCTCATTCTTCTGCTGAGATCGAACAAACGTTTCAACAGGCGCGGCAGCGCTTAAATGAAGGCCTAATGATCAAAGATCCGGAGAGTCTCTATCTGCCCGGTAACCGCGGAATGTTTTGGTTCAAACTCAAGAAAGAATTGGCGACGCTGGATGTCGTGGTCGTGGGGGCCGAGTTTGGGCATGGCAAACGCAATAACGTGTTGAGCGACTACACATTTGCGGTGCGCGATGAAACTAATGGTAAGCTCCTCCCAATCGGTAAGGCTTACAGCGGTTTAACCGACACGGAGATTGCGGAACTGACTGAGCACTTCAAGCAGAACACGATCGCAGACCATGGGCGGTATCGCGAAGTGAAACCGAACGTGATCCTCGAAGTTGCTTTCAATTCAATTCAGCCCAGCTCACGCCACGCCAGTGGACTGGCACTGCGCTTCCCAAGAATCAAGGCAATCCGGCGCGACAAGAATGTCGATTCAATCGACACGCTGCAATACGCCGGCGAGCTGGCAGCGCAAAACGCTAATTCGCCGGCTAGTTCACGCTGAAGGGATTGGTCAACACCACGTACTTACCAGGGCGTGGACGACGGAGATGGTGAAGTCGCCTCCGCGCCAGTGCTGGTGGAGGTGCTGGTATCGACAGACCCGCTGGTGTTGCCAGACGCGCTCGGCAGGCGCCCCGGCGCCGGAATTGGGTTGTGTCCTCATGGATCGCATTTTCTGTATTGCCGCCATCCTGCGCTGCGTTACAGAGCGCAGCTCTTCAATTCTTTTTTCTCTACTAGCTTTGAGCTGCGAGTTATCGGGCGGCGCCAAACCGGGAGGGATTGTTGCGGATGGACATTCGAAGAGCGTTCTTTTTCGGAGCTCGGAATTGAGCGTCTGCTGAAATCATCGCCGCACGCGCTAGTTTTTCTTTCTCGGCCAATGCCCTCTTTCGTTCGTCCAATGCTTTCTCGCGCGTATCCAGCTCGGCCTTCCGCTGAGCGGGTTGTTGCTCGGCCGCCGCATCCTGTTTTTTGCAGGAGCAAATCATCGCCAAAGGAATGAGCATCGAGATGGCAAGGAGTTTTTTCATATCAGAGGGCGTATTTAAAGTTTTCCGTTGATTTCGCACGAACAAACCGAGAGGGCGGCTGCTAGTGAAATGAAAGTTAACGCGGCTGCGGCGTGGTGGAAGTTGCCGGCACCACGACGACCGTCTCAATCTGGCCACGGCGAAGGCGCTGAATATTGGCAAAGACGGCCACTAGCGCGAGTGATGCCAGGATGACGATCATCAGCACAACAGCGCTCCTCGGGACCCGAGGTAATCGAAGTTTTTTGGCGGATTGCTGCGGCGCATTCACGTGTGAAGTATCGATACCGATTTCATGCGCGCAAGGACGCCTTATTCGTTTCCTTACTCGAAGAAGGCAATGACCGGCGTCAGTTCAATTGCAAAGCCGCGATTGCCTCCATGACTCGCTGACTTAGCCGGTTATAGAGATCTTTCCATGGCGGATTTAGATCGGCAGCTGTAAAGAAAATCGGTTCTCCGATTACAATAGTAATTGGGACAAAGTGCAAACCGCCACCACCGCGTGGCAGGGCTTCGTGAGCGCCAAAGATCCGCATGGGCACGACCGGCGCGAGGGTCTTTGCAATGACGAGACCCAATCCCGGCTCGGCCGGCTGCAAGCTACCGTCGACCGTGCGCGAGCCTTCCGGAAAGACCAGGGCTGCGTTCCCGGCCTTTAAAACACGAATCAAAGCTTTCAGAGCGCTGCGGTCGATGCCCTCTTGATTGACCGGGATTACATTGAGCTTGGGCAAAAGCCAGCCGAGCGGCGGCACGTCCAGCAATGTTCGCCGCGCCAGAAAGTAAACGGCCCGATCACACGCGGTACCGGCAAGCGGCGGGTCGAGATAACTCTGATGATTCATCGCGAGAATGACGGGTCCACTCTGAAGCATGCGCTCCCGATGAATTATACGAAAATGGAAAAACAAGCGGCCGACCAGGCGGCTAAGATGATAACCGAGCCAGTAATAGACGTTCATCGTTGAAGCGTTGAACTATTGAAGCGACGAACCGTTTGAATCACGAGCGATCGGCAGCCCCAGTTGCTTTAGCCGTGCGATGATCTGACTGACTACTTCGTCAATTGTAAGAAGCGAAGTATCGATGACGCATGCGTCTTTCGCGATGACGAGCGGAGAAACCGGGCGCGAAGAATCCGCGCGATCGCGCTGCGCGATTTCGTCCCGCCCTCCTTGTGCCGCGCGACGCTGGAGGCGCACCTGAGGCGAGGCATCAACGTAAAATTTGTACGGTGTGTCTGGAAAAACAACTGATCCGATATCCCGTCCTTCCACAATCAGATTGTGGCTGTATGCGTCCTTGTGCAGTTTCTCTGCAACAACCTGGCGAACCTCAGGAAACTGGCTGACGCCTGCAACCTTTTCGTTTACACAATCATCACGCAAGTGATCTGCCGGGTCCACGCCATCAATCACAACGCGCAGCTCATTATCCTGCAGAGCGCCTGTAATTGGGGCTGATTTCAGGACCTCCGTGATGCACTCGCCATCTTCAGGATCGATTCTCTTTTGCAGGATGTGCCAGGTAATTGCTCGATAAATGGCGCCGGAATTCACATAAACAAACCCCAGCTGGCGGGAGAGCTCTCGTGCGACACTGCTTTTTCCAGAGGCCGCCGGGCCATCAATGGCAATTACCCGATAAAACTGTTCCTGCATCCCGGGAAATTAGCGTGGCCAAAAGCTGCCGGGCAAGCTGCCAGTCATTTACCGCAGACGTGGAATGCTTCAGGAATCATGCTTCTTCCTCGACCGGGCCGGGAGTAAGTGAACCGATCACGGGCGTGCTGATCTGCATCCGCTTTTGATTTGTGAACTCTTCAAGGACGGTTTCAAATCCAGGATAAGATTCACGAATACATTCAGCTTCCTGGACAACGGTTTCGCCATCAGCGAACAAACCCGCTATGGCAAACGCCATCGCAATACGATGGTCGCCAAAACTTGGCACACGGACTCCGTGCAGGGGAGCCGGACCAAGTATCTCAAGGCCATCGTTCATTTCAGCTACCTGCGCTCCCATGGCACGCAAATTGTGCGCGATTGCGGCGATGCGATCGCTTTCTTTCACGCGCAATTCTTCGGCGTGGCGAATAATCGTTTTGCCTTCCGCAAGGGCGCCGGCGACTGCAAGAATCGGCAGTTCATCAATAAGCTGCGGTACTTCTTTACCCTGAATGACAGTGCCTTTGAGCGGGAAACCGGTGACTTCGACAACTCCGCGTGGTTCGACCTGATCGCTGTCTTCAATGGCCTCGCGCACTTGCGCACCCATCCGAAGCAGAACACCGAGTAACGCCGTTCGTGTGTGGTTCAAACCAACATCGCGAATGAGCAGATGACCTCGCCGCTGCGCCGCGGCGGCAACCAGCCAAAAGGCCGCGGAAGAGATGTCGCCTGGAATGCCAAAGTCGCGCGACTCCGGGACCTGGTCGCCGAAGACGGTGACGCTGCCATTTCCGTCCACGGCTGTTCGAACCAGAAAATAATCAAACATCATCTCCATATGATTCCGCGTCGGTACTGGCTCGATCACGGTGGTTTTGCCCTTGGCAAAGAGGCCGGCCAGCAGCAATGCGCCTTTCACCTGCGCGCTTGCCACAGGCGGTCGATAACGAACGCCACGCAAGGAACCGCCCTGGATCCGCAGCGGTGGCGTCTCTTCGGGACCTTGGGCGACAATATTTGCACCCATCTGACGAAGTGGCGCGATAATGCGGTCCATCGGGCGTTTTGACAGACCGGCATCCGCGACGAGCCGACTCTCAAATGTCTGCCCCGCAAGCAATCCGGCGAGAAGGCGCATGGTCGTGCCGGAATTGCCACAATTGATTTCGCTTTTAGGCGGCGTAAGAACCCGCTTTTTCCCGTGCACGATCAACGTGGCCGGCTCGGGTTGTTCGATCCTGATCCCGAGCGCGCGTAACGCGTTCACCGTGTGCATACAATCTTCGCTGGGGAGAAACCCTTGCAGAGTACACACTCCATTCGACAAGGCGGCGATAATTACCGCGCGATGCGAGATGCTTTTATCGCCGGGCACAGTAATCTCGATGTCAATTCGAGGTGCCCGTTTTACCCGTAACTCCATAGATAAGAAGAAACCGTTCGTGGATACTCAATACGGGATGCTCAATAAAAGGCAGGCGTCGCGCCAATTCAGCAGGCAGCATCAGCCTCGAACACCCTCGAGGCAACCCGTTACGGAACAAGAAAGATTTTGTCCGTGTACGGATCCTTTACTTCCGTTCCCGGAGGGAACCCTTCCACATCGATATATTTTCCGGGTGAATAAGGACTCTCTACCAGGTGAGGTTTGCCAGGAACGGGGATTCCGTATGGATAATCCCCCTTTGCGACCTTCGTCGGCGCAGCTGGTGGAGGAGGTGGTGGCGCTGCTGCGGTCTGCACGGGCGGTGTACCTGTAGGTTGAACAGGGCCATTCGGATTGAATGGCTGTTGCGGCGGCGGGTACTGTTCGGGCTGGGTAGGGGCGTAGCCCGCGGCCCGATGTCGGGAGGGCGGCGGCTGCGGCTCTTCACTGCATGAGGCGACGAGGAAGGCCGTGAATAGAGCAAGCGACAATGAGAATTTCATAAATGGAAAATACTATCACAATCGTATCCACAGTCTGACTCGTTGCCAATCATTAAATCTCTTTTGTTCACACTCAGCGAAGCTTTCGCAAAAATTGGTGTGGATACAATGACGGTCCGCCTTCCATCCGAATCCAAGATAGAGATGTCCACGTCCAACAACTCCCACGCAGAAATCTTGATAGTAGATGATGACGCCTTGAGCCGCAAAATCCTCGCGCAGGTACTAACGTCTGCCGGCTACAACTGCCAGGTGTGCGGGAATGGCGCCGAAGCATTGGAGATGATTCACGCGGAGCCGCCTTCGCTTCTGTTGCTCGACTTCGATATGCCGGGGGCAACTGGGGCGGAGGTGTTAAAAGAGCTTCGCTCGGATCAACACCAGGCAGTTGCACAGGTGCCGACAATTATGTTGACCGCGCACGGAAGCGAGGAAAGCGAAGTCTCTTGTTTACACGCCGGCGCAGATGATTTTGTGACAAAACCAGTCAATGCCGCAGTGTTGCGTGCGAGAATCGAGACGCAGCTTCGACTCAGTTCGATGAGGCGGCAACTGGAGACGCAAAATGACGAACTCGAACGATGGCGCCGCGACCTCGAGCGCGACCTGGCAGCAGCGCGTTTAACGCAGCAATCGCTAATTCCTCAAAAGCCCCTGGTGCTGCCCGGATGGGATGTTGCAGCCTGTTATCGCCCCGTGATCCAGGTGGGCGGGGATATCTACGGCTGGCTGCGAATGAAGGATGGCCGGACCTTGTTCTGGATTGCTGATGGCTCCGGTCACGGGGCTGCTGCTGCACTGCTTACAACGCTGGCAAAGCTTCTCTTTCATCATGGCAAAGTGGAACACAACTCGCCAGCCAGCGTGATGGAGGCAGTCAACAACGACTTTCGCAGCATTTTTGGCGGGCGCTCTTTCATGACCGCCATGTGTGTTGCGCTCAATCATACAAACGGAAGCGCGCTCGCTGTAGGAGCGGGTCATCCCCCGCTTCTCATCGTTCGCCATAACGGTGCAACGGAATCGATCCCATCAGTCGCACCCCCGCTGGGTCTGATCGAACGCTCCGAATTTGTGGAAACGCCGCTCGACTTCAAACCAGGAGACGCCTTCCTTCTCTATACAGACGGCTTGTTTGGCTCGTCAAAAAATGAAGAGCGTCGGCTGACGCCGCGGCAGTTGGAGAAGATGCTGGATCATTCCGCTCGGACTGCCGAAGTGTTACTCAAGAGAATTTTAGAGCGAGCAACGCCAAATCTCGCAGAAGACTCCTTGTCCGATGATATGACAGCTCTGGCGGTACGGCGGATGGCTCCTGAATAAATTTTTTCGTTTGCTTAAAATTAGTGTTGCTCTCTCTCAAGCGAAACGTTAATCAGCCTCCATGCCGAAAACCAAAAAGAAAACTTCCAAGCGCAAACCGAATCCCGCCTTCATGAGACCGGTCCAGCCTGACGATAAGCTTGCTGCCATTGTCGGGTCGCAGCCGCTACCACGCTCGGAGCTCACAAAAAAGCTCTGGAACTATATCAAGAAGCACGGTTGCCAGGATAAAAAGAAACGAACCATGATCAACGCCGACGACTCACTCAGGCCGGTATTCAATGGTAAGAGCCAGGTGAGCATGTTCGAGATGACCAAGCTCGTCTCGAAGCATCTGCGGTAGATCCCAAACCCGTCGATAGCCCGGCGCTCGTTCGCCGGGCTATTCGCGGACTGAGAAAATAAGTGCCGCGCTGGCGGTGATGTACCGCTCTTGCGCCAGGTGGTATTTCCATCGAAGATGGTGACGTGAAAACCTACCGTTTTTTTCTTTTTGCCGTTGCGGCCTCTGTTCTTGTCTCCGGGCCGTTCGCCAGCGCAGAATCTGGGTGGCTCACCGATTACAAGAAAGCGCAGCAAGAGGCCAAAGCGGGTAACAAATTCCTGTTGCTTGATTTTACTGGCTCAGATTGGTGCGGTTGGTGCAAAAAGTTCGACAAGGAAGTTCTGTTACAGCCGGAATTCAAGGACTTCGCGCGGGACAATCTGGTCGTCGTAGAACTCGATTTCCCGCGTGGCAAACAGCAAACCCCCGAGCTAAAGAAACAAAACCGCGACCTTGCGCTGCAGTACGAGATTGTAGGGTTTCCCACGATTGTTATCCTTAGCGCCGACGGACAAAAGCTTTGGCGGTACGACGGTTACTTTCCCGACGGTCCGACTGCATTCATCGCGCAACTGCAGAAATTGCGGAAAGGCTGAATCGGCCTTGATTTCTGCCGCGAATAAGATCGGCTGCGGATCTGTCGCTTTGGTACAAGGGAGGCAGCCGCGCCTTGCGTAACCGGCAGCCTTTGCTAGATACGCATTCACCTTCGCCAAGTTCCCAATTTATGTCTGCTTACCGTTTGCTGTCCTTTTGCTTCGCCACGTTAAGCTTTGCCCTTGGGCTTGCAGCGGAACCTACACCAGCAAAGCGAGCTGCAGCAGCACGGGAGATTCGAGCGACGCCGGAAGAATCAAGCATTACATTCAACTCTGTTCATGTCGACGGGCCTTACATTGCGATGACCTTTGACGACGGACCGAGTGCGACACTGACCCCAAAATTGCTCGATTTGCTGGCGGCGCATCACATCAAGGCCACCTTCTTTGTGATCGGCGAAAACGTCGCGGAACATCCGGAGGTCGTTGCGCGAGCTGCGCGGGAAGGTCACGAAATTGCCAATCATAGTTGGTCACATCCCAATTTCGGCAAGATGTCGGACGAGAGCGTTCGCCGTCAACTCCAGCAAACCGACGATGCAATCAAGAGCGCCACAGGCAAGCGTCCCACGTTGCTGCGGCCGCCTTATGGATCAATCACGGCCCGCGAGAAACGCTGGATTCACGACGAATTCAGCTACGACATCATTCTTTGGGACGTCGACCCGTATGACTGGAAACGTCCCGGCCCGGCTGTAGTCCGAGCTCGCATTCTTAAAGAAACGCGGCCCGGATCGATCGTGTTATCTCACGACATTCACCCGGGAACGATCGAGGCGATGCCTTCAACTTTTGATGAGCTCGAGGCAAAAGGGTTCAAATTCGTCACGGTATCAGAGCTAATTCGAATGGCGGCGGCTCGACCCTCCCATTCGAGTCCTCAACCCGGCGGAAACATTCCACCGAGCGAAATTGGATCCCCTTCCCCGACTCCGTCGCCAGCGTCTTCGCCAGGCGGTTAGGCCGGCGTCTTGGAGTTTACTTCTTTGCGGCGCCAAGACGGCGATCTGCCATCCGTTGTTCGTTCTGACGACGCGCGATGACAAAGTGGTTATTTTCGCCGTAGCTGCGCCACGGGCCCGGGGGCACATCGCGAACTTCGACGAATTGCCAATCGGTCACGTCAGTTGGGGCAAGTCCCAGGTAATCACGCACGGCGGGAGAAACATCCAACCCGGCACCGTGGTTAAGGTTTGGCTTGGGGCGCTCATTTCCAAAGACGTACTGAAAATGGTCTGTGCGAAACGGACCACAATCCTCCCATTGCGCATAACAGGTCCGATTGCCTTTACGAATCGCAATCCAGCGGTCTCGGCAAACCGATTGCCCCGGTCCCCTATACTCATGTTTAAACCACGGAATCACCAGCGGGGCTTCCGGTTTGAACTGACCATGCGTCACATCGTTGTACGGCAACGCACAGTAAAAGGGATTTTGCTTGGGAATAAAGGCTATCGGAATGTAGTTGCGCCGTGCACCGGCATCAGGGGTATCGGTTCCGCCATAATTCTCCGACCAATTAAAGTCCCAGGAACTTTTGTAGTTTGGAACCGGATTGTTGCCTCCGGCTTGTTCTCCAACCCAAAACACCGTGGTCACGATATTGGTCTTCCACGGATAACGCTGAACCGCAGGACGCGAGCTGGTCGGAATAAAAACCTGCGGCTCTACTTTGAGCAATGCCTGCTCCCGAAGTTTCATTGCGTACTTCGCGAAGTCGGCCGCCGTGGCATAAGGCGAAGTGGATTGCTCGTCCCCGAAGACCTTCGGGGCGCAAGCAATCGCGAGAATGGCACAAGCCGCAAGAAGTCTCCTCATCTTCAAAACGCCGCCATCTTCTATCTGATTTTGCGCTTTTAAGCAAGGCGAATTTCCATCCGGTAGCGGCGTTGATATCACTGGTTTAATCGCGGCTCAGCACGGTGGCGCTCTTGAATTGACGATCGTCCCGCCCTGGATGGTCTAGGGTATAGTGAAGCCCGCGGCTTTCTTTACGGCATAGCGCCGAATCGACTATCAAGGCGGCTACTGCCGCCAGGTTGCGCAGCTCCAGCAGGTCAACTGACACTTTGAAATTCCAATAGAACTCACGAATCTCGCGCTGGAGATTTCGCAGGCGGGCACTGGCGCGCTGCAGCCGCTTGTCCGTGCGCACAATTCCCACGTAATCCCACATCAAGCGTCTGATCTCATCCCAATTGTGGTAGATCACAACCAGTTCGTCTACGTCCTGCACGTTTCCCGATTTCCATTCCGGTAACGGAACGTTGTGGTTCGAGGCGCGTCGTGGTCGCACAGCCGCGGCCGCCGCGCGATGCGCCACTACCAAACCTTCCAACAGCGAGTTGCTCGCGAGCCGATTCGCGCCGTGCAACCCAGTGCACGCGACTTCGCCAATCGCATAAAGCCCCTGCAAACTCGCCGCGCCATTCACGTCCGTTTTGATTCCGCCGCATTGATAATGCGCAGCGGGTACTACTGGAATTGCCTGCTTCGACATTTCGATCCCAAACCGCAGGCAGGTTTGATAAATGTGCGGGAAACGCTCCTGAATAAATTCCGGCGATCTGTGCGTAACATCCAAAAACACACACTTGGCGCCCGAGCGCTTGATCTCCGCGTCAATTGCGCGCGCTACGATATCGCGCGGCGCCAGTGAACCGCGCGCGTCGTAGCGCTTCATAAAATCTTCGCCGCGATTGTTACGCAAGATGCCTCCCTCACCACGCACCGCTTCTGAAATGAGAAACGATTTCGCCAGCGGATGAAACAGGCACGTGGGATGAAACTGGATGAACTCCATATTGGAGATCTCAACGCCCGCGCGCCATGCCATCGCCACGCCGTCTCCGGTCGCAACGTCCGGATTGGTCGTATACAGATAAACCTTCCCGCAACCACCGGTCGCAAGCACGATCCGATCCGATCGAATGGTTTCAACCTCCCCGGTTTTTTCATTCAGAACGTAGACACCAAGACAGCGATCTTCTGCCGCGAAACCGAGCTTGGCCGCGGTGATCAAATCAACCGCCATGTGATTTTCCATTAGCTCGACGTGTGATTGCCGGCCCAGCTCGCGTAGCAAAGTATTTTCGATTTCCTTCCCGGTTACATCTTGTACGTGGAGGACACGGCGCTTGGAATGACCGCCTTCTTTACCGAGATCAAGCTCACGATGTCCGGAAATCTCACGCTCATCGAACTGCAGACCGAGTTCTACGAGCTCGCCGATGCGTTCCGGACCTTCGGTGACAATTGTGCGCACAACCACCTCGTCACACAGGCCAGCGCCAGCTTCGAGTGTGTCGCGCACGTGCAACTCGAACGAATCTTCATCGCTTGTTACGCAGGCGATCCCACCTTGTGCCCAGGCGGTATTTGTGTCGGAGCCTTTGCGTTTCGTTATAACAGCTACCGATCCGTGCTTTGCCGCTTTCAATGCAAAACTCAGGCCGGCGATGCCGCTGCCAATCACCACGAAATCGTATTCCTTCATCCCAACCGGATATTGTCGATCAAGCGAGTTTTGCCGAAGGACACAGCAAGCGCGAGCAATGAATTTGGTCTGACCGTTTCAACGGGTTGCAAAGTTTCCGAATCAGCAACCTCCACGTAATCAATCCGAGCCAGCGGCGCTTCATCGATTACTTTGCTGACAAGATCGACAATTTCTCTCGCAGATTTGTTGCCGGCATTTGCCGCTGCCAGCAAAGCCCTATGCAAAACTGGTGCCTGCTTCCGTTCTTCGATATTCAAATACTGATTGCGCGAACTGCATGCCAGGCCGTCTTCTTCGCGCATCGTAGGGACCGCAATAATGTCGGTCTTGAAATTGAGGTCGCGCACCATACGGCGGACGATGACTAATTGCTGAAAATCCTTCTCGCCAAACAAAGCGGCGTCCGGCGAAAGAATGTTGAATAACTTCGCAACGACCGTGCAAACACCGCGGAAATGCCTGGGGCGCGATTTGCCTTCCAGCCTATTTGAAAAAGAGGACTCCTCCACAAACACGGAGCGATCGTTAGCGTACATCTCCGCAACGCCGGGGCGGAACAAGAGATCGACGCCGGCATTTCGACAAAATTCTTCGTCCGTTTTTTCTATGCGTGGATAGCGTTCGTAATCGCTTCCAGGTTCAAACTGAAGTGGATTAACAAATATGCTCAACGCCACCTCGCCATCGTGGCCAGCATGCTTGCGGGCGACACGGACCATTTCTCCATGCGCCTTGTGCAAAGCGCCCATCGTTGGAACAAGCACACGGCGTTTAGCCTGGGGCTGCGCCTGCGCCTCGGCGATGGTCGTAATGATCCGCATCTTGGAAACAGAGCTGCTCATGAACGCAAATATCCAGAGATTCCTTCCAGCCTTCGCATAAAGCTAAGGCGCAGCAAGCGACTTCGCGCGGAATGACAAATGGGTCACGCTGCTTCAAGCCAAATGGCTTGCCTGGCAAAGGGGAATTTCTTGTGACCAAAATTTTCCCATCCAGCGCGCAGAGCGAGATCACGCGTCTCAGAAAAGGAGAACGCTCGAATGGCAGAGAGCCGTGCATCATAACGCGTCATCTGCTCGCGGAAAATCAGCGCAGTCAAGACGTAAACCCCTGCGATGAGAGAAAAACTACGTCGCAAGTCCGACACCAGGACAAATCTTTTGGATACCTGGCAACATCTGCGCAGAAGTCGCACCGCATCCTCGTTGCTGAAATGGTGAAGCGCCAGCGTGCAAAGCGCGATGTCGTATGCTTGAACGGAGTTCCATTCGAGAATGTTGGCTTCGCGGTAGGAAATCTCCGGATAATCGGCGCTCAGTCGTTGGGCGATTTCCAATGTGGCAGGCTGGCGATCCAGGGCATCGATCTCCACCCTGGCGCGAATCTTTCGCGCATAATCGACAATCAATCGGGGGATATCGCCTGAGCCCGTTGCCAGATCGACGACGCGCAATTTGTCACCCGGTTTAATCCAGTTGCGAATAAAACCCAACACAAGGCGATAGCTTCCGAACCAGCGATTCAATTGCCGAATACGTTCCAGATCGCGCTCCAGCTCGGCAGACACCGGCTGCTCCCGATCCATCATCTCCAGCACGGCCGGATCGAAACTTCGGTTCATTTACAGAAAGGCCCTCTAGAGCGGCGTAAAGCTCAATACAACAGTTATCGACCGCCGCTACAGCGATAGGAATTTTCGCCACGATTCCGGCAGCGCGGCGGTCTCGACCTCACTCGCAATGCGCCCTTCGAATTCAGGACGGAAAACCATGCTCGTCCCGTAAGTCATGATCACGTCTTCTGTGCCTTCAACGCGAATGGCGTGCGCCACACCCGGTGGAATTATGACGCCGACATTGTTATTACTGCGATGATTGTCGCCATCCACAAAGAACCGCATCGTTCGCCGCGGTAATCCGGCGCGGATGTCGTACAGGATTATTTCGACGCGGCCCTGAATGAAAAACATTACGTCCCATTGTTCTTTGTCATAGCTCCGCACTGAATAATTATCCGGCCCATCGATATACAATCGGCGCAACCAATCCACTGCATCAGCGTCTTCTGGAATGCTCGGCGGATGCACATGAAAACCCTTGGCAGTTCCCGAAAACATCCGAGCAGCCGACCATTGCCTGGGCCAGAGGCCAATCCGCGCGAGAATGCCTTCGTCGCGCCGCACAAATTCGCCAAAAAGTCCACGGTGCCGCTGCGGGTGAACTTTTCGGGCGAAAATTTCCACGCCTGGAATCCACGCGTCCTTAATCTCGCGCTGGCCGCGATCCGCAGCGGCGAGGTCGCCGGCGTCTACGCCGCGTTGTGAAAGCTCCTGGGTGAAGGATGCAGCGCGGTAATCTCGCGTGTTTAGACTCTTTCGCACGCCAACGTCGATACCTTCCCACAGATTTATTTCGCGCTTACTCATTTCGATTCAGCCAATGTTTAATTTGCCTAGCGAGAAATCGGCCCGTTCGCGAGAAAGATTTGGATTGTAATAAGGATCACTCTGTAAAACGTCCGCCCAACGCTCGCGCATAATCGCCTCACCCTTCACGTCGATCTCATCTGATGGCACTTCATGCCAGCAAAGTTTTGCAAACGGAGTGTAAACAATCAAATAACCCGCTTGCCGCATTTTCAGGCAAAGATCAACATCGGCCAACGTGCCTCGCAAACTTGCATCGAATCCGCCCGTTTGCTGAAGAACCTCACGCCGCGTGAGCATACACGAGGTCGAGACAGCGCTGCAGTTTCGCGTTACCTGCAACTGGCGATTCGCGCCGGGATGTTCTGCCGGAAAAGCATGAAACGCGGGTTGCGCAGTGTGATTGACACCCACGACTGTTCCCGCCTGTTCAATAGTGCCGTTCGGATTTAGCAATCGCGGCCCCACGGCTCCGACTTCGCCTCGCTGGATATGCTCGGCCATGATTATCAGCCAATCCGGTTCGATCGGTTCGATGCTGTCATCCAGGAAAAGAATCCATGGCTCGCTGATTTGGTTTACCGCGAAATTCTTTACCGCGGAGTCATTGGCCTCCCCTGGGAAACGCAGCAAACGATGGGAGAAACGCGATAAAAAATCCGATGCGCCATAGAATTTATCGTCTTGAACGATCACGATCTCATAATTCGGGTAACTTGTTCTGCTCGTCAGGCTCTCGATGCATCGCTTGAGGGATTCGAGGCCGCGGCGACTCCAAACGATCACTGAAATTTTCTTCGGTTCCGACAGTCTGCGTCTGACCCAGAAGGCGTGGGTGCGCCAGTCTACAGCGACACGAGCCGGCTCGCCGCGGCGCTTCAGGTGATCTTCAATCGCGAGCCGCGACGCTTCGAGTTGTTCCGGTTTTTGGCGAACGCTGATCGCGCTGGAGCTTTGGGATCGCCTCCAATGATATAGGATTCGAGGGATATGATGAATTCGCTTGGCTTGCTCGATCACGCGAAAGAACAGGTCATAATCCTGTGCACTATCAAATTGTGAACGGAAGCCGCCGGCCTTCTGCACGATATCGCGGCGCACTGCGGTTAAATGGCCAACGTAATTGTAAGAAAGGAAAAAGTCGGGCGACCAATCTGGCTTAAACAAAGGAGCCTCGAAACCGTCTTCGCCGAGCTTGTCTTCATCGGAATAAATCAGATCAGCATCCGGATGGGTCTGCAACAGTTTCACAACCTGGAAAAGCGCATCGGGTTCGATGACGTCGTCATGATCGAGAAAAGTGACCCACTCCCCACAGGCGAGTGCTAGTCCCTGATTCGATGCTGCCGAAATGCCTTCATGTTTTCCGAGGTTTTTCAATATGATGCGCCGATCGCGAGCGGCGAGTAGAGGGAGCGCACGGAACAACTCGCGGTCGCTCGATCCATCGTCGATCAACAGGAGCTCCCAGTTTTCATATGCTTGCGCGATTACTGATTCAATTGCTTCCTCAAGCCGTTGCACAGGAGTGTCGAACACCGGCGTGATGACGCTAATGAGCGGCCTCGAACCAAACGCACGCGATTCGCTTCGCATTTGCTCAAGCTCATGAGTATTTGCGCGGTGCCGCTCGAACCATTCCTGGTATTCGCTTGAGGCAACAGAACGGCGACGTTCGCGTCCGGGTCGATGGAGCTTTGTCCAAATCGTCTTCGCCAGTTTTTTCGGAAGACGATATGGCGCGAGCAATATCTGGCCCACGCGGCGCTCAGGCGATTTCCGCAGAGTTTGCTTCTGCTCTTTCAGCAATTTCAACTCGCGCCGGTATTCTTTGAGTTTGAGCAATTTTTCCTCCAGTGCGGCGATATGTCGGTGCGCGCCTTCTAATTCCGAGGCGCGGATTTGAAGCGATCGCTTCAAGTCGCCCAACGCTCGGTTGAACCTGGCAAAAGCCGTCTCCACTTTCGGCCTTAGTTCGCCAGCATCTGCGCTTGGTAAGTGCCGAAGACATACGGCTGCAGGATCCAACTCCATCAGGTCGCATTCGTAATCGGGAAGTAGTCCGAAGCGCTCGAAGCACTGAACCAGGCGCGGCCGGCGCGTGGCAGCGTCCGCGCCGGGACCGGGAACAAGCACAATGCTCGCTGCACAATGCGACAGCGTTTCCACCAAGCGATCGTCATCGTTGTCTCCTGACGGATAAAACCAAACTCCGGCCTCAAAACGTGCCGCGGCCTCACCCTGCTCCAGTTTCATCATCAGATCACCGGGAGACCAAATGAGGACAGCGTCTCTCTTCACTTCAGCAAACTGGCGCTCGAGTTCCTGAGAGCTCGCCCCAACGATGATAAATCGGCCGTGTACGAACTTTCGCGAAATTATACGCGCGAAATCGGCGTCGGAGGAATGGGAAGAGGTTGGCAACACCGCGCACATTATATTAGTTGAAGCAGACCGCAGGCAAATCTACCCTGCGGCGCCGCGCTGCGATACTGGCTGTCCTGCAATGCTCGATTTCGTTGTTTATCTCCTCTATCGCACAGGGTTAGCAATTGCCGCCGCAATACCAGTGCGCGTTCTCTTTGCCGTTGGACACTTTCTCGGTTTTTGTACCTGGCTCGTTTCCGGAAAATATCGACGCCTGGCGAAACGCAATGTTGCCATTGCGTTTGCCAATGAAAAGACCCCGCGGGAAATGCGTCGGCTCGTCCGCCGCCATTTCCAAAGACTCGGCGCTAACCTTCTCTGTAGCGTTAAGCTCACCTCGATGCCGCCGGAGAAAATCCTGCAGCGGGTCAAGGTTGACAACATCGAAGCGATGGACCGGGAATTTCGCGCCGGCGTTCCTGTGGTGCTGGTTTTGAGTCATCTCGGAATATGGGAATTGTTCGCGCAATTGATGCCGAAGTTCGTCGGCTACGTGCGCAACGCGAGTGTCTATCAAAAACTTGGCAATCGCTTCATTGACGCGCATGTGCGCCGGACACGTAGCCAAACTGGCCTGGAATTGTTCGATCGCCAGCAGGGATTTCAACCTGTAATCGATCTGCTGCGGTCCGGTGGTGGCGTTGGTGTTTTGTCCGATCAGCACGCTGGCGATCACGGACTGTGGACACCCTTCTTTGGAAGGCTGGCATCCACTTCACCGCTGCCAGCCTTACTTGCCAGGAGGACCCGAGCGGCGCTAATCGCTGCGGGAGTTTACACCACCGGTCCAGCGCGCTGGCGCCTGGTGTTTACCGAGCGCTTCGAGCGGAAGGGCGCCTCTGTTGTTGAGCTGACTGCAGAAATCAATCAGATCATCGAACGGCAAATTCGCGTCGCGCCGGAAGATTGGTTTTGGGTACACAATCGCTGGAAAACGCCCCAGCCTAACTTCCTTCTGGCGCAGTACAAACGTGGCGTCTATGTACCACCGGGAGTTTCATCCCAAGATCTAAAGCCATTCCGAATTCTCATTCGTTCAACCAACTGGCTCGGTGATGCAGTGATGAGCGTGCCCACTGTCCGCGCAATCAAGGCCGGACGTCCCGATGCTCGAGTCACTATTGCCGCCCCGGAAAACATTGCGCAGATATGGAAGCTGGTTCCCGAAGTAGATGCGATTATTCCTGTGTCGGGGAGCCGACTCCTTTCAGCTGTGCAGTTACTCCGGCGCGAACCGTCTTTTGATGTGGCCATCCTTTTCCCGAATTCGCTGCGCGCCGCGCTGGAGTCATGGCTGACCGCAATTCCGCGAAGAGTCGGTTATCGCGGCCATTGGCGATGCTGGCTGCTTAACCAAATCGTGCCGGTCCCACGAAAGGCAGCGCCGCCGGAACATCATTCGCTCCGTTTCCTCCGTATCGCGCGCGAATGCGGCGCGGATACGTCTAACTCCGACAGATCGCTAGCAGCCGTTCGACAGTCAGCAGACAGCCTCCAAATGGCCAACGGCCGCCAGCGGATCAAAATCGGTCTTTGTCCCGGCGCAGAATATGGCCCCGCCAAACGCTGGTTACCCGAGCGTTTTGCCGAGGCGGCCGAAAGAATCAGCGCGCAATCGCCCGTCCAATGGGTGTTGTTTGGAACGGCGCGCGACGCCTCGGCTGGCGAGCAGCTCGCGGCCGCGCTTGGTGATCACTGTGTGAACCGGATTGGTCAGACCACACTTGACCAGCTAATCGACGAATTGCACGAATGCCGGTTACTGCTTACGAACGATACCGGCACGATGCATCTCGCCGCATTATTGGGAATACCTGTCGTTGCCATTTTCGGCTCAACGGAGCCTCGACTTACTGGCCCACTTGGCAACGGTCACATCATCCTGCGGCATCATGTCGAATGCAGCCCTTGTTTTCTTCGCCGATGTCCGATTGATTTCCGCTGCATGAAGGCAGTCAGCGTCGAGGAAGTTGCCAATGCTGTGCTATCGGTCTTGGCTGAGAGATTTCAAATCTCACACTCGCGAGCATGACTTACGAACGTTTTGAAGACCTGCTTGTGTGGCAGCGGGCTGCGGAACTCTACGAAGCAACAGAGGAGCTATTGAAACACCGGAGTTTTGCTGCCACCCGTGGATTCAGGGACCAATTGGATCGCGCGGGGTTGTCCGTGTCGAATAACATCGCAGAAGACTTCGAGCGCGGCACGACAAACGAACTCCTCACCTTTATTTACATCGCACGGGGTTCAGCTGGCGAGGTTCGCTCTATGCTTTGCTTGAAGGAACGACGCGCCAAGAAAGCCAATTGGTCCGCTGATTTGAGATCTGAAATCTCAAATTTGAAATTCTAAATCTAGCCATGGCCGTTTCTCCGCGCATTCGCACACAAGTGCAGGTGATGTTTTTCGATACCGATTGCGGAGGTGTTGTCTCGAACATCGCTTATCTGCGTTTCATCGAGATCGCTCGTACGCTTCTTGCTGAAGAGCTTGGCCTCGCCCTCACGGAAATGGCCGAGAATCAGAGGTATCCGGTAGTTGTCCGAACGGAGATTGATTATCGCCGGGCGGCTAAACTCGGAGATCAACTCGTGATTGAAGGCCGGCTGGAACGGGTGGAGCGCGTACGGTTCTGGTGTGCATTCCAGATTACACGACCCAAAGATAACACCCTCATCGCCCAATGCCGCCAGATGCTTGCACTGATCGAGATGCCAGAAGGAAAGCTACTTCGTCTACCAGAGCACTGGGAAAAATATCGCGGCGATGATTCCGCCGAATTACAGCGCAAATCGCAGGCTCCAACTTCTGACAAGAAATACACTCAATGACTGCTGGCGCCCGCAGCCTAAGTCTAGAAGAAACTCTGCTCGAGCCGCCGGCGCTGCCGCCACCGCCTACGCGCCATGCTTTGTTCGTTATTCTGATTGCGTTGGCCGCGCTGCTGCATGTGGCGACGATCGGTTCCGGGGATTTGTACAGCCAGACGGAAGGACAGTACGCAGGAGCCGCTCGCGAGATGGTCGAGACGCATCATTGGCTTCTACCTACGAACAATGCCGCGCCGCGGCTGCAAAAACCCCCATTGCTCTACTGGCTGATCATCATTTCGTTTAAGCTCTTTGGCGTCAGTGCGGCGACTGCCAGGCTCCCGGTCGCTCTTGCGGTTGTCGCCTGCACCGCCCTCATCTTTCTGATCGGGGAAAAGCTCACCGATTACTGGCGTGGTTTTATCGCTGGTCTGATTTATCTGAGTCTGTGCGGCACATTTCTGCTCGCGCGCATCGTCATGCCCGAACCGCTGGTCAGCGCGCTCATCGCGGGTACCATTTTTTGCGCGATCGGCGGTTATCAGCGCCGACGCGACCGCCGCATCTGGTTCGCCGGCTTTTGGATTTGCTCGGCTTTCGCTTGCCTGACCAAAGGTTTGCTCGGCATCGCTTATCCAGCCGCGGTTTTTCTTATCCTCTCAATCTTCTACCGCGAAGCACGCATACGATTTCGTGGGCTGTTGCGATGGGAATATCTCGCGATTTTCGCATTGATCGTCGCACCATGGCACATTTGGGCACAATGGCATTTCCCCGGGTATTTTCGTTATCAGATCAGCTCGGAATGGCTGGGCCATCTGCGCGGCCTTACCGACGAAACACACGATTTCCTGGGCGTGCCTGCGTACCAGTTTCTGGTCATGCATCTTGCCTGGTGGTTTCCATGGTCGATTGCGCTCTTGCCCGGCGTAATTTTTGCCTGGCGCCGTGTGATTCGACCGCGCGAGATCAGTTTCGCGGAGGCACTGCCGCTTTGCTGGATGGGCGTGGTTTTTATTCCGCTGCTGTTTCTGGGGCAACGCCAGGATTATTATTCAATGAGCATGTGGAGCGCATTCGCGCTCTGGGCGGCCGTTGCATGGGAGCGGATACCGCAGGGGTTACGTGCCGCCGGGGCAATCGCTGTCGGACTCGTCGGCACGATGACCGCGGCCGCGGTATTCTTTCTTGCGGGCGCGGCCCGCGCTCTGAACGGTAACTGGGGGACAATGGACGCGCGCTGGACGGCTTGGAAGGCGCTGCAGGACATGCCAGTTTCAACATGGCTGGCATTTCGACCATTGGTTGCGGTGTTTGGCATCTCGCTCATTTGTTTGTCGCTGGTCGCCCTGTACCTTATTTTCAAGCAACGCGAGAGACTTGCGGCCATCGCCCTTGCCGCATCGATGATCCCGGGCGGCCTCAGCATGATGGAAGCGGTCGCGCACACCGCTCCTTATTTTTCACTTGCTGATATGGCGCGATTTCTAAATCCGCGGCTGGATGCAGGCGCCGATACAATCTTTGAAGGACCGCTCGACGACAGTAGTAGCCTCATTTTTTATCTGAACCGGAAATTTTTCCTAGTTAATCAGAAACCCGAGAAAGAGACCCCAATGGGCAATCCATCCATTGATATGTTTTTGAACGAAGCCGCAGTGTTGGAAAAATGGGGTCAACCCGCCGCGGTTTATCTGATTATCGAGGAAGGCCGGGCCGATTATTGGAAACAAACCTTGACCAGCCACTTTCACATCTACCATCAAATCACAAAGTGCGGGACCTACGTCGTGCTCAGTAATCAATTATGAAGAGTTGTTGATTTGTTAAAATATTACCCGCCTTAGGCGGGTTAAAAAGGAACGATGTGTTCACCTTGAAAAATTCCAGGGCTGAATTAGTGTGCGAGCTCTTTTCCCGTTTAACCCGCCTAAGGCGGGTAACATTTTAACTCTTTTACCTACCCATGTCGCAACATCGCAGTTTAAAAGGAGCCAGCACAATCGCCGCCAGGCGCAATGTGCTAAAGCGTTTCGAACGGGTCGAGCTTTTGAAAAAGCGCGGTCAATGGAAGGAAGGCCAGAAGGTCATCGGCCTGCCCAAAACGAAGCCGGATGTTTAATTGCAAGCGTGAGAAGTGATTGGTGAAGTGACTGGTGGCGCTTTCGCCTGGTCATCCCACTTCTCACCAATCACATCTCACTGGCTTAAGTGCGTCTCAACCGCTTCCTTGCTGCTGCCGGTCTTGGTTCACGTCGGCATTGCGATGAGTTGATCGCCCGGGGCCGTGTCACAGTCAATGGCAAGATCTGCACAAATTTCAGTGCGCAGCCAGGGGCGCGCGACCACGTCAAAGTCGATGATAAACTTGTTTGCCCCGCTCCAGCCCTTACGATCATGTTGCATAAACCCGGCGGATTCGTTTCGACTCGAAAAGATCGCCACGCCCGTGACACGGTCTTTGACCTCCTGCCCGAAAAATTTTCTCAACTCTTCAATGTTGGACGTCTCGACGCGCAAACAGAAGGTTTGCTGCTTCTGACGAACGATGGTGAATTGGCCCAGCGGCTCACTCACCCCCGTTTTAAGGTCGACAAGGAATATGAGATCACACTGGATCGACCGTGGGATCCGTCGCTTGCTCCAAAGCTGCTGCGCGGAATTGTTCTTGATGGCCAACGCGCGAAGATTGCGCGCCTTCGTTCCCTCTCGCCTACGCGTCTTCGCGTTATCTTGCGGCAGGGAATAAATCGGCAGATTCGGCGCATGTTCCAGGCCGTCGGGTACCGCATCAAACATCTTCTGCGCGTTCGAGTCGGAAATCTTCGCCTCGGCGATTTGCCCTGCGGGCATTGGCGGGCATTGACGAAACGTGAACTCAAGGATTTGCATTTGATGAATAGCAGCGGTGTTGTAGCCGCGGGCGCTGACCGCGGCAGAAAGGAAGCTGCCTACGTTGGCAAGCCGGGGTCAACGCCCTCGGCTAAAACATCAAATGAAACTCGAAGGCTGTAACGCGCTCATCACCGGCGCTTCCGCTGGGATCGGCCGCGAATTTGCGCGCCAACTTGGCGGTCGCGCACGATCACTCATTCTAATTGCGCGCCGCGAGCAACGGCTCAGTGAACTGTGCAACGAACTAAATCGCCAGTATCCGAATCTCGCGGTTTCGTTTCACAAAATTGATCTCGCCGATCTTGCACAACTGCATGAACTGCTGACATGGCTGGATCATGAAAGGATTGATGTCGATCTCTTGATCAATAATGCCGGATTGGGCGACAGCGGCGCCTTCGCGACGAGCAATCCAGTTCGCAACGAGCAAATGACGCTGGTGAACATTGTCGCCCTGACCACACTCACTCGCCACTTACTTCCACGAATGATCGCCAGAGGACGTGGCGGCATTCTGAACGTTAGCTCGTCGGCTGGATTTCTTCCGATTCCCGATTTTGCCGTTTACGCGGCAACCAAAGCCTACGTCACAAGCCTCTCTGAAGCGCTTCGGGCGGAACTTCGGGGAACAGGCGTAAGCGTCTGCGCTCTTTGTCCGGGTCCCGTACACACACAATTTCAGGAAGTCGCCAAACGGCCAGGCGCTCAACCGGATACCGGCCCCGAGTTCGTTTTCGTTCCCGTAGAACGAGTCGTCCGCGAAGCGCTTACGGCATTGGAGGCGAACCGCCCGCTTGTAATTCCGGGCTTCCCGATGAAACTCGGGATGTTTCTCGTCCGAATAATACCGATGCCGATCTTGCGCTTGTTGTCGCGGCTCTCGCCACGGAGGGGCTGAGCGTTTCTGTGTCCGACGAAGGGAAGTGATTTTTGGTGCCGATTCGGCGAGATGTCTCTCACCTTCAGGCTGCAACTCGCGGCACGTTGCACCTGCTCACCGTCATGGATGTAAACAGAAGCGGCGGTCGAGTCCGACCGCCGCTTCGAAACCTTGTAGCCGGCGTCCGTGACGCCGTCAGCCGCGGTCAGCGACCGCAGCCACAAAATTATGAGGATTTGTACTTTACCGAGCACCCGTATGGTTTGGTTTGCGGCGTGGAGACCGATTTCCCTGCCAACGATTGATCCAACGCTGCCTTGACATAATTCGTCGAGCTCGGGATATCCGCCGGGTTGGGCGTGGCTTTGCTGTCGATCGCCCCATGGTAAACGATTTTGCCGTCAGGACTGATTATCACCATGTTTGGCGTGTTCTTGGCGCCATAAGCGCGACCCACTTTGCCGTCCGGATCGAGAAGCAACGCAGTTTGCTGCGTCTTCCAGGACGTGGCGACTTTCTGCGCCTGTTCCGGCGTCAAATTGCCTTCAGTACCGGGCGCATTGGAATCGATGGTCAGCCAAACCACGCCCTTGTCTGTGTATTCTTTCTGCAACTTTTGCATGTTGTCGGTACCGTAATGTTTCTTAACAAACGGGCATTCCGGATTAAACCATTCGAGCACGACGTACTTGCCCTTGTATTGGGAAAGCGAATGCGTCTCACCTTTCGCGTCGGGCAGCGAAAAATCCGGAGCGGCGCTGCCCACCGGCGGCGGCTCCAAGGCGAAGACTGCAGTAGCGATCAGTGATGTGAAAACGGTTAACGTAACTTTTTTGCTCATAAACGGATTAGAAAACGAAGTTGTTAAGGAGTTCAATTTTCTTGCAATCAACATATTGGCAGGGGACAGCGGAAACACAACTGTCGCCTGTGGAACAGGCGCGATGATTTGAGCGTACATCCCCAAAATCCTACTGTGCGGCAACCGTGCGCGCGGCAGTTTGGACTTTTTCCAGGACCATGCCTTTGGTGAGCACTTCCGGGAAAACAATCGGCTCCTCGTTTTTTCCGGGGTAGAGCACGTACAGCGGAACGCCGGGGCGGCCGAACCTTTGCAACAATTTCGTGATCGTTGGGTCGCCGTTAGTCCAATCGGCTTTCAATTTCACAATCGCGTGACGCTGAAACGCGTCTCGCACCTCTGTGCTCTCAAGCACGTTTGCCTCGTTAAATTTGCAAGTAATGCACCACGCGGCCGTAAAATCGACAAACACGGAATGACCCTGGTCCAATTCAGTTTGCAACCGCTCCGGTGTGAACGCCTGCCAGTCTCCACGGAGTCGCGAGTCAGCCAATCCGACGGTGGCAGACCGAAATTTGCCGCCGATGAAATAAATGCCGCTTCCGATTACGAGGACGACCATGAGCCCAAGCACGACAGCTCGCTTCATCGCTGATGCAGTTGGCAGAACGAACGCGCCTTTCATCCAGCAGGCGACACTAATCACCAGCAGAAAGCAGCTCGCCCAAATCGCTCCTTCTAACCCGCGCTGAGCACCCAGCACGTAAAGAAGAAACAGCAGCGTGGCCAGCAGTAGAAAACCCATGAATTGCTTCACATGCAACATCCAAGGGCCCGGCTTTGGCAGAAATCGCAGCCAAGCGGGCTGAGCGCTTAAAAGCAGGTACGGCGCGCTCATCCCGGCAGCAATCGCAACGAACATCGCCAGGATAACTACAGGCGATTGCGAAAAGGCAAATCCGAGCGCGGTCCCAAGGAACGGCGCAGTGCATGGTGTTGCCAGAACAGTCGCGAATATGCCCTGGAAAAATGAGCCCAGATTGTCTTTGCGCTCGGTGGTTGAAAGCAACCCGCGCGTCATGCCTTGCGGCAGCGAAATTTCGAACACGCCAAAGAGGTTCAGCGCGAACACGAGAACAATTATGCTCAGGGCAAGTACGAAGTAGGCGTTCGTGAATTGAAAGCCGCCCCAGGTCACTTCGCGTCCGGCGCCTTTGAGCACAACCAGAAGCAGCGCAAGTCCGATGAACCAAGCGAATATTCCCACCGTAAACGCAATACCGCTCCGCAAAATTTTTCGCCGGCTTTGGCCAGCCTGTTGAATGAATCCAAAGATTTTCAGCGAAATCACCGGCAACACGCACGGCATCAAATTCAAAATGATGCCGCCGAGAAATCCGAAGAGCAGGAAAGTGAAGATTCCGCGGGTGGGCGCGCCACTAGTCGCCGCAACAGTCGGGGCCACTGAAATTCGCCACGCCGCGCGGTCCTCTCCATTTGGGTGCTGCGAATAAACGATCAGGCCCGCGATGGACGATAGGCTTTTTTCGGAAGACTCAATCGGAATTCGAAAGACAACCTCATTTCTATTGTGTGATTCGATCGTTGGATGGCCAACAACAACGCCTTGTTCTGGTAATGGGAAAAAGTCCAGCGCCGGATAATTGGCCAGAGTTTCGCTCGTAACCTTTAGATGAAGATCACGTCCAACCCGACTCCAGTTTGCCGTGGCCGCGTTCGACTCCGGCCAGTTTTGAGGCAATAAACGCCGGTAGCGCGCGAAGACTTCCGAGTTCGCCGGCTGACTCGTTGTCGATACGGGTAACTCCAGCTGCGGTGTTGCGCTGCCAGGAATGCAGATTTTCTCGCAGACCAGCCAGTTTGCCTCAGCTGAAAGCTTTACCGTTGAATCGTCGAGCTTCTGAGGCGGCGTGATTTCCTGCATCAGCAGGACTTCATTTTCATAGCCGTAAGTCTCAATGTCGCCCGGATCGATTGTTTTCAGGGGGATTGGCCATTGAATCTCGCCGACTTTCCATCCCGATGGCAGTTTCCACTTCAATTCCGTGGGAAGCCCCGCGTCCCCAGAAAACGCCCAGTAGGTGTGCCAGCCCGGAGCCATTCGGAGCAGCAAACCGATGGTGAACGGTTTTCCAGGAACAATGGCGTTCGCGTCAGCCAGCAACTCGGCTTTGACGAGTTCTTTTCCTTGATACACCTGCGCCCGGCTCTGCGACGCCAAAGCGAGGACAGACAAAGCAATCAGGTACGCCGCGACTCGCGATGCCGGTCTCATATTATTACCTAGCACTCGCTGCAGTTCGCGGCAATCGACCATGGTGTGGCGCGACGCCAGACGCGCAACAACTTATGGAACAAGAAAGATCTTGTCGGTCCAAGGGTCTTTCACTTTGGTGCCAGATGGGAAACCACTTACATCCACGTATCTTCCTTCCTTGTCGAATGGGCTGAACACATATCCCGGTTTGCCAGGGACCAATTTTCCTGTCGGAAACGACGCCGATGGAGTAGAAGCGCGCGAGGATGAGACGCTCGTTGACGACTGCCCTGTCTCCTTGCGAGACGTGACCGAAGTTCCGCTCGATCTTCGGCTCTGGCCGCGCTCGGCGTCAACTCGTGGTTGCTGTTGCGAGGCGGACGCCATCTCCGGCGGAATTGATTGGCCGGGATTCGTAACATCGGACGGAGTCTCCGTTCCGACCATGGTTGATGATTCAGCGCCTCTCTTCCGCGTGGCATAATGGACCGGAGCGCTGGCAACACGATACGAACCGACCGCGACGGCCCGAGCCACTTTGTACGAGCCTACCGCTGCGCCGCGGGTCACGTGGTAGGAAGTAGACGCTACGTCGTGGGTCGCCTGGCATCCGAAAAGCAGGATTGGAGCAAGCATCAAAATTCGCACAAGCGCATTCATTTTACCTTCATACAGATGTCGCCGATCGCTATTCGTTCAATGATTTAGGGTAACGTCACGAATGAAATCGCCGATATCACCCCCAGTGGTCGCCCAAGAACACATCAACCTGTAAACATCCGGCTCAATAAATTTATAAAAACGCCATCCACCCGCTTGGAGGCATTGCGCGAGTTGGTCGTCCAACCGTGCAAAGACCGCATTTGCTTCTACCGGGAATACAATTTCAACGTTCGCCTCGCTTTGCAGGTTTTGCGCAAGCTGGCGTGCAGCACGATTGGCATGCCGCGCATTTTGCAGCCACGTGTCATTTGCCAAAAGTCCCAGCCACGGTGCAGCCAGGAGGCGCATCTTCGAGCCGAGCTGGCCGGCCTGTTTCACTCGATAGTCGAACTCACGCGAAACCTTCTTGTTAAAAAAAATCACCAATTCGCCGGCAGCCGTCCCATTCTTAGTCCCGCCGAAGCAGAGAACATCAACTCCGAGTTCCCATGTCATCGTTCTTGGTGCGCAGTTGAGCGACGCAATCGCGTTGGCGAAACGCGCACCGTCCATGTGCACAAACAGTTCATTGGCATGAGCTAGTTCAGTGATCGCGGTGATTTCGTCGTGCGTATAAACCGTTCCGAACTCGGTCGCCTGCGCGATGCTGATCACGCCCGGCTTGTGCGAGTGCAGTTCGTTCTGACGCATAAGCAACGCTTTAGCCTGGCCAATATCGATCTTGCCGTTTCCGCCCCCGACCAAGAGGAGTTTCGATCCGCCGGTGAAAAATTCCGGCCCGCCGCATTCGTCGGTCTGAATATGGGCGTTCTGATGGCAGATGATCCCGCGAAATGATTGACACATTTGCGCGAGCGCCAGCGCGTTCGCCGCCGTGCCAGTGAACACAAAAAAAACATCGCAATCGGTCTCAAAGATTTCACGAATCTGATCGCACACGCGCGCCGTCCAGCGGTCCTCGCCATATGCTGCGGCATAGTCCGCATTGGCTTCCTGCAGGGCGGCCCACGCCTTGGGGCAAATCGCTGCGGTGTTATCGCTCGCAAATTGGTCGCGCTCTACGGTCATTACCCTCTTTGCTACGCGAGTTTCTATGCTGGATCAATCAGCACAAAAAGAGATTGCCTGACAGATCCGAGCCCTGGGCCTCCGGAGTCTGCCAGGCAAATCTCCTCCACTTGCTCCTCAAAATTGCTTGAAGCAATTTCATCTCCATTTCGGAAACGAGCCGCAAACTGCGCGTGTCTGGACGTAAAATTTTTTTTAAAGTCATAAAGACGGCTGGTTCCGTCTTTGCTTAACGCATTGCGCCGCACTAATTTCGTTAAATGACGTCGCTTCAAAGCGAAATCGAGCAGCGCGGACGGCGCATCTTCGAACTGGTCGATAAACACCCCGAGTCGCTCTTTAGCAAGGCCGGATTTTATCAGCGCCTGCTGACGATCTCGATGCGCGATGAGCAGCTCAAACTCCAACTGTTTCGTTTCGTAGATGTCCTACCTTCGCTGCGCACCTCAGGCGAAGTTGTCGAGCATCTTCAGGAATACTTCGTTGAGGCGCATGATTCGCGAAAACTTTCAGAATTTTTGGGCGCCGGCATTCGTCTGGCGCGCATCGTTCCATGGCTTAGTGGGCCCATCCTGCGGTGGAACGTCTCCGAAATGGCGCGTCAGTTCATCGCCGGACGAAATTCGAATGATGTGTTGCGGATACTGCGAAAGCGCCGCACTCAAAAAATTGGCTTCACGGTCGACCTTTTGGGAGAAGCTGTGGTTAGCGAAACGGAGGCCGACGAGTATGCGGCGCGTTACCTCGATTTGCTGGAGGGTCTCGCGCGTGAAACAAGAAACTGGACCGATCCGCTAGGCAAAAATTCCGAGCTTTTTCCGGTCGTAAATGTTTCGGTCAAAATTTCTGCCCTTTATTCGCAAATCAGTCCGGAAGATCCGGCGGATGCAATCGCCCATCTCGCGCCGAAGCTGCGGCCGCTTCTGCGCCGCGCGCGAGAGCTGGGCGCTTTCATCAATTTCGACATGGAAAGCTATGCGCACAAGAATACTACTCTGGAACTATTCAAAACCATCTTCACCGAGGAAGAGTTTAAGGATTGGCCCCATGCAGGGATCGTCACTCAAGCGTATTTGCGAGATTCTGAAGCCGATTTGCGCGACTTGATCGAGTGGGGGCGTGCGCGCGGCACCCGGTTTGCAGTCCGGCTGGTGAAAGGCGCGTACTGGGATTACGAAACATCGAAGTCGCGCCAGAACGGCTGGGATTGTCCGGTTTATCTTCAGAAGCTGGCGAGCGATGCGAATTTCGAAGCTCTCACGCGGTTGTTGTTGGAGAACGAATCCATCGTCACCTCTGCATTTGGCTCACACAATGTTCGGAGCATCGCCCACGCACAGGCGTTCGCGGAGAAACTTGGGATCGATCGCAGCCGCTTCGAATTTCAGTTGCTCTATGGGATGGCCGGGCCAATCAAACGCGCATTGGTCGATATGGGTTATCGCGTTCGCGAATATTGCCCGGTTGGTGAACTGCTCCCTGGAATGTCCTATCTGGTCCGACGCCTCCTTGAGAACACATCGAACGAAGGATTTTTGCGCGCAAAATTTTCCGAGAACGTGCCCCTAGAAGATTTGTTGCGCGATCCATGCGAAACTTTACGCCGGAGCCGAAACGGCGTTTTACCGTCAGTAAATGCCACGACAAATATGACAACAACCACACCAAGGACACAAGTGGGCGCTCCCTATGAAAATGCGCCCCTAACGAACTTCGCTTTGCCCGAGAACCAGGAAAAAATGCGGGCTGCGCTGCGCAAACAGCGCAAGCAATTGGGGCGGAAAGTTCCACTCACGATCAACGGCGAAAAAATCTGGACCGATGAGATCTTTTCCTCGGTCAATCCGAGTCAGCCAGACCAAATCGTTGGCTACGCCGCCGAAGCCGGAATCCCTGAAGCCGAGCGCGCCGTCGCCGCAGCGCGCGCGGCGTTCGAGAAATGGCGTCGCACTTCATTTGAAGAGCGCTGTCAATTACTGGAACGCGCCGCCCAAATTCTGGAGCGCCGCCGATTCGAGCTTGCCGCGCTCGAAGTCTTTGAGGTCGGCAAGCCGTGGGCCCAGGCGGACGGCGACATTGCCGAAGCCATCGATTTCTGCACGTTCTACGCCCGCCAGATGCGCTTGAAAGGCCGGCCCCGGCTCACGCAAAACGTGCCCGGCGAAGAAAGCTACCAGCATTACTGGCCACGCGGTGTCGCGCTCGTAATCGCGCCGTGGAATTTTCCGATGGCGATCTTGTGCGGCATGGTCAGCGCCGCGCTGGTTACCGGTAACACGGTGATCATGAAACCCTCCGAGCAATCCGTCATCATCGGCGCCATGCTGATGGAGATTTACGAGGAAGCTGGCGTGGCTCCCGGTGTGTTGAATTTTCTCAACGGCAAAGGCTCGGTCATCGGCGCGCACATGGTTGATCACAAAGACGTCGATTTGATCGCCTTCACAGGATCACGCGAGGTGGGGCTGTGGATTTGGGAGACCGCCGGCAAAACGCGCGAAGGCCAGCGCGAGCTTAAGCGCGTCATTTGCGAGATGGGCGGCAAGAACGCCATGATCGTCGATTCCGACGCCGATCTGGATGAAGCGATTGTGGATTCGATTTATTCGGCGTTCGGTTTTCAAGGCCAGAAATGTTCGGCACTCTCGCGGCTGATCGTTCTCGAAGAAAACCACGACCGCGTCATGGAACGTTTGCTCGGTGCCGCCGCCAGCGTGCGCGTCGGCAATCCGGAAGAACCGGGCATCGTAGTCGGACCGGTAGTTGATGAGGCCGCTTACCGGCGCATTCTGGATTACATCGACGTTGGCAAGAGCGAGGCGACACTCGCGTATCAGGCAAAGGACGTTCCGCCGCACGGCTACTTCATTCCGCCTACGATTTTCGCCGGTGTAAGACCAAACATGCGAATCGCGCGCGAGGAGATTTTCGGCCCAGTGCTAAGTGTGATCAAAGTGCGCGACCTCGATGAAGCAATCGAAGTCGCCAACGGCACCGATTACGCGTTGACCGGTGGCTTTTTCTCGCGCAGCCCGGCCAACATCGAGCGCGTCAAAGCGCAGTTGGAAGCCGGCAACGTTTACATCAACCGCCCGTGCACCGGCGCGATCGTCGGCCGTCATCCGTTTGGCGGATTCAAGATGAGCGGCGGCGGTACTAAAGCCGGCGGCGAAGATTATTTGCTGAACTTCCTTATCCCACGCGTCGTGACCGAAAACGTCACACGCCACGGGCTTGCTCCGGACAAGACACCCGAATACCGGGACGAATTTCTCTGGCCAAAGCAGTAACATGGACATCTCTCAGTCTGCCGTAGCTTTGTCGAGGGCAGCTTCTGTGGAGTTGCGTCGCTCGTTTTACCGGCTGGAGCACTTAACGAAAAAAAGGTCGCCGTCGACTAATCACAGAAATTGCTATTGGTCCAGCGGCCGCCCTCTGCTCAGCAGTTTCACCACTGTGACAACCATGTAGAGCACCGGCCACGCTGAGGTCAGAACAATCAGTGCAAATACCGCCATTTCCCTGGCACGTTCCCTAGCAGCTTCGATACGGAATTCGCGTCCAAGGTTGTAAAAATTTCTGAATCCGTATCTGTCCTCTCCGTCGTAAGGCGAAAAATACCCGCCGTGCCATTGGCCGAAACCAGAATGAAAAAAGTAATCCGTGTGCGGAAATTGCCCCTTACCGCCCGTGGAAGGACTCCTGGGTTTCATAACCAAAACCTCGCGTCGGAACCGCCAACTATGATACCACGTTACAAAAAAAAATCAGCCTGAAAAATAGCCTTCCCCATGGCAGCGACTCAGCGAAAAACTCAAGCGGTGCAAGCCAGAATCAAATCTTATCACTCTGGTAAGCTATTGGTGAGATTGGTGCTTGGCTGTGTCACGCGTGTTCGGATACTCCGGCGCGAAAATGCAGATCGCACCGGGGGATTTTTGCTGGCAGCCAATCATATCAGCCATTTCGATCCATTCATCATTTCGTCGGTGATCGGACGAAAAATTGACTGGATGACAATGGCTGAATTTTTTCGGTCGCCGGCCGTGGGATTTCTTTTGCGTGCAGTCGATGCGTTCCCAGCAGACCGAGATCGTGCGAATCGCAAAACGGTCCGGACCGCCATCGAGCGACTGAAAGAGGGACGCATCGTCGGTCTTTTCCCCGAGGGCGGGATTCGCGACGGCGCGCGATCGCTGCTCGAAGGGGCGCCCCTGCGGCCGGGCGCTTCGACACTCGCGCATATCGCCGGCGTTCCGATCTTGCCGTGCGTCATCGTCGGTAGCGATCGCCTCTATTCCACTAGACGTTGGCTGACCGCCTCAGCTGGCCGCACGCCGGTTTGGATCGCATTCGGAAATCCAATCTCGCACTTTCCAAGGCTTGAAAAATCAGAGGCGCGCGCGCGGATCGAATTGGAATTGACGGCGGCATTCAAAAACCTTTACGCGGAACTGCAACAGACGTTTCACCTGACAGGCGATGACCTGCCTCAGGCGCCACAAGACCGGATGAGTAAATCAGCACGTCGTCCCGAGGCCTTCGACTTCGCTCAGGACAGGCTCCGTCGAGGGCACCCGGGGAAAAAGCCTAGGGTAGCCCCGCGGGATTCTTCGACTCCGCTTCTCTCCGCTCAGAATGACAGGCTCCAGCGTATGACTGCCATGACAGTCGATTCGCTTCTCTGCGCATCGATCAATTTCCTCCATATGCGCCACCGGCTAAACGGGCACAGCCGCGCGGAAATGGAGCGCTACGTAGAGGAGTGCGAGCGAATTACAGCCGATCAATATTATGCCGCGCCGCACGATGACAATCTCGCTGAAGCTCTGGGAAACGGTCATCCGACCATCAGATGGCGCAGCCCGATCGAGACCAAATTCTCAGCCAACAATATCGCGTGCGCGGATTTCTTTCCTTCAGAACGTGGTCGCAGCGCACCGACGGTTTTCATTTTGCATGCGCTGATGTCCACGAGCCCTGTTGGCTATCGGCGTTGCGCAGAGCATTTCAACGAACTCGGCTGGAACGCATGCTTCGTTCAGCTGCCATACCATTATTCGCGTGTCCCTCGCGGGTATTGGAACGGTGAGCTTGCGATCACCTGCAACTTGATCCGCAACGCGGAAGGGTTGCGCCAGGGCGTAACGGAGCTGCGCCAATTGATCAGTGCGTTGCGCGAACGCGGCTCCGGCGAATTCGGCGTACTCGCCCCCAGTTACGGCGCATGGATCGGTGCGTTGCTTGCGATGGTTGAGCGCGACCTGCGTTTCGTCGCCTTGATGGCGCCGATCGTAAACATCGAGCACGCGATCTGGGAAAGCCCCGCAGCGCGGTGCATTCGCCGCGAACTGCGTCGGGCGAACATCGAGGCGTCTCTCGTCGCCCGGCATTTTCATCTGAGCTCACCGATTCACAACATGCCGCTATGTGACCCGGCCCGGGTTTTGTTTGCAGCAGGCGAATTCGATTCGATCACGCCACTCGAACAGCTTGAGGCCATCCAGCAAAAGTGGCGCGGCTCCGAACTGTTGCGCGTTCGACAGGGCCATTTTGGTTACCGCATGTTGGATGAGACTATTGAGCGGCTGAAACAGCGCGGTGATTTGTAGGTATCGATTTTGTTCGCGACATCCCAAATGTTGTAGCCACGGGCGGAGCCTGCCCCGCTGTGGCGGATGCAGCCGTGCGCACGACAGCAACACCGCTAGCGCGCCTCGACACAGCGAGGCGGCACAGCAAAAGCGCGGCGCCATAAAAGTCACCTCAATCCAAGAAACTCTAGACTTGGTCCGAGATCGCGAAACGCGGCTTCCGCGAGAACATTGTGGCCTTGGACCGAAGCATGCCAGCCATCGATCGGATGCAGCAGTTCCACGCGACTCAGGTCAGCTGTTGCCAAGGCATCCGAATATTGCAATTGCACGTTAGTGTTTTCACCGAGCCCGCGATTCAGTTCGCTCACCATCGCGCGCAACTCCTCATTCACCATCCCTGCAAGGCGAATCAGATTAGAGCGGTAAGCCGGCCGAAAGGAGGTGAAATATTTGTACGTGCTCTCAAGGTGCGGGTAGCGTGATGGGTCCTGGCTTCGCAGACGTTCCGCGATCTCGCGGCCCATGAAATAGGACTCAAAATTGATCAGACCATACACTATGACTGCGACGCGGTAACGCTGCACGCGAGCGTGATCAATGAGGCGCCGCATTTGTCGCGCGAAATTCTTCCGGAAGTCTCGGCTTTGCCGTTGTAACCGGCTTTCAGGTTGCTCCAGTTCGTCGATTGGACTTCGCCACGCCCAATCGACATTGTTGTGTCCGATCGAGATCAGAATCAAATCGGGAAAACGTTTCATCGCCAGCAAATCGCCAATTTGTCCCGAGAAATCGCGCGTTCGAAGAATTCTTCGGAAGAAATTCTGCCGTTTGCCTTCGCGATCGACCAGCGCACCGATTCCCGCGCATTCAATCGCAACAAATGGAGTGAGCTGCTCCAGTCTCTTCGAGACGCTCTGAACACCCAATGGCGCCGGGTTAATGTCGAGAAACCAGTTGCTCCCGCAGCAAGTGCGAGCGCGCCAAAACGTGCTCCAGGCGGACGAGACGTAAATTCCCGTGCAGACACTGTCACCGACCATGGCGAGATGCGGCAGCCGCGCAATCAACTCAGCCTGTGGAATGTCGCCCTTTCGATACGCCAGGTAGTCAGAATGCAGGCGAGATGCTGGCTCAGCGATCCGCTCCAGAAAATTTGCACTGACAACCCGGACAGGCTTCGACATGGCTTCTATTAGTTGAAACGAAATTCGTCACTATTGAAGTTTCACTCCAACCAATCCATCGCTTCGAGCAGACGACGAAACTCGGGACTGTCCCTCGAGAGTGCGGGCAACCATTCACCAATTGGTTCGCGTTTCCACCACGCTTTCTCACCGATCGGAGCGAATTGATAACGATAAAGTCGCGCCCGAATGTAATGAGGTGGCGCATCCGGGAACGGATTGTTTGCCAGGAGTGACAAGGTGCCGGGATCATTATGCAGAAGTTTCCAAACAAAATGCAGTGTCCACGGGTAGTCGTCGGGTGAGGCCATGGCAGCAAACCAGATTTGCCAGTCGATCCGAGGTTGGTATGGCGCAACGAAGGGCGGTCGTCGGTTTGGGTCACCAGGTTTGGCTTTGAATTCGTATTCCTTCCACTTGGTGTTCCCGGTGATGACTGAATCTTCGGTACCTTCAAAAATGATTTCGTCGCGTTCTCGCCCAACCGTGCCGAACGCTCCATATGTATTTACAAGATCGAACGGGTCGTAGGAATAATTCATCAGCTGTCGTCCGGAAACGAGATTGAGCACCGGCGCGACGCTTAGATAAACAACCAGGATCGACAACCCGATCGCGATCGTGTTGTTGATGCGCGATGGCTCCGATTCCTGTGCTGCGCGCTCGGCACGTTTAACAAGTGGCCCCGGTAGGAAATGGCGCAGGAAGGTATCGTCAAAGCACGCCAAAAACGGAATGACTGTCAAATAATTGAGGAACGAAAGGTTACCGCTGATGATGAGAAAAATTTGAAACGTGACGAGCAAGACGCCTGCGACATGCCGCACGTGTCGTGGACCAAATGAAAACCACGGCACGACCAGTTCGACGAAATGGTTCCATCCCGTCCCGAATTTTTGGAACCAGAGCGGTGCAAAGTGAAGGTAGCGACTGACGGGACTCGGAATTGGCTGGGTTTCGTAGTGATAGTAAAGACAGGTAAGACCGCGCCAGCATGGGTCGCCGCGGAGTTTGATCAGGCCCGCGCCAATCATGATGCGAAAACCAAGCCATCGAAAAAGCCAGATAACGAGAATTGGCGGCCTGCACTTGGGAAACGGCCGTCCATCGAGCAACGGACAAAGAAAGATCGACAAGAAGCCGGTCTCGAGCAGTTGAATCTCCCAGCCGTAACCGTACCAGATCTGCCCGACGTGCACGATCGACATGTATATCGCCCAAAGCACCGCGAGCAGAATTGCATTGGCGTAACCCCCCAGAACAACAAGTGACAAACCGAAACCAATCCAGGAAACGATCGACAATGCATTGTCAGAAATTCCGAACCAAAAGAGCGTAGGCACTCGTAGTAAACCGGCAGTACGCGAACCGAGCTGTGTTTGGACACTCTCGAGAAAATGATTAGCCGGCGTTAATCCATGCTCACCAACAAGCGGCACCAACTGTTGCGCTGCCACTAAAAAAGCAACTGCATAAACAAAACCGAGCAGCCGCAGAATGACGAAGCGTGTCAGCCAATAGGAATTTCCGCGCCCAAAAAGTTTTTGCAGAAAACTCTCATCGTTCATTACTGCACGCTTGTGCCAGAAGCTCAATCGATCTGCAAACGGGGAATGCCAGGGGGGAGATTCGAACTCCCGACCAAGGGCTTATGAGTCCCCTGCTCTACCACTGAGCTACCCTGGCAAATTTGCGGCGAAAAAGGTCAATCGCATGACCTGCGCTGTCAACGCGAGCACAAATTGCGCATTAGTTTTCCTACTCTTTCTCTTGCTCATGCTCTTGATCTTTCAATCAGGCATGTTCGAGCAAGAGCAGGAGCATGAGTAAGAATAACAGCGGGAAACTGGGGCTCGTGTCACTGCTTTGGCCCAGAAAGATACGGCTCTAAATCCTTCTCACGTCCCCGGAGCACAGCCATAAAGCAGACGCCGTTGTGTTCCGTGACTGCGCCGACCCAGCCTTCCTGATGGACATAACGCCAACCTGGAAACGTCAACACGGCCCCGGTCTTGCTGTCTCTCTCTGCCGGGAAAAGAAAAAACTGCATGCGCTTCTCGCCCACCCAGATTTGGGCGATGCGCTGCGACTCGTCGTCGTCAAAAACACGGCAGCCGATTGTCTGAAAATCGGCGAACTCGTCTGGAACGTCGTAATGTTCCAGCCCGTGTTTCATGAAGAACAAATCGCTTAACGTCCCCGCTTCGGCGCTCACTGGATCCAGCATGACTGATCGAGTGGAGCCGGCCACCGTCAATAGTTTCCGAGCTGTCGCTGATCCCGGAAAATCATTTAGCTGACCAACAAGGTGGAACGCGAATACGCCGGCGATCACTAGGAGCGCACTACTGATCGCGAGCACAGCAGGATTAAGCACGATTTTTCTCCATGTCCACCTCGGAGCGCGAATCGCATCCTTTTCCGAGAACCATTCAGCCGACTCGGGAGGAATCGGGACGAGACGAACCACTTCCGCCAAGGCTCGATCAAAGTTCTGTTGATTAAGAAATTCATCGGAGCCGTCTTCACGCGATACCGCAGCGCGCATGGAACGGTCGGTCAGATGGTCTTGGCTGATCGGCGCACAATTCAAAAGAGCGCGGCGCCGACGTAATAGCCGCAGCGTCCTCATACCTTGGGGACTCCGGTGTGCTTAGCGTCCAGCCACGCCTGCAACTGTCGCCGCCCTTGCGCCAGGCACCGTGACAGCGTGCTCAACTTGAGCTCGGCAATGTCGAGAATCTCGAGGTAATCGAATTCGTCGAGATAAAAAAGCGCCAGCGCGGTCCGCTGAGGATCGGGGGCGGCGGAAATCCAGATTGCCAGTTGCGCGGCCTCGAGCTGTTTGATCTGTGACGCGGCCTGCGGAGAGATGTCTTGTTCGTCCATTTCCAGGGCTTCCGGTTGCAGGTCCGTCTTACTTGCTTCCAAACAGCGCCAGCGCGCTTCACGAAAAATCCAAAAGGGTTCCTTGGGCAGTTCTCCTTGTGCCGCGCGCACAGCCGCTTCGCGCAACGTCGTGTTAAAGACTTCCTGTGCCTTGCGCGAGTCGCCCAGCATCAAGAAACAAAAACGATACAGTTGTGGCAAATTTTGCTTTCGATCCGACACTCTCCCATCCTTCGTCTGTGCAAAATTTAGCGCACTCTACGCGGTTCACTTCCATCGACAAGAGGCGATTCACTTATCTTGCAGGAGCGCGCTGCTCCCGCCTTGAGCGAAAGCGACTACAACTTCTGCAACCGGCGCGCTACTTCCTCTGCGTTCTCCCTGCTGTTGAATGCCGAAATGCGAATATAGCCTTCGCCTTGGGCGCCGAAACCGGCGCCCGGTGTGATGACCACATTCAATTCTCGCAGCATCCTATCGAACATTTGCCAGCTCGTTAGGCTATTGGGCGTTTTCACCCAGATGTAGGGCGCGTTCACGCCGCCGAAAACAGCGAGACCGGCGTTCGCCGCGGCGCCCCGAAGAATCTTGGCGTTCCCCATGTAATGCTCAATCAGCATGCGACATTGCTTGCGGCCTTCAGGCGAGTAAAGCGTTTCCGCGCCACGTTGCACCGGATAACTCACACTATTCGATTTGGTGCTCCAACGGCGCTGCCAAAGGGGATGGAGAGGAAGTCGGCGACCATTCTCTGTCCGCGCGAGTACTGATTTCGGCATGACTGTAAATCCGCAGCGCACGCCTGTGAACCCGCCGTTCTTGGAAAAGCTGCGCAATTCAATCGCACACTCCCGAGCTTCCGGAATTTCGAAAATCGAATGTGGAACATCGGGCTCCGAAATATAGGCTTCGTACGCGGCATCGAAGAGCAGTAGCGCCTCGTGTTCGCGCGCGTACTCGACCCACCGCGAGAGCTGTTTATGTGACGCAACGGCCCCCGTTGGATTGTTGGGAAAACAAAGATAAACAAGATCGGCGTGCTCAGCCGGTGGATCGGGAACAAATCCGTTCTCGGCCGTGCACGGCAAATACAGGATTCCTTCATAGCTCCCATCTTTTCCTGCCGGGCCACTGCGGCCCACCATCACGTTCGTATCGACGTAGACCGGATATACCGGATCGGGGACGGCGACTTTGTTTTGATCGCCGAGAATATCGAGGACGTAACCGCAATCGCATTTTGAGCCGTCAGAGACAAAAATTTCGTCGTCAGCAATGTTGATGTTGCGATCGCGATAATCGTGCTGAGCGATCGCCGACCTTAAAAATTCATAGCCGTTTTCGGGGCCATAACCGCGAAACGTCTCCCGATGGCCTAGCTCTTCGACAGCCCCCTTCATTGCATCGATTGCCGCACGCGGGAGCGGCTCGGTGACGTCCCCGATTCCGCATCGAATCAATTGCCTGGCCGCCGCTGGATTAGCCTCGCAAAACTCACGCACCCGCCGCGCGACTTCTGGGAAAAGATACCCCGCCTGAAGTTTAAGATAGTTTTCGTTTAGATAAGCCATACTTCGGGTAGCGGTCGCCGCGGCGACCTGGCGAGCGCGTCCTCGCGATCGCGAACTTCCTCTGCAGATTCTTATCACCCACCGCGAATCAAGTCTCAAGAAAAGTTCGTTTCGGCGCGACGCCGAAACCAACACGCGAGACGCGTGCGCTACCCAGAATCCGCAGGGGCAGCACTATGATATTTCAGGTGCGCTCAGTAGTTCTTCGCTACTGCGTCCCAGTTTACCACGTTCCACCAGGCTTTGATGTAATCGGGCCGCCGATTTTGATACTTAAGATAATACGCGTGCTCCCAAACATCGACGCCGAGGATCGGTGTGTTGCCGTCCATCAGAGGGCTGTCTTGGTTTGGCGTCGAAATGACCTCGAGTTTTCCGTTCTTATTCTTGATCAGCCACGCCCAGCCGCTGCCAAAACGTCCCGCACCAGCGGCAGCGAATTTCTCTTGGAAATCGTTAAAGCTCCCGAATGTTGATTTGATGTCATCAGCGAGTTTGCCTTTCGGCTCACCGCCGGCATTCGGTCCCATAATTTTCCAAAAGAACGAGTGATTCGCATGCCCGCCCCCGTTGTTCCGCACAACGGTGCGAATGTCTTCCGGCACCGCTTTGAGATCACTGATCAAATCCTCGACCGACTTCTTTTCGAGATCAGCTTTGCCTTTGACCGCGTTATTCAGGTTGTTGACGTAAGTCTGGTGATGCTTGGTGTAATGGATTTCCATCGTCTTCGCATCAATATGCGGCTCCAAAGCATCGTACGAGTAAGGTAATTTTGGTAATTCGTAAGCCATAATCTTTACAGTTAGATCGAATTACGCCGCGCGGCAGGTTTTATTTTTCGCCGAAGAAACAACTACGTAGCCACCCGCCTGTGGCCGGTTCGCTTTCGGAGTAAACGGGCCGCAGGCCCGTGGCTACAGAATTATTCGCAGCGATAAAAACTAGGACGATGTCCGATGCCGCTACGGTAGTTAACATAGGTCGCGAGCGCGAGCAGCGGAAAGTTCTGGCGATACATGTCGTACTTCAAATAGAACACGCGTGGAAAGCCGGTCCCCGTGATTTGCTCCTCATCCCACGATCCGTCGGGTTTTTGCGAATTGAGCAGGTAGCGCAAACCTCGCTGAATACTTGGTCGGTCCAAATCGCCACACGCGCAGATGCCCATGATCGCCCATCCCGTTTGCGACGCCGTGCTTTCGCCGATGCCCTTGGTCGACGGATTTTCGTACGTGCCGCAAGTCTCACCCCAGCCGCCGTCGTTGTTTTGGCAGCTCTCAAGCCAATCGCGGCCCCGCAATATCCAGTCCTGCCTCATGTCCTGGCCAATTGCGCGCAACCCTCGCAAGACCTGCCAGGTGCCGTAGATGTAATTGACGCCCCAGCGCCCATACCAGGAGCCATCCTCGTCCTGAGTGTCAATCAAATACTGCACCGCGTCGCGAACGGACCGCGCTCCGGGATTGAATCCAATGTAACCGAGGAGCTCGAGCGTGCGTGCGGTAAGGTCACTGCATGTCGGATCGAGAATCGCATTGTGATCGGCAAACGGCATATCTTCCAGCCACGGCGTGGTCACGTTCTTGTCAAACGCAGCCCAACCGCCATCGCGACATTGGAAGCTGAGCTGCCAATCGAGTGCGCGTCGAAATGTTTCATTGAGAGCTTGCGGATCTTTCGAACGAACCAGCCGTAGCGCCATTAGCACCATCGCCGTGTCATCCGTGTCCGGATAATAAACGTTGTTGTACTCGAATGCCCATCCACTGGCTTGTGGATATGAATTGTTTACCGACCAATCGCCACGGACGCGCACTTCTTTATTGACGAGCCATTCGGCCGCCTTTTGCAGGTTCGGGTCGTCTGGGGGAACGCCGGATTCCGCCAGCGAGATAATATTGATCGCAGTGTCCCAGATCGGGGAGAGACAGGGCTGAATCCGGAAATCTTCGGGATCGTCAACGAAAAGCCCGGCGAAATCCTGTTCCGCTTTGGCGTAAACCGGATTTGTTTTCGAATAACCAAGAGCGCGCAGCGCGATCAAAGAGTTCAGCATTGCGGGAAACACTGCCGCGAGGCCATCGCTGCCCTTGCCGATCCGCTCAAGCATCCAGCGCTCTGCTTCTTCAAGGGCGCGCCGCCGCAGCGGGCGAATTCGAAGGGGGCTCAGGAATTTAAAAACGTCATCGAGTCGAAGAAAGAAATTGCGCCAGGTCCAGAAAGGTTCGCTGCGGGGCAAGCGCAAATCGCTTTGCTCGGTGCCGAGTGGATAGAGTTCGTGCAATTGCTTTTCGCCAGGCAAAACTCGAGTGGGTTTGAAATGATTAATAATCGCCAGAGGCATGAGCATGGCCCGGCTCCACGACGACATTTTGCAAATGTGAAACGGCGACCACTTCGGCAGGAGAACCATTTCCACCGGGATCGCCGGCAGATATTTCCAGGGAAACTGGCCCAGTAACGCAAGATAAAGCTTGCTGAACGTGTTCATCTGCGGAATACCGCCGAGCCGCATGATGGTCGCACGTGCCTCCTGCATAAATGGCGCGTCCACCGAACAGCCGGCGAGCTTCAACGCAAAATATGCCTTCGCTGACGCATTGATCTCGCTCGGGCCACCATGATAAATGTTCCAACCTCCATCGGGCAATTGGCGTTTGAGAATGTGGCGCACGCAGCGCCGCTGCAATTGCGCGTCCACCTCGCCGCACCAATGCATGAAAAGGATATAATCCGAGCAGAGGGTGCTATCGACGATCAGCTCGCCGCACCAATGGCCATCCGGCTTTTGTTGGCGCAACAGGTTCTCTTGCGCGAGCGCGATCGCACGCGCGATTTCTTCGTCGTTCGCCGAATAAGATTCCGATATTTCTGGTCCCGCGCTCGGCAACGCAATGAGGTTCTTCGACAATTCCGGCATGCAGATCCGATCTTTACGAGGCTTTGGCTGCGACTTCTGCGCGTTTCCCGGTCAGGTGTCCGTTACCAGAGCTCACGCCATTGAAGGCGAGAACCTCGCTGCCACGACCGGTGGGTTTCGGTTTCGCTCCGAAATTGAACTTGATCGTTTTCCACGTGTCTCCTCGATGCGCTTGCAATCCCAATGTCGCAGTTGGCTCGTAACCGCAATGCACCATGCAATTCTCGCAGCGGCTATCGCGCGCCACGCCGTTGACGACGCCATAGCGGTCCCATGCGGTCTTTTCCAGTAACTCCGCGTAGCTCGAGTAGTGTCCGTCGGTCATTAAATAGCAAGGTCCTTTCCAGCCGCGGATATTTCGCGTCGGAATCGCCCATGCCGAACATGTCAGATCGCGCTTGCCAGCAAGAAACTCGAAATAGATCGGTGTCCCCAAAAAGGTATAACGACTCATCCACTTCTCGACTTTTTGGAACTTCTCGACGGTCATTGCGCGGGTAAGAAAGAAGTTTTCCGGGCGCAGGTTGAGTCGTTTGATCATATCTCTCTTGGCGGCGTCGTAATCGTATCCAGGGGTGATGGTGTGACCATCCACGCCAAGATCGGAAAGATAATCGAACATCTGTTCGATCTCCTGCATATCGGTTTCCTTGTAGATCGTTGCGTTCGTCGCCACTTGATAACCGAGCAACTTCGCCATTTTGATTGCGAGAATGCATTCCTTGAAGACGCCTTCGCGTTCGACGATCAGGTCGTGTGTTCGCTCCAAGCCATCGAGATGCACGTTCCAGTACATCCATTTGGTCGGACCAATCGTTGGCTTTGCCGAGTCTTTTGGTCCCTTGCGAATTTCGGCCGCGTCTTTTTCGCTCAGCACTCCCGCACCGAGTAACGCGGCGATTTTTTCTTCGATAAATTCCGGGCGAATCGCCACCTGCGAGGCCATCCAGTCGCGCATCTTCTTGCGCATGAACATGGCGTTGGTGCAAATGTAAACAATTCGTCGCTGCGCGAGCAATCCGTCCACCAGCGCCTCGATGTGGGGATAGATAAGCGGTTCGCCGCCGCAAATGGAAACCATCGGCGCGTTGCATTCGTTTGCCGCCCCGAGACAATCCTCCAGGCTCATCATATCCTTAAGCGACGTGGAGTATTCTCGAATCCGCCCACAACCTGTGCATGTGAGGTTACACGTGTGCAGCGGTTCGAGCTGAAGAACCGTGGCGAATTTCTTCGTGCCACGCAACTTATGCCCAATCACGTAGGCCGCGATTTTCGCTGTAAGCGGTAAAGGAAATCTCATTGGAGCGAGGATAGTATCAAGAGGTGCCGGTGTGTCAATGACCTGGCCCACTTCTCAGTCTGTGTTAGTCTGAATCGGCTTAAAGCTGCTGTTCGGATTTGCGGGAATTCTATACCAGACTTCCACAGGCGGAAAAGCAAAATAAACGCGCGACTGCGAGCAACTTTTGTGGTTTAATAGGACGTAAGGCAGTCTCCAAAAACAAACTACAAAAGGCACAGAGTATGAAACGATTATTGTTAGCAGTACTCGCCGCAGGCCTGATTGGCTGCGCAGAACAGTACGCGCCACCATCAGCGACGACGGGGTATACTTATTCCCGCTATTCTACTAGCGCGGAGGTCTGGGGTTATCGTAGCCCTAGATATCGCGATTGGACCACGGCCCAATTGCAGCAGCGCCGTCTCGAGCTCTACGGGATGACTACGCTGACCACGAATCGTAACGGCGTTCCTGCCTATATTTACCACGGCCAAGCCCAGCCTGCGCAGGATGAAGCCAAGCAAATCGAAGTCGAGCTGAATTGGCGCTATCAGCATGGTGATAAAACCGCAGAACTTAAAGAATTCTGGCCCTCAACGCGCAGGCACATTGCCAGCGGCTCACGCGTAGAAACACTTTTTTAACTTCGAATACCATTCGAAGTGATGGAAACCGGCAAAATGCCGGCGCCAAGAGCTTTGCTTAGAGGCTAGCTGTCGTTACAGCACGGTCAGGCCGGCGTGTTCCAGCCGCGACGGATCAGGCTGACGGCAATCGCAGCGAGCAGGAGCGCGACAATTTTCGATACGCCGCGTAATCCTTGCATGCCCATCCAACGCGCGAACCGATCTGCATTCCAGAACGCCAGTGCGACCAAGCCCAGATTGACCAGCAGTGAGGCGAGCGTAAACAATATGCCCACCGTATCGACTAGAACGAGCAGGGCGGTGAGCAACGCCGGGCCGGCGATCAACGGCATCCCAAGCGGCACGATTCCGAATTCATCGCCGCCTCCGTGGCTGGACGGCCCAACATTGAGCAACTCGCGCCCTGCCAGAGCAAGTAGAATAAGACCACCGGCGACTTGAAAGTCTGCATCGGTAATTCCAAGCGCGTCGAAAATAATCTGCCCGAGAAAAACAAATCCGATCGCTACGCAGAACGCTGTGAAGATTCCGAGAGCCGCCTGGCGTTTGCGCTGCTCCGGCGAAGCGCTGGACGCGAGTCCCATGAAGATCGCGACAAGTCCGATTGGATCGATGGCGACAAAGACGGGAATGAAAGCGACGAAAAATTTCTGAATCATCTTGACCCAAATAACTATTGTAGGCTTTGGGCCACAGGTGAACACAGATCAAGCACAGATTCATCACAATTCCTGCGCTACGCCGGCAAGCATCTGGACGAATCTGCGGCTCATCGCTTTGTTGCTTGTTTTTCTGGAATGTGAAATTTCCGCGGCCGAACTTAAAAACATCGACGCCTTTCAGGCGGCTGCTGCAGAAGCCAATTGTGTCTTGACTATTCCCGATTGGGAACAGACACCGGATGCACTCACGGCTTCGATCATGAAAGCGATTGCGAAAGGCGACGCGGCACTCGATCGGATCGGCTCGCAGAATCTTGAACACGTAACATTCGAAAGCAGCCTAGCCGCGCTGGAGAATCTGCGGGCCGATGTGAGCGCGGTTGCAAATCGCGCCACGACGATCAGCGAAACAAATCCTGATCCGCTTATGCGCGCTGTGGCTCAGAGCGCACTGAAAAAATTTCAGAAATGGAACGTTGGCATCGACTACCGCGAAGACGTTTTCAAAGCCATCAAAGCATTCGCGGCGAAAAAGCCGAACTTGAGCGGCGAAGACGAAAACTTATTGAGCGAGACGCTGCGTGATTTCCGCCGCGCTGGGATGGAATTGCCGGCTGAGAAGCGAAAAGAAATTGAGCGGCTTCGGCGAAAGCTCTCAGAATTGGCCGCCGAATTCGAAGCGAATATTCTCGCTGCAAAGGCGCGGGTGGTTTTCACGAGAGAGGAACTCGAAGGCGTTTCCGACAATTTTCTTTCATCACCCGGAATCAAAATCGACAACGATCGTTATCAGGTGATGGCCGATTCGATGTGGCAATACAACACTGTCGAGGAGAATGCCCGGAGCGAGGCGACGCGCAAAAAGCTTTACATCGCGCACGATTCGCTCGCTAAAGCGAGAAATTTGCCTGTCGTGAACCAGATGCTCGCGCTGCGCAACCAAATTGCGTTGCGGCTTGGCTACAAATCATGGGTCGATTATCAAGCGGAAATCCGGATGGCGAAAAACGCCGCCAACGCGCAAGCGTACATCGACAAACTCATCACCGGGATTCAACCGAAGTTCGACGTTGAATTGCACGAGTTGCAACAAATGAAGACCTCCGACACGAACGATCCCAAGACCAGGGTAGACATCTGGGATTGGCGCTATTACTCGAACCAGCTCGCCAAACAAAAATTCGCTCTCGATAAAGAAGCGCTGCGAAATTTCTTTCCGCTTCAGCAAACGCTTGATGGCATGTTCTCGATCTTCGGCCGCGTGTTCGGTCTGCGTTTCGAGGAGATCAAGCCGCCGTTCAAATGGACGGACGATCTGCGGCTTTACATCGTTTCCGACACGGCGAGCAATGCCCCAAACGGTCTCTTGTACCTCGATCTGTTCCCGCGTGACGGAAAAACCAGCGGTGGTGGCGAATCCGAGATCGTAAATGGTCGGCGCTTGAACGATGGAAAATATCAAGCGCCCGTCGCCGCGGTGATTCTCAATTTCCCACCGTCGACCAAAGACAAACCGTCACTGCTGAGTCATTCCGAAGTCGAAATTCTTTTTCACGAACTCGGTCACGCGCTCCATTCCATTGTGACCCGGGCGAATTATGCACGCTTCGCCGGGACGCACGTGCCAGTCGATTTCGTCGAAGCGCCATCGCAAATGTTGCAAAATTGGATTTGGGATAAACGGGTGCTCGACACCTTTGCAGCCGACTATCGTGATCCTTCAAGGGAAATTCCCAGCGATCTAATCAAAAGGATGAACGACGCCAAGCTCGCCACAGCGGGAATGTTTTATCGGCGACAGTTTGCGTTTGCCGATGTCGATCTTGCGCTGCACGGACCACACCCGTCCAATCAACCCTACGATTGCGTTGCGATCTCGAATCCGATCTTCGAACGAATATTTCTACCGATCGATCGACAAACGAGTTTCATTTCCAGTTTTCGCGGGTTCGATGGTTACGATGCCGGTTATTACGGCTACGCCTGGGCCGATGCGATCGCAGCCGACATGGCAACGGTGTTTGAAAAATCAAAGAATGGCTTTCTCGATAAACAGGCTGGAATAAAATTACGTCGCGAAATTTACGAGCCAGGCGATTCGCGCGACGTCAACGTTTCCATTGAGAAGTTCCTGGACCGCAAACAATCGATCCAACCGTTCTTGAACAAGCTGGAGATTCCCGCACGCTGACTCCGAGCAGCACAGACATACTGCCGCGCCGCCCAGTGCTTGCCTTTTGAAAGCCGCTACCGATGTTGCACGACTCTAACCATTCTATGAAACCCGCATCTCTCTGTCTGCTATTCATTTTTGTCGTCGCCAACTTTTCCGCCGCTGAACTAAAAACTGTCAATGACTTTCGAGCTGCGGCCGCGAAGGCCAATGCTGTCTTGACGATTCCGGATTGGGAGCAAACGCCGAAAGCGGTCGAGGCGATGATGAACGATGCCATCGCAAAGGCGAACACGGCACTCGATCAAATCGGCTCGCAGGATCTGAAAAAGGTTACATTTAAGAGCACCGTCGTCGCACTCGATGATCTCACTTATCAGGCCGGACTTGCTGCGAACAGGGCTACGATCATCAAAGAGACAAATACCAAACCAGAGATGCGCGCCGCTGCCGAGAACGCCATAAAGACGTTTCAAGACTGGGCTGTGGGCGTTGATTATCGAGAGGATGTTTACAAGGCAATCAAAGCTTTTGCTGACACTCACCGCAAGCTTTCGGGTGAAGATGAAAAACTGCTAAACGAAACATTGCGCGATTATCGCCGTGCCGGACTGGACCTTCCGCCGGATCAGCGCAAAGAGGTTGAGCAGTTGCGGAAGGAACTGTCCAAACTCGGAACTGACTTCGACACAAACATTGTGAAGGCCAACGCGCCGGTGATCTTCACAAAGGCCGATTTGAGTGGACTGCCAGAAAGCTTCTTCGCTTCGCCCGGCGTTAGGACAGGAGACGATGCCTACACCGTGATGGCAAATGTCACGTGGCAATTTAATACCGTCGAGGAAAACGCTAAGAGCGAAGCGACGCGCAAACAGCTTTACGTCATTCGCGACACGCTGGCCAAGGATGCAAACGTTCTCGTTCTCAACCAAATGCTCGCGCTTCGGAACCAGATTGCCCTGCGGCTCGGTTACAAATCGTGGGACGACTATCAAACCGAAGTCAAAATGGCCAAGACAGGTGCGAATGCCGAGAAATACATTGGCGATCTGGTCACGGGAATTCAGCCCAAGTTTGAGAGCGAAGTGGCGGAATTACAAAAGTTGAAGGCCGCTGAAACGAATGATCCCAACGCCAAAATCGAGGTGTGGGACTGGCGCTATTACGCTAACCAGCGGGACAAACAAAAGTACGCCGTCGATAAGGAAGCATTGCGCGTATTTTTCCCGTTCCAAAAGGTGCTCGATGGCATGTTCAATATTTATCAGAACATTTTTGGTCTGAAATTCGAAAAGATCTCCGCGCCTTACAAATGGATCGACGATCTCCAGCTTTATTTGGTGACCGATTCCTCCACGGGCGAACCGCTGGGGATGTTCTATCTGGATATGTTTCCGCGCGAAGGGAAATTCAACCACTTCGCCCAGTTCGAAATCATCAGCGGCAAACTATTGCCGGATGGAAAATACCAGCGGCCAACTGTCGCGTTGCTTTGCAATTTTTCGCCTCCGACCGCGGACAAGCCGTCTTTGATGACGCACCAGGAGGTCGAGACCTTGTTCCACGAATTCGGTCACGCTCTGCATTCAATTGTCACGCGCGCGAAGTACGGCCGTTTTGCCGGAACGCATGTGCCGGGTGATTTCGTAGAGGCGCCGTCGCAGATGCTGCAAAACTGGGTCTGGGACAAGAAAGTGCTCGACACGTTTGCGGCCGACTACCGCGATCCATCGAAGAAAATTCCAGCGGAAATAATCAAAAAAATGAATGACGCGAAGCTTGCGAATGCCGGTGTTCTTTATCGACGCCAGTTCGCGTTCGCGTCGCTCGACCTTGCTTTGCACGATCACCACGCCGAAGACATGCCTTACGATTGCGTGGCCATTTCAAATCCGATTCTTGAAAAAGTTTTCCTGCCGATCGATCCGAGCACAACGTTCGTTTCCTACTTCGGACACCTGAATGGGTATGACGCCGGCTATTATGGCTACGCGTGGGCCGACGCAATCGCCGCTGACATGGCAACAGTCTTCGAAAAGGCAAAGGACGGTTACCTCGACAAACAAGCCGGCCTGAAATTGCGGCGCGAAATCTACGAGCCCGGCGATTCGCGTGATGCCAACGCCTCGATCGAGAAATTCCTGGGGCGCAAACAATCGATCCAACCGTTCCTGAAAAAAATCGGTATCGGCCCCCAAGAGAAAAAGGAAGCGACTGCCGGATCATCCTCAAAAGGCCACTAGCATTACTCTGTCATCCCGAACGAAGTGAGGGACCGCACAAAGCGCGCTGGACAATCGAGAAGCCTTTCGCCAGTTCTGGCTAATGAGAATTTCATCGTGGAAGCGTGCAGCACTTGCTACATCCCGGGCTACTTGATTTTGAGGCCCAGAGATGCTGTCGAGTCTCTGTCACAGATGAACCCCGCTGCTCTTGCAACGCTTGGGCCAACGTTGGCCATGACCACTGCCGCGATCGAAGCCGTCGTTCGGCCACAGCGAGTTTATTGCGCTTTATTCTCAGAGGAGACACGCGCTGTTCACTTGCACCTTTTTCCTCGGACAGAATGGCTAGCATCCCAGTATTTTGCTGGTCATCCCGATGAAATCGAGATTTCCGGCCCGCGACTAATGGATTGGGCACGACGAACGTTTCAGAAGCCAATTACGGGCATGGACAGAGACGAGATCCTGGAAAAGATTCGAGCTTGGCTCGCGTTAACGGCATCCGAGGCATAACATCGTGTGAAAGCCAGCGTCACTGAGTTGCCCTTTAACAATTTTCTTGGCATTCAGCCCGCGAGCAACGCGGAGCATCTGCTGCAACTGCCATCGGGCAGCCAATATCTCAATCATCTCGGCGCAGTTCACGCGGCCGCGCAGCTCGCGCTCGCAGAAGCTTCGAGCGGCGAGTTTTTGCTCAGACATTTTGCATCCGCTGATGATCTGTTTTCGGTCGTGCGACGTGTGGAGGCAAAATTCCGCAAGCCTGCGAATGGAAATATCGTGTCCACTGCCAGTGCCACACCAGAAGCTCTTGCTTGGCTCGACGCGGAACTTTCTTCGAAAAGCCGTTCGGTGATTTCAATTGCAGTAGAGATCTACGACGAAGTCGGTGCGCACACGCTCTCGGCGAAGTTTGAGTGGTTTATCCAGCGCGAGAAAAGAATCTGACGACGCAGCAATGCGGGCACGCGTGCGCACTCCAAAAGTCCGCCAAGGGACGGACTCGTCCGTGGCGAGCTTGCGCGAAATAAAGGCTGTGTTTGTTGTAGATTTCGCGCCAAGTGTTTTGGAAGTGCGATGCGTCTTCGCATCGCTCTCATTAATCAATCACCACAGTTCTACCTATTTCGATAGGCATGCGATTATTGAACCATGCGCATAGAGCTCAATGCTTATTCCCATCGCTGGTTTGAGTTTTTCCACATCGGTATTAGCGAAGGTCGCACCGCGCAGGAAACAGCGTTCATTTGTCGCTGTGCTCCCCTGCCCTGTTTTCGCAAAGTTTTAGATGTGTGTTGCGGCATGGGACGACATGCCCGGGCGCTCTCGAAGCACGGTTACTCAGTGATCGGGCTTGATCGTGACGCTAATGCTATCGCGAAAGCTCGGACGCTAACTGGCGGGCCGACCTATGTAAACGCGGATGTCCGCGATTACGTGCCAGATCCCGGCATGTTCGATGTTGCGATAATCATGTCTCAGAGCTTTGGCTACTTCGATGCAATAACAAATCCAGAGGTGTTAGGACGATTAGCTGATGGAGTGCGCGAAGGCGGTCGTATTATCCTGGACCTATGGAGCGCCGAGTTTTTTATGATTCATCAGGGCCGATGTGAGTTCAAGACACCTGGCAGAGCAGTTCGAGAAACCAAGTACGCAGAGGAAGGTCGGCTGTTTGTGCACCTGGATTATCCGGACGGTGGAGAAGACCGTTTCGAATGGCAATTGTTCACGCCCGCGCTAATGATTTCGATGGCAGAATCAGTTGGCCTGCGCCAGTTACTCGCATGCACAGTGTTTGACGAGACAACGCCTCCATCTCCCACCAATCCCCGCGTGCAATTCGTTTTCGAGCGCTGTCGCGACTGACGCACTCACAACGTTTGCGACGTTTAGTGAGAGCCGCTACAGAAAGAGCATGAAATTTCCGCGTTGGCTGATCGCAGTTTTTCTTACCGCTGCAACTTCGCTTTTCGCTGTCGATGAATTGGCACTGCGCTTGGAACCGGCGTTGGAAGCGATCACGCCAGATGGTTTGCTCGCACATATCAAGGTTCTTGCGTCGGATGAATTCGAAGGGCGCGCACCGGGGACAAAAGGCGAGGAGCTTTCAGTTAAATACATCAGCGACCAGTTCAAACAGATCGGGTTGAAGCCGGGAAATCCGGACGGCACGTACATCCACGAAGTTCCGCTTGCTGGGATTAAAAGTGAACCAGCAATGGCGTTCATTATCGGCGACAAAACCACTGACCTTAAGTATGCTGACGATTTCATCGCGTCGTCAGCGCGTCTGCAACCGGAAATCAAGATCGACGATTCGGATGTGGTCTTTGTCGGATACGGGGTCGTCGCGCCGGAATATGGCTGGGACGACTATAAGAACGTCGATGTTCGCGGCAAAACGCTGCTGATGCTGATCGGCGATCCGCCAATTCCCGATCCGAAAGATTCATCAAAACTGGATGAGAAAATGTTTAAGGGAAAAGCGATGACCTACTACGGCCGCTGGACTTACAAATACGAGATCGCCGCAAAAAAAGGGGCTGCGGCCGCGGTGATTATTCACGAGACTGGGTCGGCAGGCTATCCGTACTCGGTCGTGAAAACCAGCTGGGCGAAGGAGAATTACGAGATTGATTCACCAAATAAAAACGCGGACGCCGTGGAAGCACGCTGTTGGATCACCCTCGATTGCGCGAAGAAATTGCTGGACGCTTGTGGTCAGGATTTTGATGCGCTGAAGAAATCCGCGATCACAAAAGAGTTCCGGCCCGTTACGCTGAAAGCCAAAGCGAAGATCGACATCAAACAACAGTTTCGGTCGTTCAAGTCGCAGAACGTGATCGGCAAACTCGAGGGGAGCGATCCGAAATTGCGCGACGAATACATAATTTACACGGCGCACTGGGACCACCTCGGGCGTCATCCCGAATTGCAGGGCGACCAGATTTCTAACGGAGCTATCGATAACGCGTCTGGCGTTGCATCGGTTATCCAGCTCGCGGCCGCATTCACAAAATTGAATCCACCGCCGAAACGCTCGGTTTTATTCATGGCCACGACTGCTGAAGAAGCAGGATTGCTCGGCGCAAAATATTATGCTCTGCATCCGCTTTATCCGCTGGAAAAAACCCTGGCCGACATCAACATCGACACCGTGAATCCGTTGGGGAAAACCCGCGACATCGAAGACCTCAGTAACAACAATTCAACGCTCGACGACTTATTAGCGGCAGCCGCGAAACGCAATGGTCGAGAGATGAAACCCAACAGTCAGCCGGAGAAAGGTAGTTTTTACCGTGCCGATCATTTCGAATTTTCCAAGCGCGGTGTGCCCTCGCTCTACACTGGCGGCGGAAAAGATTTTATCGGCAAACCAGCAAATTTCGGGCAGGAAAAGAAAGACGATTATACCGCGCACCATTATCATCAGGTCTCGGACGAAGTTGATCCAAACTGGGACCTTTCCGGCGCGGTGCAGGATGTCGACCTCTTATTCGAAGTTGGTTATCAGGTTGCCAACGGCGACGAATTTCCGGAATGGACACCCGGGAGCGAGTTTAAGGCAAAGCGAGATTCGATGTTAAGGAAGTGATCACACCGAGAAGTGAGTTGCATTGCGGCGCATCTGATGGTTGAATCGGGACTCGCGAATTTGAAAATCTGAATGGGCTCACTTAAGAAAAGACGCAAAGCGAAAATTGCCAAGCATAAGCGCCGCAAGCGCATGAAAGCGCATCGGCATAAGAAGCGTCTCAGGTATAAAGCGTAGCGCGCGGCGAAGGCGTTTCCGGAGAACGCCCAATTCCCAACTCAAACAAGAACTGCCTGCCAGGCCATAGTCCTGAAAGCTTTCTGGGCTGGTTTGCGGAGGTTTCGCCGGAGACTAACATTAAAGGCGTGAGGTACCAGAAGCAGAGTTGGGGAATTTCGCCGTGCTGGTACCTTTTTTTTACACTGCTCTTCCTTGTCGCGACCGGCGCCACGGCTAGCCAGAAGCCGAAAAGCTCATGGCCGAAAACTCGGGCTTCGTCGGCAACTAAAAAGGCTGGTGGCCAGGATGATTCATCCAATTCCAAGCCCGCTGCCGATCTAGCACTACGTTTGGAAGGCGCACACAAGGCGGATGCGCTGACGCATTTTGTGGAAGGAATGTCACTCGAAGAAAATGGCGAGACGGATCGCGCGCTGGAGGCGTATCGCAAAGTGTTGAATGTCGATCCCGGCCAATCGCAACTCGCCTCGCGCGTGGCGGCGTTGCTGATAGAGCAGGAGGATTTTCCACAGGCGATTGACGTATTAAAGGATGCAATCAAGGCAAATCCAAAGGATGCCGACCCGTATCAGCAGCTCGCATACATTTATGCGAAATATCTTAAGAAAACCGATCAGGCCATCGATTACGCCAACCGCGCCATCACTCTGAATCCTGGGGACATCGAAGGTTATCAGCGTCTGGTAGAAATCGAAGTTGCAGCCGGACAAGAGAAAAAGGCGCTGGAAGTTCTGGATCGCGCCGCAAAGGTTCCCAGTAACGATGCCAGCTTTTGGATGCGGCTCGGCAAACTCTACGTGGCGGTTCTTTTCAAGTCCGATTCACAACCGAAACCCGACGAATTGAAAAGGACCAACGAAATTTTCAAGAAGGCAGCCGAACACGCCGGCGATGATCCTGCGATTCTAAAGGATGTCGCCGACTACTATGCGGCCTCTCAACAATTGAAAGAGGCAATTCCGCTTTATCTGCACGTTCTTGAGCTGCAACCGGACGATGCAAACGCGCGAGAGAAACTAGCCACCGGTTTTATCCTCACGAATCAGCGGGCTAAGGCAGTTGAGATGCTCGAGCAAATCATCAAAGAGCATCCGGAAAAGTATCAACCCTACGACTTGCTGGCTCAGGTTCTGGATGATGAAGCCCGATCCCTCCAACGCGCAAAGAAGGTCGACGAAGCAAAAGCGACCTTTGCAAAAGTGGCCGCAAATTATGAGCAAAGCCTTCTGATTAATCCAAATCATGTGGGGACGTATTTGCACCTGGCAGAACTGTTCCTTGGACCTTTGAAGAACGCAGATAGCGCCGTCAGATTGCTGACAGAAGCCCGGCGCCGCTTCCTGGGCGCGCCGGAGATTGTTTACTATTTGGCCATTGCCCAAAGCGAAGCGAAACAGACCCAGCAGGCAGTGGCCACGTTTGAGGAGGCGTTGCACGAAGCACAACTCGACCAGGACAACGACATCGCAAACGCCAGGTTCTATTTCAACTATGGCGCAACGGCAGAACAGGCCGGTCTGTACCAAAAAGCGGCAGATCTCCTTCGCAAATCAATCGTGCTCGATCCCGCGAACTCAGCAGAAGCCTGCAATTACCTCGGCTATATGTGGGCCGATCACAACATGAACCTGGATGAGGCCGAAACCATGATTAAGCGCGCTCTCGAGATGGACCCAAATAATGCTTCCTATCTCGATAGTCTGGGTTGGGTAGAGTTCCGGAAGGGCAAATTTGACCAAGCTTTGAACAATCTGCTCCTCGCCGCAAAAACCGCCGACCACGACGACGCGGTTGTCTTTGAGCACCTTGGTGACGCCTATTTCAAATTGAACCGCGTCTCGGAAGCGCTGGAATCCTGGCAAAAAGCTCTGGCCCTCGATCCAAAAAACAAGAACCTGGCAAACAAGATCGAAAGAACCAAGGCACCAATCGGCAGCGGTCCACCAACAAAGACGAATCCAACCGATTGACCCGCGGCGTTCTGGCAATGAACATTAGCGATTATCCCACACCGTGGCAGCGCAAGATGATGTGGGCGGCGCTTACGGCCTTCTGTGTGGTTCTTCTCATCCTGATCATCGGCACGGTGATTTGGGCCAGCGCCAATGTCATTAGCTTCCTCCAACCGATCCTGATCCCGGTGGCCATCGCCGTGATTCTGACTTATCTGCTGGACCCGCTGGTGACGAAAATGTCTCGCGGAACACTTAGTCGCACCAAGGCGGTCGCTCTGCTTTTTGCCATCGCCTTTTTCGCCCTTGGTGGATTAGCGGCGTGGCTTATTCCGACCATCTCGATACAAAGCGCGAATTTCGCCAGACAAGTCCCCGCTTATACCGAACGAGCTCGCGACTACGTTGTAGATCTAATCTATCGATTCGATCAAACGTTCGGGTTTCTCGGCAGCGGACGCGCAAAGTCTGCATCCACAAGTTTTACAAACTGGCTCATCGGATCTGCGCCCTCTGCTTCTCCTCATGCACAACCGACAGCTTCCCCCGGGCCCACAGCTTCCGGGACTGCGCCCGCCGCTGAAACCATCGCGCCGAGCGCGCCAAAGCTGACGACTGCCGAACGGCAGCGCATTCAGGCGTACGTGGAAAAGCAAATGCCTAACTTGCAGCAGGCGCTTCCAACGCTGATGGAAAAGTTCTGGGACATTCTTAAGAAAAGCATCGGCGGCTTTCTTGGCGTCACCGGTTTTTTGCTCAGCCTAATCCTGGTGCCGATCTATCTGTTCTTCCTACTGAACGAGAAGCCGCGCATCCAGCAGCACTGGCGAGAATATTTACCGCTCCGCGCGTCGCCTTTCAGGGACGAAGTCGCGGAGCTTTTATCGGAAATCAATAGCTATGTCACCGCTTATTTTCGAGGACAACTACTGGTGTGCCTGGTGGATGGCATCCTCATCGGCGCAGCGCTGATGCTTCTCGGTCTCAATTTTGCACCTGTGATTGGTGCGCTTGTTGTTGTGCTGACAATGGTCCCTTACATCGGGATCATTATCTGCTGGGTGCCGGCCGTTCTGATTGCAGCTTTCCAATGGGGCGATTGGGCTCACCCGATCTGGGTAACAGTAATTTTCATCGTTATACAAAACTTGGAAGGCATATTCTACGCCCCACGAATCGTTGGGAATTACGTTGGATTGCATCCGATGACGGTGATCGTATCGATCTTTGTCTGGGGTTTGATCATTGGCGGGGTAATCGGTCCCCTCCTTGCCGTACCGCTTACGGCCACCGTTAAGGTATTGCTGGGACGATATGTTTGGAGCCGGCGTTTGAGGGAAAAGATCGAGGACTCGGTTAAATCAATTCCTGTAGTTCAAGAGCGAGAGGTCGTGACTCGTTCTTAGCCTCGGTGGTCGGCATGGGTGCGATGGGAAAGACGAAGCGGATCGTTGCGCTTCAAGAGACAACATGAAAATCGCGGAACGAACCGAAGAGGCTGGATATAGAAGAATTCGCCAATCGCTCTCTGGTCTGGAGTCTTTCATTCAACGACAGGTTTGGCCAGCTCGCCTCGCTCTTGTAGCCGCTGGGTTGGCAATCGCCATTCTGCTCTGCGCGCTTTTTTTCAGGTATGGTTTAAAACTATATGCGAACTGGCATCAAACCCGCTTGTTACAACAGGCCGGTTCCATGCTGCAGCAGGGAAGATTTACTGAAGCAACGCAGACCGCACGAGAGCTCGTGGCACAACATCCCGATTCTCTGCCCGCCCTCTACGTACTAGCGGAAGCAGCGGAGAAGCAAAATCTCGAAGAGGCGATTTCGTGGCGCGGACAAATCGCGCGCTTGCGTCCAAAAGATCCGGACAGTCAGCTTAATCTTGTTTCCGCGGCGCTCCGCTTTGGCAAACTCGATCTTGCGCGAAAAGCGCTCGATCAAATTCCTGCCAATGATCGTGACAGGGCCGCCTTTCACGTTGTCGCAGGCTGGCTGGCGTCTGCGGAAGGAAATTTTGCCGAACAAGAAGAACAATTCGCCGCCGCAGTAAAGAAAGAACCCAAGAACGATCTCTACCAGTTCAATCTCGCGGCGCTGCAAATCCATTCCAGCGACGCACAAAAGAAGGCAAACGCCCGCGAAAATCTCGAGCGGCTTAGCAAGCTCGTCCCGTATCGGACGGGCGCGGTGCGCGCGTTGCTTAACGATGCTGTGGGACGCAATGATCTCTCAGCGGCGGATAACTTCGCGCAACAGCTCCAGATGTCTCCGGAGCTTACCTTCGGCGATTACCTTCTCTGCCTGAATTTTTATCGGAAGCTTGATGAGAAAAAATTCCACGTGTCGCTGGAACGAGTAAAACCCTTTGCCGCAAAAGATCCATCCGATCTCGCATCACTCATAGAATGGATGAATCGAAATGAACTTACCCAAGAGGTTGTTAAGTGGATAGAGAAGCTTCCGGCAGAGAAACTGAATGCGCCGCCAGCCGCTGTTGCTGTGGCAGACGCGTACGCTAAAGCGAAGAATTGGACGCGATTGAAACGATGGACCCGCAAAGGAATGTGGGGCGAATCCGACTACCTGCGTCTTGCATATCAGGCAATCGCCATACGCCAATCGCGAGAAAACCCTCCAGACGACTTCGACAAGCTCTGGCGCAGCGCAGAACGATCGACGAACGACCAGCCGGAGCGTGAACTTGTCCTGGCGCGTCTCGCGTCGAAATGGGATCTGGAGAAGGAATCCGAACGACTGTGGCACCGCGTCGCAGAAAACCCGCCTTTGCGCCGCGAGGCGCTCGACGCGCTTCGCCGCCTTTACCGCGGAGACAATGATACCGGAAAACTTTATGATGTCCTCCGGCGTCTGCACGAAAGCTCTCCTAACGAGGCGCCGATTACGGCGGATCTCGCGCGACTCGGCCTCAATCTCGAGCGAGATGTCGAACATTCACATGATCTCGCCAAGGAGGCGTATGATCGCGCGCCAAACGAGGTCAATTGCGCCGTAACTCACGCGTTCTCTCTTTATCGCCTGGGCCGAAGCCCGGAAGCTCTTGCAATTATTCAAGGATTGCCAGGCGACCAATTACGCGATCCGCACGCAGCGGTTTACACGGCGTTGCTGCTGGCCGATGCAAGCCAAATCGACACAGCAAAGGATTACGTCGACGCGGCGGACCACGGAATTTACCCTGAGGAAAAAACCGTGCTGGAGGAAGCAAGAACGAAAATCTCGAGCGCAACTGCGGCTCCGTCGCCAGCGCCTTCACCCGTTCCCGCTCAATCAAGTCCAAAGCCGGCATCAACACCGTAGCCGTTGCTATAGCCGCTTCGCTGCGAAGCGTGACGCGGACGTCGCTTGCAACACGCGCGTCGCGCGTCTCGTAAAGATACGAACACAGTGATTTTGTTCACCGCTCGCTTTCCTCTTTCGCGATCGCTCTCGTCCAATGCGCAATATCCTTCGCTCGCTTTGCAACCGCGCGATCAAATCGTCCATGATAGCGGCGGGAATTTTATCGCGCTCACCCGGATAAATGTAACCGAACAACACCAAATGGCTGAGCAGCACTCGCCAGTCCGGACCAAAGCGGTGAATCAGGTGCGGCCAGTCGAGTTTCTCTGCGCAGCGTTGAAGGATGTGCGCAATGTCGGCGCCGTCGAACCGTTCGCGTTCCATGATGTACGCCTTCATCCAAATCATTTCCTCTGGCGCACAAAGCTTCACTTCCGAGCCAAGGAACTCGTGACTGTGCGCTCGCTCGAACCATGAGTCATCTACTTCGCACAATCCGTTGCCGGCGCGAAAAATCAGATCGATACAATCCCGGCCGCGCTCGGCTTTGGCGAGCCAATGCGGAAATGTTTTTCCCGTCTTGTACCCTGCGCGCTTAAGTGCATCTAGGGCTGAATCGACGTGCTGGGGCCGCAGATATAAATCGAAGTCTTTCGTCCGACGCGACACGCCTGCGTAAACCTCCACCACGTACGCGCCGCCGATCAAAAACGGAATGTCCGCATCCTGCAATGCGACAACCGATCTGCGATGAAGGCGATCGCCTTTGCCCTTGTTTCTCCTGGCTGCTTTTCTCGCTGCAGTCATCATCTTCATAACGCAATCAAAGCCGGTAATGAGTGCATAGGCATAACGCCGGGACTAACTTGCCAGAAGCGTCCGTTAGCCCCAGCGATTACGTTTCTCAAAGAGAATGGCTAGGCGTGCGCTACGAATCGCCGCGACTGCGGACATGCATTACGGCAAACACTCGCGTGGAATGTTGCATGAAGCGTTTGCCGAGATTTCGAGCAACGCCGACATGTTGCTGCTTTGCGGCGATCTCACAGAGTATGGACTTCCCGAGGAAGCAGAGGCACTCGTCGCCGACATTCGCGCTACGGTGAGAATTCCGATCCTCGCAGTGCTCGGCAACCACGATTTTGAATCAGGACAGCCAGAGCTTCTTTGCAAGGTCCTCGATGATGCTGGTGTAAATGTGCTCAACGGCGAAGCCATTGAGATCAAAGGAATCGGATTTGCCGGCATTGCTGGTTTCGGAGGCGGTTTCGGGCGGCGAATGCTAAACGCATGGGGCGAACCGCTCATTAAACAATTCGTGCAAGAATCCATCACTCACGCTGTTCGATTGGAGCAGGCGCTTACGAAACTGCAAACCGAGCGGCGGATAGTAGTCCTGCATTACTCTCCTATCCGCGCGACGCTACAAGGCGAAGATCCCGAAATTTATGCCTTTCTTGGTTCCAGCCGGTTGGAAGAACCGATCAATCGGTTCCGGGTCAATGCCGTGTTTCACGGGCACGCCCACAATGGCATTCTCGATGGTAAGACTTCGACAGGCATCCCCGTTTATAACGTCTCTGCGCCGGCGCTTCGCAAAACCGGAAAGCCTTACCGAATCGTCGAGCTGTAGCCGGGACCTTGCCGCACAGCTAGGGTAGCGCACGCGTCTCGCGTGCTGGTGATTGCGTCCTCGCGATCACGGACTTTTCAGTGAATGGATTTTCCTCGGCAAAAGGAAATCCAAAAGAAAGTTCATTTCGGCGAGACGCGTGCCCTACCCAGGCAATGACGTCGCCGCCACAACGCGCCAGGCTTCTACATCGGCGCGGCTTTGCGTAGGTGAAATGCATCGGACAGCTTTCAATGAGTCAAAGATCACTTCAGAAAACGGCACTTCAATCGAAGAGGCCAGCAGGCGTCGATCCTGAACCGACATCCCCTTATAGAGCAGACTCAGGTGCGGATTGAGCTGGTAATCCGACGGATCTTGCGCCGTGATACGAATGACTTGATTAAGCAGCCTCAATTTTGTGTTCAGAGCGAACTGCACAAAAAGTGTCTTGATAAACTTACTGGAATGACTAATCTCAAGCGGCTCGAGCCCGATTTGTTCGCGATCGCATGCGGCTTCTGAAAGTGCTCTTTTAGCCGCCTCGGTACCATTCGCGCTGACGAAGATTGTCACGTGGGGCTGGAACACGGGCCCATCATATCGGCGTGCGAGATCGTTAATGACGTCTTGGAAAAAACTGCGTGCCGGCTCGGCCGGAATGAGCCAGTAAGCAATGGCGGGTCTTTTCATGCGGGAGCGGATGCGCTCATTGGAATTAACAGATTTTGAGCAGCGCTTCGATGTATCTAACAATTCAATATTTTAACGATTTGACTACGAATGCTAATATCGTGACGTGCCGACGAATGTTCTAGGAACTGAGCTGAAATGTTGTTGTCGCGATCCGATGACTGGATTTTATCGCGATGGATTTTGTCGAACGGGCCCAGAGGATGTCGGGCTGCACACCGTCTGCGTACAAGCAACGCGGGAATTTCTCGATTTCTCCGTGCTCGATGGAAATGATCTGGTTACGCCGCGTCCAGAGTGGGGCTTCCCCGGATTGAAGCCGGGCGATAAATGGTGCGTCTGCGTGACGCGCTGGAAAAGTGCGCTCGATCACAACCGCGCCTCGCCTGTCGATCTTGAAGCCACGCATGCATCCGCGCTCGAATTCGTCACGCTGGAAGAACTAGAAGCCCACGCGGTAAAGTAACGGTAGAGCACCAAGAACGAGGCGCGCCTCGGATTCTTGCTTCCGCAAGCACAGCACGCTTAGTTCTCTCTTGTGTCAGCAGACAAGAACGAAGCGGTAGTGCGTCGATTTATCGAGGAGCTTTGGAATGCGCGACGCCTAGAAGTCGCGGATGAGATTTTTGCTGATGAATGCGTCACTCACCAGTTGAAGTCGGGTTCCGAGCTGACATCGGCGCCCCGTGATCCTGAGACGATGAAACGTCATGTCATCCAGTGGTTGGAAGGTTTTCCGGATCTGCAGTTCACGATCGAACAAATTCTGGCAAGTGGAGATCGCGTGACCATGCAAACGACCATGCGTGGAACGCATACCGGCACATGGCTTGGTATCCCTCCGACCGGAAGAACGGTGGATATCCAGATGATTAGCATCCATCGGTTCGCGAACGATAAAATCGTGGAAGATTGGGTGCTTGTGGAATCGATGGGTCTATTCCAACAGCTTGGCCTTCTTCCGCCGGCGCCGGAAATCATCGCAAACGCGCAGACAACTGCCAAAAGGTAACCCCAAATTGAACCTTCCGTTTAGCCTTTTTCTAGCGCTGCGGTACTTGAAACCGAAGCGCACGTTTCTCTCCATCATCACACTCATTTCGGTCCTGGGAGTGATGCTCGGTGTGACAGTACTGATCCTCGTCATTTCTGTCATGACCGGGTTTGACCGCGAGCTGCGCCAAAAGGTGATCGATTTCGATGCGCACATTCTGGTGAGCACGGAAAACGTCTTGCGCGACTGGCGAACGCTCAAGACAAAGATCGACAACACGCCGGGCGTGGTTGCGACGGCTCCCTATATCCAGGGACCGGTGATCGTCGAATTTCAAAACCGGCGAGTTGCACCCATGATTCGCGCCGTCGATCCCATTCAGGAAGAGAAGGTCATTCCGCTGAGAAAATTCATCAAGTACGGCAAGCTCGATCTGGAAGGTGAATCGACCATTCTCGGGATTGAGCTCGCCCGCAAACTGCAGGCAAGCGTCGGTGACAAGATCACGGTCTATTCGCCGGGCAATCTCGGCCAGATCCTCGATGGCATCAAAAAACTGGAGAATGCGACGGGAGACGAAGAAAAGAAGGCGATCGACCAATTACGCGAGGTCATCCTGCCGAAAGAATTGACTGTCACCGGTATCTTTGAGACTGGGCATTACCTGCACGATTCCGAGTTTCTGCTCGTGCCGGTCTATGTAGGCCAGGAGTTATATGGGCTGGGAGACGGGTTGCACGGCATCACCGTCAGGACCGACAACCCGTACAGCGCCGAGCGTGTAAAACAGGCAATAGGACAATTTCTCCAACCTCCCGAATACGCGCAGACCTGGATCGACATGAACCACCAATTTTTCGAAGCCGTGCGACTCGAGCGCACCGTGATGTTTTTCCTGCTGTTCTTCATCGTGGTCGTCGCAGCCTTTGGAATCATGAGCACGCTTATCACAGTCACAGTGCAAAAACGGCGCGAGATTGGGATCATGAAAGCCCTCGGGGCGAACATTGCGCAAGTCATCTGGGTTTTCCTTGGACAGGGAACAATCGTTGGCCTCTTTGGAACCCTGACAGGATTAGGACTCGGAATGACGTTAATTCGTTACCGCAACGAGTTCAGCCAGTGGCTTGCAAGCACATTGCACATCGAAATCTTTCCGCGCGAAGTTTATCAATTTTCGGCAATCCCGGCGGAAGTCATCCCAAGAGATGTCGCCATCATTTGTATCAGCGCGTTTTTTATTTGCTCAATTGCCGCGCTAATTCCTGCATATTTCGCCGCACGGCTCGATCCGGTGAAGGCGTTGCGCTACGAGTAGTCTCTTCTCTTACTCCTGCTCCTGCTCGTGCTCTTGCTCGTAATCGAATTCGCAAAAGCCTCAAGTGTGAACATAGCATAATCATATCCCTCCGCCCACTCGCTTTGACGCGGCCCAGCCACGTTAAGGACATCAATCTTGTTCTTACGGACAAACTCGCCGATCAATCTCGCGGCATCTTCCCCGGAAACTCTGGACGCGTCCACGAGCAAGTGTGGACGTTGTTGCCTAACGCAAAATTGGGCCGTTTGCTCCGTGCCGCCAGTTAACTTGCCAGGGTAAATAATGACAGTCCCATTTGAATCTTTGACGTTCTGCAAGGTTCGCTCGGTGAAACCGCCGCCTTCCAACTCCCTCACTGGATAACGATCTGGAATCCTGCCCAATTCATCAAGACGTCCAGTTGGACACCAACCGCCGGCCTTGATTCGGTGCTTCAGCGCAACATCAAGCGCTGCGCGATCAACGCCTGTCTGTCCGCCCGAGATGATTTTCACCTGCCTTCGGCGCGCTTAGTCGCCGGTAGGAACAATGTCCGCACGTTCCACTATTAGGATCACCGCGCGTTCAGGCGCCCGCGTGCGGTGTCGCACGCCTTTGGGAACAACGAAGCCCTGCCTCGGCGCCAGGTCGACGACGCGATCTTCGAGGTCGATTAGGAACCGGCCATCGACAACAAAAAAGAATTCGTCAATGTCCTGATGTTCGTGCCAGTGATATTCGCCCTGGATCACAGCCAGCCTGACCACAGAGTCGTTCACCTTGCAAAGCGTCTGGTTGTACCATTTGTCGGTGCAGGCATTGGCTAATTTCTGCACGTCGATAAGCTCGAGCGGTGCATGTAAAATGTTGAGGTAAGTCTTGTACGGAAAATTTTGCGGCGATTTATTGGATTCCATGAGTTGTAACTTAAACGCACACCGCGCGCTGGTCGCAAGACAACTATAGTGGCAGGCGTGTCGCCTGCATTCGTGTAAGAGGTGCAGCCGACACGGCCGCCTCTACAGAAAAAGATTCACTCTTCGCCGTCGAAATAATCCGTTTCTTTTCCCTTTACGACAACTCGATCGGCCGCGGAGGACTTATTCATCTTCCATTTCCCGCTGTCCGGATAGTAGCACGACTCGCCGATTGGATTGTCTGCGATCACGTAATAAATGAAGTCTTCCTGGCCAGAATTAATCAGTTGATGCGGTTCGTCGGGTCCGAAAACGAATGCGTCTCCAGGCACGACTTCAGTTGTACCGTCCTTGTGACGAACGCTCCCTTGTCCAGAGACGACTAAATAGAGCTCCCATTGCGCCGAATGCGCGTGATAGGGAAAAGCTGGTTTTCCTGG
>WNGK01000150.1_pt1 | contig 81136 bp, 70 predicted proteins | sample 5400601 | NCBI WGS metagenome assembly WNGK01 (sample SAMN13153376, study PRJNA577476) | soil metagenome | isolation source: 60 cm soil or saprolite under Garry oak tree replicate 1 | place: USA:California | collected 2016-06-15
TGCGGACCGATCGTTGTTCCCGCCGCCACTTCCGCGCGCCACTGCTTGATTGGGGGCAGCGGCGCAAACATATCGCGGACTCCGGTGACGCCATTGGCGATAAAGAGTGGAAAGAATGCTTCTTTGTTCCACTCGTGAACATGCATGTCCCATAAACCGGGGATGAGGAATTTGCCACTCGCGTCGACGACCTGAGCGCTCTTCGCCGGCCGTATCTTGCCATGTCTGCCGAGCGCCGCGATTCGACCATCACGAATGACCACGGTCATGTCAGGTTTTGCTTCTGCTCCGGTGGCATCAATCAAGGTCACGTGAGTGAAGACGAGGATTTGCCTGTTAGTGGTTCTCTGCTGCGCCAGCAGGAGGGACGAGCAAAAAAGGATGAGCGAGAGTCGTGCGATAGTTTTCATAGACTTCCTCCAGAGGGATTTGACCGCTGACGCTTCGGCTTACACGTGTCGTAATCAATAAGGTTCCATCTTCTGTGGTTGTCGGGACGGCGTCAGCCCAATCCAAACACTCGCGCCTGCATCCCAGCAAGAACTATTGTGATGGGGCTGAAGAGACCCGACGCGCGTCCGTACATAACAGACACTTGTCGAACGGCCGCACTCTTCGCTGCGGTCGGAGATAGACACTCTACATGTTGGCTCCGGGGGGCCAGCACCTACCGTCATTCGCATCCACTTCTGTAACCAGTCGCGTTCTCTTTTGTATAGTCGCGTTCTCTTGTAGAAATCACAGCTCCATTCCTCTTCGTTCCATTCCGGCCGAGATTGTGAGTTTTAGAAGACGATGCGACTGAGAGCTGCCAAATCGGGGACTTTTCACAGAAGTGCATGCGAATACATACAAGAGTGGATGCGAATGGTTTCAGAATATACAGAAGAGGATGCGAACAGTTTTTTAACTTCTTCAATGCCCATACTCGGCATTCGCACCGCCAGTTCTTGAAGGATATGGCCGCAGTCTCTGGAGAACGTTTCTCAATCAGGAATCAGTTCGGAGAACTCGGAGAGCCGCAAACCGCTTCTTAATGCCTTCCGAGCACTTCAAGAGCCCTTTCGAGCGCGCTATCGCGACTACTCTCAAGATCTACTCTGGGATAAACCGGAACGCGAATATTCGGCGAGACTCCTCGGCCATTCACCTGCAACGATTTGGCTGTTAGGTCGTTTCTTCCGCAATTCCACGATCATCCTTACCGTTTGCGAGGAGCCTCGCCTCTGACTGCTCCCGGTGATACCAACGTGTCGGCCCACTTGGTGATGGTTTGAGCTACCTGCGCCTCTTCCCCGGTATACATGTGGTCGGTGTTCTGGATCATGACGGTGTCTACGCGACTGGGGCCGCTCGACTGACGCTGGATTGAGGATTTGAGTAGTTTCAGAGTCGCCTCAGTTCCAACGTCATCCCTCGTGCCGAAAAAGGCGAGGAGCGGACACCGAATGCGTGTGATGCCCGGGTTTTTTGTTTGTGTCTGGGTTCCGAAAAAATCTTTGAATTCCGGAGGTGAATTGATGATATCCAACATCGTAGCCGCGCTGATGAATGAGGGAAAAGAGCGTTTGGGATCGCGCACCAAGTCGTCGGGACGACCCTCAGCCATCATGCGAGTCGCTTGTGCAATCTGGTCCGGATCTGTCGGCCCGGTAGCTGGGTAAACCGATGCGGAAGCCACAACCACGCCGACCACACGCCGGTCCTGCTTTTCTGCCTGGTATTGGGTAACTGCTGCCCAGCCGGCGCTGTGGCCAACCAGTATCACCTGCTTGAATCCGCGAGCTTCGGCGAAATCGATCCACGCGGCGATGTCTCGCACTTGCTCGCTTGCCACGCCCCAATAGCCGCCGCCGCGGATCCGTTTGTCCCCTTTCCATGTAACGTTTCCAAGGTCATGCATGCGGGTATTGCCGGCTATGCATGTATAGCCACGCTCCGCGAGGGCCCGGCCAATCTTGACGTAAGTCGGCTGGTAAAAATTCACACCCCAACCGTGGATCCAGATGACGGCGATGCGTTTGGCTGAATCCTTTGGCGGGACAAAGATCGCGCCGCCATTGGGGATACCGTCTTCCGATTGAACATTGACAAGTTCTTCGCTGAACTTTCCAGATGTTTCTTTTCTGGCGCCGTGCACACTCCCTTGCCAAAGTAGGAAAGCTATCCCCACCAGAGTGAGCATCCCAGCAATCGTGGTAAGCTGTCGCCGGGTCGGCGTAGAGTGATGCATCATGTTCTGTCTCCTTCGAGGGGGATTCGACGCCCCAGTCTCCGTTTTTCAATCAAGGGATCATTTCGGAGAACTCGGAGAGGCTGCAAAAACCACTTATTAATGCCTGCCGAGCACTGCAAGAGCTCTTTCGACCGCGCCATCGCGACCAATCTCGAGATCTGCTCGGGGATAAACCGGAACGCGAATATTCGGCGGGACACCTCGGCCATCGAAAGACTTCCCGGACTTGGTCAAATACAGCTCATTAGGGAATCCGAAAGTCCATCCGTTCGGTAATTTGTGTCCGAACACGTCGGAAAACACTCCCTGGGTGTTTTCCCCTATGGCCGTGACCTGGGGCTTTCTTCCCATCAGGGCCATCGCAAACGTTTCACCTCCGCTGAGCGTATCAGGGCCTACCAGCAGAACGACGTTGCCGCGATATCCAGGTCGCGTCGAGACTTCAACCCATGCTGGCTGTGGCGCAGTGAAATGCAGACGCCCGCTTAGATTGTTGCGCGTTACCTTGGAGTAAGCGAGGTACTTGGCGTTTGTCAATCTGGAAGCGATCGCCAGGCAATAAGGATCGGCGCCGCCAGTGTTGATACGCACGTCGAGTATCAGACCCTTCATCTGCTGGGCATCCTTGAAAATGTCGTCCAGCGCGGCCTCCAGGCTGACCCCTCCTTGCGCAAAGCCTCCTTCCTTCGCGTAGTCGTCGAAGCCAAGGATGCGCAGGTAGCCAACGGAGCCCTTGAGCATGCCAAAATAGATTACGTCGTTGCAGTAGGGCCGCAACTTGGCATCGGAATACTTTGATTCGATTATGTCCCTGGTTCGTTGGGCTCTTTGGCTAAACAGATCAAGAATCTCTTTGAGCGAGAGCGAGCTTGTGGCTTGCAACTGAAGGCCGACTTCTGAAGCAGGCCGGTAACCCACGTATTGCCGATTAATGGATGCGGCGTTGATGTTGGTATGAGCATTATGGAACGGCAGGATCATCTCGCGAAGGATACCGAATAGCTCCTCAGGCGTCGTTGACGCCGTCACCTGGGAGCGATATTTCCGGTCGACGGCAACCCAATCGGTCTGGTACAGGGGAAACAGAGCGAACTGCTCAGCGAAGGTTTGCCAAAACACTGCATAGTTGTTCTGGGGCGTATTCGCCAACTTTTCAGTGCAATTCTTTGGTCGATCATTGACGCGCCGCAGCTCCATACTGGAAATGGAAACGCTCTCACGCATCAGCAGCGTATCCGATGACGAACCGGGGGTCAGACGAATGACGGCATCGCCTCGCTTGAATGCAATTTCGCTCTTGTTGCCGCTGCTATCCGACCGTTTAGCGGTCCACCAGGGCAGACAACTGATTGATGTTATTTGAGAGACGCTCATCTTAACGCCTCGAATCTCCACGAGAAGACCATACCCATCCGATTGCCAAAAACCGTCTAACGACTGCGCGGTCGCCGGCGTGAAGAACGTCGCCAGGAGCGCCATCAAAACGGCAGTCGAAAAAAGTAGCGACGCAATGTTATTTGTCCCACACTTTGAGTCACGATTCTCCATTTATCACCTCTAGCGAAGGGCAGTAGGGCGAAAAACACTATCACGGTGTCGATGAAAAGACTTGGCCTACTCTCTATGCGTTCAAATAACAAGCAACAACTCCAACGTATCCACCACTATTTCCCAGGCAATCGGTGAGGCTTGCAACTCGCTTTGATAGAGACGTTGAGACAAGACTGATCGTTAACAAGAGCGCGCTTTGAGTCACACGTATTGGGAGAAAACAGCCCCGTCACTATCAATTAGCCCGAGCGTCATTCGCATCCACTTCTGTAATCATTCGCGTCCACTTTTGTATATTCGCATCCTCTTCTAGCAGGCTGCTGAAAAACTAAACATTCTTGCCCGCGAATGATCGAGGTCAACTATAATCTGGTCCAACGCCAAGTACGGAGGAACAGAATGCGGGGAGACAACGAACAACAAGCGGGCATGTACAGTTACATATCGCCAGAGCAACGAGTGCCGGCGGATCATCCGCTGCGGCCGATTCGTAAGATGACGGATGAGATCTTCAAGCAACTGTCGCCGCGGTTTGACAAGCTGTATTCGCGGGTGGGGCGCCCGTCGATCGCGCCGGAGCGATTGCTGCGAGCGTTGTTGCTGGGTAGTGCCCTAATTTGAAATCCATAGCGTGAATGACTGGCATAGCATAGCATTGTTAGGACGGACAGATTTGAGTTGCCTTCTTGAGTGTATGACGTATCCACGCGGACAAGGTTTTATGCTCGCTCTTGTCGGCGCATTTCGTCATTGCCTTTAGTTCCTCGTCGTTGAAGCGGACAGGAACAATGCGGCCTTTCGCGTGGCCCTTCGGTAGTTTGGGCCGTCCCATCTTCTTAGCTTTCGGCATTGGCTTCTTGTTCCCTGAACATGCCAGCAATTGCTACTTGTACGGCCTTCTGTGGTGTTATCGCTGGCGGAATCTGTAAGATCGTTATGTGCTGTCGGGGATTCTCAGGATCGTTCGTTTCATGCGACCACGCATACACGCGAGAGGCTTTCGGATGATCCGCTAAATCGAAAACCTCAACGTCCCCTTCCCAGACCGTTTGCCCTTGGAATGTTTCCCTAACAGGCACAGTTTCAACGTGCGTGGCCTCTGTGCCATGTAATTCGCGGATCGCGTCTATTAGTTCACTGATTAGATTCACAACGCAGCCTCAATCAAATCTCCGACACTCCAAAAGTGTCTCTCGATGCCAGCATACATCGCCGGAGTCATGCGAAGCGATCCATGCCGCCGAACGAAATTGTAATAAGCGAAGTGAAGCGCAACGGCAGCCGCGAAATTCTCTAACTTCTTGCTGAAAGCATACGTCAGGCGAGTTAAGCGCCGCATGTGAAGGCGAGTAGTTCCGTTCAATCGCTCAATATGTGACGTGCTAATCAAATCCATTTCGGGGCGACCGGAAACTACTTGCCGCTCAATCGAGATAACGTCAGGCGCGGAATAGCGTCGTTCTTGATGATGCTCGCCACGATCCGGCCCATAGTTTTTCATAATCATGCCGTAGTCAGCGTCCATGCCGAAAGCGTTCTCTACCGCCTCAACGTAAGCGCGGAGGCCGTCACTAGAAATTTGTGGACGGGTGCGCAGGCGAGAAGCTATGTCAGCGAGAAAAGCATTAGCGGTTTGATGATTACGCTTGCCAACTTTGAACGACGGGACAATCTTAGTTTCGGAGTCAATCGCGCAGAATGTCCACACGTCGCCAAGTGTCGGATCATCGTTGAAAGAGACGTGCTTTTCCTTCTTGCCGATAAAGCCCCAAATTTCGTCTAGTTGAAGGAATTTGCAGGATAAATTGCGCATTTTCGCATCCAGCACGGCGGCGCAACCTCTACCTACGCGAACACCTAAGCGGCAAATCGTGTCTTGGTGAACGCCAGTCATCCGTGATATGGCGCGGATACTAGAACCCTCAGCCAAAGCGCCGATTATCGCTATCTGCTTGTCTTTTGGTAGGACGTTTGCCATTTGCGTTTATCTCCTAATCTGGAGATAATGTATTACAGATTATACTCCTTGTCAAGTGTTTTTGTGTTACAATTACCACTGGTTATGAAAAATAATCGACAACAGCCATCGGAGCAAGAATCCGATGGCGATCCCGAGACCAAGGGTGCTCACGGAGTTCCAAAAGGCGTACCACGACGAGATGGCAGTGGTTTGCGGGCCGCCATTAAGGCGCTGGACGGGCTCGGAGCTGTCAGTCTGGGCGGTGCTGGGGTTTTGGCGTTTACTACTCATAAGCCGTCATCAGTGATTTGTCTATTCATTGCTCTAAGCGCGTTCGCTTCGGCTGTTTTTCTCACTAAATACCCCTCATTAAAGCGGAGCCAAAAGGCAAAGCGGCAAAAGGCAGTCCGCATCTTTTTGATGATGGAAGTATTATTTATCGCTGCAAGTGGCGTGTTGTTTTGGTTTGCGTTAAGCATTGGCCGCCAACAACCCGCGAACACTACAGCCGCCTCCTTCACAGCTTCGCCAGCGCCGAACTTAGGGGAAATTCCGATGATTGGCGCGTCACCTTCCACGACAACTAACGGACGAGAATTTTTGGATATTGACCCTGAGAAGCTGTTTGCGTTCTTCGAAAAATATAACGATGCGCAAGCAGAGGGGTTGGTGCAGCCATACATCGGCAAATGGTTCGAAATACAGGGTAGCGTTAGGGAAATTAGGCGCGCTGTTTTCTGGAATAAGAACGCTCGTGGCATACCTGGCATTACTGTACTAATGGAAACGGCCAGACGAGACAAGAATGAGTCAAGCGTCTGGACGACCGCAGAGTTTGACGAGAAGCGATGGATGGATCGAGCCTTTGTTCTTAGAAATAAAGAAAACATAAAGTTACGTGGGCAAATTAAGCACATTTTCGCTAACGGCTTTCGGCTAGAGCATTGCGAAATAATTGAGTGAGCGGATTTCAAATTAGGGCACTACCTGTTGCTGCAAGTGCTTTACTCGGTGCGCAGCGAGCGGATGCTGATGGAGCAGTTGTCCTACAACATGCTGTTTCGCTGGTTCGTTGGGCTGAACATGGACGACGCGGTTTGGGACGCCACCACTTTCAGCAAGAACCGGGACCGCTTGCTGAGGGGTGAAATCGCCGAAGAGTTCTTCGCGGCGGTACTCGATGTGGCGCGCGCCAAAGAGTTGCTGTCGGACGAACATTTCACCGTGGATGGAACGATGGTCGAAGGCTGGGCGAGCTTGAAAAGTTTCCAGCCGAAGGATGAGTCGGGGCACGACCGTGACGACAAGCCGGATGACCCAGGCAATCCGACGGTGAACTTCCATGGCCAAAAACGCTCGAATAAAACGCATCAATCGAGGACTGACGCGGATCTCAGACTGTTTAAGAAGACCAAGGGCAGCGAAGCGAAACTCGCTTATCAAGGACACGTGCTGATGGAGAATCGCAACGGCTTGGTGGTGAATGCGACCTTGACCATCGCCAGCGGGACTGCGGAACGGGAAGCGGCGTTGGCGCTGATTGAGCAACGACCGCAAAAGACGCGGATGACGTTGGGCGCTGACAAAGCTTACGACACGAAAGACTTTGTGGCTGATTTGCGCGCTGGCCAGGTGACCCCACACGTGGCCCAGAGTAATAAGCACCGGAGAAGTGCGATCGATGCGCGCACGACGCGCCATCCTGGTTATGAAGTAAGTCAACGGAAGCGCAAACGAGTAGAAGAAATCTTCGGCTGGCTGAAGACTGTAGGACTGTTGCGCAAAACCCGTCACCGCGGACTGAAGTTGGTGGGTTGGATCTTCAAGTTCGCCACCGCTGCCTACAATCTGGTACGAATTAGAAATCTGGCCGAGGTCACGTGAGAAACTGCGACTAACCGCCAATAGTCGTTCAGGCAAGCGTAACAAAGTGGCAAATGAGCCACTCAAAGGATCAATAACCGAAAGAAAATTGCGCATCACTGATAACCAAAACTGATTAATGAAGACCGAAGCTCTATCAACGCTCAGTTTTTCAGCAGCCTGCTAGAGCACATTCGCGCCGTCCTTCCGCGTTCCTGAGGTGCCGACGGCACTTTTAGTATTGTCACCTTCCTGAACTGACGGGAGGATCTTCTTTATACCGAGGACTCTCTTCCACAACTCGCGTGTTAAGTCATTCGCGTAGAGTTGCATTTCATCTTCATGCTTTTCAGTTTGTTCGTGCACTTCCTTCAGCATAAGGACGCGGTCTCCTTTAGCATGTCTATTTCCTTCAAAAAACAACGTCCGCGCGTATCGAAATCAATCGCGCTCGCGCCTGGTGTGTATGCTCGATGGACTCAATACATCACTCATGAGCTCTAAAACCTATCGTGCAGCGCAAGCTTCAGCAATCGTTAGGCCGGAACTTTTCGTGGCATGAGACTCGCCGACTGCGGCGTTGCAAACTCTTAGAATGGAAAATAAAAGAACGCCAACGTGTCGAAGCTCAAAGACCGAATAAAGATCGCGCTCGACGAGAGCCGCATGCTTATACTCGGCACGCAGATTTTCCTCGGCTTTCAGTATCGCGCGGCGTTCGAGCGTGGATTCGAGGGCCTTCCCGCATCATCTCAGTATCCGAAGCTGGCCGGGCTTTTGATACTCTTGGTCGGCGTCGCTCTAATAATGTCGCCCGGACCTTATCACAGAATTGTCCGGGCGGGCAGCGACTCTGAAGATGTACACGGGTTTGCCACCAGGGTGATGGATCTGGCACTTATTCCTTTCATCCTGACGCTCGGTATTGATTTCTATGTGGTGACGGGAAAATTTCTCGGCATGGCGGGAGGCATAGCCGAAGGCGCAGGGGCTGGCGCGGCCGCTTTCTTTTTCTGGTATGGCTTCGGATTTTTGTCGAAACCGCGCCGACGCAGTCAGATTTCGAACAAGGAGCGCGAAACAAAACCGCGTGCGCAGCCAACGGAACTCAAAGATAAAATCGATCAGGTATTGACCGAAGCGCGTGTCGTGCTTCCGGGCGCCCAGGCTCTTCTGGGTTTTCAATTGATCACGATGCTGATGGAAGGTTTCGATAAACTACCGCAGACTTCTAAATACATACACATAATCAGCCTGAGTTTGATGGCTCTGAGTGTTATCTTGCTGATGACTCCCGCCGCTTATCACCGCATAGTGGAAGCCGGCGAAGATACCGAACGGTTTCATCGCGTGGCCAGCATGTTCCTGTTGCTGGCGATGATTCCCTTCCCGATAGGAATTTGCGGAGATTTGTATGTCGTCTTTCGGAAGGTCACGGAATCAAATGCGATTGCGATTGCCGCTTCCCTGGTAATTCTCAGTTTCTTCTACGGTCTATGGTTTGGTTTCACCGCCTACTGTAGAAGACAGCTTGATAAAGCTTGATTGAAACGGGATCAGATCCGACTGCGTGCCAATCATGAGTAGGAAAAAGAAGTTGGGAAGAGAGGCTATGCGGCTTCGCCGGAGCACAGTGCGGTAAGCCTCTGGCTTACCGCTTAGGCCTTTTCTCTATCTTCTCTTTCACCCTGAGGCTAAGCCTCAGGATGAAAGATGTAATTCCACCGCAGCACGACTTTGCCGAAGTGGCACTCAATTCGACAAGTCGAGTTAACACGCGTATAGTCAACGTGTAAGAGAAGTAATTGTTCTTTTCCAAACCCATCTTTCGACATTGGATTGGGACCTACCTTGAGGGCCCTCTCCTTGTGCCGTCAGCTGTGTATTTCACGCGACTGGACCGAGGAGGCCCGCAATGCCAAAAAGTTATGATTCGCATTCGCCCCCGGGGAAAAGTGTGTTTTCAGATGCAGCCAGCGCGAATGACACTGAGCAGGTTAATTCCCCACGAGCAAATCAGCTCCTTGCCAGGCTCGCCAAATCAGAATTAGATAAGTTCATTACCAAACTCAGTCCGGTCCCGATTGAAATCGGTGACGTACTATATGAGCCCGAAGAACGCATTGAATATGTCTATTTTCCAACTACTGGCGTCATATCTTTGCTCGCCGCGTTCGAAGACGGCGGCTCAGTCGAAGCAGGGCTAATGGGCGCGGAAGGAATGCTGGGAACTTCTGTGATCCTGGGCGCTGAAACAACGCCGCACCTGGCACTGGTCCAGGCCAACGGTCACGCTTTTAAAATGAGTGTTCGTGATTTGAAATCCTTCGTACAGAACGATGGCGGCCAACTGCGCGAAGTGCTTCTACGTTACACCAGCGCGCTGTTCACTCAGGTTGCTCAAACCGCCGGATGCAACCGCGCCCACACGCTCGAACAACGACTCGCGCGCTGGCTTCTGCTGACGCACGATCGCGTGCCAGGCGATGAATTCGAATTAACACAGGATTTTCTATCGCGGATGTTGGGAGTAAGACGAGCGGGTGTCAGTGTTGCGGCAAACACTCTGCGCGAGATGGGAGCGATTAATTACCAGCGTGGCAACGTAAAAGTTCTGGATCGAAAAGGCCTGGAACAAGCATCCTGCGAATGTTATCAGGTGGTAAAAGAGGAATACGAGCGTCTTCTTAAAGTTTAATGCTTTCCCTTGCCTGCCATTGATGCCAATTAGTCAGGGCGCGTCGCGATAAACTCTCATAAGACTATCTTTTCTTGGGTCTCTACCGTACAGACAACTCTCGTCCCAGCCGCATATCCTAAACCTCAAAATGGCTGATAAACCAAAGAAAACGATCCTCGTCGTCGAGGATGTTGAAGAAATCGGGTCGCGCATGGACACGATGCTTTCCGGGAAGGGTCACCGAGTTCTGCGCGCATCTACTGCCGACGAGGCCATCCGAATTGCCGAGGACGATCCGCCTTATCCGAGATCATCAGAGGCTTAATAGCATGGTTATCGCCGTCATCGACATAAATGGCCCCGAGGTAAATGCCAAGAGCGACCTGAAAATCCTGGGTGACTTCAAGCAACTGGACGAGTTACTCGCTTCGATCCGCCCGCCGATAGAGTGTTAACTATCGCGGCGTCGCTTCGAAAATTTCATAGCGTCCGGGATCGTACAGACTGTCGGAATAAACTTTTTCCAGGAGATTGAAACTGGGCTAGTTCGCCTCAGCTTACTGGATTTCGATCATCGGGCGACGATCCAGTTTCAGCCTCCACTTGCGGGGTGGAAGTTTAACGGCTCGCAACTTCTCGAGAAAATAAACCTTCCACGACCTGCTAACGCTTTAAACACCAGATAAAGCGAATCTATGATGCTCATCGATCCCCAGGATGGGAAATGGTATGTTGTCGTTACTTGCGAAGAATGCAAGTCGACGATCTTTTTGTTTCGCGATTTGAATAATGGCAGTGGATCACTAAAAGCCTTGTATGGTGTTATCTGCCCTCACTGTGGACATAAAGGACGCTATGATGCGCAGCACTATCAGCATCCGACTGGGCGCTCATCATCCTGACTTCATAATCGGTCACTTTTCGATTTCCTGGCACTTCGCTTCATCGATCAAGCGTCCGCAGCTACGACGAATAATCCTCGTGGAGGTCAAGCTTTAGCTTGCGCCTGTAATCGGCAACTTAAAGGTTAAACTCTGAACGCAAGCTGACCCAGTGCTTGAATAATTCTATCTTTGCGAGTTCCTGCACTGTCAGGCATCGTCGTTGCCTTCCTTCTATAAAAGCGAGCACATTTGCGCATTGTCATCTCTCGATGCTAGTTGTGCGTTCGGTTAAGCGACGTTTATCGCCGGGCCAGTACGGAAGCGGAACAGTACTTGTTGTTTAAGCGGCGTTTCGCAAAGTTGGTACGCATAGCGAGGTAGGAACTGAATGTCAGAAACAGCAGCTGATGTTTTGGTTGTATGAGGAGTGGCAACGGGAGACCGCCGCCAACAAGGTAAAAGGAGAAAGCATGCCGCCACTTCATCCGGCCTTCGTGCATTTTCCGATTGGGCTAATCGTGTTTTCATTCATCACCGATCTTTTGGGACGCTTGTCCAATAGACCTTCCTTTCGCGCCGCAGGATTTTGGTCGTTGATTGGCGCTCTGCTCGGCGGCGCGATTGCGGCGACAACGGGTTATTTCGACTTCGGGCGCGACGCGCTGGCCGAAACTGCCAGATACGCAGACTTTCACCAGGATGTCGGGTATGTGCTGGTGGGCGCTGTAATTGTGCTGACGTTATGGCGGTGGCTGGTTTACGGAAGGCGCGATCTCTCGCCTGGGTACCTGTACTTGTTCGCCGCTTTGCTGGTGATGGGACTAACGCTCTTCCAGGCGTGGTATGGCGGTGAGATGGTTTACTCGCAAGGCGCAGGTGTGGCGGCCGCGAATAAGGGAACAGAGCCGTCGGCAATAGGCAAGCAGCGTTTGGATAAGGTAACGAGATAAGGGCAGGGCTTTGTCAGTACTACCTGCGTTAGCAAGTGGGTTATTTGTCAGTTATGGGGAGGCAGTTAATCGTTATGCAGAAGATCGCACACGACGTAGAGATTCCGTCCGGTTCAGTGCTGCTCGAGGGAGAGCTGAAGATTCCGCAGGGGGCCGAGGGCGTGGTTTTGTTCGCGCACGGTTCGGGGAGCAGTCGCCACAGCCCGCGGAATCAGTTTGTAGCGCGAACAATTCGCGAGGCCGGCGTCGCCACGCTACTTTTCGATCTGCTTACCCAGGACGAGGAAGCCATAGACATGAGAACGCGACATCTGCGGTTCGATATTGGGCTGCTTGCCGAGCGACTGGTGGACGCCAGCAAGTTAATAAAGCGGCAAAGTGATACGGCGCATTTAAAAATCGGCTATTTCGGATCCAGCACCGGCGGTGGCGCCGCTTTAGTGGCTGCCGCGGAACTGGGTGAAGAGATTGGGGCAGTCGTGTCGCGTGGTGGGCGGCCGGACCTGGCAGGTGATTCACTTCCGGAAGTCCAGGCTCCAACCCTTTTAATAATCGGCGGTCTGGACTATCCCGTGATCGAAATGAATAAAGAAGCTTACGCGCAGTTGCAATGTGAGAAGGAGCTGAAGATTGTGCCTGGCGCGACGCACCTGTTTGAAGAGCCCGGTACCCTGGAAAAGGTGGCACATCTGGCGGCAGAGTGGTTCCAACGACATTTGCATTCAGAGGTTCCGGCGCGAAAAAGCGCGGCGATTCTTTCCTGAAGGACATTTTATTAAGGCTTGGAGGTGAGACTATGCAAGTAAGAGAGATCATGACTACCGACCCGGCCTGCTGCATGCCAACAACTGGCTTGTCAGAGGTCGCACGGATGATGATCGAGAACGATTGCGGAGAAATTCCAGTAATCGAGAACGAGTCAAGCAGACTTCCAATCGGCGTAGTAACGGATCGCGATATCGTTTGCCGCATCATTGCCAGCGGACTCAACCCGTTGGAGCTAACGGCCGCCGATTGCATGAGCAAACCATGCGTGACGGTGACTCCGGATATGTCGCTAGAAGAGTGCTGCCGAATCTTGGAAGATAACAAGATTAGGCGCGTACCTGTAGTAGATGATAGGGGCTCTTGTTGTGGCATCGTCGCACTGGCTGACATTGCGCTCCAGACAAAAAAAGCCGTGACGGCCGAAGTTGTGAAGGAAGTATCAGAGCCCACAGCCGCAGCATCGGCTGCTGGAAGATGATGTCGAGTTGTCGCTGGGGCATAGACGTTTTTTTTCAAGGAGCATTGGGATGAACTTAGCCGAAACTACGAATACGTGCGCACGTCCGGGTTGCAACTGCTCTGCGCCACCAGAAGGCGAGTATTGTTCGGATCATTGTCGGGGCGCATCCGGAGACATCGCAACCGAGTGCCACTGTGGACATGCAGGTTGCAAAGACGGCGCGCCCTCGAAAGCTTTGGGGTAAATTTGCCGAGTGGCAGCTTGTTTTTGGAACAAAGGTGCATAGAACTTTAGGATCTCTGCGCCGGAGGAGAGAGTTATGATTTTTCAAGATCGAATCGATGCCGGACGCCAGTTAACAACGAGGCTTAGGAAGTACGCCGATCGTCCGGACGTGATTGTGCTCGCGCTGCCACGAGGCGGCGTGCCCGTCGCTTTTGAAGTCGCGCAAGAACTCAACGCGACCCTCGATATTTTTCTGGTGAGAAAACTTGGGGTTCCCGGTCACGAGGAGCTGGCAATGGGCGCTATTGCTTCAGGTGGCGTGCGGGTTATCAACCAGGATGTGGTGAGTTATCTGCAAATTCCGGGCGAGGTAATCGATGCCGTAGCAGCCTATGAACAGCGGGAGTTGGAACGGAGAGAACGCGAATATCGTGGCGATCGTCCGCCACCAGACCTTCGTGGCCGGGTAGTAATTTTGATCGATGATGGACTCGCCACCGGCTCAACGATGCGAGCCGCCGCAGCGGCTGTACGCAAGCAAGGACCAGCACGAATCGTCGTGGCGGTTCCAGTTGCGGCCCCGGAAACATGCGAGAACTTTCGCAGCGAAGTGGACGAAATCGTGTGCGCGGTGACGCCTGAGCCCTTTCGCGGCGTGGGCTTGTGGTACGAAGACTTTTCACAAACCACGGATCAGGATGTTCGTGAGTTGTTGGAGCGCGCAACTGAGAAACATCAGCGCGCAGCGTAATTTGGCCATTTGTGACCCTGCGAAGCGGACGTCAGCATAGAGCCCGGGGCGCCAGCGCCTGAATCGAGTTTCGCCAGGAGTCATGATCCGGTGAAACGGGCGACAGATGTGGATTGGCTAAGGTATTGAAAAGTAAGTGAGACTAAACCTTATGAGCGGTACAACATCCGGGAAAGATCGTTTCAGCGACTTGAATAATTTGGCGGGTACCATTCGCGCTAACTTGCATCCTCTCACCGGGGCGAGTTCGGATTACGACCCGCTGATGGGCCGTGTTGGCAATGCGCGCTTCGTCTTGCTCGGCGAAGCATCACACGGTACTCATGAGTTCTACCGCGAACGCGCACAAATCACGAAACGACTGATTGAGGAAAAAGATTTTACGGCTGTAGCAGTCGAGGCTGACTGGCCCGATGCTTACCGCATCAATCGTTTCGTCCGTGGAACAAGCACAGACGCTGAAGCTATTGACTCTCTCGCGGGCTTTAAGCGCTTTCCGACCTGGATGTGGCGCAATGCGGACGTGCTCGATTTCATCGGATGGCTGCGCGCTCATAACGATTCACTCTCCGCTGGTGCTAACAAGGTTGGCTTCTACGGTCTCGATCTTTATAGCCTGCATGCATCGATTGAAGCAGTGCTCGGTTATCTGAATAAGATTGATCCCGAGGCAGCGCGCCGCGCGCGTTATCGTTATTCCTGCTTCGATCATTTTGGCGAGAACACGCAGGCTTACGGTTATGCAGCCGGGTTCGGCCTGACTGAATCATGCGAAAACGAGGTGGTAAGTCAACTAATCGAATTGCGCAGACGTGCGGCAGACTATGCCAGCCGTGATGGCCGCGTTGCTGCGGATGATTTCTTTTTTGCCGAACAGAATGCGCGCCTGGTAAAGAACGCCGAAGAATATTACCGCTCGATGTTTCGCGGGTCGGTACCGTCCTGGAACCTGCGCGATGGTCACATGGCCGAGACTCTTGAGTCTCTGGTCAGGCATTTAGAAAGACAAGTCCAGCAAGCGAAGGTTGTCGTTTGGGAGCACAACTCGCACCTGGGTGACGCGCGCGCCACTGAAATGAGTGAACGCGGCGAACTTAACGTTGGCCAGCTGGTACGCGAGCGACACGGAACCAGCGCCGTGCTGATCGGATTCTCAACTTACACAGGCACTGTCACAGCGGCTACTGATTGGGACGGTCCAGCAGAGCGCAAGCGGGTGCGGCCCGCTCTGAAAGAAAGTTACGAGGCTCTATTTCACGAGGCCGGCGAGCCACGCTTCCTAATCTTGTCCATCGGAGTGATTTATCGGCCGGAAACCGAGCGCCAGAGCCACTACTTCTATGCGCGTCTGACCGATCAGTTTGATGCGGTGTTGCATCTGGATCAGACCAGGGCCGTCGAGCCTCTGGAGCGCAACGCGGCCTGGGAGGCAGGAGCCGGAGAACCAGCCGAGACATTTCCCTTCGGAGTTTAGCGAAAGGATTGATTATGACGACGCAAGAGATTCCACGCGACCAATGGACACCCTTTCTGAACCAATTCAGTCGGCAGCACGAGGGATGGCTCGTAACTCTTGAGGTGTTCGCGCCGGACGTTGGCGCGCAGGAGGAAGCGAGCGATTTGCCGCTTGCAGGGATTACCATTGCTTCGGGAGCGAACGAACCGGAAACGATCGCAATCAACGTCGGTAAGTCTCCCGCAGATCACGTCACGCACACCATTAACGGGCCCGAGCGCCTTTGGCTTGAGCAAACACCGGAAGGAGCGGACGCGGCTCTGGAAATCGAGTCAGAGGGCGAGACAAAAACGCTGCTTCGCTTTCGATCCCCTTTGCCGTCGGAAATGGTCGATGGGGTGGTATTAGATTAGCTCGCTGATATGAAGCTTTGGTAGGGGGTGGGCCATGACGACCCGAGCACAGATGAGTGAAGCTGCAGAGCACGAAGGCGGTCACACAAAACTAATGCGCGCGGCACTTGAAGGAGAGGCCGAGACGGTGAAAATGCTGCTTGCGGGCGCGGCTAACGTTAATGCAAAGGACGATGCAGGTCGGACAGCTCTGATGTTCGCGGCCACTAACAGTCAGACCGACGCGGCAAAGGCATTGCTGGAGCACGGCGCCGACGTTAACGCAAGAGCCAACGATGGTGGCACCGCCTTAATGCTTGCAGCATCATCGGGTGATAAAGAAATTGTTCGGGCCTTGTTGAGCAAAGGCGCTGACGTATCAGGCAAATTCGCTCAAACCGGGCAGACAGCACTAATGCTTGCTAAAGAGAAAGACTACACCGACATTGCTCAGTTACTTCAGGCGGCGGGAGCTGATCAATAACGGGCAGCTTGTTCTGGCAGAGTAGGTGCATAGCTGAAACTGTCGTCGGAGTGATAGTTCTTAATTACAGACCATTGAAAGGGGCACGCATGCCGGAAAAAGAGACACTGGAACGCGCTGAAGAGGACAAGCGCGAAGGAAAAGCGCCCAGCACGCAGGCCGGGGAATTCGTTCGCGAAGAGATCGAACATGTTCGTGAGGGCAAGCACGGCGCCCGCTCAACCAAACAGGCAATCGCGATCGGATTGTCGAAAGCGCGTCGGGCTGGAGTGAAACTCGCTCCGCCAAAAAAAGGATCGAAGAAGATGCGAAAGCAGGCGGCGCGCGATGTTCGTAAAGGAAGCGGTGGCAGCAAGAAGAAGTCGGCAAAGCGTTCACGCGCAACTTCAGGCGCTCTCAAGCGTGAAGGACACAGCGCGGCATCCAAAACGGCTCTATCCCGACAAGCTAGCCGCGCCGCGAAGAGCCGCTCTGCGGCTTCGCGCTCGCGCGCCGCAAAGAAGGCTGCGAGAACGCGTAAGAAATCAGGTGGGCAGTAACCCGAGCGTGGGGGAGGGCTCAAAAAACAGTAGGCAGTAGGCAGTAAGCGGAAGGCAGCGAGCAGGCGGGGCAATAGCCCAGCCGTGAGGGAGGGCTCAGAAATCAGTAGGCAGTAAGCAGAAGGCAGCGAGCAGGCGGGGCAATAGCCCGACCGTCAGGGAGGGCTCAGAAATCAGTAGGCAGTAGGCAGTAAGCAGAAGGCAGCGAGCAGGCGGGGCAATAGCCCGCCGTCAGGGAGGGCTCAGAAATCAGTAGGCAGTAGGCAGTAAGCAGAAGGCAGCGAGCAGGCGGGGCAATAGCCCGCCGTCAGGGAGGGCTCAGAAATCAGTAGGCAGTAGGCATCAGTAGGTAGTAGGCAGTAAGCAGAAGGCAGACAATCGGGGCACTAGCCCGACCGTCAGGGAGAGCTCAGATGTTGGCCTTACTGATCTCAGAAGTTAGCGGACGACCTCTACAGTCTGCGATATCATTTCTTTGCGCTCTGGCGTTACTGGCGTGCTTTGCTTGCACGATGCCGGCTTCGCCGGATTTTGGCGGGCCGGCGGAAACTTCACCCGGTGAAGTGCACTTTGATTTAGCGCCTCCGAATGACGCCGCGATTCTCGTCCCGGTAAAGATCAACGGCCACGGTCCATACAAGTTCGTGCTCGACACGGGCGCTACGTTCACATGCATCGATCAGAAACTGGTCAGTGAATTGAAACTACCTGACTGGCGAGGGCAATTCGGCGTCGGCGTCATCACTCCGACCGAAGGCAATGTGAAATTAGTGATAGTCAATACGCTCGAAGTGGGAAACGTCAAAGCCACGGATTTGAAGGCCTGCACTATTGATTTCCGCCAAATGCAAACCTCTGGATTGAATGTGGACGGTCTGGTGGGACTGAATTTTCTGAAATCGTTTCGGATGATTATAGATTTCAAGAAGAAGATTTTGCGGCTTGAGAAACCTTAGAGGCACCTTGCGTCGAGGAAATCGGCCACAGATTAACGCGGATGGCGCGGATTAGAAAAAGAGAAGAAGAAAATCGCCTCAAGTCCTCCCCTTAATCTCCTCACTGGGAGGCAAAGAAAAGCCCGAGTCCGCGACGCGGACGGTGTATAGACCACCGATTGAAGAGGGTGTGTCAAAGACTCGGACATGAGCTTAGCGAAGGTACTTTCCTAAACGCAGATGACGCTAAGGCACTCGCAGAGGCACGCAAAGGACCGTATTCCTTTGCGTCCTCTGCGAAAAACTCTACGACCTCTGCGGTAAGAATGCGCTTTGGCAATCATACATTCCTGGTTTTGACACGGGCTCTTTAAGTGCTGGGCTATTTTCGATCGTCCGCTGCGCTTACTCACCTTAAACGTGGTCGCTGCTCCCGGTTCCGTACCGGACGTCTGCCTCCTGCCTTCTGCTTTCTGCTTTCTGCTTCCACGCCCTCCCTGACGATCGGGCTACTGACACTGCCTGCTGCCTACTGCCTACTGCCTTCTGCTTTCTGCTCTAATCCTCGCCTTCCGCTTTTTTCTTTGGCTTCTTGTCGTAGAAGACGATGCTGATAATCAGTATCAGGGCACCAACCGCAGCCAGCAGGAAAAAGATCATGGGCAGGCCGGGATAGCCGAAAATGCGGAATGCCGTATCAACACGCATCAGCAGAGCGGCGCCAACAATTAGAGAGGCCAGTACCAAGCCGAGCGTAATCCGGTTGGCAACTTTCTGCAGTCCATCGAGCACGATCCGCTCATCGATCGCATCCACGCCAATCTTCAGCTCGTTGTTTCCGATGGCATCGAGAATCTTGTTGACGCGAGTCGGCAGACGCTCGACAAATTCCTTTACTTCGACTACGCGCGTCAAGATACTGCCAGGTTCGATGCTTTTGGCAATTCTTCGCGCCAACAGATTCGTTGCCTCTTCGCGGATGATTGCATTCGGATCAAAGTCCGGCTGCAACGTGTAAACCACGCGGTCGAGGTTGAGCAGTGCCTTCGCGATCATGGTGAACTCTGGAGGCAGCCGAAACCAGGTGTCGGCTGCGATACGTGTGATCTCCAGGACCACCTGTCCGGCGTCAATGTTATCCAGGACAGTGTCAGCGTGCCGCGCCACCAGATTCGATACGCGATGTTCGTAATCATACTTGTCAAAGTTCGGCTTTGACTCGCCCATCTTGATCGAGATCTCGGCAGCTTCATCGCCGCGGCCTTCGCTGATGGCCAACAAAAGGCGCAACAGGTTTTCCTGAAAGTTTCCGCTGATGTGCGCGACCATGCCTAGATCGATCAAAGCTAGCCGGTCATCGTCGGTGATGAACACATTCCCCGGATGTGGGTCGGCGTGAAAGAAACCATCAACCAGAATCTGTTTGAGATAAGCCCGAAAGAGTTCTTCCGACAATGCCTCTCCGTCCAATTCCAAAAGGCGCAATGGACTAAGGTCAGTGACTTTCTTGCCGGGGATGTAGTCCATTGTAAGGACGCGCGCAGTCGTAAAATCCTCCACCGGGTCGGGAACAACGATCCGCTCAAACTCGCGCAGACTCGAGCCAAGCTTCAGCAAATTGCTCGCTTCACGTTGAAAATCAAGTTCGCGAATCAGGCTGCGCCGCAGGTCGGTAAGCATGTTGCCGAATTCGTAGCGCTTGCCGACTTCGGTATGCGCATCGAGAAAATCGGCCACCTCTTCCAGGGCTTCCAAATCCTGGACAATTGTTTCGCGGACTCCGGGACGTTGCACCTTGACGACGACTGCGCGGCCGTCGCGCATCCACGCGCGATGCACCTGCGCAAGCGAAGCCGCGGCCGTCGGCTCGCGCTCGAACTCAGCAAATGCCTTCGAGATCCGCACGCCTAATTCAGTCGAAACAATCTCTTCGACCTCTTCATAAGGAAACGGCTCGATTTGATCCTGCAGCCGAGAGAGCGCGTCGAGATAAGGCTCCGGCAGGATATCGCCGCGCGTGGAGAGAAGTTGGCCCAATTTAATGAACGTCGGACCGAGCTTTTCCAGATCAGCGGCCAGCTCTTCAGCTTTGGGCGCAGCAACCGATGCGATTGCCAGATCGCGCTTGGGAGTCGCAGTCTCCAGACTGCTCTGCTTGACCAGATCGGATCGGCCGTACTTGATGAACAGCGCCACAATATCTTTGTAGCGCTTCAGGCTTTCTCGCTTAAGTAATAATGCCACTTCTTACCTCGATCAGAACCGCGAACGGTAGCGAGCGGATGTCGACATCCAACTTGTCATGTATAAACTGCTTGCTGATCAATCCCAACTCGAGCGTTAGGATCCGGTCGCTACCGCTCCCGGTTCTGTACCTGAGCCCTGCCTTGCCGTCGGGCTACTTACTCAACTCAGCGCGTGTCTGTAGCAACCGCAAGATGTTTCCGCGCGAAATTATTCCGTCGAGGTGCCGGTTCGACAGCACGAACAGTTGATTCACGTCTTCATTGCCCATGCGCTCGAGCGCATCTGTCACCGGTGTCGACGGTTGCACAGAGTGCAGACGATCCAATGGGACCATCACGTCCCGAACAGTCGTCTGCTGCCAACGCGCGCGCTCGATGTCCTTGACTTCGTGCGGGGTCACCAGGCCAGCAGGCTTTTCGTCCTCCTCAACGACAAAACAACGACGTCCCGATCGCAAAAGATAATCGTCCACGAATGTCTGCAGGTTGATGTTGCCATCGATCACCGGCCAGTCACGCGTCATTATATCGCTCACTCGAACGCCCTTTAGGTGCTCGATGGTTTCAACTTGCACGTAACTGGAGCGGGCTGCGTCCAAGAGAAACCAGCCAATAAAGGTAAGCCACAATCCACGAAAGCCGGCCCCCTTGAAATAGCCTACCAAACCCACAATGATGAAAACGAAAGCGATTGCTTGCCCGGTTCGGGCCGCGATGCGCGTCGCACGGCCGCCTTCGCCCGTAATCCACCAGACGATCGCCCGTAGCACGCGGCCGCCGTCAAGTGGATAGCCCGGAATCATGTTGAAGATCGCCAGCGTAATGTTAATGATGCCGAGCCAAACCAGCATCGCGAGTTGCGGCGATTGATGACGTGCTGTCGGGACCCAGCCCAAAGCCGAGGCGAGACCCAGGCAGACCGTGCCGATCAGAACGCTGGCGATGGGTCCGGCAATACCCATCCAGAATTCGGTCTTCGGATCGGAAGCTTCTTTTTCGATCTGAGCCACGCCGCCAAGAGCAAAAAGGGTGATCGATTTTACCGGCAGCCCGCGTAGTCGTGCGACTGCGGCATGCGAAAATTCGTGCAGAACAATTGAAGCGAAGAAAAGTATGGTGGTGAGAATCGATATGGCCCAGATTATATTGGCGCCCCATTGGGGATTCGTCGCCTGGAACTGCCCAGCGAGGGAAAGTACCACCAGCAGCGCAATCAGCAGCCAACTATAATGAAGGCCTATTTCGATTCCAAAAATGCGTCCAAGTTTTATGTGCGCCTTCATGGCTAAGGCCCTCGCTGCTTTCTCAGGAGAAGTGCCAGCGCCGATATCATTACCGCCAGGGAAGAGATTAGCCCCAGCCAAAACCAACCAGTAAGTTGCGCCGAGATCAAACCAGATTCGTCGTGGACTCGCAACCGCTCATCGTTCATAAGATAGGTCACAATCCCGCCACAGACAGCGCTCATAATCGAAAACGCTTGCGGCTTTTCCCCTTGCCTGCGAAGCAAGCCGAAGACAAGCACCGCTACCATCAACAAGGGCACCAACCACAGCGATATGTGATCGTGTCGCGCCAGGTCAAGTCCGCTAAGCGTATCTTTCGCGCCGCCGCAGCTTACTTGCTCCCATGGCAGGAAAAAGCAAACCAACACGATGATCGCCGCGCTCAAGTTGATGCGTCTTAGCATATTTATATTCAATGCTTCCTTTAGTGCGGTTGTGCCGCCTCCCAGCGCGGTAAGGCTTCGCCTTACCGCTGCATGTATCCATGGATGGTAAGTAGGCTGCGCCTCCAAATCGTGAGGCGCAGCCTCACGATTTCCTGATAGGGCACCATCGGAAAGGCAGAGCCTTTCCGCACTGTCGAGCGGCTGAGCCGCGAATCAGATGACCAGCACACCCGCTCCGCGAATGGCGTCATTTTTCAGCGCCATCAATGCATTGTTCGCTTCTTTCAGCGAGAATGTCTGTACGCTCGTCCTCACTGGAACTTTCGCGGCTTCCCTCAGAAACTCGCGACCGTCTTCGCGCGTATTGTTCGCAACACTTCGGACCACTCGCTCGCCGTAAAGTAAAGAATATTCAAACGACGAGATGGTACTCATGTGAATTCCACCGAGCACTAACACGCCACCCTTATCCAAAGCTTCCAAGGCGACCGGGACCAATTGTCCCGCCGGCGCAAAAATTATTGATGCATCAAGCTTCACCGGCGGCTTATCGTCAGCATCGCCAACCCACGTGGCTCCAAGTTCTGAAGCCAGTTTCTGATGCCGCTCCCGATCGCGAGTACAGACGTAAACCTCGGCTCCCCATGCGCACGCTATTTGAATCACAACATGCCCGGCTGCACCGAAGCCGTAAATCCCCAACCGCGCGCCAGCCCACTTGTTGTTCTCAATTCCTGTCAGGCGCAGGGACCGAAAACCAATGATCCCGGCGCATAAAAGCGGCGCGGCCTGCAAATCATTGAAGCCTTCTGGCAGCAGATAGACAAACGAAGCCGGCGCCACGACATATTCGGCATAGCCACCATCCGTGGTCCATCCAGTGAACTCAGCTCGTTCGCAAAGATTCTCCCTGCCGGTGGTGCAGAATCGGCATTGACCGCAAGTCCAATGCAGCCAGGCGATACCGACGCGCTGACCGATGGTGAATGATTCAACCCTATTGCCCAGGGCTGAAACTTCACCGACGATCTGGTGGCCAGGAATTACGCGCGGCCGTCGCGGCCGCAAATCGCCTTCGACAACGTGCAGATCGGTGCGACAAATTCCACACGCCTTGACGCGCACCAGCAATTCATCATCGCCAGGCGCCGGGGTGTGCGTTTCCTGAAATTCAAGGGGACGACTGTCGATCTGCGCCGGCAACTTAAGCACACAAGCTTTCATCCCGGTTGAGAGTTTATGCCGGTGTCCATTATCTTGCCAGCGCAGACCAACTTAGGGTGCATCGCCGTTACTTCGAAACTTGCTCCACTATTTTTCCAGTCGTTCTTGAGCTACCGAATCGCGTCGCGATGTCAGCTTGCGCGATGATCCCGAGCAGGTGATCATTCTTGTCGACCACAGGAATACGGCGGACTTGATAGTCCTGCATGAGTTTGATCGCCTTGTCCAGGTCGTCGTTTTCTTCACAAGTAACAACGTCTTCGCTCATTACCTCCTCGACTGGAGTGTTTTTCGGATCGCGAGCTTCAGCCACGACCTTTAACGCGAGGTCACGGTCCGTGACGATGCCCGTTAGTTTCTTGGTGGCCTTATCCTCGACAATTGGAATCGGACCAATATCTTCCGATTTCATTAACTGCGCTGCCTTTAGGACCGAGTCCGTGGGCAGACAGAATTCAGGATTCTTAGTCATGATTTCACTACAGATCATTTCTTGCTCCTTCCATGTTCGGAGTTTCATCATTCGACGTCTAATGGGCTCCGCAATGTCCTGGCATCGGCTTACTTTTCGCATTCAAGATCCGGATGCGTAGTCACTTCTTATGGAGCACACCAAGCGCCAAAGGAACCGTGCTCAGCGCGCCCACCAGAAACAAAGCCCATCCCGCCGCCTTGCGCTGATCCTCATTAAGCCTGTCCTTCAAGAGCAGGCCGAGGCCTAACCCCAAGGCCGCCCGAGTGCCGCCAATCAGTATCAGCTCCGGAATTGTTACTTTTCTTTCTCTGAGTATCGTCATGACGATTGCCCGACCTCATGCAGCTTTTCGCTTTGCCTGTTCGGGTTCTTCGCCACGAATCTCCAGGCGTCGCGGTTTCTGTTGTTCGCGTTTAGGCGCTTGCATGGTGATTTCGAGCACCCCATTGTTAAAAGTCGCGTTGGCATTCTTGACTTCGACCCCTTCAGGAATTGGCAGTCTACGATAAAACTTCCCGTAGCTGCGTTCACTGCGATAGTAGCCTTCGCGCTTCTCTTCTTTCTCGCCGCGGCGTTCACCTTCAATGATGATCGCGTCGTCCGTCAGCTGGACCTTAACATCGTCTTTGGTTAGGCCCGGCAAATCCGCCCGCACCACCAACTCGCCGTCGTGTTGGATCATCTCGACTTGCGGCGTCCACATCCCCCCGGCGACTTCGCGCCCGAGTACCGGCCCGAGCCAATCGCGGCCCAAATCGAAATCCGCAAACAGCCGATCCATCTCTTCGCCGAAGCGTCGCATGAAGGTGAACGGAGTCGCAGCCAGCCGCGCTCCTAACTCATCACCCTTCTCGCGTCGTTGAAGGGCGCCCGGTTCGTTGTGTTCTTTTGTTTTTGACTTGCCATCCTTCTGCTTTGGCATAACTCTTTACCTCCTGTCTAAGCTGTGCCCCAGTCTGGCCAGAGCGCACAGCAATGCTTTTGTAGAATTGCGAACTATTAGGCTGCCGGCTCTCAACTATTCTGCTACTGGTTCGTCGATGCTCAGCGACCCTTCTCGTGACCTTTCTGCTTGTGTTCTTACAACACCGTGCGCGCGGTCACCTCTTCTGCGCGTTTGCCATATCGGTCCTCTCTTTGAGCCGACTCCTTGATGTGTTCGTACTGGCGTTGTTCCTTATCACCAACGCCCCCTCACGTGTTTTTCTCTGGCATGTGCACCTCTAGTCGAATTAACGCGTTTGACAATTCTCTGTACGCCTTAAACCCAAGAGACAAATTCTGTTGGCTTCGCGTACACTTCCACCCCTCAAGCGTCCGGTTTACGCGTCACACACTTCAACTTTTCCGAACGCTGCAAGGTTCAGCAAGTAGTTGAGCAAGTATAGTGCCGATTAAATTAACTTAGGGCAGCATTAAGCGACCGTCAGATAGGTGGGAATTTTGAGATTTTTTCTGATAGCATCTTCGCGATCTTGAATTCGCTAAAACATTCTACGGGACGATTCATTTGACCACACCTATTCGGCAGTCATCGGTGATTCTTTCGCCGCAAGAGATCAGAAGCCTGTTTCCGGCATTGCAACGTCGTCACAACGGTAATCCTGTCGCATACTTCGACGGCGCGGGAGGCACGCAAACGCCGCGCTTGGTGGTTGATGCAGTCGCGGATTATTTGCTGAATCACAATGCCAACACTCACTGGGAATATCCCACCAGTAACGAAACGGATGCGATTATCGACTCAGCTCGACATACATTCGGGGATTTTCTGAACGCATCTGCAAACGAAATTGTCTTTGGACCTAATACGACGACTATGATTTATCACCTGTCGCGCGCGCTGGGACATACCCTGGGACGGGGTGATGAGATAGTCATTACCGAGCTCGAGCATCATGCGAACGTTGCTCCCTGGCAGGCGCTGGTAGCAGAACGGGGTCTGACCTTGAAAATGGCACAGATGGATCCCGAGACCGGCCAAGTCGCCTGGAATGATTTCGAGCAACTGGTTAACAGGAAAACGAAGGTAGTAGCGTTTGGCGCCGGGTGTAACGCGCTGGGCACAGTGAACGATTATCGCGGCGCCGTTCAGCTCGCTCATTCAGTTGGCGCCTTGGCGCTGGTTGATGCGGTCCATTACGCGCCGTATTTTCAGTGCGATGTGAAAGCAACGGATTGCGACTTTCTTACCTGCTCAGCATACAAATTCTATGGGCCGCACATCAGTGTCTTTTACGGCAAAAAGGATTTGTTGGAATCAATTGATTTTCCAAAGCTGGAGCCCGCGCCCGACACCGCCCCGGAACGCGTCGAGATGGGAACTCAAAGCCATGAAGGAATCGCCGGAGCTGCGGCAGCGGTTGATTTCTACGCTTCGCTGGTTCAATACAGAGCCGGGAGCGGACCGGGGTCCCCAAGCGGGCAGCCCGCTTGGGGTGGCGGAGTAATTGATGCAGAGTCGAGCTCGATTTCGCATCGTCGAGAGCGTCTGCAATCCGCATTCAGCGCTCTCCATGAGCGCAGCTTGGCGCAGGTCGAGCGGTTATGGGAAGCCTTGTCCCGAATTAACGGTGTTCATCTGTACGGACCTATACCCGGTGTCGAACGCACACCAACGGTTTCCTTCGTGGTGAGAGACGTCACCTCGACAGAGGTCGCGCGCCGTCTGGCTGAACGTGGATTGTTTGCGTCGCATGGTGACTTTTACGCGGCGACAGTGATTGAACGGCTGGGCCTTGCACCTGAAGGCCTTGTGCGCGTCGGCTGTGCCTGTTACACGAATGACGAAGAGATCGAGCGCTTGATTGAAGCGGTTAAAGAAATCGCAGCGAGTGGCTCCGCCACCTGATGTGCGGTAAGGCTATGCCGGCTATGCCTTAGCGTCAAACGCTTTAAGAAGATGGAGGCTGTGCCTCCAGTTTATTGTGTCGAGGCATAGCCTCTCTTTTTATTCAATTGAAAAACCGGCACGGAAAGGCCAAGCCTTTCCGCACATCGGGCGGCAGAGCCACAAAGAATAGATGAAGCAATATCACGACCTTCTTAGATCAATTCTCGAACACGGCACGGAACATCAGGATCGCACCGGCGTCGGCACGATCTCGCACTTTGGTTACCAGACGCGCTTCGATCTGCGCGAAGGCTTTCCGATCGTGACCACGAAGAGGATTCCTTTTCGCTGGGTCGCCGAAGAGCTGTTCTGGTTTCTTTCCGGCGATACCAACGAGGCGAACCTGCGCGCCAGGAATGTGGACATTTGGAAGGAGTGGGCCGACGAGGAACATACGCAGCGCTTTGGTCGCCAGCCGGGTGATCTTGGTCCGATTTACGGTTACCTGTGGCGCTCGTTCGGCGGGCATTATCCAAAGCGCGATGGCGTGGACCAAATCGCACGATTGATAAAGGAGATCGAAACCAATCCAAATTCGCGCCGCTTAATTGTCAGCGGTTGGGATCCTCGCGAATGTGACAACGTCGATCTACCGCCTTGTCACACGCTATTCCAGTTTAAGGTCGAAGAACCGCCTCTCGATCACGGGCGGGCCAATGCCCGGTTGTTACACTGTCAGCTTTATCAACGCTCAGCCGACGCCTTCCTGGGGGTTCCTTTTAACATCAGCTCTTACGCGTTGCTCACGCACCTGGTCGCGCAGGTTTGTGGCTTGGAAGTTGGCGAATTCATCTACACGCTCGGCGACTATCACATCTATAAAAATCACCGCGAACAAGTTAATGAGCTCTTAAGTCGCGATCCAAAACCGCTGCCGCGACTGGAAATAAAAGACAAAGAGCGCCGGCTTCGTAGTCTGGAAGGATTACTAAGCATGCGATACGAGAATTTGGACCTGATTGGTTACGAATCGCACGCTAAGATCACGGCGCCCGTAGCAGTGTGATAACGTTTCCCGCCGAGCCAAAGCTCAACTCCCGTGGATTTCGAAATCGTAGGCGAGATAAATGATGTTCAAACGATCGCAGCAGGCGTCGGTGTTCGCGATAGGGCACGTTTGCGAAAGCAGTACGGCAAGACACGGTGGCGCAAGCTAAAAGGGGTTGCGAGAGGTTGCTAGAGTGCGTCTGCCTAATGGTAGGATACGTCTTGCTGAGCTGCACTGGTATGAGGGACATGGTATCGGTAAGAAGGAATTCAAGCTTAAGTTGCCGTTTTTGGATTAAGAGATGAATAAGCGAAAGATTTCTCCTTTCTATTTTGTAGTTTGCCTCAATAACGAGGGATACAAGGCATCGCTCGAAGTGGGCAAGCTATATAGAGCAATCCACGATAAAGAAGCCGAGGCCAACGGTCTCGTTCGCGTCGTCGATGAGAGCGGAGAAGACTATGCGTTCGCAGCGAAGCGGTTTCACCCTCTTGAAGTTCCGGCCGCTGTTCAAAAAGTCTTGCTTTCCGCGCGCGCCTAAGGCAATCCCTCAATGTCCATCATCGGTATCGTCGCAGTAGATCGAAGTCTCGCAATCGGCAAGGGTGGCAAGCTGCCGTGGCATTACTCCGCCGACATGAAGTTCTTCAAAGAGACAACGGTCCGCAATGCAGTCGTGATGGGTCGTCGTACCTGGCTGACCTTGAAAAAACCTCTGAAAGATCGACTGAACTTGGTATTAAGCCGCGAGTCCGCAATTCCCCCGCAAGGTCCGATGGTTGCGTTACCAGATGTTGACTCGGTGCTCATGGTAGCTCGTTTTTTGACCTGCCACCTATTCGTAATCGGAGGCGCGAAGGTTTATGAATCATTTCTGCCGTACATCGAAAGGTGGGTGGTGACGGAAGTTCCGCTGGCAGTTGAGGGCGCGGATACTTTCATGCCAACGAACTTCCTTAAAGGTTTCCAGATGTACGAACTGCGTCAGCTGGGTGAGGGTTTGGATGTGAAGTTCTACGAACGCAAAGCCGGCTAATTGCGGTTGCTTCCGGTCGTATCCAGCACGTCGTGGCGCGTGATGATGCCCGTAATTCTGCCATATTCCTCGATCAGAACAGCGGGACTCGTTCTCAACTTGCGCGAAACCTGGTTGATGTCGTCATCGATATCGACGGTCGGAAAGCTCTTATCCATGACCTTGCTCACCGTTGCCTCCAGCAAATCGCGGTCGTTGAAAACCTTTGAGAGAAGATGATTCTCGCGTAAGGATCCGACCGACTTTCCATCTTCCAATACCGGAATCTGGGTTAGCCCCATCTCGTTCATCTTTGCCAGGGCGGCAGCGACCAGATCATCGGGAGCGACGGTGATAAGCTCGCCTGGCGCGCTCTTGCTTTTCGTTTCGTTGATTAATCCCGCGGTAATTTTTTGCGGCTCCAGCAACCGCTTTTCCTTCATCCATTCATCAGAATGAAACTTGGAAAGATAATGTTCGCCGGTATCGCAGACCACGAATACAACCACCGCGCTCTCGTCCAGGTCGCGAGCCACGCGTAAAGCCGCGGCGCAATTCGTGCCGCTCGAGCCGCCGCAAAAAATTCCTTCAACTCGCCCGAGCTGGCGTGCGATTTCAAATGAATCGCGATCAGTGATGTTCATCACTTCATCGACATACTGCATCTGCGCGTTGGCCGGTAGCACTTCCTGGCCGATACCCTCAACCAGGTAGGGTGTGGTTTCAGGAATTTTGCCAGTCTCTTTATAAGTCTTGTAAATCGATCCGAAGGGATCGGCGCCAATGACTTTGATGTTTGGGTTCTTCTCTTTCAGAAATCTTCCAGTTCCGGAGATCGTACCGCCGGTTCCAATGCCGGAAACGAAATGCGTGATCCTGCCTTCGGTCTGCTCCCAGAGCTCAGGACCCGTAGTTCGGTAGTGTGCTTCGGGATTTGCGGGATGCGAATATTGATCCGGATAAAATGAATTCGGAGTTTCTGATGCGATACGTCTGGCAGTGGAAACGTAATGTTCCGAGGTGCCCGGCTTGGCCGATACCGGCGTGATCACCACGTCAGCCCCGAGAGCTCTGAGGTAACGAGCTTTCTCCGCCGAAGCTTTGTCGGTCATCACAAAAATGCATTTGTATCCTTTGACTGACGCGGCAATTGCCAAGCCGATACCAGTGTTCCCTGAAGTCGCTTCGACAATAGTCCCGCCCGGTTTTAAATTGCCATCGCGCTCGGCGGCTTCTATCATCGATACGCCGATGCGATCTTTTACTGAGAAACCGGGATTCAGATTCTCCATCTTCGCCAGCACCAAAGGCTTCAGACCCTTATTAAGTCGATTAAGCTTGATTAGTGGCGTGTGGCCAATCAATCCCAGCACGCTGTCGTAATAGTTCATATTGATTTGGTTTTGACTAACCCCTGGCGCGTACTGAACCCTGCCGAAGCAGGAAAAGACATTCTCTGCGAAATCATCGGGTTTGCCAAATCAAATCGCGATGATGTTTCGTTTATGAGATTCAGTTGCTGTTTGTTTTCTTCAAGGTAGTGGCCTAAATTAAGTTTTCTCTGTGCGGTCTCTGTGTTCTCTGTGTCTCTGTGGTGGCGAAAAGTCAGAAAAGACTCAACCACTGAGACACAGAGTTCACGGAGGGGGCACAGAGTTTTTCAAACTAGGCCACCATCTTCCTGAAGGTGTGCTTGACTACTCGGTATGGCTACGTATAATTTTCACTTCGAGTGGGCCGTTAGCTCAGTTGGTAGAGCAGCTGACTCTTAATCAGCGGGTCGGAGGTTCGAGCCCTCCACGGCTCACCATTATTTTCAATGACTTGCGGCAGGTTGAAGAGGCTGCCGCTTTTTGTTTGTGGCAAACTTGTGACGTCATTTCTTTCAACCCTTTGACAAGGCAGTGTTCACCGCACAACGAAGTTCAGGTGCGTTAACGCACCTGCACTAACGCGCGACGTTATCGGAGGGTGCTGTTGAAACACCTGTTTCTTCAGCCCTTTTTCAAAGTCCTGACAAATTCTTCGGATTGCTCCAACCAAAAATAAATAATAGTCTTGAGTTCATCTTTCGTCCTCGTGATACTCAGTTTCGCTCATTTCCCTTCCTTCATTAACTCTCGGTAAAAGTTTTGGAGCACGTAAAAAGCCTGCTTCCTTTCCCCCCGGCTTGAAATCAGCCCTTTACGGTTATAGAAATCCTGGATGCGCGGCAGGGGACGTCGAGGTGATCGAAAATCAGTAAGAATCCATGGGGACATGCCCCGGAGCGATCGAATTTTCCTCAACATCGCGATCTGGTGATCGTACAAATCCTTCTGATACTCTTCCGTCCATCGCTCTCCCTTGTCCCCGTGGCGCCCAAAAAGGGCGTCACCACCGAACTCGCTAATGATCAGCGGTTTGTTTTGGACTATCTTCCACGTCAGATGGTCGGCCTTATCCGGCAATCCGTCATACCAACCTACGTATTCGTTGCAGCCGAGCACGTCGAGATATTCCCCCAGAGGGTCATCAACCATTTCCGTATTCGGGTCCGCGTAGTGACGCTCGTTGGCGGCTGTCAGCAAGCGCGTCGGGTCCAGCATGCGCGCGTGGTCAATCAAGCCTTTGAGGAACTTGAGGCGGGCTTCACCGACTGGTGTCTCGTTCGCTACAGACCAGAGAATGATCGAAGCTTTGTTCTTATCTCTTGTGATGCTCTCGCCGAGCTGGTTTCTGGCATTCTCAAAGGTCCCGAGGTTGTCCCAGAGAATAGTCCAGTAGACGGGAATCTCAGACCAGACCATCACGCCCATCTCGTCCGCCAGGCGCATCATGTGCTCGTTATGTGGATAGTGGGCGAGGCGAACGAAGTTGCACCCTAGTTCCTTGGCCCAGGTCAGAAGCTGCCGCGCATCGTCTTCACTGAACGCTCGTCCGCCACGCAGAGGCGACTCTTCATGAATACAAATGCCGCGCAAAAAGATCTGCTTGCCATTTAGCAGGATCTCCGTCCCTCTGGTCTCGATACTGCGGAAGCCGATCCGGTCGTTGATTACATCGCTGTTGGTCGCCAGTTTGACATAATACAATTTCGGATTTGCCGGCGACCATAGATTCAGCCTGGCTTTGAAACTGACAGACCCGTAACCGCTGGCATCGGTCGTGATCGCCTGTTTGATATTGGCTTCCGGTATCTCGATGGTTATAGCTTTACTGACGGTTGCGCCGTTTAGTTTAACCCAGCCGGAGATCTCATCCATCGAGCCTTTTTTCAATTGGAGAAAGTAGTCCTGAATGAAAGTGTTCGGCACCTCAATGAGACTGACGTCGCGCGTCAAACCGCCGTAATTCCACCAATCAGTATTCAGCGTAGGAACGGCGTCGCGCCGGCGCTTGTTATCCACTTTAACGACTAAGAAGTTATCCTTTTCCCGAACGAGGGGCGTGATCTCGAAGTTGAATGGAGTGAAGCCTCCCTCGTGCCGACCGAGTTTTTGACCATTCAAGTAGACATCCGTCAGGTAGTTCGCCGCGCCGAAATACACAAACAGCCGAGTGTGGTCCTTCTTCTGATAGTCGAAGGATCTTTTGTACCAGACTGTGCCCTCGTAGAAGAGTAATTTTTGATCTTGCGAGTTCCAGTCACCAGGCACGTTCAGTTGTGGAGAAGCGTCGAAATCGTATTCGATCAGATCGCTGGGGCTTTGGGGCTTGGCGTTTTTGAAATAGCCGTTGGTGCTTGGCTGATAGCGGTAATCGTAATACCCAGTTTCGTAGGGATCAATGATCGTTTGCCACCGCCCATTTAGGTCTATTGTGTGGCGTCCATCGATGTTAGTAATCAACGGAGTCGGCTGCTGCGCCTGACTGGTCGTAACGAACATTAAAAGAAGTGCCCCAAGCGTGCCAAGTTGTATCTTCAATGCTTATCACTCCCGCTTAAATGTCTTAGATCCGCATCAGCCTTTGATTCTGTCACCTGAGGATTAAGAATTGATATTTGCCTGCACCTGCGCGTAAACCCTCGCGACGATGTTCCTCGCTTCAGTTTCATTTTTTGCCTCCGCGATTATGCGGATGATCGGTTCCGTGTTTGAACCCCGCACGAGAAACCAGCCATTAGGCAGGGTTATTCTTACGCCGTCGCGCGTATCCATAGGATAGTCTGAATACTCCTGACGAAGAGCTTTCAATATGGTGGCGATGCTGTGTGAAGGGCACGCTAGTTTTTCTTTAACCATGCTGAACCGTGGAATCCCACTTAGCAACTGACTGATCGGCTGTCCCGTTTCAGCAAGGTAGTGCAGGACAAGGGCCATGCCGACCAGACTATCGCGCGCAAAATTAACGCGCGGATAAATAACGCCGCCGTTGCCTTCGCCGCCGATAACGGCTTTCTCTCGCTGCATCGCTTCCGTGACATTGACCTCACCGATCTTTGTCAGAAAAAGAGAGCATCCGAAGCCCTCAACCACAGATTGAAGTGCTCCTGTGGTGGAGAGATTTGCTACAACCGAACCTCGCTCTTGTCTCAGGACGTATGAGGTTGCGAGCACGAGCGTGTAATCTTCACCGATTGGATCCCCCTTTTCTGAGACAATCGCGAGACGATCTGCATCCATATCTTGCGCGAACCCCACATCGGCGTCATGTTCTTTGACCGCGGCGCAGAGCTCCGAAAGGTTTTCCGGCAATGGTTCTGCGGGACGAGGAAACAGTCCGTTTGGCGTTACGTTCATCGGGATGACTTCAGCCCCGAGCATCTCAAGCAGCTTTGGGCCAATCACAGAGCCAGCGCCGTTACAGGCATCGAGAGCCACACGAAGTCGCTTATCGCCCTTCGGCAATGGTCCCAATGCTTCCAGGATTGCCTGAATATGAAGATCGGTCGCGCCTGCAATCTCTTCCACCCCCCTCATCTCCATACCTGGAACTTTCGTGTACTCGCCCTGATGATAGATGTCCAGCAACTCCCTCGCCTGGCCCGCATCGAGGAAGAACCCCGCACCACCAATGAATTTTAGAGCGTTCCATTCCGCCGGATTATGACTCGCGGTAATCGCAATGCCTCCTTGAGCACGATGGCGACGGACAAGCAGCTGAATCGTCGGCACCGGACACATACCAATATCAAGGACGCGGCAGCCACTGGATAGCAGGCCGGCGATGACCGCCTGCTTGACCATCTCACCCGAGGTGCGAGGATCACGACCGATGACGATCGTACCGGACCCAACGTAAGTGCCGAAGGCCTGAGCGAAGCGCGTTAACATCGTAGGCGTCAGTGAATCACCCACCACGCCACGCACCCCGGAAATACTAATCTTGAGAGTTGGTATCGCTCGCACTTCTCTCTCGCTTTATTACTTCTTCAATCTATCGCGTGTCCAATCAAGCAGGTTGTGTGAACTTTTTGCTTCGTTAGCTTCGACGATAACGCGAATCATGGATTCAGTATTCGAGGCCCGCACGTGTATCCATCCTTCTGGTAACACAACCTTGATGCCGTCCGTCAAATCGTAATCCAACTGCTCACGATCGATCGCGCTGCGGAAATTCTGTAGCACCGAATAGAGTCGATTGGGTTCCACCGGCACGTTGCGCTTCAACATTATCAATTTTGGAAGTTGCCGTACGATTTCGGAGATTCGCTGGCCCGAGCGTGCAAGGCCTTCGAGAATGAGACCGACGGCTGCTGCGCTGTCGTGCGTTAAATGCACTTCGGGAACTGTCACACCGCCACTGCCTTCGCCGCCGAGAATGGCCCCATGTTCGCTCATCGCCTCAGAGATATAAGCCTGGCCGACCGAAGTACGTACGACGACGCCACTGTACCGTGCGACAATTTCGTCTATAGCACTCGTGGTGGAAACATTGGTTACTACCGTGCCCGCTTTCTGCTGGAAACGAATATGCGTCGCGACCGCAAGCGTCAACTCCTCGGAAAGCGGTTCGGCCAGATCTGTCACAATGCCGAGTCGTTCACCATCGGCATCGTGAGCAAAACCGATGTCCGTCCGTCCTGCTTTAACAACCGCGCTTAGTTGCGCCATTGTTTCAGGCGTCGGCTCCGGACGATGTGGAAAGGTTGCGATGGGATCATCATTGATCACCAACACTTCACAACCGAGCTCTTTAAGCCAGCGCGGGATTAGTCGTGAACATGCGCCGTTACAACAATCAACCGCCACCTTCAGCCGACGTCTTTTGATCGCTTCAACATCAAAGGCATTGTTGAGCATTGCCAGATGTTGCTCAATTGGATCTTGGTGCTGAATAGCTCGCTCTATTTCGTTCCACGTGGCCTTGGCAAACTCTCCTTGATGAAATATGTCTAACAGCTCTTCAGCTTCCGTGGGATTGAGGTAAAGTCCATCTCCCCGTACAAACTTCAGTGCGTTCCACTGGGAGGGATTGTGACCTGCGGTGATTGCGATACCACCCTCAGCCTTGAGCCCCGTGACTGCCGACTGCAAACTTGGCGTGGGACAAACGCCGAGATCAATGACCTCACAACCTGCGGCAAGAAGACCCGCCATCACGGCCGCGCGGACCATCGGTCCAGAGGCACGTGTATCGCGGCAAACGAGAATGCGCCCGCTATCGAGGTACGTACCAAACGCCTGGGAGAATCCAACTGCCACTTCCGGCGTAAATGTTTCGCCGACAATACCACGCACGCCTGTAATGCCAATTTTGAGCGGTTTCATCATCGACGGGAAGCTAGCTGGAACCATCGATACCAGCGCACGCAAAGCTGGCCTCAAAACAGAGCACATCATACCCGCTTTGACTTATGGGGCGAACGGTTTATGCGTTAATTCAGACTCGGTAGATTTAAGAAGTGCTGTGAAAGGCGAAAATGCTCGGAATCCGGATTGGACATCCAGATTCGGCATGCTGCAATGCCGTGCGGAAATGTTTAGTGGTTGGACTTACTTACCCCAGGGTTGAAGCAACCCTGGGCTTTCAGCTGTAACCGCTTCGCGGTATCACTGCCACTCGGATTGTCTATGAGAGTTGCACTTCAAACCTGAATCCACGAGTGTCTACTCATACGTTTGCGACCGGGAACTCTTTCCTTGCCGCGTCCTGCTAATCATTTTTTATTGATTCGATAGTCGACGATGAAGCGTCCGACCTGGATCGTCGCTTTGCCGCTGATTGGCGGAGAAATCCACAGCGAACGCACGGCGGTGGTTCGTCGATTTACGTGCGCGTCGATATCTCCGACTACCTCGCCGGTCGGGGCGCGATAGAAGCTGACGCGGATTGTGTCATTGTCGGTGCGCTGGTAGCCAAAGACGTATGGACCAGGCGCCAGATCCAGGTTACCAATTTTCAGCGGTACCTGCGTTATGAAGAAATGAGAATACTTGCCTTCGGCAGAATATCCTGCCGTGATGATTACTACTCCAGCGATGAATTTGCCATGTCCATCAATCACTCCTGAAGCCGTGCGAAATTCGGTTTCAATATTTTCCTTCACGACCGGAGCTCGGGAAGGAATAATCTTCCTCAATTCTCGTTCGTTTGCCGTGCGCCACTGAGGATGCACTGCAGCGGGCGTCAATACGAATAACAGCAACAACGCTAAAATACCCGGCGATCTTCTCAGTACAATTTGCATGAGAGCCACGAACTTTCTTCGGCTGATCGACCACGCGCAAACAAACATTCCGATATAATATGCTGGCCGCGGTCGCAGAATAGTACGGATAGCAGTGGCGCAACAAGTTGCCGACCGCATGATTCATTAATGCCGCGCTCCATCCACATCCATTCCGTTCCCGCTGTTGCTGTAGTTCTCGCCTCAGCCTTGCTATACGCCAGTCAGACGCGAGCGCTTGATCCGACTCGCGATCTTGCGCAACTCGGTCAGCAAGTTTGGCTGACTGAAAACGGATTGCCGCAGAATACGGTCCATTCGGTTATTCAAACCAGCGATGGATTCATTTGGATTGCCACTGAAGGAGGCGTGGCGCGCTTTGATGGCATCAGTTTCATGATCTTCGATAGACAGAATACGCCTCAACTGAAAACGAACGACATTCGCTGCCTCGCCGAAGATCAACAGGGCAGACTCTGGATTGGAACGGCGGATGGTCTCGTCCGATTTTTCAATGGCGAATTTCGCTCTTTCACACAAAAGGATGGACTGCCGGCGGACGTTATCGATTCTCTCTATGAAGACATGCACGACAATCTGTGGATTGGGACAGCCAGCGGTCTGGCGCGCATCCGAGATGGCGACTTTGCCTCGCGCGAAATTGTTACCGACAAAGCGGTCCAGTCGCTTTTTGAAGATCGCGAAGGAACGCTCTGGATCGGAACTGCCGGCGGTCTGAATCAAGTCAAGGACGGTAAATTCTTTGCCAACCTATTCCCTGAGAACCTCGGGAACAGTAGCGTGCTCGCGATCAGTCAGGATAGAGACGGTCGCCGGTGGTTTGGAACCGCGGACGGCTTGATCGGCTTCGCTGACGGTCGCTTTCGCACCTATAGCTCAGTGGATGGTCTGCCCGACAACCGCATCACGTCTTTGGTAGCCTTAAAAGAGAGTGGACTCTGGGTCGGAACTGCTCATGGCCTGGCTCGGTTAGATGGCGATCATTTGTCGCACTTCGGCCCAAACAATAATGTCGCCAGCAACACCATCCTGTCGCTTTTTGAAGATCGCGAAGGCAGTCTTTGGGTCGGCGCGGAGTTGGGTGGCCTGAATTTGATCAAGGACAAGAAGTTCGCGACTTACACGATGAGCGACGGCCTCGGCAGCGATGTCGTCAAGGCGGTATATGAAGATGAATACGGCAATGTTTGGGTCGGCACCAATGGTGGCGGATTGGGCCTGCTCAAAGACAATCATTTCACGAACTACACAACCAAGGATGGATTGTCGAGCAATGTGGTTTTCGCGTTGTGTGGTCAAAGCGACGGAACGCTTTGGATCGGGACGCCAGATGGCTTGAATCGCTTTAAGGAAGGCAAGTTCACCATCTATACGTCGGCTGATGGCCTGGCGAACGATTTCGTGCGATCGCTTTACGTGGACCATGAGGGCACTCTTTGGATCGGTACGCGCGGCGGGTTAACGCGAATGAAAGATGGCGTGATCGCAACTTACACCACGGCCCAGGGTCTACCCGATAATTTCGTCGGCGTTATCTACGAGGACAGCGCGCGCAACTTGTGGATTGGCACGCTCGCCGGGCTGACCAGATTTAATCATGAAAAGTTCGTGACCTACACGACGAGAGACGGGCTTGCGAGCGACGTCGTGATTTCGCTGTATGAAGATCGCGACGGAGTTTTTTGGATTGGCACGAATGGTGGCGGGCTGAATCGACTTGCGCATGGACAATTCACCGCGTTCTCGACTAAGGACGGACTGCCCGATGATGTTGTTTTCAGGATCCTGGAGGACGAACAGAATAACCTCTGGCTCAGCAGCAAGCGCGGCATATTCCGGTTGAATAAGAAAGAGCTTAACGATTTTGCCGCAGGAAGGGTCAGCTCATTGAATCCGACCCTCTACGGGCCGGCTGATGGAATGCTAACGCGAGAGTGCAGTGGTGGCGGCCATCCGGCCGGTTGGAAAGGCAGAGACGGCCGGCTATGGTTTTCTACGATTAAAGGCCTGGCGATGATTGATCCGGCAAGGGTCAGAACAAATTATCAACCGCCGCCGGTGGTGATCGATGGCCTCAAGGTCGATGATCAGCCAATCAGTTTGTATCAGAAAGCCGAACTCTCTCCCGGCAAATCGCGTTTTGATTTTTATTACGCCGGGTTGAGTTTCATAGCGCCGGATAAGGTGCGATTCAAGTACAAGCTCGAAGGCTTTGATAAAGACTGGGTCGAAGCCGGCACCCGTCGCGTCGCTTCTTATACCAACCTGCCTCCAGGCAGATACAGCTTCAAAGTGATCGCTTGCAACAACGATGGAGTTTGGAGCGAGAGCGCGGCATCATTTGACTTCTATCTTCAGCCACACTTCTATCGCACTTATTGGTTTTACTCTCTTTTGGCTTTAGCGTTGGCGTTGCTGATCTGGCAATTTTATCGTCTTCGCGTAAGGCAAATTCAAGGACAATTTAGCGCCGTGCTCGCTGAGCGGACACGCATCGCGCGCGACATTCATGACAATCTGGCGCAGGAGATGTTGGGAATCTCAATGCAACTCGAAGTAGTCGCGCGAACAATACCGCCGTCGGCAGATGTGGCCCGGAATCACCTGGATCGAGTGCGAATGCTGGTCCGTCATGGCATCGCCGAAGCTCGCCGTTACGTTTGGGATCTGCGATCCCAGGCTCTCGAGAACAAAGATTTGGCGGCGGCCCTGGCGGACACCGCGCGACGGTTGACGGCGGACACGACAGTGTACGCGCAGGTGCAGGTCAGCGGCACATTTCGCCCGCTGCCGGAAGCAGTTGAAAGCAATCTGCTGCGCATCTGTCAGGAGGCAATCAACAACGCTGTGCGTCATGCGCAGGCGCAAAGAATCCTGGTGAGTTTGGATTTTGAAATTGCGCAAGTGCGGCTTACTGTGCGTGACAACGGGCGGGGATTTGATTACAAATTTTCGAGCAATGGAGACTCGGGCCATTTTGGTTTGGTCAGCATGCGCGAGCGCGCCGAGGCGATGGGCGGGAAGTTCGAAATAATCAGCAGGCCTAACGAAGGTACTGAGGTCAACGTAGCTGTGCCGCTCTCGGTCGATGCCGAGGGGCGGAAAAGTTGAGTTGATGTAGTGACTGTCAACCAAATCAACATCATGGTGATTGACGATCAGGCGGTCGTGCGACAAGGGCTCGTTTCTTTGATTGGCACTGTTCCCGACATGACCGTCATCGCCGAAGGGACGAACGGACAACAGGCGATTGAGCTCTATCGCAAACATAGACCGGACGTCACGCTGATCGATCTGCGAATGCCTATCGTCAATGGCGTCGAAGCAATCATAACCATTCGACGCGAGTTTCCAGACGCGCGTCTGATTGTCCTGACCTCGTACGATGGCGATGAAGATATTTATCGCTCTCTGCAAGCGGGCGCGCAGGGTTATCTGCTCAAAGATATGTTCTTCGAAGAGCTGGAAGATGCAATTAGGAAAGTCCACGCCGGATCGAAACGGATTCCTGCGCAGGTGGCCGAGCGGTTGGCCGAGAGAATGTCCGGCTCACAGTTGACTGGAAGAGAACTGGAAGTCCTGAAGCAGATTGTCCGCGGCAATAGCAATCGGGAAATCGCCGCAGCTTTGAAAATCAGCGAGGCCACAGTCAAGAGTCACATCAACAGTATTCTGAGCAAGCTCGGCGTGACTGATCGAACTCAAGCAGCCACCACTGCGTTGCAGCGCGGCCTGGTCCATCTTTCCTAATAATGAGTTTTTTTGTAGCGGGATTGAAAAAGTGGCACGGAGTCCACCCATAAACCATGCGCAAGATTCGCGTGCCACAATCAAACTAACCGACGAACGACCACTCCGCTCGAACGTGTCAGAAGCCCGACCGTCAGGGAGGGCTAGTCAAATTAAGGGCGCCCTTGCTACGCGCGGGCTTCTGACACGTTCGAGGTTGCTGTTAAAATCTCAGGCCTTGTGGTTTTCTTTCTACAACTAAAGTATGAGATGAAGACCCCCCAATGGTTTCATGACACTTTTTCGCTTACATGGTAGTTTTCCGTCCCGTTATTCCAATTTCCCAGTCCCGGGGTTCGCTGATTCAGAAGTCTTGAAATTCCTTCCTTTACTTTGTTGCACACCGTAGACTCTGAGTCACACGATTTGAACACGGGACTGGGCTTAATATTTCAGCGACTTGTACAGCCGGGCGTCGTCAATAAGCCTGCGTTCGGCGGACTTATCTTGATCGAGCTCGCGGGAAGCAGGCGAGTCCGCGTTCGTTTTCATAATTCGCTCAAACAATTGTCGAAGAGGCAGATGACTATGCTGAATCTAGTTTATTACCGACGGATTCTAGTGACATGTCTTCTGATCGTGTCTGGCTTTATTTGCGCTGCTCCGACTGCCAGCGGCCAGGGTTGAATTGCCGCCCGTCAAAGCGCGCCCGTGATTGGCGTGCAATGTGCTGGCAGTGAGGGATCGGGCTCGCACGACAGTGGGTTTTTGGATCGCGGCCGCTGGCAACTCTCTGTCGGCTATCGTAAACAACTCTCTCATCGTCACTATGTCGGTACGGTGGAACAGAAGATCCGAGCCGAACAAGGCACAGAAATTGTCAACGACATCCATCTCTTCGACGTAGCGCTTACCTATGCAGTGACCCGCCGCTTTAATCTCTCGGTTGGTATGCCTCTACAGATCGCCAAGCGAACGCGTCCGGGCCAACTTGATCACCTACGCGGAATTGAGAATGCGCCCGATCAAGTCTTTCATAGCACGGGAATCGGCGACATTAGCATCATGGGCCGGATCTGGTTGCTGAGACCACCAAGTGAGTCCGGCCAGAACGTCTCCTTCGGAATCGGCTTGAAGTTGCCGACTGGAAGGGCCGATGTCACTGATACAGTAATGACCGCGAAAGGGCCGGTGACCTCGGTTGTGGATCAATCAATCCAATTGGGTGATGGCGGCTGGGGCATTCCTCTCGAGGTCCAGGCATACAAGCGGATGAAGAAGACGACTCTCTATGCCTCTGGAACGTATTTGATTAACCCGCGTGACACCAATGGAGTTCAGACAGGCCGGTCTCGTCCTTCTGAAGCGATTATGTCGGTCTCAGATCAATATCTGGCTCGCATCGGTTTCTCTCGTCCGGTTCCAAAAACTCGCCGGTTTGCTTATACCCTGGGCTGGCGGATCGAAGGTGTTCCGGTGCGAGATTTGATCGGCAAGAGCAATGGCTTCCGCCGGCCTGGCTATGCCATGTCGTGGGAGCCGGGAGTACAGTACTTCAGAGCTAGAGACACCTGGTCGGTAGCAGTGCCTGTGGCAATGCGGCGCAATCGAAAGAGGAGCGTATCGGACATCCTGGTCGGCGGTGCCGGAGATGCGGCTTTCGCAGATTACATCATCACGGTCGGATACTCGCACAGGTTCTAGCTGCCTCTTTAAGTGAACTAGACACAAATAAAAACGCTAGGAAAAAATATGCGAAGGTTTCTCACCGCGACGTTGATCCTGGCCTCATTTAGCTTTGGACCAGTCGTCGTCTCCCAGAAATCAGATACGTCTCTGAACAACCTTAGCAAGTTGTTATCCGTTGGCGAAACCGCACCCGAGTGGCAACTCAGAGATGCTGACGGCAACCTACACACGCTCTCTCAATATCGCGGGAAAATACTCGTCATGGACTTCTGGTCGACCTGGTGCGGCCCGTGCAAAGACGTGATGTCGCATATGCAGAAGCTCCATGAGAGGTACAAGGATAAAGAAGTGGTCGTAATCGGCGTTAACTCCTGGGAGAAACAGGATCCAGTCGAGGTGATGAAAAAAAGACACTACGATTATGGACTGTTAGTTAAGGGAGAGGAGATTGCCGATGCATACAGAGTGACGAGGTTGCCCGCCGTTTACATTATTGGAGTCGACGGCAGAATCATCTATTCTTATGAAGGTGTCTACGATAAGAACCTGGCATTGGTAATCGATAAGTACCTGAAAGGTCGCTGAACCTACCAACTTAGCGGCAATGGAATTTTCTTTACCGATCATCTCAAATCATCCATTCTTTATATGCTGAATGTAGCAGTCGGTGGCTCATGGCCCGGCAGTCCCGATTCATCTACTGTCTTTCCGCAGACGATGATGGTTGACTATGTTCGCGTATATCAACGCGCGGCGTCGTCGAAAAATGCGCTGTTGTGACGGAAGATGATTTGAATCAGTCTCTGGCCCTTGATTCAGTCACTCGGGGTCAGGGATTGCTTAGGGCGGTCAGTTCATATGAGGTCAGCTCGGATAAGAGGACGCGCATTATGTTCCCGGCGCGTTCGGGCGACGATTACGCCGTGAGCGGGGCGAGATCAAGCTGCCGGTGCCAGGGCGAACTTGCCGGAGAGCACCAGACTCAGCGCGCCCATTAGTGTGGACGATTCTCCCAGAGTAGAGGCAACTATGCTGGCGGAGGGCAGACCTCGTCTAACGCTTCTTTCGACTGTTTCGCGAAATACTTCGGCCACCAGAGGCCAGGCGCGCGTAATGGGACCACCAATCACGATCATTTCGGGACTGAGTCCGACGATCAAGTTGGAAATACCTATACTCAGATTACGGGCGGTCTCGACCAGTGCTGTCTGCGCTTTAACTTCACCAGTTATTGCGCGATCGATCAATTGCAGGAAAGACAACCGACAGCGTTCGATGTTTTGGCCAGTCAATTGAGCGTAGCGCGCCACGGCTGCTCGGCCGGAAGCGAATGCTTCCCAGCAATCAAAGCTCCCGCATGAGCAGGCTGTCGGAGCCTGCTGGCCGATGATCATGTGGCCGAATTCGCCTGCAGCCCCGCTGGCTCCGCGATAAATCTGCCTATCGAAGACGATGCCGGCGCCCAACCCTTCGTGCACGAACACCATGATAAAGTCTCGTGATTCGCTTACTTCCGGCCGCCCGAACCACAATTCAGCAAGCGCGGCGGCATTTGCATCATTGTCGATCGCAACATTCAAACCGGTCGCCGACGATATTCGCTCACTGACGTTCAGCTGGCGCCAGTTGAAATATGGAACGTAGAGAGCGGTGCCAGTATCCGGATCGACCAAACCGGGGAGGATAACACCGATGCCTTCGATACCGGTGTCGCCGTTTGATGTCAGCTGCGCAACGCCCGCAATCGCGCGAGTGATGGTTTTTTCAAAGTCGGCATCGGTTGGAAATCTTATTGCGTCGAGTACGCCGCCTGCGATATCGCTCGTAGCAACTGTTGTCTGCGTGGGAGAGATATCGATGCCGATCGCCGCCGGACCCGACGCATTGAGCCTCAGCAGCGTAGGACAGCGCCCACCCGTCGATTCTCCCTTTCCGATTTCTTCAATTAGTCCGTCAACAATAAGAGCGTCGATGATCTCCGAGACTGTCGAGCGCTGCATCGCGGTAGCTCTCGCAATCTCAGCGCGCGAGATTTGTCCACGCTCGCGCACATGGTTCAGCACGATCTGGCGATTGATATCGCGCATCGCGCTTTGATGCACCACCTGAGCTGTTTTCAAATCGATCCGTCGCATACTTTCTCAAACCGGGTCTTGAATATAAGAGTCTGAGCGGATGACATTCTAGTAATGTTTGAGGAGGAGCGCCAGAGTTTTGGCGGCCGAAATCCTGCATCAAGCCGAGGAGCACCTCGTTTTGTGTTATGAATAACACTGTTACAGGCTAGATTAGTACGAATTGGCTAACTTCAGACTAAATATTCTGAACTCGAACTGCCCAGCGACCGGAAATAATATGAAGAGATTTCTAACCGCAAATTTTAGTCAGCTTCACCATTCGAAAAGAAGGCTAACCGAAACTACCTGTTATGGCGTGGTTGCCTTACCTTCGGTAAGGGGATCGAGACGGAGGCGCTGTTCCAGTTTTCGACTGAGAGAAACGGGGCCGCTGTGCCTAAGTCCTTTACGTTGTAGGTTGCTGTGAGCTTTCTGCTCTCACCTGGCAACAATGAGAAATAGTTGTCCTGCCAGAGGATTGGCAGCACTTCTTCGCCGTTGCTTCGCTTTTTGATGTGCAGGTTAACAAAGAACGCCAGGCTCCGAGTAGGATTTGATACGGTTATATGCGCGATCTCGTTTTCACCCCGGCGTGTGGCATTGCCAGCAATAGACAGTTTCACGGGAGCGAGTGTTTCAAGCTGAGTCATATCGGCATATGACTTGGTAGGTGTGTAGAACCACTTGACGTTCTTCGTGTCGAGCACATCATCTTTCGTGGAGAGCCAATAAAAGTTTGAGCTGACCGTCTGTCCCTTATTGTTTTTCAGCGTGAGCTTGAGAAAATATGTGGACGACAGATCCTGTATCCGGGGAATGGCAAAAGCCCTGAAATTACTATCTGCTGCCAGGTCTAAATCCATCAATCTCGAGAACTTTTCGGAAAGATTCAGATCATAGACCTGGGCCGTCAGCTTCAAATTTCGTTGTGGTTGATAAGTCGTATTCACCACAACAACAGTATTGTCATCATACGAGTACTGTACATGAACCGGCTCGCAGGCCTTCTTAGTTCCGAAGTAACCGCCAGCGGGCAGCAGGTAATAGTCATAGAGATGCCAGATTAAGGAAGGCCAGGCATTGTTGAGCATCCATTGAATCACCCCCGTCGATGTATATCTGTTGCCGGCATAAGCTTCAAACATCGCACGTTGGCCTTCGTAGGTCATCAGCTGGGACTTGATCGCGTAATCCCGCACATCTTTGGCTGGCCCGTAGCGGGCATTCAGAGCTTCCGTAAAAACTTTCACGTTCTTGAACTGTCCACCGCCGGCGTGATAGTTCCAAAACTCATCGATGGGCCACAAATGCTCGTCAGGTATCATCCGGCGCAGACTCTCTATGGGAGGCACAGCGGGTCCGGGACTAATCTCGGTCGCGAATCCGTGAGCGCCGCCTGCCGCTTTGTCGAGGAGCCAGTAGGAAGCGGGTACCCATTCGTAAGGTCCTTCCATTTTGACTCCACTGGCACCCGTAAATTCTGCCGGCTTCGCCGTTGCGGAAGAAATGAATGGGTTAGGCCAGTTATATTTCTTAAGGATATCAATGTACATCTGCTCGACGTCCAGAGGCGGTGGGTTATCGCTGCCATTCAGCCAGACCAACAAACTGGGGTGATTCCGCAATCGTCTGATCTGATCCGCCTGCGATTTTGCAGCAATGTCGTAATCCTCTTTATCCCAGATTGGACCTTCTTTGTAATCGGATCGATGCTGCCAGTGCTCCCAGTGTGAGCAGCAACACCAGCCAGCCATGATCAGGATTCCGAACTCGTCGGCAAGGTCAAAGAAGTAGTCCGGCTGTAGTTGTCCTTCTAACCGAATCGCATTCAAGTTCATGTCTTTGACATATTGAAATTCGGTTCTCAGTCTCTCAGGCATGAATCTCAGAAACATATCAGAGGCCCAGCCGCCACCACGAATGAGTACATTTCGGCCATTGACTTTGAAGAGCCGGTGTTTCCGATCGTCCAGTTCCGAAGTAATCTCTCGAATACCAAAACGCGCGGCTCGGCGATCAGATACTTTGCCGCCGCTCAGGAATTCCAGCTCAATCCTGTATAGATTCTGAGGGCCAAGATGCACGGGCCACCACACGCGTGGGTGCGAGAGGTTGAGCTGCGGAAACCTTTCTGGCGTAAATGTGACTGACTTCGTTTCGTTTGGGCCAAGCTTGACCGTCTGCGAAAAACGAATCCCTTCAATATTCGACTTTAATATGCCCTCGACTTCAGCGTCAGTCGCGTTGTGCACCTCAGCGTTTACAGTCAAATGAGCAATTTCAAGCGAGGGTAAATCGAAATGAGTGATTACCTGCGGATATCTCAGGGTGATTGGCCCACTGCTGGTCAGATAGACGTCGCGAAAGATTCCCATGTTTTTATCCGGCGGCATGGGATTCCAATCCACCCAGGTCCAACCCAAATCGTCAGGCTGCTGTGGAAAGACTTCGATTGCCAGCGTATTCAAACCGCCGGCGCGCACAACATCCTTGATGTTCAGTTCATGAATGCGGAATGTCCCTGCTATTTGGGTCGAGTTGGCAATCTGTTGACCATTAAGCCAGATGTTCGCCCGGAAGTTAATGCCATCGAAATGTAACCACACATTCTGGCCGCGATAAGCTGCAGGCAAACGGAATTGAGTTCGATACCACCATGAGGCGCGGAACGGACTATCTTGCGGCATGGGCTGAAGCGAGAAGTTGGCGCCAATCGGATAGCTGCAACCCGGTATCTTTCTCAGATTCATGCCGACAAAGGGGTCAGCGTAGATCTTATTTTCAACCAGAGTTCCAACTACCGTAGAAGGGACCCTGGCCGGATACCAGTTTTGCGGATGGAAGTCATTCTGCGACAGAGCATCTCCCTTTTCTTCCATCTTAGCGGACGACTGAATGCGCCAGTTTTCTTGTAAGAACAGTTTTGAATTTTGGGCCACGTCGCGTTTGACCTGGGTCTTTGCCAATCCACTAAAAGCGAGAAGCAAAATGATGCCTGAGGAAACTAACAGTTTGATCATTGCCTACTCCCGTAATTGTTAATCGCCGGCACTGTCGGCAGCCCGTGCAAATGGCCAGCGTTCTGTATACCACGACCAAACAAAGAAAAAGATCGCGCCCAGGGCAAGCGTGCCAAGTCCAAGGAGAATAACCGGCAATGGCGTGGTCGCAAAAATAAATACCCAGCCGACGAGCGCCACAATGGTCGGAAACGGATACAGCCACATGCGATAGGGGCGCGGCATTTCCGGCACCCGCCTTCTGAGAAGGATGAGTGCAAAAATTTGACCAATGAATTGCACCAGAATCCGCGTCGAAACAAGCGCGTCAATGACGACGTCAAGCGAGAAAAAACTACAGATAATAGAAATCACGCCGAGTACGATCAGCGCGATGTAAGGAAACCTTTTTGTCGGGTGAAGGCGGCCGAAGATTTTGAAGAAATATCCGTCCAGGGCCGCCGCATAAGGAATACGCGAGTAACCGAGCAACAGCGCAAAGACGGAACCGAACGCTGTCCAGAGCACCATCACCGTAAAGACAGTAGCGATCTTTGCGCCGTAGATCTTCTCCATCATTACAGAGACCACGAAACCCGATTCAGGGTGTGACTCTGCCGGCACGAACTGCCGCCACGGCAGCACTCCGACTATCGAAAGATTAATTGCGAAGTAAATAATTGCCACAGCGATGACGCTGATAATGATCGACCGCGGAATCGTGCGGCCCGGATCTATCACTTCGTCGCCGATGTAGCAGATATCGTAATAACCGAGATAATCGTAAACACCTATGCGCGAAGCGGCGCCAAGACCGAAGAGAAAACCGAGCGAGAAGTTGAATGCCCCTGGTGGAAAGTCGAATGCGCGCGCAGCTCTGAAATTCATGGCTCCCGTAAACACAACTGCCAGCGTGGTCACCAGCGTTCCGATCCATAAACTGACTGTAATCTTGCCGATTGAAGTGATGCGGCGATAGAGCAAGAGGATATTGATGACGCCGATTGTGGCCGCAACTAGCAGCGTCCCGCGGGGTGTGATTCCATGCCAGATATAACCTGTATATCTTGCAAAGCCGATATACCCGGAGGCTATCTCGAGGGGCCCGCTGAGAATGAATTGCCAGATGAAAAGAAAGGCCATGAACCGGCCGAAAGTTTCACCACCATAACCCTCACGCAGGTAGCGATAAGTGCCTCCCGATCCCGGCATCGCTGCGCCGAGCTCGCTCCAGACCATCCCGTCCGGTATCGCGATTAAGAGGGCGACCACCCAACCCAGCATGGCCTGAGGACCGCCGAGCGCCGACATCAGAAGCGGAATCGTGATGAATGGCCCAACGCCGATCATGTTCGACATGTTTAGGGCCGTCGCTTGCAGCAGCCCGAACCGTCTCAACAAAGCGGCATTTTCTGTTTTGCCTTGCGTGGATCTCGACTCCATTCGGATATAAAGACGGACATCATATCTAAACAAGTGGCGGTGTAAAGATACTTGTTCACCTGAGATGGCTTCTCATGGAAAATTTTCGGTTGACATTTCTCTTAGCGAAACGTACTTTTCGCCCGAAGAAAGACCGATCCACTGATGAGCCAGGCCATTCAGGTAGTTCTCGATATCTGCCGATTCGTTTATTTGGGGGTTTTAAATAATGAGAAGAGAAATTTCTCTAGCAATCGTAAGCCTCATATTGGTCGCCGCCCCTGCGATGTCGCCTGGTAAGACAGGATCATCGCGGCTGCAGCAAGTCGAGTCGAAAAGTTTGGTTGAGCGGCTTGGCTATCCGCGCGACGCAAAACTTTTGATCGTGCACGGTGACGACCTGGGGATGTCCCATTCCATTAACGCGGCCTCGATCAAAGCTCTCGAGACAGGGCTGGTTAGTTCCGCCAGCATCATGATTCCCTGCCCATGGCTTCCGGAGATAGCTGACTATGCCCGGACTCATCCTCAAGCCGATTTTGGCCTTCACCTGACGCTTACCAGCGAGTGGCAGCTGTATCGTTGGGGTCCGGTTTTGGCAAAAGACCGCGTGCCTTCGCTCTTAGATGGCAGTGGTTACTTTTATTCTTCGGAAACGGAAGCCGCAGCGCATATTGATGTCAAAGAAGCAGAGGCAGAGATTCGCTCTCAGATTGCGCGCGCTCGGGCACTTGGAATTCAGCCCACCCACCTTGATTCTCATATGGGCACGCTTTATCAAAACAAGGCCCTCTTCGATATGCTGCTCCGAGTAGCACGCGATAACAAACTGCCCGTCAGAGTTTCTAAGGAGTGGTTTGCTTCGGCATCCTTTATGCCTGAGGTCCTTAACCCAAACGATGTTGTCCTTGACAGAACTATCAGCATCGAGCCCAATGTCACTCCTCAGAACTGGTCCAAGTACTACACGGATGCAATAAAGACTCTTCAGCCGGGTATAACAGACATGATCGTACATCTGGCATACGACAATGACGAGATGAGAGCGGTGGCTTTCGCCCATCCTAACTGGGGAGCTGAATGGCGGCAACGCGATTTCGAGTTTGTCACCAGTGATGCCTTCCGCAAGCTGCTTGAGGAAAACAATGTCAAGCTTATTACCTGGCGCGAAATTGGTAAGTTGGTCACGAAATCCGAGCACTGAGAGATAATGACTTCTGGAAAATCGGCGCATCTATGACATTAGCGAAATACCCGCGTCGCCAGATTCTAAAGGAGGGCGCCCTGTGTGCTCTCGGTTTGAGCTTTCCTTTTCGCACGCGCTTGCTGGGGAGGCGAGAAGGTCGTGAACTAAACCTCTTCGTCGGGACATACACTTCCGGCAAGAGCGAGGGCATTTACATCTACCGGATGAACATGGATACCGGTGAATTAAAGCGTTTCAGGACCATCAAAGCGGTAAATCCCTCGTTTTTGGCGATCGACCGAAGCAAACGAAATTTGTATGCGGTCAATGAAGTAACGGAGTTTGCCGGAAAATCCAGTGGTGCCGTCAGCGCGTTTGCCATTGACTCGAAGAGTAGTGACTTGAATTTCTTGAATCAACAACCTTCACTCGGAGCCAATCCCTGTCATGTAATCGTCGATCAAACCGGACACTTTGTGCTGGTAGCGAATTATACCGGAGGAAACGTTGCTGTCTTTCCGTTACAACATGACGGCAGTCTTGGTTCGGCTACGGATGTAGCCCAACATAAAGGCTCAAGCGTAGACCCGAAACGACAGGAGGGCCCGCATGCTCATTGCATTACTCTGGACGGCTCCAATCGCTACGCCTTTGCTACTGATTTAGGTCTCGATAAGATCCTGATTTATCAGTTTGATGCCAAACACGGAAAGCTTATCCCTAATAGCGAGCCGTGGGTTCGCGTCAAACCTGGCGCGGGACCGCGCCACTTTTCGTTCCATCCCAGCGGTAAATATGCATACGTCATAAATGAACTAAATTCCACATTGACAGCCTTTGCTTATAACCGAGCAGCGGGAACCCTAATGGAGATGCAGACTGTTTCGACCTTGCCGAAAACTTATGCCGGCTCCAATAACTGCGCTGAATTGTTTGTGTCACCTTCAGGAAAGTTTCTTTACGGCTCAAACCGCGGGCACAATAGCATCGTAAGCTTCGCGATCAATGAGCACACCGGAAGGCTTACGCACCTCGAACACGTATCGACTCAGGGCAGCACTCCTCGTAACTTCACGATTGATCCAAACGGCACGTTTCTGCTGGTTGCGAATCAAAATTCCGATACGGTAATCACCTTTCGAATTGATCCTGTCACCGGAAGACTCAAATTAATGACGCGGGTGACTGAAGTGCCGTCGCCAGTTTGTTTGCTATTTGCTTGAAGATCTTATGCTAATGAAAGAGAATAAGGACGCTCCAAAGATCCACTCAGGGACAATATAAAAGATGAAAAAAGCTGGTCTTGCTTTGGCGGCCGTCGCCTTTTCGGTGTGCCTTGGTCTTCCTCTAAATAGGGCGGAGACCGCCACCAACTCTCAGCCTCAACGAACGGCTTTAATAATCTCGGCTCTCGACAATCAGGATCCAGTGACCGCTGATACGAACGATAGTGATGAGTTCTTTCAGAGCACAATTCGTCTGGCCGGAACGCGGCGCGATCATTCGAAAGAGATTGAGTCATTGCTGAAGCGAATGACGCTTGAAGAGAAGGTTGGCCAGATGACACAGCTTCAAATCGGCATGATTTCAAACGGAAGAGATCAAAGCATTCAGATCGATTCCGCCAAACTCGAGAAAGCGATCGCGCATTACGGCGTGGGGTCTATTCTCAACGTTCAGGAGCAAGCTCTGCCGTTGGATCGCTGGCATGACATCATTCGCCAGATCCAGGGCGCGGCAAAAAAGACGCGCCTCGGCATTCCCGTCATTTACGGCATCGATTCGATTCATGGGGCCAATTATATCCAAGGCTCGACGCTTTTTCCGCAAGAGATCGGCATGGCGGCGACGTGGAATCCCGAGTTAATGAAACGAGCGACAGAGATCAGTGCCGCAGAAACCCGCGCTGCGGGCATCCCCTGGAGTTTTTCGCCGGTGCTCGATATCGGTCGTCAGCCACTCTGGCCGCGTTTCTATGAGACGTTCGGCGAAGACCCGTACCTGGCAAAGGTGATGGCTGTTGCTTTCGTGCGGGGCATGGAGGGCTCGGACATATCATCTCAAGACCATGTTGCCGCCAGCTTGAAACACTACATGGGCTATAGCTTTCCACTAAGCGGCCGGGATCGAACTCCGGCCTGGATTCCAGAAAACTATTTGCGCGAATATTTCCTGCCGACTTTTGCTGCCGCGGTTAAGGCGGGTGCGCACACGGTGATGGTTAACTCTGGAGAGATCAATGGCATTCCTGGCCACGTCAACCACCACATCCTGACAGACATCCTGCGCGACGAGCTCGGCTTTAAGGGATTTGTGGTCTCTGACTGGGAGGACATAAAGAAACTGGTGACTGTTTGGCGTATCGCGGCCAGTGAGAAAGAAGCAACTCGGATGGCGGTAATGGCGGGTATCGACATGAGCATGGTACCCAGCGATTACAGCTTCAGCGACAACCTGATCGCGTTGGTGAAAGAAGGGGCTGTGCCACAGTCGCGAATCGATGAGGCCGTCGAACGCATCTTAAAAGTTAAGTTCGAGCTTGGGCTTTTCGATAACTCGATGCCCAATCCAGCTCTCAAGTCAAAGGTTGGCCTGCCAGAAGCGAGACAGGCAAGCCTACAGGCAGCGCGTGAATCGATTACGTTGCTTAAGAACGCAAATAATCTATTGCCTCTGTCGAAGAATCGAAAGGTGCTCGTTACAGGCCCGACGGCCGATTCATTGATTTCGCTCAACAACGGCTGGAGCTATGTCTGGCAAGGGTCGGAAGAATTGCTTTACCCGAAAGACCGTCCGACAATCCGTCGAGCGATTGAAGCGAAGGTAGGTGCGGCGAATGTGACCTATGTACCCGGCACGAAGATCGCGCGGCCACCAGGATCGCCCTCAAACAACACTCCTACGAATGTGGAAGCGGAAGTTGATATCGCAGCCGTCGTCCGCGCTGCTAGCACAGCCGATGTGGTGGTGCTTTGTCTTGGTGAAGGCTCGTATACGGAAACGCCCGGCAACATCCCTGATTTAACATTGGGTGAGCCGCAACGCAAGCTTGCTGAAGCCATCGCCGCAACCGGCAAGCCAATCGTGTTGATACTGGTCGAAGGTCGCCCGAGAATAATTAACCGAATTGCGAATGCCGCCAGCGCCATCTTGATGGCTTACAACCCGAGCAATGAAGGAGGACAGGCAGTAGCCGACGTGTTGTTTGGCGACTTTAACCCATGCGGGAAGCTTCCCTTCACTTATCCGCGTACCGCAAACGGTCTGATGACTTATGATCATAAGGCTTTCGAAAACGAAGCTTTCGATAATGCCGGCTTCACGCCTCAGTTTGAGTTCGGTCAAGGTCTGAGCTACACAAGGTTTACGTACAGCGATTTGCGGTTAAGTCAGAAGACGATCAGCAGAAGCGACTCTCTTTCGCTGAGCGTAAAGTTGACCAATAGTGGCCGGCTCGCCGGCAAGGAGGTGGCCCAACTTTATGTGAGTGATCTCGTGGCCTCGTTGTCCCCCGCAGGCAAACGGCTAAAACGTTTTGCCAAGATCTATCTTGGACCAGGCCAGAGTCGCATCTTAGCTTTTAAGTTGCGTCAGGATGATCTCTCATTTGTTGGCGTCGATAACAAACCAGTCGTGGAACCGGGCGATTTTGAGATTATGATCGGCGGCCTTAGGGAGACCTTTACGCTGAAGTAAGATTCAATAACCGACGAATCCGACGCGGCTGAGCGAGGCCGGGCGCAAGACTACAGTCGCGTGCCTCCGTTAGGCCTCTTATTCTGATGCGGCAAGCAGGCCTGGATGATATTTCAAATTTCTGAAATCAGGTCCGCTTGAATCTTTGCCTCCTGACTCTTAGGTGAGTACTCCATTCCCTTCTACTTCCAGTGACAGCAACCTAACCAGCTCTCGCTGGAGCGATGGCGTCGGGTTATTCCTGATTAGCCTGATAATTCTGTTTTTGGAACTGGCAGCGATTCGCTGGTTCCCAGCCCATGTTCTTTACCTGACATACTTCACCAATATGGTCCTGCTGGCATGTTTTCTAGGAATGTCGGTTGGCTGCCTGGCTGCCCGTCACCGGAGGAACTATCTAACATGGACGCCACCACTGCTCGCCTTTGCCTTCGTTACTGCTCATTTCGTCGAGATCAGCAGCGGATCATTCGTCAAATTCCTGGATGTCGGACATCAGGTCTCACCGCAGCTCGTCTTTTTTGGGGCCGAATATCACAGCCAGGATCTATCGCGTTACGCCATCCCGATCGAAGTACTCTGCGGTTTCTTTTTCATGATTATTGCGTTGGCGTTTATTGGTCCGGGGCAGGAGCTCGGACGAGCACTCAACCGGTGGCCCAACCGGGTGCAGGCTTATACGCTGAACATCATTGGCAGCATCGCAGGTATTGTGCTGTTTTCAGTGTGTTCGTGGTTGCAGTTATCACCTTTTTGGTGGTTTTTGCTGGTCGCTCTCGGACTCAGCTACTTCTATTTCCTGAGGCCCCAGCATCGACTTGCCATCAGACGCTTCGGCCTGGCGGCGTTAACCGCCTTGCTTTTGTTAGCTATGGTTTGGTTAGCTGCCTACACTCGCCCCCACAGCAACTACGAAGGCCAGCGTGAGTCACAACAACTTTGGTCACCTTATTATAGAATCGACTTCAAGCGTTCGGACCTGTCTCTTTCAGTGAACCTGATCTATCACCAGCAAATGGTTTCCCGAAACGAAATTTTCCCTGCTTATGCTTTGCCACACTTGCTGAATCGCGACAGCGGAGGACTGCCTTTCAAAGATGTGCTCATCATTGGCGCGGGTTCAGGAAACGATGTCAGCCGAGCGTTGCAGTGGGGGGCAAGCCATGTTGACGCCGTTGAAATTGATCCTACTATTTATCGCCTTGGGCTTGAGCACCATCCCGATCAGCCGTATCAAGACTCGCGCGTTGAGATTCACCTCGATGACGGCCGTAACTTTCTACGCTCCACGTCTCGTCAGTACGATTTGATCCTTTACGCCCTAGTTGACTCTTTGGTACTGCACAGTGGTTACAGCAATATTCGACTGGAGAGTTATCTGTTCACTCGCCAAACTTTTGCAGACGTACAGCGTCACCTCAAACCTGATGGTACCTTCGTCATGTACAACTATTTTCGCCAGGGGTGGCTGATCGCGCGTTTGCAGAAGGGCCTGGAGGAGGTTTTCGGGACAGGTAACACACTTGTGCTAACCCTGCCTTACCGCAAGATCATAGAGAGCGAGACTGCGACCTTTGGCGACTTTACGGTTTTCTTTGCCGGAAACACGCAAGCGCTGCGAGCCGCTTTCTCCAAGCAGCCGGAATACTGGTTGAGCCGCTACGAGCCGCCAAGTCCGATTTCGCCAAACGGTTTTGTAGCTGCGGGCGCAGGCCGAGAAGAAAAGATCCCTGAAGGAGATGCGCCAGAGAAGCTTGATCGGCAGCGATTCGGACTGGCGTATGTACGGCCTGTTGAGGGTGGCTTACGTACGGCTACTGATGACTGGCCATTCTTATACCTGCGCAAGCCGATGATCCCCGCTCTGAACCTGCGCGGAATGATTATCATGGGGACGCTGGCGCTGCTGCTGATTTTCCTTTTTTCACCGCGGCGCAACGGCGGCGTTAATGTTGATGCGGAACTCACCGGCAGTTTACGGAGTCAGCAGCGCCAGTTGAACCTTCAGATCTTTTTTCTGGGCGCCGGCTTCATGCTGGTCGAGACCAAGGCCGTTGTCTCCATGGCTTTACTATTCGGCAGCACCTGGATAGTCAACTCGATAGTATTCTTCGCTGTCCTTACGATGATCCTGATGGCGAATAGATGGACACTCAAGCTTAAACCGGCACGGCTCTGGCCCTACTACACTGGATTGCTGGCTACGCTAATAGTTAATACCTTGATTCCGCTAGACGTCTTTCTGGGAATGCACAGAACGCTGCAGGTCACTGGCGCGTGTCTTCTGGTATTTGCGCCGATTTTCTTTGCTGGTGTTATTTTTGCCGGATCATTCAAGCGTACTACCGAGGCCGACCGCGCATTCGGTTTCAACATCGCCGGAGCAATGATGGGCGGACTGGCCGAATATAGCTCAATGCTCTTGGGGTTTCAGTACGTAGTTCTCGTCGCCATTCTCCTCTACGTCCTGTCAGCTCTCTTCTTAAGGCGATCAACCTCAAGCCTGGGCCGTCCTTCAGTTGAGGGCGCACTCATTGATTCCTAACGGTGTCTTTTATATTTGATGTGCGGTGAGATAAACCCGTCGGCGCATCAATAGGCGCAGTTCCTTCGATCCTTTCTGAAAAGAAAACAATAACAACAATGAGAATAGTGGCCCCTTGTGCTCGCGGTTGCGGCCCTTTCACTCTCGCTCGACCTTCCAGTACATCGGGCAAAAAGCATGAGCGTTTTCCCAACTCAGTCGGGCGAAAGGGGACCACCAGCGGGCAAGATCAAAATATCCAGATCGACCCGGCAAAGCTGGACAAGGCGATCGTGCGCTATGGTGTCGGCTCGATTTTCAACGTTGCGGCAATGAGGGAGGACAGACAGTCGCCGACGTTCTGTTCGGCGACTTTAATTCCTCGGGAAAACTTCCCTTTACCTACCCGCGCAGGCCAAAGGGTTTGATTACCTACGATCATGAAGCATTCGAAACAGAGGATACCTCCTTTGGCGATATGGCCTTCACGCCGCAGTTCGAATTCGGCCACGGGCTGAGCTACACTACTTTGCCTAAAGCGATCTGCGACTCAATAAAAAGACTATGACCAGCAATGGTGATCTTTCAGTCAGCGTTAGGATAACCAACAGGGCTCGGCGAGCGGGCAAGGAAGTCATCCAACTCTATGTCAGCGATCTCGTAGCCTCTTTATCGCCCGCCGGAAAAAGGCTCAAACGTTTTGCGTAGGTTTATTTGGCTCCCGGCCAAAGTCGAACTCTGATCTTCCAGCTGCGGCCTGATGATCTTTCGTTTATTGACGCCAATAACAAACGCGCTGTCGAGCCAGCCGAGTTCGAGGTAGTCATTGCCGGACTTAAGGACAGGTTCGAATTGAAATGAGTACGACAGAACCGAGATAAACGATGCATCACCACAATTCTTTTCTGAAGAAGCGCTGGACGGGCGCGTGTCTCAGCTTGCTCGTGATCTCTGCGGTCTTTCTGGCCGCCATGCCGGTTCAATCGCAAGGGTGATAAGCAGCGTTTGCAATTGGAAGTTCTCGGCGTGGTTCGAGCTGAAGGTGAGGACAAAGTTCTTTCCCGCCTGGGAGGAACCTTTGACGTCGAGCTTACCGCCAAGCAATATGAATCAATTTTGAATGACAAGATCTTTTATCGACAAGACATGCAGTTGTACGCCGGTAACTACACGGTTGATCTGATTGTTCGAGATCGGCTGTCAGGAAAGGTGGCCGCCAAACGAGAGAAACTTGTATTGCCAGTTGACGGTTCGGACTTCTGGGCCACGGAAGCAGTGTTGAGTCGGCACGCTGAGCCGCTAAAGCAAACGGCGAGGAACGACGACGTGCTCAGCGAAGGCAACGTGCAGATTCGCCCTTCGCCAAGTCGCGAATTTCATCCGACCGATAACTTGATCATTTTCTTCAAACTCTATAACCCAGCCCTTGGCCGCGTAACGGGAAAACCATTAGTGAGGGTCACGGTCACGCTGATGAAGGACGGCAAGCCGGCAACGAGACCTCTTGACTACCAACCGACAGAACCGGCAAGCGCACCTCTACTTCATTTGACGTTTGCCAAATACGTCAAGCTTACCGGTCTGCCGCCGGGTAAGTACTCGGCTGTAATTGAAAGCCGGGATATGGCTCAACAGAAGGTCGTAAAGCAAGAGGCATGGTTCGAGATTACCCGACAGTGATCGCGGCTTGCCGTTTCCCATGCGGTAAGGCTCCGCCTTACCGCAGGCGTCACATTCACTCCGCGGCTGCGCCGCCAATTCCCGCAAAACTCAGACGAGCCGATGTTTGCCGCTCCCAAGCGGCATAGCCGCTAATACCACTTGAGCCGATTCGGTAAGGCAGAGCCTTACCGCACTGCAGAGCGGCAAAGCCGCGTCAGGCACAAAGGCAGACTCACCAACTCGTCCGGTCGAAAAAGGCTCATCGAGAGGCCGATAACAGTCTTGTTCAAAAATCTATTCTGGACATCAGTAAGCAGCACCGGCACGTTTGACGTCGTAGAGCGTTTATAGACGCGAACATAATCGACCAGCATCTGTTGCGGGAAGACTGTCGTGGCATCGGGATTCCCCGGCCAGCCACCGCCCACCGCCAGATTCAGAATGATAAAGAAGGGATGATCGAAGACCCATGATGTACGGGCGGGTAGATCCACAGGTGTGCGCGTCTTGTACAAATGTCCATCGACATAAAAGCGCATGACGTTCGGTTCCCACTCGAGTGCGAAGGTGTGGAAATCGTCGGAGAACTTTTGGCCACTCGGTAATGTGTAGGCCGCACTTACGCCGCTTCCGCCCGAGTAACCAGGCCCATGAAAAGTGCCATGAACGATCGACGGTTCCTTACCGATATTTTCCATGACGTCGATCTCGCCGCAATTGGGCCAGTGAGCAGTATCGATGTTGTCACCCAACATCCAAAATGCCGGCCAGATACCCTGGCCGTAGGGGATCTTAATTCGCGCCTCAAACCGTCCGTAGGCTTGGCTGAACTTATTCCTGGTGAGCAGTCTTGCCGAGGTGTAGTTGCGGGTTATGTTGTCAGGCCCGGTGAAGGTTTCCTTGAGCGCCTTGATTGCCAGCCGCCCACCTTCGAGATCCGAGTTCGCAGTGCGGCTCGTATAGGTCTCGAGTTCGTTGTTACCCCAGCCGTTGCCACCGATATTAAAAGACCACTTGCTTGAATCAACTGCCGAGCCGCTGGGGCCATCGAACTCGTCACTCCATACCAGACTCCATACGGCAGGATTATTGGCGTACGCTATTGGGCACGTAGGGAGAAACGAGCCCAGAATAGCCATAAATAAGCAAGTCAACAGGACGACGATACTCGTCCTCGCTGCAAACAGCTTTCTTTTGGAGCGAACACCCCGGGCGTTCTTCATATTCATTTACGAAATTCTTTTATTAGCCGCTTTCGATCGCCAATATCCACCTTGAATCAGCTACAATGCGAGCAATAATTGCGGGGCGATTATGTCACGATTTCTGATCTAGAAGTACACGTCAGAGATAATGGTAGTCGAATAATTGTGTGGTGCTTGAGCACCGTCTCACACCAGGAGGTGATTCCATGAAGGCATATGTCATGATTACCGGTGCGGTCTTTGCGCTGCTCACCTTGGCGCATCTCTTGCGGATCTTCGTGGAAGGACCCCACCTCGCCAAGGATCCGTTCTACGTTCTCATAACCGTTGCAGCGGCAGGTTTATGTCTTTGGGCTTGGCGCCTGCTTAGGCTCTCGACACGCCGTGACACATAAGGAGAGCGACGGCCTAACCCCGGAACACCATATGATTACCCCGCTACCGAAACAATGGTGATGCATAGTTTGAAGTCTCTCTGTGCGCACTATGTATCCTGTGCCTTGGTGGTGAATCTTATTAGCGGGCCTACAGAGATGTAGAGAACAGAGAGGATACACATAGAAGATTGAAATCAGCGTGCTGAAACAACCCCAAACGCCTGGAAACGAAAATGGAAACTTGCCAACCATGAAGACTGTCCAATATATCAAGCTAGCACTGATCTTAACTTATGCTCTGAGCCTGGCGTCCTATGTACAAGCACAGAGCGCCGCGCCCGAAGTGATAACGCCGGGCCAACTCAATCTAATGCCTGTGCCCGCGGCGGTGCAGATTCAAACAGGGCGGCTGCCCATTACCATCAGTTTCAAGGTGGCGGTCAAGAACTATGCAGACGATCGATTGCGCGCCGGCATCGCTCGCATGCTGACTCGCCTTGCGGGACGAACCGTATTGACTTTGCCGCCTGACCTCGCGGCCGATGAAACCACTGCCACACTCGTGGTCCAATGCGAACGGGCAGGTGACACTGTTCCTTCTCTCAGTGAAAACGAAAGTTACAATTTGGAAGTCACTGACAAACAGGCACGCCTGGTGGCGCCGACAGTCGTGGGTGCGTTACGCGGCCTGGAGACTTTCCTGCAACTGCTACAGGGTGATCGCGACGGATATTACCTGCCGGGTATCAAGATCCATGATCAGCCGCGTTTTCAGTGGCGGGGTTTGCTGATTGATTCCGGTCGCCACTATGAGCCGCTCGAGGTGCTAAAGCGCAATCTCGATGGCATGGCTGCCGTCAAGCTCAACGTTTTCCACTGGCATCTGACGGAGGACCAGGGCTTTCGCATTGAGAGCCGAAAGCTGCCGAAACTCCATCTCATGGGGTCAGACGGACTTTACTACACGCAGGAGCAGGTGCGTGAAATCATTGCGTACGCCCGGGACCGAGGAATACGGGTCATACCGGAATTCGACATTCCGGGTCATAGCACAAGCTGGCTGGTTGGTTATCCGGAGTTGGGCAGCGCTCCGGGACCATATCAGATCGAACGACGTGCCGGCATCTTTGAACCTGCATTGGATCCGACCCGCGAACGGGTCTACAAATTTCTCGATACTTTCATTGGGGAGATGGCATCGCTCTTTCCTGATGCCTACATGCACATCGGCGGAGACGAAAACGAAGGCAAGCAGTGGGATCGCAATCCGAAGATTCAAGCCTTCATGAAAAAGAAAGGTATTAAGGACAACCACGCCCTCCAGGCCTACTTCAATCAGCGTCTGTTAAAGATTCTGCAGAAACATAAAAAGAGAATGGTCGGCTGGGATGAAATCCTGCAGCCAGAGTTACCGAAGGACGTCGTAATCCAGTCGTGGCGCGGGCCCACCGCCCTGGCCGAAGCAGCCAAGAAGGGTTACGACGGAATACTTTCCGCTGGCTATTACATCGATCTCATTTATCCTGCATCTCAGCACTATGCCGCTGATCCGTTTCCCGCAAATACGACACTCACGCCCACCGAGGCCAAACATATCCTCGGAGGTGAAGCTACAATGTGGGGCGAATTCGTCAGTCCTGAAACGATCGATTCGCGCATCTGGCCCCGCACGGCAGCTATCGCCGAAAGACTCTGGTCGCCCCGCGAAGTTATCGATGTCAATGATATGTATCGACGTTTGGCGGTTATCAGCATTCAGTTGGAAGAGTTGGGACTGACTCACGAAAAGAATTTCGAGATGCTACTCAGACGGTTAGCAGGAGGTAAAGATATACGCCCACTCGCGATATTGGCTTCAGTGCTTGAGCCGGTGAAGCAATATAACCGCGGTCAGCAACGGCCGGCGACGATGCTCAGTCCGCTCACGGGCTTAGTAGACGCCGCCCGCCCCGACAGTGAGGCTGCTCGAAGATTTGCAACGATGGTTGATGGCCTGCTCTCAGACGCTCCGCGTTTTCAACTCTACGGACAGGATATACGCGACACATTAACTGAATGGCGCGATGCCCAACCGGCCTTGACTGATTTGATGGAAAAATCGCCGGCCCTGTTTGAAGCAAAGCCACTGGCCAGGGACTTATCAAACACTGGCGCCGTGGGGTTGGAAGCGATCTCTTACCTTTCAGGGAGGATGGCGCCAAAAACAGAATGGAAGGACTCAAGGCTGGCAATCCTGGACCAGGCTGCGAAACCAAAAGCGGCGCTGGAATTTGCCACCATCTCGAGCGTCAGGGAACTAGTGATCGCCGCTGCGGAGCTGCCGCAGGTGAAAACGATGACACCGCTGGAGTGGAAGAAGCGAGTAGTTAATCTCGCCAATCCCTCAGTGAAATAGCAGCTACTGATTAGCGTCAGACGTTTGCTCCATCACAATTCAGTTGGGAATCGACTTATTTGCTTTCACCACGCGAATCCAAAGCTTATTTTTGACTACTACTTTGGACCATGCCCTGTCCCTCGATGACTTTGATATAGGTATTGATCGGCAGATTGGCCAGCTTGTCCACTTTGCCGCTGGGCCAACGAATCTCAACAGTGTCAATCCTCGTTGCCGTACCGAGTCCCAGTATTTCACGCGGATCTTGTGATGAAAGATAACTGCCGCCCGCAGTTTTCAAGCGCCTTCGTTTTAGGCCGCCAGCTTCCCAGGTAATCACGGCTCCAACGGCAGCAGGATTGCTCTTCGTCCCTACGAGTTGCAAACCGATCCAATTGTTCCAGTTGCCACCTTCGTTACGCAATAACACCGGCGCTTCGCCGTTATTCGAGATGAGGACATCGAGGTCGCCATCGTTGTCAAAGTCCCCGACTGCCATACCTCTGCCTGAGAATTCCTTTGCAAACACAGCGCCCGATTGCGCGCTCACGTTTTTGAAACTGCGAGCTGTGTTCTCGAAAAGCAGCAACGGCTCTCTGTACTTCACGCGCGAGGTTCGCATCTCGATCAGATCATCCGGGTGGCCGTTCACCAGAAAAAGATCCGGAGTGCCATCGTTGTTATAATCAAAGAACTTCAGCCCCCATCCGCTTAGCAACTGCGTCGCTGGTCCAATTTCGCCGGGCTGATCGATGAAGGTTAGGTCCTTTTCATTATGATAGAGGCTAAAAAACTCCTTATCAATATTGGCTACAAACAAATCCTGCCAGCCATCGCCATCGTAGTCAGCCGAGTCCACTCCCATTCCCGAACGCGGTTTGCCAGCTTCACTGAAGGCCACGCCAGCCGCCAATCCAACCTCTTCAAATTTTCCGCCGCCCTTATTGATGAAGAGAAAGTTCGGCATGGTGTCATTCGCGATAAAGAGATCCATCAGTCCATCGTTGTTGACATCGGTTGCCACTGCGCCGAATGACTTGCCCGGATAATTCGCAATGCTCGATTCTTTGCTGACATCAGTGAAAGTGCCGTCGCCGTTGTTGTGGAAAAGATGGCTTGGTCTTGGTTTGTAGTTGCGCGGAATGCAGTAATAGCGTTTGTTCAAGTCGTCCGTGCACAAAATATTCTTCGTCTTATCGTATTCGACAAAACTCGACACGAACAGATCCAGCTTGCCATCGTTGTCATAATCAAACCAGAGGGCGCAGGTCGACCAACCAGGCGCGGCGACGCCTGCTTTGTCGGTTGCATTGGTAAACGTCCCGTCGCGATTATTGTGGTAGAGGATGTTGCGGCCATACGCGGTGACATAAATATCGGACCAGCCATCGCTGTCATAATCTCCGACGGCGACACCCATGCCGAAGGTGCCGCCTGCCACTCCCGCTTTATCCGTAACATCCGTGAATGTCCCGTCATGATTATTGTGATAGAGCGCATTCTTCAGTGGCGTCGTGGGAGTATAAAAATCTGAACTGCCGCTGTTGACCAGATAGATGTCCAGCCACCCATCATTGTCATAATCCAAAAATGCACAGCCGGCGCCAACTGTTTCAGGCAAGTGACGCTCGCTTGAATGAGCATTGTTGTGAACCCAGGTGATGCCGCTCTGCCTGGGACTCACTTCTTCAAAGGCAACTTGTTTAGCCGGCAGTGGGGCACGCTGAGGCTGCGATCTCAAAGGCACACCTGAAGCAATTGCGAGAAGTAACAAACAGACAAAGGCAGCACGCATAGAAATTATTCAGGGGGCACGGGGGAATGCTGAGGCGCCGGGTTCTTTGGATTCCGCTCTGCTACTCCTCTTCAGCTTTTCGACGATTTGCATTTCTTCCTGCGCTCGTTCGTTGTTTTTGAGCCGAGCAAATAACACGGCCAGATCGTAATGTGCTTTGCCATTATTGGGATCGAGTTTCACACTCAATTCCAACTCACGTTGTGCGAGCGGATAGTTTTTAAGTCGCAGGTAGCTGGCACCAAGAGCGGCGTGGGCGTACGAATATGTCGGCGCCAGGTCAATAGCCTTAGTAAAAAATCCAATTGCTCGCTGCTCCTCATTCTGTTCCTGCGCAATTTGGCCCAGGTAATAAAACGTCTCAGGCACACTCTGGTTTTTTTGCAGACTCTTCTCCAGCCACTGCCGCGCTTCAGGATATTTCTTTTGCATCATCAAGGTGTAGCCCAGAGATAGCTGCGCCGGAGAGTTGTCGGGCTGTAATTCGAGGGTGCGTCTGAAGGCCTTTTCGGCCTCGAATAGATCCGGTTTCTGCAACCAGGTCGTGCCCAACGCCAGAAAGTACGAGGGCTCGTTGGGATTCAGCTTGACAGCCTGAGTTAATGCCGCGTTGGCTTTTTCGTAATCGCCGGACCTCATGGCAATGAGCGCGAAGCGATAAAGAGTTGCGGGCGAGTCGGCAACTGATTTCTCTGCGCGAGCGAGATATAGCGCCGCGGTTTTCAAATCTTTTCTGACTTGATAAACCTCCGCCAGACCAAGCACCGCGTCGGCGTCGTCATTCTCTTTCGCGAGCGCTAGTTGATAACTTGCCTCAGCCCTGTCGGCATCATGCTTATTTAAATAAGCATCGCCCAGGACTACGAGTAAGGCTGCAGACGCCGACCCCTTTATCGGCTCAATGAAACGAACGCACTCGTCGAAGTAATTTTGCGAGAGCAACAGACTCGCCAGCTTGTAGGTTGCTTCGGCGTTTTCAGGCTCTAAACTGATCACCGCTTTCAGTTCGGCAATCGTTTTCTCTGGCGCGCCCCTCAGCAGAGAAACGTAGGCCAAGTTCATATGTGCCGCGACGAGTCGGCTGTCGATGCGCAAAGCGCGCGTGAACAATGCTTCCGCCTCGTTCAACTTGCCCTGCTGAGCGCGAATGGTGCCGAGCAGATTCAGCGTCCGTGGTTCCCTCGGCGCAGATTTTAAAAGCGAGGTTAATTGATCCTCCGCCTCTTTGAGTTGACCATCGCGGATGAGTACGGCTGCCTGCTCAAGGCGACTGTCAATCCTCGTCGTCTGGGCCGGGGCGTTCAGCCCAGTGACCAAAATCAAAACCAACAGAATGATGTGCGACAAATTCGCACGGTCAGCTGCGGCTCTCTGCGATTTTGCTGCGGTCCAAATCATAGCGAATTGATCTACCGACGAGAGACACTGCGAAAATCTTTTTGCTCGATCAATCCCTGACCTTCTTTGATAGTCAGAATCTTGTTCACACTGACACTGGTAATCTTGTCAATCATGCCACTGGGCCACCGCACCTGGATCGCATCGATTTTCGTTCGCTTCTCAAGGCCAAAATGCAGTCTGAGATCACTTTGCGAAAGATAACTGCCGCCGCTGCGCACTTCATCTATTTGTTTTAGATCTCCGGAAACAACGGTCACACTCGCGCCGATACCGTTCCGATTGCTCTTCACGCCAACAGTTTTTATCAGAACTGAATTGTTTGTATTGCCGCCATCGTTGCGCAGCAGTTGCGCCGCTCCGTCGAGATCATTAATGACCAGGTCAACATCGCCATCATTATCGATATCGCCGAAGGCTACTCCGCGCCCAACGCGATCTTCCATTAGCGGCTCGCCCACCTGCGCCGCCACTTCAGTGAAGGTGCCGTCACGATTGTTGTGGTGCAGCAGCTTGCGCTGCCGGTAATTTTGCAACTGCGGATACACATGTCCGTTGGCGACAAACAGATCAACCCAGCCATCGTTGTCATAGTCAAAGAACTTAGTGCCCCAACCAACGTACGGCAGACTAACAGCCGCGACTTTGGCGGCGTACGAAACGTCTGTGAAAGAATTGTGGCCATCGTTGTGATAGAGGGTATTGTATTCGTCAGCAAAATTGGTCTTAAAGATATCCAATTTGCCATCGTGATCGTAATCGCCAATAGTAACGCCCATGCTTCCCTGCTCGCTGCCGTCACCATTTAATGCGGTTCCCGAGATGAAGCCCATTTCCTTGAATGTGCCATCGCCATTATTGTGATAAAAGAAGCATGGCGTCGAGTCGTTAGCCACATAAATATCAACGAAGCCATCGCCATCGAGATCGCTGGCAATTACTCCAAGTCCATAGTATCCATCCGGATCTGACACGCCGGCCTTTTTCGAAACGTCGGTAAAAGTACCGTCGCCGTTGTTGTGATAGAGCTTATCACTCGCGCCCGCCAGTCCGCGCGGACCGCATTGCACGGGAATTCCCTTGTACTGACAAGTGCGGCCGCTGCCGAATTCGGGAAGATGATTGATGTCAAAATCAACATACTGTGAAACGAAAAGATCCAGGTTGCCGTCGTTATCATAATCGAAAAATGCAGCGCCTGTGGACCAGTGCGAATCAGCAACGCCGGCTTGCTTGGTTACATCCGTAAAAGTGCCGTTGCCATTATTGCGATAAAGATGATTCTGCCCAAGGCAGGTAACATAGAGGTCATTAAAGCCGTCATTATTGAAATCGCCGACGGCGACTCCCATCCCCCAACCAACATTACCAAGACCTGACTTATCAGTAACGTCGGTAAACGTGCCATCGCCATTATTGTGATAAAGAGCACTCGTGGTTTTCTGATTTGATTTCACCAGATCAACAGTCAGCGAATTGACGAAGAAGATGTCGGGGTAGCCATCGTTATCGTAATCAATGAGCGCGATACCGCCGCTCATCGATTCGACGATGTACTTCTTCTCAGGCGACGAGACGTGTCTGAAAGTTATGCCGGCCTGCTTTGTAATATCGGTGAAGTGAACTTCGACTGAGGCGGCATAACCGAATTTAAATGACATCAACAGCAGGATTGCAAAAAGAACCAACAGCCCGAGTCGTTTTAATCGCAACTGATCATGTCTCCCTATGGATTTGTCCGGCTCCGCTCTTTCTCTTTCAGTTGCTTTGCGATCTCAAGTTGGCTCTCACCATCAGATTTGCGCCCGGCTGCAAGATAGGCTCGGCCCAGTTGATAATGGACATAGGATCGATCCGGCTGGAGCTTCAACGCAATCTCCAGTTGGTCTACTGCTCCTTTGATGTCACCCAGCGGCAGCAAAGCCTTGCCGAGTTCATAGTGCGCGTCGGCATAATCGGGTTTGCTGGCAATTACTTCCCTCATCAACTGAATGCCGCGATCGGTTTTTTGATTCGCCAGGAGGACAAAACCGAGATGATATTTTGACGGAATATCATTTGGACTCACAAGCAATTCGCTCTCGAACTCGCGTGTTGCTTCATTGAACTGGCCCAGCTTCAAATAGATCAAGCCCGCGTAGTAGTGCGCCAGGCGAATCTTTGGATCAAGAGTTTGGGCAGTTTTCAATTCTTCGAGCGCTCCAGCAGTATTGTTCTGTTGATAATATGCCTGGCCCAGGAGGATGTGTAGTTGTGGAGTATTGCCGCTGAGTGCTACCATCTGCTGAATCGTCTGATCGGCCAACTCCTTCTTATCCTGCTTGAGCAGTGAGAAAGCCAGCGCATAGTAAACCCCAACATCGGTAGTCTTCGCCGCCACAATATCACTCAATAATGGCGAGGCTTTGGCGTAGTCCTCCGACATGAAATAGCTCAGTCCCAACAACTGTTTCGCCGAGTTATTTGTCGGATTCAGCTTCAACTCATTTGCCAGCGGCGGAATGGCTTGGACATAGGACTCGGCCTTAAAGAATGCCAGCCCCGCGTTGAAGTTGATTCGCTCCAGTTGTGGATTCCATTTTGCGGCCAGCGCAAACTGTTCTGCTGCGCCGTGAAAATCCTGCTGCTGGGCCCGCAACAACCCGATATTATTATGGGCACTGGCGACAAGCCTGGTGTAATAATCCTCGCCAGTCCTTAGCTCGCTTCGCGTTTTCGCATCTGGAACAGTTGATTCGGCCACCACGCCTTCGACCAAATGCAGCTCCGGAAATTTGGCATTCTGATCATGCAAATTGGTGTCACCAAGAAACAATGCGGCTTTCTCTTCGTCCCTCTTCTTCGCTTTAGATTTTAGCTCGGCCGCGATCTGCAATTCTTTTTGCCCTTCATCAGATCGGCCGGCCTTGATCAGCGATTGGCCGAGACGGTAGTGCGCGGTGGTTACCTGATAATCGTTATGGCTCAAGTAAGGATTAAGATTGATTGCTTTCCTAAGCGCTATGATCGCCTGTTCGTGGTTGTCTACCAATTCATAAGCCTGGCCCAGGTGAAAATAGGGATCAGGATTGTTGGGCTCGATTTGCGAAGCTTTCTCCAGCAGACTGAGGGCCTCTGGCAGCTTTCGATCTATCAGCGAAAGGATACCGAGATAGTAGTTCGCAAAGAACTCTTTCGGATGAGCCGCTAACTCGATCTTAAACTCTGCTGCGGCCTCGCCGAGTTTTGCGGCTCCATCTTTGAGGAGATAGGTAAGACCCAAATAATAATGGGCGCGCGGAAAACCGGGATCGAGAGCAACAGCCTTTTTGAATTCGGTGATTGCCTCAGCCAGGAAATCTGTTTCGCGATAAGCGCGACCAAAAACAATTCGGAGTTGCGGCCGATCGCCAAATTGCTCGAGCATTCGATCATAGATCTTTTTAGCCGAAACGAATTGATGTTGCTTCAAATAGGCGAGTCCGAGCGTATAGGCAACATCATAATCAGTAGGTGCTAATTTGACCGCGGTTTCAAGTTCGCTCGTCGCTTTTACAAATTCGCCGAGCATGAAATAACTCTTGCCGGCCATGTGGTGCGCGTCAACACTTTGTGCGTTGCGGGTCAGGACCTGCCGCGCGACGTCGAGAGCTTTGTCATATTGTTCCGCGTTGAAATAAGCAATCGCCAGATCGATCAGCACCTGGTCGGAATTCGCCTGGAAATGATTTGCGCTTCCGAGCGCTGCAATCGCCTTCGCATATTCCTTCTGAGCCAGATAAATTTTGCCCAGCCGCGCGTAGCCTTCGCCGAGGATCGCGGCGTATTCAGTCTCGGCGGCACTTAGATTGCCGGCGCGTCGCTGCGCTTCCGCAGCTTCGTAATGTCGTTGAATTAGATCTTGAGGCGCCTGGAAAGTCGTCAGCAGTAGCAACAGAGGAACAAGAGTCAAGCGGAGTTGTATCATCGACCAGCTTCTTTGCTCTGATAAAAGTCGGACGGAGGGCCTGACACTGCTGGCCCTCCGTCTTCAATTCACAATCTGAACTATATCAGAAGCTGAACTTAAACCCGAACTGAATCTCGCGCGGCAGCCGCGCATGATTAAGCTGGCCGAAATTCCCCGACGCGAGATCGGAATTTATCCCGTCAAAGTTTACATGGTTGAAGACATTGAACACCTCGGCACGGAACTGGAAGCCGTAATGCTCCCTGAATCTCCAGTACTTTGCCAGAGCAAAATCGATGTTCTGCGTCGCCGGCATGCGCACAAGGCCCGCGCCAAGACTTCCAAAGGTCGACTGTGTTGAAGGTGGTGTTTGGAACGCCGCCCGGTTCAGCCACTGCGTTCCATTTTTCAGATAAAGCGGTACGCCGGAAACACGGTTCGGGCGGAAGCCGCCCCCTGGTCCTGCTGCCAGGCCGAACTGATGTGAGTCGACACCGCTAGTCGTAACGTTGATCGGGCTTCCTCCCACGAAGGAAGCAATCCCGCTCAATTGCCAGCCTCCAATAATCTGACGCACTGCGGCGCCTCGGCCCTTGAATGAAGGTAATTCATATACTCCATTGGCAATAAATATTTGGCGGCGGTCGAGATCCGCATCACCTTTGTCGAGATTGAAGTTAAAGGGATCGGTCGTGCCATTAGTGAAAGACGTTATTGGAACATTGGAGATGGCATGTCCCCAAGTATAAGCAGCCCCCCATGCCAGGCGCTTGGTAAAACGGCGGTTAACCTGGACCTGAAGCCCATGGTACTTTGAATCTCCTGTAGATTCACTCATCGTTATCGGCCCAACGCCCTTCAACCTGCGATTATTGGCCGTGATTGTGTCGAGGTTTGGATCGTTTGTTTGGAAAGCGGTTATGACCGCCGCGCGGGCGCTCGGCGGTATCTCATTGAAATTAATGCCGCGTCGCCAGATGTGCTGACCATGGTTGCCGATGTAAGAAGCTTCGACAACAGTATTCTTGAAAACCTCTCGCGAGATCGTGACGTTCCACTGCCAGCTATCAGGTGGACGGAAATGCTCATTAACCGCGGCGAAACCGGTATCCGGTCCCACACCCGCAGTCGCATTCTTGAGACCGGGATTGATCGTGTCGAGGCTGCGACAGGTCGGACAACCAACCAAAGAATTGGTGCCACTTTGCCATCCAGTGTCGACCGTTGTGGACCACGGCGGATTGCCGGCCATGCGGAGCAAATCTTCGATTACGTTGGAGCGGCTCAAATATCTGCCAATGCCAAGACGCAATGCAGTCTTGCCGTCGCCGAAGATGTCCCAGGCCACGCCCGCGCGTGGCTGAAATCCTTTGTTGTAGGGTTGCACCAGAGAACGAGGTAGACCCGATGAGCCTGTTTGATTGGCTTGGACCAATGCGCTCAGAGGATTACTGCCATTGTAGAGTCTCGGGATCCAATTGCTGACGCGATTATTTTCGGAGAAGGCTGGAGCGTATCTCGACCAACGCAAGCCCAGGTTGAGCGTAACTCTGGGACGCACTCTCCAGGTATCGTTGCCATAGAACTCCAGATCCCGCCAACGACCTAGCGTAAATTCCTGATGATCCACCTCCGTGTAGTCAGTAATGGGAACATCTTTCAGCAACACATCAGCGATTGCGTGGCCTGTGTGGCAGTTGCAAGCGGCAATCGTGTAAAGCTGGTTACTGCCGATGTTGGTCTCATTCTTTTTGTTTCGGCTGTAAAGTGCGCCGACTTTGATGTCGTGCGACCCAATAACTTTAGAGAAGTCGTCCTTCCAAATGAACAGGTCTTCGCCATTCTTCCAGGGCGCCTCATGCCAAAGAGTTTCGTAACCGCCAGCCCCCCAGACCAAACTCGGATATGCGGAACCGCTCGGATGCGGGAAAACCGTCGGGAAGGCTGCGGTGATCTGATCATTGAGTGCCTGAGTGCCCGGATTGGTAGTAATGAAGATGTCATTTCCGGCACGCGAAAACTGGAACTCGTTTACAGCACTTGAACTAATGGTATTTGTCAGCTTGACGGCAAAGCTGTTGCTCGGTTGATCCCAATCCGAACTAACAGTTGGAAAAGGGGTGTCACCCCAGAAGTTTCCCGCCGCCTGACCGTGCGTCCATTTTTCATTGATCCAGCGAACCACCAGGTTCGTCTTGCTGGTAATATTTACGTCACCGCGAATACTGTCCTGACGGGTATTGACTGGCTCGAGCGGCGCGCCCACCCATTGACCAACTCCAAGATTTGGGTCGGGATAAACTTTTAGCAGCAGCAGGCCTACGGGGCTCAACTGGCTTGCAGGAATCTTGTTCCCAGGAAAATTCGTACAGGTGGAACGGATAATGTTGCCGCTTGCGTCAGTTGCGCAGGTGCCCGGGACATACGGCAAAGGATTCGTTAACGGTCCGCTGAAATCTCCAACCTTCTCGGCTGCTGTCGGAACATTTCGTGCTCCCAGCGCAGTGCCGCGCTTCTCGCGGCGCCACTCCTCTGACCAGAAAAAGAAGGCCTTGTTCTTGCCACTCCAGTACTTCTTGCCCCCCTCCCCAAAGCGGGGAAGGTATATGGGTCCGCTAAAGTTGCCGCCATAGTTGTGGTAACTCAATTTGCCTCTTGGCTGGCCGGCTGCTTTCAAAAACGGGTCGTTGGCATTGAGGCTGTCCCTTCTGAGAAACTCAAATCCCGCGCCGTGAAACTGATTACTCCCGCTCTTGGTAATCAAGTTGATAACGGCACCCTGCGCCTGGCCATACTCAGCGCTGAAGCTGTTGCGCTCAACGCGAAACTCCTTAATTGAGTCGATCGATGGAAATACAAGTAGGGTAGCATTTGAACCCACGTCCATGTTGTTGACACCGTCAACAGTCCACATGTTGGTGTTTGACTGGTTGCCGTTCACGGACATATCCACATGTGAGTCCAGGCCTGTACCACCAGTCTTAAAAGCACCGCCCGCGCCATTCTGAGTCACGGGCGAAACACCCGGGATCATGAGCGCGAGCTGGGCGTAGTTGCGTCCGTCGAGCGGCAGTTCCGTCACTTGCTTCTCAGTAACAAGACTGCTGACTTCGCCACTACGCGTTTCGACCGGAGCAGCTTCGCCGGTTACCGTCACGATTTCGCTCACTTGGCCCACCTGCAATTCCAGGTTGAGCACCTTGTTTTCAGTAATGTGCAATTCGACGCCCCTGTTGACGGTCTTCTTGAATCCTGTCGCCGACGCAGCGACCGTGTAGCGACCAGCAGGCAAGCTCGGCGCTGAGTAATAACCATTGTCATCAGCGGTGACCGTGCGTGACGTTCCCGTTGTTTCTTCCTGAATCACTATCTCAGCTTTAGGGACGACGGCCCCATTCGGGTCTCGGACATTGCCGCTGATGTTGCCCACTGTGCTTGTCTGGGCGTGGACCGCAACAACAAAGCCCATGCTTAATAAAAGCAGCACCGCTTGTAACCGAAGTCTCTTCAACATGGTCGCATCTCCTAATTTTCTGGGCGGTGCTCGACGCACTGCCGTCAAAGGATCACCTGTGCGCTGGATAACTCGGTAAGCAAATCCGTGTAGACCCAATCCAACTCTGACTCGTGTCTCCACGAAGAGCTATGTCCATACTGCCCTTGAACTTTTTACTGAAAGCCTGGCTTAAGTCTTCAACTCGACGGCCTCGCTGCAAGAACAAAGTTCGCGGATTAACCGTTAACCGAAGACCCTGGAATGTTAGCAAAGCACAGCGTATTACCGCTTGTGCTTCAACGAATTCTTCCTAACCACACTACGCTGGACTTATTCTCAGGGGGAACAGCAAACTCTTATGCCAATACTTAACTTTCCTGACTGTCCCTGAATGAGTTCCCTATCGACCAAAGAAGAATTAGGTACTTTGTTGCAATGCCGTACAAAAGCATTTACTCCTAATTTCTTTAGTTGTCAAGATTTTTTCTTTAGGGGCTTATTTAACTTTCTCAGAAGAATCACAAAATCGGAAATGCATGCTCGCCCTGCAAAAACAAATGCCAGAAGACCAGGCAGGAAATATTCAAGCGGTGCGCCTTTGGGCCTGTGATGAGTTTGTTTCGTAAGTTAACAGACCTTCAGGTGGTGGATGCCGAAGCGAATTTACTGGCGAGTACCAGACTCAGCGCGCCCATTAATGTTGGCTGGGTTCCCAACGTGGAATCGATGATTGTCGTGGAAGGCAAACCACGGCAGATGCTTACTTGGGCGGCTGCTTTTACATCTTCAGCGATCAAAGGCCATACGCGCACTATTGGACCACCGACAATGACAGCTTGTGGCGCCAAGCCCTGGATTAAATTTGCAATTCCGACACCAAGATAATGGCCTGTTTCCTTGAGAGCCACGCGCGCGGTCCGCTCGCCTTTGAGAGCGCGATCGGCAAGTTGAGCAAAGCTGATGTTTCCTTTTCCATTCGACCTGCGCGAAAGCTTCGCGTAACGCGCCAGGGCAGCGCGCTCTGAGGCAAATGCCTCCCAACATTTGCGACTACCGGCGGCACAGGCGATCGGCGCACCTGAGCCAATCGTCATGTGTCCAAATTCACCGGCAGCACTGCCTTCGCCGCGGTAAACCTGACCATCAAAAACGATCCCGGTGCCAACACCTCCTTCGACCAAAACCATAATAAAATCACGGACTGCGCGCACTTCGGGACGGCCGAACCACAGTTCCGCCAAAGCCGCAGCATTGGCGTCATTATCAACTGTCACAGGCAGTCCCAATGCCTTCCGCAGCTCGCTATCGATTGGCAGATTGCGCCATTTGAAATGCGGCATAAATGAGCTGCCACTCACCGGATCGACCAGGCCGGGTAAGCTAATACCGATGCCCTCAATTGTTCCTTTGTTCTTGGCAATCAATTTGCGGGCGCTGTTGACGACATGTCGAATTGTTTTGTCGGCGTCAGCATCAGTGTCGAATTCTTCCTGATCCAACACACGTCCCGCCAAGTCACTGGCAGCCACCATGGTGCGCGCGACGCCGAGGTCTACGCCAATCGCAACAGCGTCCGCAGTGCGCAATGAGAGTAAGATCGGCGGACGTCCGCCGGTTGATTCCCCGCTTAATTCTTCGACGAGACCAGCCGCCTTCAATTCATCGACAATCAGCGATACCGTCGAACGTTGCAACGCGGTCTCGTGCGCAATTTCGGCGCGCGATATCGGTCCTCTTTCTCGCACATAGTTGAGCACGATCTGGCGGTTGATGCCACGGATGGTATTGGAGCGAGCCGCACTGGCTCTCTTTAGGTCTATTCGTCTCATCAATTCAGCTAAATTCTAAGCGCTTTGCGCAGTAGAGACAGGACACTATGTGACAAACTTGGCAGCAATGCTTTTGACTGACGCTCGTATTAAGTAGTACAGGTCTCGCGTTTAGTCAATCTCTTTCTGCTTATGACACGATAAGGAATGAGAATAACAATTCCGAAAGAGAGCACTGACTCTGTCGTGGGGATTCGAGGTACGAGGAGGCGGCTCGATCAACATAAAAAGTCAACAACTTATCAATTGCTTGCGTACTCATTGTCGTTGAGGTTCGGCGGGACTATACTCTCATTTCGCACCGAAGAGAAACGGTCTTCTAAGTTGATTCCCATGAAGGACCATCCGCTTAGCATGATTGCAGGTCAAGCTTTTTTGACGACTGCAACTGCCGTGTTGTTGACACTACTGGTGGCTCCCGTTGGGGCTCAACATCCCACGCAACCGGTAGACATCACTAATCAGGAAAGGAAACGTGAGCAGGAAGAGAATCAGCGTCAGTGGCAACTCCGAAACCTTGCCAATCAACCTGAGGCGGCCAAAGATCCAAGACACGTTCAGGCAGTTATGGCCGAGGTTGGTCAGGATTTCAAGCGCATTCTGATCCGGCATAACGAGCTGGCCCGCTCACTTTCAGCCGGCAAAACGCTTGACTATGATGTTGTTTCCGACGCCACCGAAGAAATCAAAAAACGAGCCAGTCGTTTGCAGACAATTCTGGCGCTTAATAAGCCGGATGGTGAACAGAATCAAGAGAGGTACTTGGAGTTCACGGATGCGCAGATCAGAGAGGAGGTGACCATGCTTTGTAAGCAAATCAAAAGCTTCGTCACCAATCCCATCATCGAACACCCCGGCACGGTCAATACGCAGCAGCTTACTAAAGCCCGTCGCGACCTTCAGGATGTAATTGATCTCAGCGGAAATCTAAAGAAGAGCGCGGACCGACTGAAGAAGACTTCTCAGTAACCCTTCGCATACCTGGAGGCGTCTCAAGGTCTCCACTTCAACTTATTCTATTTGAAAGCGCGTTCTTTGCGCCGCGGTTGTTTTGGCAAGGCGATCGATAGCAGTGACCTGCAGTAAATAACGACCGGCTGGCAGATGTTCGAGAGAGATTTCCGCAGCATATGCCAGCCTCGTGAGATCGGGAATGCCTTCGCTTGGCACCTTTCTTAGTGATGTCGTGATCACGGGCTGATTGTCGCGAAAGATTTGTACTTGAACGGCGATATCAGGCTTCGTCTCCAATCGTGGCGCTGAATAAAGGAACAGCAGAAAACGCAGGAAAGAATTGCGCTGAAAGCGATGGTCCACCGAAAAATTTGTCTGGTCAACCGGCGTCGCGTCGCTTGTTCCCATGACAGGAGTCAGCTTGGTCGGGCGTTCGCTAACTATCAAACTACTCACCGCCAGCGGCGTCCTGGAGAGATCGGGAATTTCAATCCAGTCCTGCGCACTGCCGAGCTTGCCGCTAGTCTTGTCCCTCACGCCGACGCGCACTTGATACAGACCCGGCGGGATTCTTAACGGATAGCTATAAATAAGATTGTGGCTGCTGCCGTCACCAGGCGTCGCTGGTCTATTGACGGTCAAATTATCATTGAAGTGCGCGCCAACTTTGCCGTCATCGTTGTAAACCAAACCGGCAATTTCAACGGACGCTTTTTGTTTACCTCCAACGGAAACGAACGAGAGAGCACCGGCTTTTACTTGTAGCGCTACGGTCAATGTCAGTCCCTTGTCGGAACTATTCACATAAGTGAGGCTCAACGAAACCGGCAGCCCGAGTTCGGGAAAAGGCGCCACCATCGCAGCGTGAAGCTGGCTGTCAGCAATCTTCTTCGGACTGGCGGCCCCGGCATTCTGTTCGTTGACTTTGGTGGGCTTTGCAAGTGAAGTGTCGATATTGAAGAAGCCCTGGCGCACTCGTACTATCAGCTCGGGACGGCCAACGACGCTGACTTCAATGCGTCGAAACTTCACGTTCTTCTGTTCTTCATTGCCCGGGCGCCACGCCAGCAGATAGTACGCAGACGTCTCGTCCAATGCCCTGGCGACTCCGGCATCGAGTGAATTCGTATTGAAGATTGTTCGTCCGCCGGTGTCACTGGCGAGTGCGTTCATCGCGTCCTGTGACTCAACCAATTCGCCGCCGACCATGCGCTGCAATCGCCCGGTGGAATCGGCGGCAATCTCGCTGCTCGCATCCGGCATGCTCGTGACCAGACCGCGTGCATCCATCGAATAGATCACAACGCCACTGCGCGCCGCCGCACTGGTGATATGTCGCAGTCGCTCGAGAGAATCTGAGTTGCGAATATCAAGAAAGAAACCGTCGGAGATAAAGAAGATGAGTTTACGTCCCGGCAATTTGCCTGCTGAGCGCACCAGACTCTCCAAACCAAATAGCATGTTCGTTGTGATTGTTGCGGCTTGTTGCAAGACCATCTGTGCTCGATCTCTAACCTGTTGTTCTGCTCGCGACCGCGGCAATCCGCCCATCTGGGCAACTGCTATTGACGGTAGGTTCGGCATGTCCTTCATCAATTCATCGACGAAGTAATCGATTACATCACGATTGTTTCGCTCAATGGCCAGTGCCTGATACTCGCTCATTGGCGGACGTTCGAAGTTGCGAACCAAAGCGGTGCGCGCTTTGAGGTGGCCACTGGCGGCGCGCAAGACAGCTTTGTTCTCGGTGATCTGTTGCAGAAATCCAATCTGGCCGCTCGCTGAGGTGACCGCCGCCTCGTCATTCTGGCCCATGTCCTTGTCGAGGTAATGCAACAGCACATTGCGAGCAGCGAAAAGATTGTTAGGCGCGAGATGCAGATCATCCACAAAAAAGAGAACTATCCGTCCCCGATCAAGTGGCACAGGGCTGCCGCCAACTGTCGTTTTCGCACGCGACTCACCCCGAGCCGCGGCAAGCTGCGATTCCTCTGCGCGGCTGCCGGTGGTAACGCGATCGAAGAAACTGAATGCCTGGCGCTTGCCATCAATGCGCAGCTCGAAATCTTCCGGGCGTAAGCCGTCCACAAAGCGGCCGCGCTTGTCGAATACCATCACGTCAGTCTGGACCAGTTCGGTGTTGACGCGAATGACGTCATCTGGCTCTTGAGGCGAAACTTTACTTTGTTTGTCCTGCCCGTGAATATCCACGAAGTGCAAAAAAAGAATGGTGAGAATTGTGAACGAGAATCTCTGCAGCGAACTATTCGCAAACCTGGCGTCCCGTAGGAACCAAATATACGACATAGTTTTTGTAGTGAGCGTCACTGGTACTCTCTTTTAAAATTAATTACTTTCTTGATGCTGATCAGCGCCTGATTACTCCAGGCGCCACGGTCGTTGATGCTAATCAGAGACAGGCAATCTAACAATGACCTGAGTAGTCCAGTCAAATTCCGGCACACTGCCGACCTATTCGACTGGCAGTGGATACTCGGGCAGAATGGTCAGTGGCGCGGACTGCAGACATGGTGATATTGGCGCTGACCCTCAGTGGCCGCAGGCTTAGTCATCTGCGCCTTGCGCTGAATGGGACTGCTATGGAAGACTCGTGTTCGCGGCTGTGCCATGCTCATGGGTTCACTTGTCTGTTTGATTGTCTTTTCAGCGTCAACCGAAGGTCAGACCGTTAGCGACCGGCGAAGGCCCAGATGCAAGAGAGGGACCGGCGTGAGTTACAACTGAACAGCCTTGGCGAGACAATCGGCATCCCAACGATCCGAAACGCTCTTGAGCCATTTGGCGGGACCACTGCGCCTTCCACCTGTGCGCTGCCCGCTTTGACTTTGGTGGTCATCGCCTGCACGTCAGGCGGCAACCGCGCCCGCAAATTTGCTGGCCAGCACCAGGCTCAAAGCTCCCATTAGCGTCGGATCCCCATTCAATGTAGAGCGAAGAATTCGCGCCGACGGCAATCCTCGACAAACACTGCGCTCAATTTTTTCGGTGAGAGCTTTTTCGATTAACGGCCACGCTCGAGTTATCGCACCGCCCCACTATCACAGCTTCCGGGCTAAAAGCCGACGACCAGATTCGAGATACCGATTCCGAGATAATGAGCCGTCTCCGTGAGTCGGTCTTTGCTTCCTGTTCTCTCTTGTTACTTTCCGGAGTCGAGATGCCAGCCCACATTGACGAGATCATTGCCCCGACGGACGAATATCTCTGTGCCGCGCCCACTGCTGGTTGTTTAGCCAACGAATTCGTCAGGACAGCTCATGCAGATAGTTCTAAATTTATTCCGCAGTTCGCAAGACTAGCGCCTTTCACCATTGACGAATAGAATCAATCAGTTAAAGAGCATGTCCCACGTCTCTACGGTTGGGCCTGACAGTGTGACGATTTTTTTCTCCAAGCTCACTACTGAACCTAATTGTATCTTCGCCGAAGACCGGTTGGCATCGATCACCGATTTTTATTTGGGCGATATCGGCATTTGGATCGTAGAATTTCCAAGTAAGCGAATCCTGGAATTTTAAAGGAAACATAATTGATGTCCGAAAAGCGGGTTGGCGTATTGACGGGTGGCGGGGACGCTCCCGGGTTGAATCCGGCGATTAAGGGACTGGTGTACCGCGGTTCTGAACTTGGATTGAGAGTCATCGGTTTGTTCGACGGCTGGCGAAGCTTGCTAAATCCTTTACCCGATTTTCTGCCGCTTGATCGTGACACCGTACAGCGGTGGGATCGTGACGGGGGGACTAACCTCGGCTCGTCACGAACAAATCCCTCGAAATTTTCCGCTGACGGCAAACAAGTCGATCGATCAAACGAGGTAATTGAAAACATTGCCAGATTGAAACTGGATGCGGTCGTGGTTTGTGGCGGTGAAGATACCCTTGGTGTCGCCGCGCGATTAGCAGAACAGGGTGTGCGAGTAGTGGGCATTCCAAAAACGATCGACAAGGATCTTGCCGGTACTGATTACACTCTGGGTTTTGATACCGCCCTCCGCAACGTAACCGAAGTAATCGAGCGCTCGCGTACGCCGGCTGGATCACATGGTTGGGTTCAGGTGATCGAGGTGATGGGTAGGCATGCGGGCCATCTGGCATTGTGGTCGGGCGTTGCGGGTCAGGCTCATCTGATTCTGATTCCCGAACATCCATTTCGTTACGAGAGAATCTTTCGCCTCTTGCGAGATCGATTGGGAGACATGGATCTCGCGAGATGGCTTTCTCGGCGTTCACGGTATTCAGTCATTGTTATCTCTGAAGGCGCTTACGCCGAAGATGGTCAAATGGTCACAATCGATGATCGTCAGGATGCTTTTGGCCACGCGCGGCTGGGAGGCGTCGGCGAAGTGTTGGCGCGAAGGATAATGAGTGAGACCCCCTACGAAGCGCGCGCCGTAGCTCTCGGCCATCCGCAGCGGGGCGGCGCGCCAAGCCCGGTGGATCGAATCATGGGTTTGATCTTCGGAGCTCGCGCGGCTGAGGCCGCGGCCAATGGCGACTTTGGAAAGATGGTATCGGCGCGTGGTATCGCACCTGCATGTGAGTTATCTCTCGTAGATCTTTCAGTCGTCCAGGGTCAAATCAACACCGTGAATGTCGCACGCTATTATGATACCGAGCGGTACCATCTAAAAGACCTCGGTATGAATCTGTGAGGAAACTCAAATAGATCGATAAGAGGCATCATAGCCTGCTCGCTTGCTGGTGTTATCCTGGAATCTCAAGCCGCCGCCGCCGCCGCTATATGCGTCCATATTCAATACTCGGAGCTCTCGTCGTCTTATTCGTTTGTTCCGTCGGGCTTGCGCAGCGACCGCATACCCTTACCGGCGACATTTGGCTGCAAAGAAACTTTCATTCCAACATCCTCAAGAACGATCGCGACGTCATCGTTTATCTGCCGCCACAGTACGCGACTCATCTGCATGAGCGGTCCTATATAAGAACTTAAGTAATACCGGAGCACGAGCCATGGAGAATATTTCAACTCAAGCCACCGCCGATGCTTCCGGTCGATACGGGCGTCGAATGATCTGGTTGTTACTAATCGTCTTGCTTCTCGTTTCAATAGCTTTCGCAATAATCCCCGTGTTCTTAATTCAGCCCTTTCGAGCGCAAACAGCGCGAGCCCTCGAAATCTCTTATCTGTTACGTCGTTGGTCGCCTTTGGCCACACTCATTATGTTTGTCGCCGTATTTGGGTTGTTGGTTTGGCAATGGCCGCATGTGCGTCGGTGGTGGCGTAAGACTCTGCTGGTCATTATTCTTTTATTGACCCTTGTGCCCACCTGGTTTGCGCGCCAGAATCATTTCGAGTGGATGTTCAATCCGCTTGGCCACAGCGATTATGTCAAAGCAGCGGATGCCGCCTTTGTCCGTGATTCCGACATGGTGCTTGCAGTTAAAATCAATAACGAGGCCGTGGCCTATCCTGTGCGGTTGATGGCTTATCACCACGTCGTGACGGACGTCGTAGGTGGCACAGCGATCTGCGCGACTTATTGAACGCTCTGTCACACCGGTCTGGTGTGGGAAACATCGGTTGACGGACGCGTGCTGCACTTTCATCTTGCCGGCATTAACAATCAGAATTTCATTATGAAGGACGAAGAGACTGGCTCCTGGTGGCAGCAAGTAACCGGCGAGGCGATTTTTGGTCCGCTTAAGGGCAAACATTTGAAGTCAGTCTTCATGGATGAGCTGACCTTTGGCACGTGGAAAAGTGAACAGCCGCAAGGCCGTGTACTACGCCCTGACGAGAGAATCGCCGCCAAAGGAGAGTATGCCCCGCCGGATTGGGAAGAGCGCATGTTGAAGATGCCGGTGGCGACGCAGATGGTCGAACAAACTTTGGATAAACGCATGCTTGTGGTTGGCATAACCATCAATGGCGCAGCGAAAGCTTATCCATTCACTGCCCTGCAAAAACAGAATCCGATTATTGATAGTTTGGGCGGCATGCCGCTAATCATTATTCTGGATGAAGACGGCAAATCAGTTCGCGCGTTTGACAGAACTGTTGAAGGACGTGAGCGGGAGTTCTACCTAAAACCAAACTCTTCACCACTGCGACTCGTCGACGACAAGGGCACTGAATGGGACTTTACCGGTACGGCCCTAAACGGCACGATGACGGGCAAACAGTTGACGAAGATTCCGGTACTTAAAGATTACTGGTTTGACTGGAAAACATATAATCCCAGGACATTTGTTTACACGCTTGGCGAAAGATAGTCATGATCAGCGCCACCCACTGACGCGGGTGGTACTGACTCCATGGCGCGACGTGAGTGACTCAGCATGCAGCTCGATAATGTCAGTACCACCTGCAGCAGCATGAGGTCATCTATGAAGCGGCGTGCGAAGTCAAGGAGTTTTAAGTCCAGAGTTCGAGCGTGACGCCGCGGCGCCTGAGTTGAAGAAAGATTCGATTGGTTGCTCTTTGACATGAGACTGTTAGTTTTTAGTCTACCG
>WNGK01000059.1_pt1 | contig 80985 bp, 79 predicted proteins | sample 5400601 | NCBI WGS metagenome assembly WNGK01 (sample SAMN13153376, study PRJNA577476) | soil metagenome | isolation source: 60 cm soil or saprolite under Garry oak tree replicate 1 | place: USA:California | collected 2016-06-15
CAGGAGGGATCGCCGCTGGTCAGCTTCACGGCGCCAGACATAAGTATCAATTTGAACAGAAGAAATTTGAGCAAGAACAAACCCGCGCGTGAAACAGGTGGAGCTGTAGCTGGGGCTGGGACTCCCGGCCACAATAAAACCTCCCTTGGCCAAAGCCGCCACGGCGCAAGAAATATCGACAGAAAGCCGGTCTCCAGCAGGAGAACATCCCATTGAAAGCTGAGAAATACTTGTCCAGCAATGGTGAGCGACAGGTAAAAAACGAAAAGCGCGAAGAGCGAAATGGCTGGGGCGATTCCGAAAATCAAGAGCAACGAGAGAACAACGCCGCCTCCACAAAGAAAATGAAGAAAGGCGTTGCTCGTGTTGAACCAGGAAAGCGTTGGCAATATAGAATAGGCGTCTCTCCCGAATTGTTCGCGAACTGCCGGCAGGAACTGATTCACCGGCGAAATTCCGTTGCTACCAATAAGCCCGTCTACTTGCACCCAAAGCGACACGAATGCGATCAGATAGATGAGGCCAAGCGCGCGAAGAAACCAGCGCCGCGCCCAAAAGTAAGTTGACGGCCGCACGTCTTTTCCCCAAAGAAATCGAGTAATGGATGATCCGAGACACCGATGACGAGCGATCAAGTTGTAAGCAGTCTCGAAAATCGCCGCCACCCCGGGGAGGCGATCGTAACTCCACGCCAGCCATTTTCTCGAACCTCGATATCGCAACGAGCGACAGACTGCTTCCGCGCCAAAAAACGCTTGGCCATCTGGCTCGATGAAAGCAACCGCGCGCTTGAATTGCTCAAGCGGAATTTCAGGAAACTGCTGCGCTGCCTCCTGGTAGGTGACATAATCGACCTTGCCGTCGGTGATTTCGCGCCACCGCTCGATCCACCTCTTGCAAAAATGACACTCCCCGTCCCAAATCATGAGCGGCTTGAGCGGCGGATTCGAAACGCGGAGGTGCATTCAGATTAGTAGAACGTGAGAGGTGAGACATGAGAAGTTTCTTTGGGTGCTGCGGGGTCCCCTCTCACTTCTCACCAGTCACTTCTCACTAAGAACCAAACTCCGCCCAAACCGGCGCATGATCGGAAGGGTCTTTTCCTTTGCGCATTTCAATGTCGATTCCTGAGGCGCTACATTTCTTCGCCAGTTTTTCGCTCGCCAGAATCGCGTCGATGCGCAGGCCGCGATTTTTTTGGAAGGCGCGCATCTGATAGTCCCACCAACTGAAAAGTTCGCCTTCCCTGTGGTGAATTCGCAGCGTGTCGCGCAAACCGATTTTGCACAATTCCTGGAAACCGGCGCGTTCGCTATCCGAACACATAATGGCCCCCCGCCACAGGTCCGGATCGTAAACATCGATATCTTCCGGCGCGACGTTGAAATCGCCGCACACCACGATATCGGCAGATTTTTCTTTGACGATGCAATCGCGGAGGCGTTGATACCAATGCAGTTTGTACTGGTAGGCTGGGGAACCGATCGCCTGGCCATTGGGTGCGTAAATCGAGAATACGCGCAGGTGGCCGATGGTCACTGCGATGACCCGCGCTTGTGGATCGACCACTTCATCGCAAAGAGACGGCCGCACATCGCGCGGGTCGCTCTTCGTCAAAATTGCAACGCCATTGTACGATTTCTCCCCGTGATAAGCTGAATGATAACCGGCCGCTTGCAGAGCGAGCGCTGGAAATTGGTCGTCCGCGCATTTCGTCTCTTGCAAGCAAACGATTTCCGGCGTTGTCGCCTCTAGCCACGCGAACAGACGGTCCTGGCGCTTACGGAGCGAGTTGATGTTCCAGGAGACGATTTTCATTTTAGTGAAACGTGAGAGGTGAGAAGTGAGAAACAGGAGACTTCAATTTACGTCTGATCAGCTACCTCTCACCTCTCACTTATCACGTCTCACAATTCCACCTCCATGCCCGGCGCCGGCACAATAATCTCCGAACGGGGAAGCTCGGGCGACAACGTCGCTCGCATCCACTCGACAGCTGGTGGATCACCGTGCACGAGAACGATCTTACGAGGCGAAAGCTTTTTAGCGTACTCGATTAGCGACTCGCGTGTCGCGTGCGCACTGAACTGAAACTGTTCGATGTCACAGCGCACGCGTTGGGCCGGTTTGTCGGGATCGAGAGCAACCTCGCCGCCCGCGCCTGCTTCCCGGAGAAGGCCGGCAGGAGACTCCGGGTTGGCGTAGCCGACAAAGAAGATCGAGTGCTGTGGATTCTCGATCATTCGCCGTGCAAAAACATTGGAAAGCGTCTTTGGTATCATCATCCCGCTGGAGAGAGCGTAAACGCGTCCCGGCCGCGGCGGCGCATCACGCACTGTTTCGTCATTTAGAATGAACGGCGCTGCATCGCTCATCAGTTGCAGACGCGGCAATTGCCGGCGCGTTACACGTGCACGGCGATCGTAGATATCGGTCATCTTCGAGCTGAGACCGCCAATATAAATCGGAAACTCGGGCAGGAGCCTTTCGCAGCGAAACTTGTAAAGCATCGCCAGGACCTCCTGCGTTTTGCCGAGCGCGAAAACGGGAATGAGCACGCATGCTCCGCGCTCGAAAGCGCTGCCTATCGCTTCTGCGAGACGTCGCTCTTCACCTCCGCGCGTCCAGCCCACGGGCTTCGCATGATCGCCTCGCGTGCATTCCATGATCAGGACGTCGATCTTTTCTTGGGGAAAAACCGCCGCTTCCATGATTGTTTGATCGTCGAAATTGACGTCGCCGGTGTAAAAAACGGTCTGGCCTTCGGCGCGCAGCAGAATTCCGGTTGAACCGAGCACGTGTCCCGCATCGAAAAACTCGAATGTCAACGCGTCTGTCTCGCGCTGTGGCGCACGATCGCCGGAGGTGCTCATGGGCTGTCGCAGGGGACACCAATGCCAGAGATCCGCTGCGCGATCGATTTCACGATGGCCGAACAGGGGATAGAACGCCGCCTCTATCTGCTCGCGCTGGCGTGTCATCACATTGACGGAATTATGCAGAAGCATACTGCCGATCTCCGCTGTTGATTCAGTCATGAAAACACGCGCGGCCGGTTGCCGCCGCATGAACACCGGCAATGTGCCGATGTGATCCTGATGCGCGTGTGAGATCAAAATCGCCTCGATTTGTCGATCGGCGATTGCTTTAAGATTTGGCAGCGCATCTTCGCCCACTTCTTTCGGGTGCATCCCACAGTCGAGAACGAGCCGGTGCCCGCCGATCTCCAGGTAATACGAGTTCGCGCCAATTTCGGTCCGCCGCGTGAGATTGATGAACTTCAAGGAGTCACCGCCTCGTCGCATTTTGAACATTTCTCGCGAGGACGCAATTTTATCCTAACGAATGAATTACTCAGAGCGTTTAAAGCATTATCCAGCGGAACAAGAGGCAAAACGCACGAATGGTCCGCTCCCAATCCCAATTGAACGGGCAATTTCGGGTGCGGTCTAAGTCTCGAATCTCATGAAGACGGTTCCAAGGCGAGAAGCTAATCAAAAGAAGCATCTCGAGCAGGACATCTGCATCCATATTTTCACTGTCTCATCCGCAATGGTGGGAGTTTGTTTGACTGTCATTGGACTCATCCGCGTCGTCGTCACGCTCGGGAAGGCGGATACACTCGCGGATGATTGTCTCGCGATGGACGCACTCTTATTTCTAACCTCGTGTCTTCTTTCCTACTGGGCGCTCCGCTCTCGCGGCCTGCGTCGGATGCATCGGCTAGAGCGAATAGCAGACGGTATCTTTATCTTCGCAATGGTCGGGATGGTGGCGATTTGTGCGCTCATCACCTACTCCATCGCTGTACCGAGTCACTGAAGAAAACTAAAGTAGTTCTTGAAAGATTCGCCTCCAATTGCGGAAAAGAATCTCTTCGATCTGCTCGTCCCTGAATCCGCGCTCGATTAATCTGCGAATAAGGTTCCGCGCGTGCGAGTGATTGGTCAGGTCAGGAATGAAATGCGGCATGGTGAATTTCGCGGCGAGCTCTTTTTGCCTTGATTCAGGCCACTGGCGATAAATGAACTCAAAAAAATCGAAACCAATGCCAACTCCGTCGATGCCAATTAAATTAGCGATATATTCGATGTGATCGATGTATCGATCAATCGTGCTTTCATCTTCCCTCGGACTCACCAGCACGGAATTAACTCCGATCACACCGCGCCGTTCGCCAACCATTTTGATCTGCTCATCGCTGATGTTGCGCTCAATATCATAGTAGCGCCGTGCGTTTGTGTGCGACACGATGGGTGGCTTGGTGGTGATCGACAAGATGTCGTCGAAACCGGCCGGGTTAATATGGGCGAGATCAACGATTACACCGAGCCTCTCGCATTCTCGGACGAGATCACGGCCAAAGGCGGTCAACCCATCATGGGAAGACCCGGTCGCCGCGAAAACGCCGCCAGCGCCTGCAGCGTTTCGCCGGGCGTGAGTAAGTCCGATCGCCCGCACGCCTAGTTCGTAAAACACGCGCAATAAATTCAAATCGGTCCCAAGGGGTTCGACTCCCTCCATAGTGATGAGCAGCGCGATTTTGCCTTCGTCGCGTGCCTTCTGAATTTCGCGATAGCTTCTGCAAATCGCGAAGCGCTCGCATGTCTGCACCTCAGCATGCAGCCGCGCAATTTGATCGAGCGCCACGCGCAGACCCAGCTCCGGCAAATAGCGGTCCTCAATGTAAATCGCGACGCTAACTACGCTGATGTTACCGGTCTCGAATTCCGGTAAAAATTCGGTCTTGAGAACATTTTTGCGCTCACGTTTTTCATACAAATCCATCGGCAAATCGAAGTGAAGATCGATGACCCCGCCGGCATGCAGCCGGTCGATTCGTTCTTGGGCGGATTCTTTTTTAGCAGTCATTCCGTTGGCAGAAGAAAACCGCGGATTCCGCGGATGTCACGGATAGAAAATAATTAGACCAATCCTCGACACCTCAACACATCGCTCTTCGAGCAACTAGAAACCGCCAATACGGTCAAGTGTTGTACCCACAGCTCTGTTGGCCGTCATTGACTGACTTCCTCTTTTGTCTGACTCAGCGTAGGCCGATGGCTACATCGCTTGATGTAGAGGAGGCTGTCTCAGCCGCAGAAATTGACAGATTGCACGTGAAGACCAGGCGGTCGCGCCCTACTTGCTTAGCTCCAGCATGCGCAAGATCGGTGCTTCCGCGCGTTTGCGCACTGGTTCGGGCAAAGTGATCTCCGGTTCCATGTTCAACAGGGCGTCATACGCCTTCTCAAGGGTGTTCATCTTCATGAACCGGCATTCGCCACAAAAGCAATTATCTGTCGGACCCGGAATAAATGTTTTATCGGGAACCTCTTTGCGCAGCCGATGCAACAGGCCCGCTTCAGTAACGACAATGATCTCATGCGCAGACGACTCTTTGCAAAAGGTCACCATCTTTTCGGTGGAACAAATTTCATCCGCAAGCATGCGCACGGCATAGGTGCATTCCGGATGCGCGACGACTGGCGCATCGGGATGCTCGTCGCGAATGCGGTTGATGCTGCGCGCGGTGAACTCGACGTGCACGTAACAAGTGCCCTGCCACAAATCCATCTTGCGCCTGGTGCGTTCCATCACCCAGGCGCCAAGATTTTGATCTGGAACAAAAAGAATGTTTCGATCAGGCGGCGCGGCGTGTACGATTTTATCGGCATTGCCGCTGGTGCAAATCACATCGGCCTGCGCTTTCACGCCCGCGCTGCAATTGATGTACGCAATGACGTAGTAGTCTTTGTCGGCGTGCTGCTTTAGAAACTTCGCCAGCTTCTCGGGCGGACATGACTCGGAGAGTGAGCAGCCAGCCTCAAGGTCAGGCAAAATCACTCGCTTAGTAGGATTAATGATCTTCGCTGTTTCGGCCATGAAATGGACGCCGCAAAACAAGATCACATCGGCGTCCGTTTTCGCGGCTTGATAACTTAGACCTAACGAGTCGCCGACGAAGTCCGCGACATCCTGTAACTCCGGCACCTGATAGTTATGCGCGAGAATGACGGCGTTTCGTTCGCGCTTGAGCAGTTGCAGCTCCTCTGCGAGATCAACGCCAGCTCCCCGAATGCTTTCGCGTCCGAAATTTATTCCAGCGCTTACCATCGGCTAATATGGCGGTTCCCGATAGAATTACAACGTGCCTATAATCGTTATTGTAGGGCGTTTCTGTGGAACGCAAAGGTTTGTGGCGTCTGACACAGAGGCCCTACAGAACAGCCCGCATTACGTCGATTGGTGCTTCGCGATCGAACCAGGTTTGGAACGCGAGCGCGCCTTGGTGTAACAACATCGATAATCCATTCACGCCACGCGCGCCGGCTTCGTCGGCGGCTCGGAGCAAAGAGGTTTTGGACGGGCCATAAACCGCATCGAAAACCATATGATGCGGCGCGAGCAACCGCGCTGGAATAGGCGAGGGATCGCTGGGATTCATTCCCAAGGGCGTGGCATTCACGATGAGATCGACGTCGGCAAGTTGCGCGCGCAATGCCACTTCCTCCCATTCTACAGCTTCAAGACGCGCTGCAGGGCCCAGCACCCGTGGTCCGGCAAAGTATGCTCTTAACCGCTCCGCAAGCGCCGCTGCTTTTTCGTGAGTGCGGTTGACGAGGACGAGACGTTCACAATTTTCCAGCGCGCATTGCCAGGAAACTGCATGACCCGTTCCGCCACCCGCGCCGAGAATCATCACTCGCAGATCGCGCACATCGACTGAGAATTCGCTGCGAATAGATCGCACGAATCCTTCGCCGTCGGTGTTCGACCCGATCAACTTCTTGTCCCGAAGAAGAATCGTGTTCACAGCTCCCACCCGACTCGCAGACTCATCTGCCTGGTCGATCTGCGCGAACGCTGCGATTTTGTGTGGCACGGTCAAATTCACTCCGACGAAATTCAGATCGCGCAGCAAGCACAAGGCTGATCTCAATTCATTCGCGCGGATATGAAAACGCGCATATTGCGCTTCGATCCCGCAGGCGCGCAACGCGGCATTTTGAATTTGCGGCGACAGCGAGTGCGCGACTGGATCGCCGAGAACCGCCAGGCGAATAGGCGGATCGATATTGCCTGCTACCTCACGCCACTTCTCAAGGTCAGCAAGCGTGTAACGCTCGGTAGTTGGCTTGTTTTCTTTCATGTCATTACGCTGTCTCCTTTATGTTATCCCGAATGAAATGAGGGACCTCGCACAAGCAGATGGAATGTTCTTTGTTATTAGCGGTATTTAACTTTCGTGAGTGGGTTCCTTCGCTTTGCTCAGGATGACGCGCGTGGGAGGTAGTTTAGCGCGGCGAAGTTCCGCGCGAAAGTTGTCGATCAATGTGTTCGTCTGTAGTTTCGCTCCTTCACAATGACGGCTTCAATTGAGACTCCCGCGCCTTCCGATTTCATTCGTGACGTTATCACGAAGGATGTTCGCACGGGAAAATACAAAAAGATCGTGACCCGGTTTCCACCTGAGCCGAACGGTTATTTGCATATCGGCCACGCAAAATCGATCTGCCTCAATTTCGGCATCGCGCGCGAGTTCGGTGGCATTTGCAATGTGCGGATGGACGATACCAACCCTACTAAAGAAGAAACCGAGTATGTCGATTCCATCATGGCGGACGTGCGATGGCTGGTCGAGGATTGGGCGGACAAAAATATCGGCGGTGCGCCGCTCTACGCTTCGGATTATTTCGACAAGCTCTACGAGTACGCCATCGATCTTGTGCGCAAGCGCAAGGCGTATGTTGACGACATGTCGCCCGAGCAAACGGACGAATATCGGCGGATTGGAAAGGAGAGTCCGTTTCGCAATCGCCCGGTCGAGGAAAATCTCGATTTACTGGCTAGGATGAAAGCGGGGGAGTTCGCGGATAACACTCACACTCTGCGGGCGAAGATTGACATGAAAGCAGCGAATGTCTGGCTGCGCGATCCCGTGCTCTATCGCATCCGGCATGCCTCGCATCATCGGACCGGCGACAAATGGTGCATTTATCCAATGTACGATTGGGCGCACACACTCAGCGACTACATTGAAGGCATCACGCACTCGGTTTGCACATTGGAATTCGAAGTCCACCGGCCGCTTTACGAATGGATTCTCGACGCGCTCGACCTGCCGCGTCCGCGGCCGCATCAGTACGAATTCGCCCGGCTCAATCTCACTTACACCGTCATGAGCAAACGAAAATTGATCCGGCTCGTGAACGAAGAACTGGTCAACGGCTGGGACGACCCGCGCATGCTCACCATTTCCGGGTTGCGCCGGCGCGGTGTGACCGCGAGTGCGTTGCGCGCGTTCGCCTGCAACATCGGCATCACGAAATATCCGAGCATGACCGACATGGCGTTGCTCGAGCACACACTGCGCAATGAATTCAATCGCACTGCTGCGCGGCGGCTCGCAGTGCTGCGGCCAATCAAAGTTGTGCTGATCAATTATCCCGAAGATCGGGTCGAAGAGTTGGATGCCATCAATAACCCTGAAGATGCAAATGCCGGTACGCGCAAGGTTCCGTTCAGCCGCGAGCTTTTCATTGACCGCGACGATTTCATGGAAACGCCGCCACCGAAATATTTTCGACTTCGTCCCAGCGGCGAAGTGCGGCTGAAATACGCTTACATTATCAAGTGCGAGGAAGTCGTAAAAGACAGCGCAGGCAACGTGGTCGAGTTGCGTTGCAGTGTCGATCTTGAGAGCAAGTCGGGAGGCGCCACTTCCAATCGCAAAGTCAAAGGCACGATCCATTGGGTAAGCGCGACGCATGCGATTAGCGCGGAAGTCCGATTGTATGATCGGCTTTTCACCGTTCCCGAGCCCGATGCAGGCGGTGATTTCAAATCATTCATCAATCCGCACTCGCTCGAAGTGGTGACGGCAAAATGCGAGCCGGCGCTTGCCAGCGCGCGGCCTGAAGAGCGCTATCAATTCGAGCGCCTCGGCTATTTCGCCCTCGATCCCGATTCTACGGGTGAAAAACAAATGTGGAACCGCACAATCACGCTAAGGGACACTTGGGCGAAAGAGGCGAAACGCGGAGGTTAGGCATCCTGCCTGACTCGGCCGGCAGGCTGCCAGCCTGTTGGATCTGTTTGCCGGGCAGGCTGCCCGGCGGCCGAAACAGGCTAGCAGCCTATCCTCCGCAGCGCGCGATCGATGCGCGCCAGCACCTTCTCCTTACCGAGAACTTCCAGTAGATGATAGAGGCTTGGCCCGACATTGCTGCCGGTGACCGCGAGACGCGTCGGATGAACGATTGCTCCGACTTTTACCCCGAGATTTGCCGCAGTCGTTCTTAATGTCGCTTCAATTTCGGTTGCATCGAAATTCTCTAGCGCACCAAACCCGTCGCGAACAGCTTGCAGCCGCGGCTTGTTTTCGGCGGTAAAATGTTTCGCAACGCCTTCCGGGTTGTAATCAAAATCGTCGGTAAAATAAAATCTGCAGTAGGGCGGCAGCTCGTCGAACGTGTTGATCTTGCCTTTGCACGTTTGCAGCGCCGCGCGGACGTATTCCTCCGGGTAATTGTCGATCTTCACACCGCTCGACTTCAGCTTCGCTACCCCAAGATCATAGAAGTCTGAGTCGCTCAGCTCGCGCGCGTATTCGCCATTCAACCAATGCAGTTTGTCGGGATCAAACGTGGCATGGCTGCGCCCAACGTGATTGAGATCGAAAATGCGCACGATCTCTTCGATGTCGATCTTCTCCCGATTATCTTTAGGGGACCAGCCGAGGAGGCAAAGGTAATTGCGAACAGCCGCCGGCAGGTAGCCTCTCTTGATGTAGTACTCCACGCGCGCGCCTTCATCGCGTTTACTCATCTTCGAACCGTCCTTGTTGAGGATCAGCGGAATGTGTGCGTAGTGCGGAGGAGTCGCGCCGAGCGCGCGAAAAATCTCAATATGCTTGGGCGTATTTGAGAGATGATCTTCGCCGCGAATCACGTGCGAGATTTTCATCTCGAGATCGTCGATCACATTCACAAAATGAAAAATCCATGAACCATCCGGACGACGAATCGTCATGTCGGGATGCGTTGCCGGATTGCTGAGATCGAAATCGATCTTGCCGCATACGACATCGTCAACCACGACGTGCTCCCGGGGCGAACGAAATCGCAAAGCTCCCTGATCTTCGAAGATATGACCGGCATCCTTAAGCTTGCTGAGGTAGCGCTCGTAGAGTTCCGTCCGTTCGCTTTGCAAGTACGGTCCGAAATTTCCTCCCACATGCGGGCCTTCGTCCCAATTAAGGCCGAGCCATTGCAGTCCTTCGTAAATCGCCGCCATGGCTTCCTCGGTGTTGCGCGTCCGGTCGGTGTCCTCGATGCGCAAAATGAATTTGCCGCCGTGATGTCTGGCGAACAACCAATTAAAAAGCGCAGTGCGTGCACCGCCAATATGGAGATAACCAGTAGGGGAGGGCGCAAAACGGACGCGGATGTCGGGATTCATTTGAAAATCAACTCAGCCAGAGATTACACAAATTTTCACAGATTGCTGTCGCCGCGAAAAACTAGTGCGAGCCTCTGGATTACGTTTTTGGAACCTGCAAGCGAGGACAATTAGCTACTCTACGAAAAGTGTTTCCGCACGACGGCGGACATGTCGATCTTCCGGGAGATTTGTCTTCGCGACTCGCGCGGCTGGATCGAGCAACGAGCGGACGCGCTCGATCGCGTCGAATCCGATTCCGGAAATATCTTGCGCGCGTAGCCATTTCAAAATCGCCCGGCGCTGGAGCGCGACGGGCAGAGCGCGCAATTCTTTCGCGCTGAGATGGCCTTCACGATGAGGCGAAACCCGCACTTGGTTGTCGATCCAGTTTTCTTCCTCGGCGGCAATCGTGGCTGTTCGCCAAATATTCTGCCGAACATTGCGGCCAAAGGTTTTCTCCAGATACGGGATCACGCGGCGGCGAATTCTGTTCCGGAGCGGCAGAAGATTCTTATTGGACGCATCTTCGCGAAATTTCAGGCGATGTTCGCGGACATAGCTGTCGATGTCATCACGCCAGACCGAAAGCAGGGGGCGCGCAATCGTAAGATCGACATCGTCGATGCGACGGGTGGACACTTCGCGCATCGCGGCCAGACCGGTCAGACCTGTGCCGCGAAATAAGTTGATCAGAAAAGTCTCGACGAGATCGTCGGCATGATGCGCGAGAAAAATCGTATGGCAGCGGCGCCGCCTGGCCACTCCGGCAAAGAATGAGTAGCGTGCTTCGCGGGCCGCAACTTCGATCGAGATCTTTTTTTTCTTTGCTAGCGCGGCGACGTTCGCCGATCCGAGCTCAAAATCGACATGCGCCCGCCCTTCAATTTTCATATTGTTTGTGGCCACAAGTTTTCGGACAAAACGCGCATCGGCGCCGCTCGCTTCCCGCAGTTTGTGATTCAAATGGCAGACGATCAGTTTTTTGTAACCGAGATCGACGAGCGCATCCAGCAGCGTGACTGAGTCGCGCCCGCCGGAAACCCCTATCAGATAGCGCGCGCCGGGCGGGAACTTCTGCAACAAATTTGTCTTTGTTTGAATCCAATTCACGGCGGAGTTGCATCCAACGTTCAAAGCAATCATGAACGATCAACAAACTTTAGACAAAATGGGACACCCAGCGGCGTCTTAACATTATGAACAACGAAGTTCAATCGACTTATGGGCTGCTGGTCCGCTCGGAAGAGAAGGGCCGGGGCATCATGGAAACTGTCGTTTACGCGCTTTTCGGTTTGAGCGCGATTATTTCCATCTGGCAGTTTGCTGCGCAACCCAATCCGCTGCCGATTGATGCACCAGCGCCGACGCCATATGTGGCCCCACAGATCTCGCATCATCAGGCAGAACCATGCTTGGATCGAGGATCTTGAAGAAAGTCGGCTCGCAGCTTTCTTGAGTCGTAACGTGCGCTGATGCCCGAAAATTGCAGAGATCGATTTGACAATGAATGAACGTTCATTCATCTTCCAAAACTTATGTCACAACCCCTGACAGAACCGTCCTTAGATCGACGCACCCAAATCCTCGATGCCGCCTTGGTTTGCTTCGCCAAGCGAGGCTTCCACCAGGCCAGTATGCACGACATCAGCGCTGAGGCCGGGATCAGCGTCGGTCTGATTTATCGCTATTTCGAGAACAAGGACGCCGTCATTTCCGCGATGGCCGACCGGCATAAACAGGAAATTCATGAGATGTTGGAGCGCGCGCGACAGGCGCCGAGTCTGCTCGAGTCACTTGAGATCTTGTTCACCGCGCACTGTTGCGAAGACGCGCCGCAAGTTGTGTCAGCTTTCGTTGTCGATCTTTACGCGGAAGCGTCGCGCAATCCGCACGTGGCCGATTTGGTGCGCGATGTTTTGCAGACGGCGATGGATGGCGTGACCGATTTGATCGCGCGCTCGCCGGAGGCGGAAAGCGCCACTCATGGTCTAAAGCCTTACGAACTGGCGGAACTGATTTTTGCTGTCTCGCGCGGAATGTTGATGCGCGACGTTTTGCAGCCACAGGAGATGACCGCGGCGGAAAGGCGCGCCCGCCAATTGGAGGTCACGCGCAGATTGTGGAGGCTCTTGTTTAGAAATGAAGGCGAACCAGCGTATGCATGATATAGCCAAACCTGTTTCTACTAAACCCAAGGTGAGATCGGGCAGAGGAGGGTGGGGCCTTGCGATCGGAGGTCTGCTTGCCCTCGTCATCCTGCTTGTGGGAATCAAGGGATTACAAATTTCGAAGATGATGGCAGCGGCCAAGTCGATGACGCCACCGCCGCAGACGGTCAGTAGCGCGGAAGTGCGCGAGGAAAATTGGGCGCCCGTACTTTCGGCGATAGGCTCGGTTTCGGCGGTGCAAGGCGCAATCGTAGCCGCTGAGCTGGGCGGCGTGGTAAGTGACATCAAGTTTGAAAACGGCGGATCGGCAAAGAAGGGCGATGTTCTAATGAGACTGGACACTTCTTCTGAGGAAGCACTTTTGCGATCCTCGGAAGCCGAAGCCGAGCTGGCGCGCACGGACTTGGAACGAACTCGGGGCCTTGCCTCACAAAAGGTGATTTCGAAGGCTGAACTCGACGCCGCCGAATCGAAATTCAGAAGACTGACTGCCATTGTCGATCAGATGCGCTCTAATATTCGGAAGAAAACGATTGTCGCACCGTTCGATGGCGAGATTGGCATTCGCCAAGTGAATGTCGGGCAGATGATCAATGCTGGTCAGCAAGTGGTGCCGCTAACATCGCTCGATCCGGTGTATGTCGATTTTGCGTTGCCGCAGCAATATCTGGGAAAATTATTTTCCGGTCTGGAAGTGCGCGTAACTACAGATGCTCTTCCTGGCCACGTGTTCCCTGGAAAGTTGACGGCGGTGAATTCGATGGTCGATACCGCCACGCGAAACGTCTCCGTGCAAGCAACGTTGGAGAATCCGGACCACCTGCTGCGTCCAGGGATGTTTGCAAAGGCTGAGGTAGTGTTGCCGGAAAAAAGTCCTGCACTGGTCATTCCCGGTTCGGCGGTGTCCTACGCGCCATTTGGTGATTCGGTCTTCATAATCGAAAAGAAGAAGGACGAAAAGACGGGCAAGGAAACAGAGGTTATCCGGCAGCAATTTGTCCGCATCGGCGAAGCGCGCGGCGATTTCGTTTCAGTAACAGAAGGATTGAAAGCTGGTGAAGCTGTGGTCAGCACCGGGGTCTTCAAATTGCGCAACGGAATGGCAGTGACCATAAACAACGATCTCGCGCCCAAACCGCAGGTCAATCCGACGCCGGTAGACTCGTGAAGTGAAGCACGGCTAACATGAAATCGTTTACCGATCTTTTTATTAAACGGCCGGTGCTGGCGATGGTGGTCAGCTTTGTGGTTCTCATCGCCGGTCTGCAGGCGATAAGAACAATCAACGTGCGGCAATATCCGCGCAGCGACATTGCCGCGATCACCGTAGACACGGTTTACGTGGGCGCGGATGCAGAGCTGGTGCGCGGATTCATTACCACGCCGCTCGAGCGCGCGATCGCCGCAGCGGACGGAATCGATTACATCCAGTCGCAAAGCAAGCAGGGTGAATCGCTGATCACGGCGCGATTGAAACTGAATTACGACGCGAACAAGGCGCTCTCCGATATCAGCTCAAAGGTCGATGCGATCCGGCGCGATCTGCCGCCCGAATCGGAAATTCCAGTGATCAGTATCGAAGCGGCGGATTCGCGATTTGCTTCCGCATATTTGAGTTTTACTTCGGACATTCTTCAGCCTAACGAAGTCACTGACTATCTCGTGCGTCTGGTGCAGCCGCGGCTAACGGCAATTAGTGGTGTGCAAAAGGCGGACATTCTCGGCGGACGCACTTTCGCCATGCGTGTGTGGATGAAGCCGGACCGAATGGCGGCTTTGAACGTGAGTCCGGCGCAAGTCCGCAGCGCACTTGCGCGAAATAATTATCTCTCGGCCGTTGGCAGCACAAAAGGTTCGCTCTTACAGGTCAATCTAACCGCGAACACCGATCTGCATACCGCTGACGATTTCAAAAAGCTAGTGGTGCGTCAAGACAAGGGAACGCTCATTCGGCTCGGCGACATCGCGGACGTGGTACTCGGCGCGGAGGATTACAACACGGAGGTGCGCTTCTCCGGTCAAAAGGCGGTGTTCATGGGCATCTGGGTGTTGCCGAATGCAAACTCGGTGGACGTGATCAAGCGCGTGCGCGTCGAGATGGAGCAAATCCAAAAGGAATTGCCCAGCGGCATGACTGGGCAAATCGCCTACGACGCGACCGCGTACATCAATGACGCGATCCACGAAGTCGTGAAGACCTTGCTCGATACGCTCCTCATCGTCATGGTCGTGATCTTTTTATTCCTCGGATCTTTTCGTTCCGTGATTGTGCCGGTGGTAGCGATTCCGATCTCGCTCATCGGCGCAGTGTTTTTGATGCAGATTTTCGGGTTCACACTGAACTTGCTGACGTTGCTCGCTATCGTGCTCTCGGTCGGGTTGGTGGTGGACGACGCGATTGTCGTCGTTGAAAACGTGGAGCGACATATGCGCGAGGGCATGTCGCGAATGAACGCGGCATTGAAAGGTGCGCGCGAACTGGTTGGACCGATCATCGCAATGACGATCACGCTCGCGGCGGTTTACACGCCAATCGCGCTGCAAGGCGGGCTGACTGGCGCGCTCTTCCGCGAATTCGCCCTCACGCTTGCGGGCGCGGTTTTCATCTCCGGCGTCGTGGCATTAACGCTTTCCCCCATGATGTCGGCGCATTTATTGCGTTCCGGCAATATCGATAAAGGATTCAGTGGCCTGGTTAATCGCACCTTTGATCGCTTCCGCGATTGGTATGGCAGACATCTCGATCGTACCCTGGCTGCGCGCCCTGCCGTTTACACCGTTTGGATTGGATTGTCGCTCCTGGGGGCTCTCTGTTGGTACATGTCGCCTAACGAACTGGCGCCGACCGAGGATCAAGGTGTTATCTTCGGCATTGTTACGGCGCCAGCTAACGCCACGATCGACGACACGATTCGTTATGCCGATGCCGCTGGCAAAATCTTCCACGACGTTCCCGATACGCGCTTCACATTTCAGATTACAAATCCCGACCAAGGCTTTGGCGGAATGGTGCTCAAACCATGGGGCACTCGCAAAACGCCAACTGCTGCTTACCTGCCGGTAATGCAGCAAAAGCTGGGCGCTATTCCCGGAATCCAGATGTTCCCTGTAATGCCTTCCGCGCTTCCCGGTAGCGACAGTTTTCCACTAAGTTTCGTCATCGCTTCTACTGCCGATCCGGAGCGTATTCTTGAGTTTGCCAAGCAGATTCAACAAAAAGCGATGGAGAGTGGAATTTTTCGATTTTCGGACATCGACACGAAAATCGACCAGCCGCAAGCCGAGATCGTTTTCGATCACGAGAAAGTGGCGTCACTTGGGCTCGACATGCAACAAGTTGGGGCCGACATGTCCGCGAGCATCGGTGGCAACTACGTCAATCGTTTCAACATCGCTGGCCGCAGTTACAAGGTCATCCCGCAGGTGAAACGCGTCGATCGCCTGAATCCCGAGCAATTGGAAAATATCTACGTCACCGGTCCGAACAATCAGCTCGTGCCGCTGAGTACAGTGGCCACGATTCGACATAAAACCGTCGGTCGCTCGCTCAATCGCATGCAGCAGCTTAACGCAGTGGCCATCAGCGGCGTGCCAAAGGTGTCGCTCGATGCTGCTCTGAAGGTTCTCGAGGATGAGGCGAACAAGATTCTGCCGAAAGGTTACGTTATCGATTACACTGGCGAATCGCGTCAGTTGCGCACTGAGGGAAGTAAGTTTCTCCCCGTCTTCATGCTGGCGATCGTGCTTATCTTTCTCGTTCTCGCCGCGCAATTCAACAGCTTCCGCGATCCGTTCATAATTCTGCTTGGCTCTGTTCCACTCGCCATTTTCGGCGCTCTTCTTTTCACTTTCCTGAAGATGCCGTTTGGGAAATTCTTTACTGACGGCTGGACGACGACGCTGAACATTTATTCGCAGGTCGGTCTCGTCACGCTGGTCGGTCTCGTTTCGAAAAATGGAATTCTGATCGTCCAATTTGCCAACGAACGGCAGCGGCAGGGTCTCGCCAAACTCGCAGCGATCGCGGAAGCGGCGCGTATCCGGTTACGTCCCATCATGATGACAAGCGTCGCGACCGTCGCCGGTCACTTCCCGCTCACGCTGGTGAGCGGTGCTGGCGCTGCTGCGCGAAACTCAATCGGTCTCGTGCTCGTCGGCGGGATGACTATCGGAACGATCTTCACGCTCTTTATCGTTCCTTCGCTCTACATGTTGATCGCGAAAGAGCATCATGAAAAATCTCTGATGGACGTCGGCTGGGAAGGCGAAACGGAAGATGTCGATCTTACGCCGGAACTTGAGCCTGCGCTCGCGCCAGATGGGAACGGCAACGGCTGGAAGCAAGGTTGATCCGAGCGCTAGAGGCGGCTGTGTCAGCCGCCTGAGAACATCTCGACCTGACCAAAACAAAAAGCCCCGCTGAGTTTCCCCACCGAGGCTTTTGCTTTCTTGTTTTAACTTGTCGGTCTGCTGCCGCCCGGCACTCCGGTTGTCCCACGGAATTCAGCAAACTCGGCAGAATTATTTATTTCGTTGTTCAGCCGTCAGTCACCCCGCGTGCGCTAAACACGCGGGGCATTATTTCAGCCTTTAGGCGGCTCGCTGTTGGCGAGGGGTTTGTGGTACAGCGCTAAACTCAAGAACATCCTCGGAGATTTTGGTAATCGCCCAGGGTTCTGGAGTAGCCTGCATAGGCACACTGGCTTCCACGATCTTGCGACCGACTGGCCGCAATGATTTAATGGAGAAGCCTTCCGCTGCCGTTACAATGTAGCCTTGGCCACCTTGCTGGCAAAAGAATGTGCCGCTCTCTCCGCGCAACGCCTCTGCCAAATCAGGATGTTGGATTGTCCCATTTAGTGGTAGTTTCGTTTGCATAGGTCCACAGTCGCGCAATACTGAATGATCGCTAGGTAACTTAGGTTGCCTTTTTAATTTCCCGATTGTTGAGCGTTCCGGGAATGAGCGCAGCCTGAGGCTAGGGCAAAAGAACGGCGGCTGCGCGAGGACGCGGCGCGGGGCAGGCAAATGAAGCGGACCTCCAGGATTGGCATGAATCGCGAGGCGGTGATCGATCCGTCACTGGAAAAGACGCTGCTCAGCTTGCACGCAGCCATGAACGTCGGTTCGTTTTGGAAAGCCATCCAGCAGTTGCTCGCCGCCGCGATTCCAAATCGTTTGATAGGCCTCATGCTTCAGCCCAATCCAATTTTGCCAATGATCGCGAGATGGACATTGCCCATACCTGATGGGTTTTTCACCGCGGAGCCGCTCAGGAACTATATCGCTGCGCAACAGCGCCCCAGGTTCGTGCGGATTAGCGACCTCTTTTCAAATCGAAGCAGCTTGATGAAATCGGCCTTTTATCGCCGTTACATGGCGCCTCAAAAATGTGCGTATGGCGTCTGCCTGTTTTTTTGGAAACGCCAGAGACTCATTTGTGTGATTGCAATCATGCGCACGGCGACGCAGGGCGATCTCTCACCGGCGGAGCTGAATTTAATTCGGCAGCTTTACCCTCAGTTTCAGACCGCCCTCTGCCGGCTCAGGTCGCTCGAGCGCGAACACTCATTGCGATTGGATCTTGAAGGATTCCTGAGCCGGCTCCCATTGCCGACGATTCTCTTGCGGTGGAACTTGAAGCCGATTTATCAAAATCGGGCCGCGCGCGACTTCTGCGCAGTATGGGAAAAAGGACCCGAGGAGGCGCAACTGACGAAAGCGACCTCACCGATTCCGTCTGAGATTTTGGATCGATGCCGTCTGCTCAAACAACAATGGGCGCAGGCGCAACGCCCTGTTGCGCCGCAAACAGGCTTCAAAGAAGAACGGGTGCATCATCCGCGATCGCCACATTTGCGAGCAACGCTCCAGTTGAAACAACTCAGTTCATGCGGCGTGGCGCAGCCGCATTTTCTTATCGAGTGCCAAGATTTGCGCTCTTCCATGGCTCCGCGCGCCGGGCCGGCGAACTCGCGTTTGCCACATCTAGCCCAACTTACGAGCCGCGAACAGGAAGTTGCCCGACTTGTCTGTGAAGGGCGGAGTAACAAGGAGATCGCCGATGCGGCCGGTCTGAGTTTACCCACAGTAAAAAAGCACGTTCATTCGATCTTCCGCAAGCTCGAAGTCACCAGCCGCAGCCAGCTCGTCGCGCTGATGGTTTGAATCGCGCAGTGCGCCAGACTTAACCGCGGATTACCCGGATTTCACTGATCGAAAAAAATCTTGGATTGCGTGACGTAACAAATCTCGAATTTCAGATTCGAAACTTATTCGGTCAACATAACAAGCGCATGTTAAGGTTTCGGCGCGGGCGAGGCGGCGAGTTTTTGGAAACGCGGATCATTCCGGAGCGGATCGAACATCGGATCGAGCCGGAGCAGCGCAGGAGTGAGTGGCAGGCCCGATGCAAGAGGACCGCCGTACGCTATCGAGAATAGTTTCTGTAAAGCGGCGATGGCGCGGTCCGGCTCTCCTACCTGCGCCGCCACCCGGGCGAGGATCTCGATCGGAAAGGGACCGTACAAGGCGTCTTTCTCGATCGGGATCGCGGCAATGGCCCGCTCGATCAGTTTGAATGCAACGGCTTTGTCACCGAGACCCAGATTGGTCAGCGCGAGATCGCCAATGAGGAGATAATTCTCCGGCTGTTCTTTGAGAAACGGTTCCAGTTCGCTGAGCGCTTGTCGCCAACTTTCCTGGGCGGCGGCATGGTCGCCGTTGACTTCTTGCGCCCAGCCTAACCAAAAGCGCAGTTCGCCATTGTAATAACCCAATGCTGGATCAGGCTTGGCCAGTATCTCCTTTAGCCTAGGGATGATTTGTGCTGGGCGGCGCTCCAGGATCGCTTGGTAAACTTGTGTTTCCAATGCGGTCGTGTCGTCGGCCGCCGGATGCAGCGGGGCGAGGACAGCCGAGGCACGTGGAAGGTCGCCCTCAGCTTGTGCGATAGCTGCCTTTAGCACAAGGGTATCCAGGTCGTCCGGTGTGATATCGAGAATCTGATCAAGCTTCCGCAGCGCTTCGGGGAAACGACGAAGGCTGATACAGGAGAGGACCCGCTGGGTGAGCAGGGAAACGTCACGCGGGTCGAGCCGCTCGGCTTCATTGAAATACGACTCGCTCTGGTCCCACTGGCCTCGCCTCCGCGCGACGTAGGCCAGCGATTCGGGAATCCGGCTACTATTCGGCAGGAACTGACGTGCCTGCTCAAAGTAACGCACCGCGGTGTCGTAATCCTTTAGACAGGCGTAGTGGTAAAATCCCTTGGCTAATACGGCCTCGCCGAGGTTCGGCTGAAGAGTAAGCGCGGTTTCCGCTGCCTGCCGTGCCTCTTCACGGAGGGCGACCGTCGGTTGGAGAGCCAGTGAGATATCGCCGGTCGCATCAACATATGACAGCAGCGCCCAACCAAGGGCGAACTTTGGGTCCAACCGCACCGCTTCTCTGAGATATTTCTGGGCGCCAAGGGATTTGGCGGGTGTGTTTAACGTTTTCAGACTATAAGCCAGCCCACGCAGGTAGGCATCGTAAGCCTCAACATTGTCCGTCGGTTTGGAAGCGATGACTTGCTTTTCCCGACCGCTGAGGTGCGCTCGCAACTGCTCGGCAATGGCCTTGGACACCTCACTCTCGACCGAAAAAATGTCCGTCAGTTTGCGATCGAAGGTATCGGCCCAAAGATGGGAATCATTGGCCGCTTTGATCAGCTGCACATTCACGCGCACGGCGTCGGCGCTCTTCTGCACGCTTCCTTCCAGGATGTGGGCGACGCCGAGTTGCCTGGCGATTTCGGGCAGGTTTTCAGGCGCGCTTTTGTAATGCTGTGTGGATGTGCGCGAAATGACCTTCAAATCGGCGATCTTCGATAAGCGGGTCAGAATCTCGTCCTGGATCCCGTCGGCAAAGTAAGCGTTTTCCTTGTCGCTGCTCAGGTTTTCGAACGGAAGCACCGCGATCGATTTTTCCGGAAATGCCGCCAGTGCTTTCGAGCTAGACCGATGTGAGAAAAAGTAAGAACCCGCGGCGGCGACGGCCGCAACGATGATAAGCGCGGCGATCATTGCGCGTGATCGTCCAGCGGGTTTCGCATCAGATGTCGCAATGGCTGGCGCTGTTTGCATCTCTTTTGATTGCCGGAATTTCTCCGGCAGCTCCGGGTTCCCGAGTTCCTCGGTGTAGAGATTGACAACGGAAACGCGGACGCCGTGTTTGACTTCGCATTCGCCGAGATCGTGCAGGCACGGTTGCCACTGCCGGTATTGCTCCAGATCTTCCGCGACACGCCGGGAGAGAAGGATGTGGCCTGCGTCGCCGCAATCCATCACCCGCTGCGCCATGTTGATTCCCCCTCCGGCGATGTTCGAGCGGTCGTTAACATCGACAAGCCCGCTTACTGGGCCGCTATGGATACCCATCCGCACGCGCAGTTCCGGATGACTCTTTAACGCCTTGCTGATTTCCAAGGCACATTGAACAGGCGCTTCCGGAGTCGTGGCAAAGGCAAGCGCCATCCCGTCTCCGGTTGGCAACCGGATCAGTTTGCCGGCCGCTTCCGCAACACGGAAGGCTTCAGTGGTTCGGACGATCTGATTGAGTTCTTGGAGTAACTCATGCTGCTCGTTGATCAGCAGTTTCGAATAACCGACGATGTCGATGAATAAGACATGCGCAATTTCGAGTTGAATTTCCTTTTTAATCGCGACCGACATCCGCTGAAGTTACCTGAGAACAAGCCAATTCATAATTCCGCTTTCCGCCGACTGTCGAGAACAAAGCCGCCCTCGAGAAATCGCCGATGACGCCGGCTTGAGTTTGCCGACGGTGAAAAAGCACGTTCACGCAATCTTCCGCAAACTCGAAGTTACCAGCCGCAGCCAGCTTATTACCCTGATGCGGTGAGGCATCGTCCGGCGCAATTTGCCCGCGATGGCGCGACAACCGCATGTGCCCGCGCCACGGATTCGAGTTGGCCGCAACATTCAAACTATTCAGGAATCGTTACCGCGGTGGCTTTTCGATCTCTTTTCGTTCGATGAACACAGCGTATTTGTCTGGTTCGATCGGTGCTCCAAATTCATTGGCATAAACCTGTGTGAACTCGGCGCCGAAAAGTAAAATCTGCGACGAATAATAAGCCCAGAGAAGCAGCGTGACTAGCGAGCTGGCCGCGCCATAAGCTGAGGCCGCCGTGCCGCTGCCAAGATATAAGCCGAGCCCCCACTTGCCGATCACAAAGAAAACCGCCGTCATGATGGCGCCGATCCACATGTCCTTCCATCGGGTTTTCACATCAGGCAGAATTTTGAAGATCATTGCGAAAAGCGTTGTGATCACGGCGAAATCAAAGATCAGGTAAACGCTGACTGCGATGGTGAGGCCGCCTGGCATTGCCACTTGAATGTAACGGCTGAACGCTTTTAAGAGCGCCTCGATCACGAGCGATACAAGTAGTAGAAAACAAACTCCGGCAACCATCGCAAAGGACAAAAAGCGCGCGCGCAAAAATCCCCAAATGCCAATTCCCGGTTTGGGTTTTACGCCCCAGATCGTGTTCAATGCATCCTGTAACTGACCGAACACTCCGCTTGCGCCGAACAGCGCGAGAGCAATCCCGATGATTGTGGCGAGCGTGCTCTTCCCCGGGGTTGAAGCTGTCCGTGCAATGTCCTGCACCACCTGGATCGCACTTTTATCGAGAAAATAACTCATTTGCTCGGTGAATTTCGTCCATGCACCAGCCGGATCGTGCCGGAAAATGACACCGATAATCGCGAGCAAAATCAGGACGAGCGGCGCAAGCGATAGGACAGTGTAGTAGGCCAGTGCCGCGCCCAGCTGCGGCGCCTTGTCATCCAACCATTCTTCCGCCGTTCGCTTCAACAGTTTCAACGCGGTGCCGAAGATTGATTGGCGCGCCGAACTATTGCTCATATGCGCGGTGCCTCCGTTTAGAGAATCGCGCAGAAACCCGTCGGAAGTCGGACAATAGATCTCTATGGGGGAATCAACGGCGCGCGATATCCAACTTCCGATCTTCGACGATCTGAAATGTTCCCGTAGTTCAATGGACAGAACGGAGGTTTCTAATTCGAACGGCTTTCCCTCGTTAGCGATCAGACGATGAGCAAATCAGCTGTACAATTTTCTCGAGTTCTTACTGAACATGAAGACACATTTGCGACAATTTTGGACGCGAAATGAGGGGCCGGTGGAAACCGGCCCTCAACCTATGAACACTGTTGAAACGTGGTTCTTTACGGCGTCGGCGCAGGAGGAGTAGACTCTGAAGGCGAAGGTGACGGCGCTTCAACTGAGCCGCGTGTCTTCGGCGGATTTCTTCTCATCGAACTCTTCTTCTTTGATGGCGTTGGTGACGCCACAGTCGTTGCCGGTGCCGTGGTCGCAGTTTCCTGCTTTTGTGTGCAAGAAGCGATAAACGCGATGCCGATTAGGACAGTAATTAACGACAAAATATATTTTTTCATATACTATAGTTTAGGTTCGAGCGCCGCGGGATGTTTGGTCGCCTTCGAGTTAGGATAAAGCCCCGAAAGGCAATCGGTTCGGTATTGAAGAGCGGCCCGTCTGCCTTTAGCGGGTCAGCGAGCGGTGATGTCCCTCGAAGCAGAATTAACACGCGGTGCCTCCGTTTAGAGGATCGCGCCGAAACCTGTCGGAAGCCGGACAATAGATCTCTACGGGTGCATTAACGGCGCGCGATTTACTAGACTCGCCTCTTGCGTTAAGATCGGCATCTTATTATCCGAAAGCCGATATCCGACTTCTGATATCCGACATCTGAATGTCCCCGTAGTTCAACGGATAGAACGGAGGTTTCCTAAACCTTAGATGTGGGTTCGATTCCCGCCGGGGACGGTTTGCGTGATCTTGTGAGATTCTAAGACTCTCTGGGAACGTCCGTGCGTCTGTGCTTCGATTGATTCGCTCACTCCCGTTCGCTCACCCTGACGGGCTTCGTCCATGTCGCTCGCTTCCCAGCACCTCCATTCCCGCCGGGGACGGTTTGTATGATCCAATGCCCGTGAGATTCTTCGCGAAATTCGTGGACGGTCGCTTCGATTGACTCACTCGCTCCCGCTCGTTCGCCTGACGCGCTGTCGTCCACGCCCTGTACTATCCGTTGAACTACTGGGACGAAATACATTTTTTTTCGAATTTCTCTGGATTTATCCGGTCAAGTCATCAAGAAGGTGAGTCGAACATGAAAATCAAACTGCTTGTCGGAATTTGTTTGATTGCATGTGCAGTTACGTTAGCTCGTTCTGAGGATTTTAAGACCATTGACGGCAAAGAGTTCAAGAATGCCAGGATCAGTCGGGTGGAACCGAATGGCATCGTGGTGATCACCAAGGCCGGTGTCTCGAAAATTTATTTTGCCGAGTTACCACAAGAGATTCAGCGCCGGTTTCACGACGACGCGCAGAAGGCCGATGCCAGAATTGCGCTATGCGACCCGCAATCTAAAACGTTAAGTTTCAAGACATGCCGGAAAGCCAAACTGAGTCTGGCGGCAAGGCCCGCAGAGTGCGTCGCTTTCGTTACCTGATCGACATCATCGCGCTGGTCGCGATGACATTTCTCCTCGACGCCGTTGTCGGTGCTTTTGTTCGCGCGCCGGTGAGTTTGCAAACGGGATTTGTGTTCGACGCGATTGGGAAAATGCTGCTGGTGGGATTTGCATGGGGCTTAATCCAGCTGCGCGGCGAGACCTTGAGCGACATCGGCCTGAAGCGGCCGGCGAGTTGGATGCGGACGTTCATGATCGCCATCGGATTGGCTGCAATTATTTTCACGGCGATTTATCTTTCCGAAAAGGCTGGGTTTCGCCGCGACCTCAGCAAGTTCAAGGATGTGCAAGGAAATCTGACACTCACGGTGCTCGCTGTTTTCTATGCATTTATCGGAGCGGGCTTTTATGAGGAATTCACGTTTCGAGGATTTCTCTTCCAAGGGCTGGCAATGCTTTTTGGCGCGAGCCGCGGCGCTTGGATCGCCGCTTGCATCGTGCAGGGCGTCCTTTTCGGAGCGGCGCATGCCTACCAAAATCCGCTGGGCATTCTGATCACTGGCACGCTTGGCGTATCCATGGGCATCGTCGTTCTCGCATCCGGCCGAAATCTTTGGCCGGTGATCATCGGCCATGGAATTTTCGATGCGAGTCGCTTCGTCCTATTTTATTTCCAAGGCCCGCCACTCGGATGACTAGGTCAATTCGCAAGATTTTGGTGTATCCGCTGCCAGGCTGGAATAAGCGTTGACATCCGGAGAGGTAACCCACATAACCCTGCGGAAAACGAACGCGTAATTAAGCGGACGCGTTTAAACGCGGCCCGACCGGACTGGGTGCCACAGGATTTCGGACGAGCCGTTCAACCCAAGATTAGCAAAAAAAAACCATCATGAAATCAATCACGCATATTCTCGCAACTACATTCCTTCTTCTATCGCCTGTTCCATTCGTTCACGCTCAGAGCACGCCCGCTGCAATTGAGAAAACGGCCGCGCCCGCCGGGGCCGGCAAACGAACTGACGTTTATCACGTCCATTTCACCAAGGCTGCTCTCGGCAAGGCCGCTCAGTTGGGCGATTGGCTCAAGACGCCGGACCCGAAGGCGCCCATGCCAGGACATTTTGTTGTCCTTCGCCATCAAGATGGCGACGCATGGGATTATGTTGCCGTTGAGCATCTCGGCACCCAGGCAAACGTGGAAGCTGCAGGCACTGCCGTGCCTCCGGATAAGCGCGACCTGAGTGACTGGCACAACGATACTTTTGTGAATGGTCCATCCTGGGAAGAGTTCACTCGCGCCATGGGCATTGACGGTGGCTCAGCAGGCAAGACTTCGGGTTCGGTTTACGTCGTATCTGTTTATCGTCCTGCTCCGGGCCATCGCGATCAGTTGGAAAAGATGCTCGGTGAAGCACCGAGTCGGCCAGCCGACACGACCGCTGGCAACGTGTTAATGCAGCATCTGGAAGGCGGTCCCTGGACGTTTCTCACCATTGCCCGCTACAATTCGTGGGATGACTACGCCACGAACCAGAAAAACAGTGTGGCGCAGACGAACAAGAAGGAGGGCGGCTGGTCCCGCTTGCGCGACCACACCCCTTTCCATAACGACACACTCACCGATCGTATTGCCCCGTAAGCGCCGGCAACCATGCTCGGTAGCGCATCGGAGGAACGCGAGCTGTTAAAATTTGCGACCAATCGTGACGATCAGCGGCCAAGCAGGCACGGGTCGAAATGAAAATCAATCGGTGGATGAATGCGGATGCGTTTGAAATCCGGATGCTCAGGATTGACGAGAAAATTTGTATCGGCGGGGCTAGTGGCACTCGGTAGAGCCAGGACGGCGGAGAGCTGTTCTCGAATCCAGCGGTCGCCGATTTCCCTTGTCTCCCTTGGCGGCGGCAAAACTCGCCAGTTCTCCGGCAACTTTTTAGCCGGAAATCGTTCCGTGAGGCTGTCCGGCCATTCCAAGTGCAATGCGCTATATTTTTCGTTGGGAGAAAACGGCTTGTTATAGACAAAAACTTCAAGCGCTGCAGTCGATTGATGTTCGCTTACGTAAATGACGCGAACGTTCCGGGAATTCCAACGTCCACCGTAGCGCCAGGCGCCTTCACCAGAAAACGCCAGCAGTGCCTCGCTCTGTAGAACGATGCGCCAAGCTGAACCCTTAACTATTTTGGCAAATTATGTCCCTCTTCAAGAGTCCACTGTGTAGTTATAGGGCAAGCGCACTCTTGCCAAACTTGCCAACTTCATGGCCGGGCAAGCGAAGCGCGGGCCCTACACTTATTTCGATTGCGGGAGAGCCGCGCTGAATAATTCGCGGGTAGCGATCAGGCAGCCACTTGATCGAGAACGGAGCGCAGTTCGTGGAAATCTACCGGCTTAACCAAGTGAAAATCGAATCCTGCTTCTTTGCCGCGCCGGATGTCTTCGTCGGTGCCAAATCCGGTGAGAGCGACGGCTTTCACCGCTTGTTTTCGTTTTGCTTCGGTGATCACGTCGTAGCCGGTTCCATCGGGAAGACCAATGTCGCATAAGACGACATCAAATTTTTGCGACGCCATGATTTCCAGCGCGTTTTTGGTATTGTCCGCGACCGAAATTTCGTGACCAAAATAAGTGAGCAGGCGCGACAAAGTATATCGCGTGTCTCCATGGTCTTCCACCAGCAGAATGCGCAACGGTTTCACCGATTTTTGTGTGGCTTGAGAATTCAAGCCGCTCTTTTCGTCGTGGTTCGCGACCGCGTCAAGCATCACTTTGAACGTGCTGCCATAACTTCGACCTCGGCTCTGCACTTCGATCGCACCTTTGTGAAGATCGACAAGATGCTTGGAGATAGCCAGACCCAAGCCTAAGCCGCCAAACTGGCGCGTGACGGAAGGATCACCCTGCACGAATGGCGCGAAGAGCGAGGTTTGTCGCCGGAGCTCAATTCCGATCCCATTATCGGTGATTGCGAACTGAAAGCGGCCATGATTGTCGTTCGAGGTCACAATGTCGATCTTTCCGCCGGGTGCGGTGAATTTCACAGCGTTATTGATCAAGTTCCAAAATACTTGCTGGATGCGGACTGGGTCGGCCCAGACGTGGTGTTGTTCCGCGTTCAACCGAACGGAAAGCTTCAGCTTTTTGTCCTCGATATCCATTTTCGCGATCTCAATCGCATCACGAACAAGCGCGTGTGCGTCAACGCGGTCAAAGTGCAGTTCGAGCTTGCCGCGGGTAATCCGGGTGAGATCGAGTAGATCGTCGATCAGTCGCGCCTGCAATTTTATGCTTCGCTTGATTACGCATACGTCCTCGGCGAATTCCGAGGGAAATTTTGCTGCATTACTCGCCAGATAATCGGCTGCTGCTAACGCAGGCGTGAGCGGAGTGCGGAGTTCGTGGCTCAGTGCTGCGAGGAAATCGTCCTTTGCTTTGCTTGCTTTTTCCGCCGCGATCTTTGCCGCCTCGGTTTCGCGGTTGCGAATTTGATCGGTGATGTCGCGCGTGACTTTAGAAAAACCACGAATCTCGCCTAGACGATCCCGCAGCGCGGTGAGTACAACTTCCGCGTGGAAGGTCGATCCATCTTTGCGAACCCGTAGCCCCTGATCGCAAATTCGTCCTTTGCGGACTGCTTCGCGCAGGTTGCGCTGCGGTTTTCCGGCTGCAACATCCTCTGCTGTGTAGAAGCAAGCAAAGTTCTTTCCGATGATCTCGTCGGCTGTGTATTGTTTGATTTTTTGAGCGCCTGAGTTCCACGTCACCACGTTCCCTCCCGGATCGAGCATGTAGATGGCGTATTCTTCCACGCTATTCACCAGCATGTGGAACTGTTCTTCCGTTTGCTGCAAGGCAGACTGGCTCGATCGATCGTCGCTCATCTGGATGGCTGCGAGGGCAAATTCTCCATCTGAATCGGGTCGGCCTTCTCGTTCGGTTCCCTGGTAACCCAATGTCGCAGCCGAAAGCCGCTTTTCAAGATGCCAGCCTTCAAGCTTGGCTACGGGATTTTCTCGCGTCCATGCGGCTTTGCCAGATCAAGCGCGGGGCCGATGGGAACGATCCGGGTCGGATTAATTTGAGTGTGCGTCATATAATAATGTCGCTTGATGTGATCGAAGTTGACCGTGTCGGCGATGCCTGGTTGCTGATATAAATCCATCAGGTAACCCTGCAAATTCTGGTAATCAATGATGCGGTGCAGGTTGCACTTGAAATGGCCGTGATAAACCACGTCGAACCGGATAAGCGTGCAAAAAAATCGCCAGTCCGCCTCGACAACGCGATTCCCGAACAGAAATCGACTTTTCGATAGACGTTTTTCCAATTCATCGAGCGCCTCGAAGAGCTTTCGGCAGGATGTCTCGTATGGCCGCTGGCGCGTGGCGAAACCGGCTTTATAAACGCCGTTGTTCACGTTGTCGTATAGAAAACCACAGAGCTTCGCGTGCTCCGTTTCGATCTCTTTCGGGAAGAGATCGACCTCTTTGTCCCTGGCAAAATTATTAAACACATCATTGAACATGCGGCAGATGTCGTCCTCACAATTGTTGACGATCTTTTTCAGTTCCTTGTCCCAGAGCACCGGGACCGTGAAACGCTCATCGAAATCTGGATCGGTTGCTTTGTAAGCTTCGCTCAAAAATTGGAAGCCGTTGATAGGATCGGTCGATTCAAACGGCGCGTCCGGCGGAATCTTGCCGGACGGGTCGCGAAACGCCCAGCCACGGTCGTCCCGGATTGGATCGACAACGGTCATACCGATTGCTTCTTCGAGTCCTTTTAACTTTCGGAAAATGACCGTGCGACTTGCCCAAGGGCACGCGAGCGAAACGTATAGGTGATAGCGATTGGCCGCGGCGGGATACGGTGTCGATCCATCGTTCGAGATCCATTCGCGAAACGCATCTTCCTGTCGTTGAAATTCTCCGGACTCTGTCTGCTCAATTGGGAATTGCGCTTTCACTTAATCACGAATGAACACGAATAAACACGAATCCATAGAACGACCATCTATTCGTGTCGATTCGTGGTTAAATTATTTCCCCGGCTTGAAAAGAGCGGCATCGAGGATCGACCAGAGGTGGATGATCCATCCGAGCAAGAAAAACCAGAGGATTGCCGCCAGACAGAACTGGACGATCGCCATGAGCAATCGGCCTTGGAGTAATTGCCCCAGGCCCGGAATAAAAAAACTGCAAAGCGCGGCAAGAACGTTGCCCGCAGAACCTTGACCCGCCATGTCCGCTATCTTATGAGCGCCTACACAATCGACAAGTCGATTTGGCGACAAATCAGCTAAGTAGTTCGCTGCATAGCCAACTGCTCAAGAATATTGGCGATTGTTCGCGGTTGTGAGCAATGAGGACAATGTCCGGCTTCAATCTCAATCGCCTCCCTGCCGAGCACGGCACGGGTCATTTTTCTGCTCCATTCCGGTGACAGAGTGCGATCCTCGCTCGCAACAATAGATGCCGTCCGAACCGCAGGCCACGCTTCGAATGGGATGGGCTGATCGACAAGGTGGCGGGTGTCGAATGACTCGATGGTAGCCAGTGCCCAAATCTTTGTTTCGTCGTCGCAATCATGAAACAAGAAATTTTCCGCTAACCGCCTTTGTTGTGGCGGATCGGCGAACCAGCGCGTGCCCACTTCAATCCAGCCCGGCGAAAACATGGCCGCGTCCGCCGCGAATTGGTCGCGAACACTTTTTCCCGGCTCGGGAATGACCGCCGCCAGGAAGACAACCAGCCCGCAGTCGCGCATTTGCGCAACCAAAGGGAGAAACACACCGCTAAATGAATGGGCGACTACTACAGTGTCCGTTGTGGGTATCGATTGAGCAATCTCGCTCGCGTACTCGCGAAGTCCCCAGGCGGGAGCGAGTTTGGGCAGATCCGGCGTAACAACGATATGCCCGCGTGCCGCGAGAATGCTGCCAACCCGTTCCCAGCAGCTTTTGTTTTGAGTTGATCCGTGGACGAGTACGAAAGCTGACATTTGCAGGTTGCCTCGCCCTTTATTTGATCGGGAGCTACGTCTGTGGCGAGTAATTTGATTGCCGCGCCGACTTGAAATCAATCGCTGCCGCTATTTTGCGAAAAACTCTGAATTGGTATCATGGTCGGCTTCCGCTCGCTCGTTGACAGCGGAAATTGCGAGTGGTACCGTCGCGCGAATTTACGTGGAAGTCTGTAAAAAGCGGGCGAGAATGCGCTTTTCCATAAAGATTTGCATACGTTACTGAACAGTCAGGTTTTGGTGCTGAACCGGCTCTGGCAGGCGGTCAACATCTGCTCGGCGCGCCGCGCATTCACGCTGGTTTACGCCGGTCACGCGCAAGTCGTTTCGGCCGATGGGGCAAACAATTTTATGACGCATGACTTTCAAAGCTGGCGCGATTTTTCCACGACCGCGCCCGAAAATGAAATGGTCACAACCATTTCGTGGAAGATTCGCGTGCCGCGCGTGATCGTGCTGCTGTTTTTCGATCGGCTCCCGAAGAAGGAAGTGAAGTTTACGCGTCATAATGTTTTCGAGCGCGACAAGAACACCTGCCAGTACTGCGGAGAGGTCTTTGATCGAAGCGATCTCAATCTTGATCATGTTGTGCCGCGCGACCGCGGAGGCACAACGACGTGGGAAAACGTCGTGTGCTCGTGCGTCGCATGCAATACGCGTAAGGGCAACCGGCTGCCGCGGGAGGCCCAGATGTATCTGATTCGGAAACCAAAACGTCCCAAGTGGCGCCCGTTCGTGCACGTCACCTTTTCAACGCCACAGCACGAAAGTTGGCGGCATTTTGTCGATCTCGCCTATTGGAACGTGGAGTTGAGCGATTAGCGTCGCGCCTCAAGAAGCGACGCCTTCCCAGTCGTCACGTTTAAATCGACGGCTGCCCAAGCCGTCGTTCCTTGTTAACGCTTCAAGCCATCCAGAATTGGCTGCGGATAAACGCCCAGCCAGATCGTCGCAACAATCAACGTACTGATCGCCAGGCGTGACAGCCCGTTCACAGGGATCTCGTCGATCTTGGCGGTGGACTCCCAGTACATCGCGCGAACGACCTTGAGATAATAGTAAAAGCCGCAGCCGACGGTGACCACGCCGACGACAACGAGCGCGATCTGGTGCTGTTTCAGCGCGGCGTTGAAGATGAAAAATTTGCCAAGAAATCCCGCAGTGAACGGCACGCCCGCAAGCGATACCATCCCGATTAACATCGCGAAGGCTAGGAAGGGCGATCGTTTCGCCAATCCGTCAAAATCTGCAATTTGCTCGCCGGTTTGTTGAGCGACGATTATCAAAACCGCGAAGCTCAGCAGCGTCATGAGCAGGTAAGCAACCAGATAAAAACTTACGGCTTCCCCGTCGAAACACGCTACACCGATCAACAAGTAGCCAGCATGCGCAATGCTTGAGTAAGCAAGCAGTCGTTTCAGGTTCGCCTGCGGCAGTGCTGCGAGATTTCCGTAAATCAATGTTAGCAGCGCGATCAGGACAATCAGCCGCTGCATTTGCGGTAACGCTAGGAAAGGCTGCAAAACCCGCAGCAGTACGACGAATCCGGCGGCTTTCGAACCGACGGAGAGATACGCAGTCACAGGCGTGGGCGCGCCTTGATAAACATCTGGCACCCAGATTTGGAATGGCACCGCAGCGATCTTGAAGCCGAGCGCGACCAGAACGAACACCATGCCCAACAGCGCTGCGTCGCGGTCGGTACCCGGATTCGCCAACGCCTCGGTGACTCGCTGCAGATTTGTCTGACCGGTCACTCCGAAAATCCACGCGATTCCATACACGAGAAACGCGGTCGAAAGCGCGCTGAGCACGAGATATTTCATTCCCGCTTCGAGAGTGATCGGGTTGCGCCGGGTAAAACTGACCAGCACGTAAAACGAAATCGTCACCAACTCGAGGGAGACGAAGATGAAGACGAAATCGATTGCCGATACCAAGTACATCAGCCCGGCGCATGTGAAAATGGGAAGCGCGAAAAATTCGCCGAGACCTGCTTGCGCGGTGGCGGCAGGAAAAGAACTACGCAAAACAGGCGCATAATCGATCATCATGATCAGCACGAAGATTGTGGTCAGCAGGGAGAATTGCTTGAAGAAGATCGCCAGGCGATCTGCGGTGTAGAAGTTCCAGAAGCCAGTCGCTTGACTGGCCCCGAAAGCTTTCGGGGTTGGAGCAACAAAGAAGGTCGCGAGGAAAACTATAGCTAGCCCGATAATTGCAGCGAAGGCCAAAACTCGTTTGTCGATCGTGGTGGCAAACGCTTCTACCATCAGGATCACCATCCCGAGCACCAGCACCGTGATCTCAAGTTCCGGCGCAGTGATCATCTTGTTTTGTTTGCGGTGAGATAAGTGCGAAATGCAGGCACTACCAGTCGCACATAGGATTGCGGAAAAAATCCGTAGCAAACCAGCGCGCTAACCAGTAATGCGACAGGCACCCGCAACCCTGGTAGAAAATCAACAAGTCCGTTCCAACGCTGATTTAGTGTGCCCATGAATACTTTGCGATAGGCGCGCAGCATATAAACCGTCGAGATCACCACCCCCCAAAGCGCAAGCGCCGTCGCGATTTGAAAAAGATGAAAGCGATCCATCTCCCAGCCGTTCTTGAATGCGCCAAAAAAGATCATGATTTCACCGGCGAAATTGGCGAAACCAGGAAGACCAATCGCGGCGAATACGCCAAAGCCAAAAGCGAGGCCGGCGAAGGGCATCACTTTGGCAAGGCCACCAAGTTCGTCGAAAACCAGTGTTCCCGTCCGTTTGCGCAATTCTCCAGCGATAGCGAACAACAGTGCGATCGAAAGGCCGTGAGCAAATATCAGGACAACAGCGCCGGTCGTGCCAAGGATAGTGGCGCTGGCAATCCCAAGAAAAATGTAACCCATATGCATGACGCTTGAGTAACCGAGCATCCAATCCAGCCGCTTCTGCGCAATTGTCACCAGCCCGACGTACATGATGTTCCCGAGCAAAAGCACCACGAGCAGATTGGTCCAGTGATGTGCGCCTTCGGGCAATAGGGGAATAGCCACACGCAACAGCCCATAGAGCCCAAATTTTTTTAACACTCCGGCATGCAACATCGCCGCCGGTGCCGGAGCCGACGCGTATGCTTCCGGCGCCCAGGTATGAAACGGGAAGAGCGAAACAAGAATTCCAAAACCGATAAGTAGCAGTAGGTAAATATGGCGTTGTGCTTCCGCTGCGATCTGACCCAGGCCGGCGGCAGCCGTTAACGCGCGAATGTCAAAGCTGCGCGAGCCAGCTGGAAGGCTTTGATAAAGCAGGATTAGGCCAAGTAGCAAAATGAAACTGCCAATTGCCAAATAGATTGTGATCTTCCACGCCGCCGCGACACGATTTCCGCTGCCCCAAATGCCGATTAACAAAAACGTGGGAATCAGCGCGAGCTCATGAAATGCATAGAAGAAAAATAAGTCGATAGAAGCAAATGCACCGATTGCACCTCCGGAAATGAACAAAAGACAGGCGTAGAATGCGTTTTCATGCTTGTCGATCGTGCCGCTAAACCAAACGGCGGCCAGCGTGACGATCGCCGCAAGTAACACCATCATGAGGCTCAAGCCGTCGATGCCCGTGGTGAAGCTCAGTCGCCACTCGGGAGAAATCGTGAACGAGGTAACGTGCTGAAAATCGCGTTGGCCCTGTTCAAAGGACGCGAGGAGAAACAACGCCGCCGCAAACGTCAAAACTGAAGCGGCTAATGCCGACTTGCGCGCAGGGGCGCCCGCCATGATCAAAATGGCGGCAAGGATTGGGCAGAAAATGACGAACAGAACCATTAGCGGAAAACGGCGAAATAGATGAGGGCGACGACGCCCAAGCCAAACAAAAACAAGTACGCTTGCAGATTTCCCACTTGAAGCAGCCGCAAAAGAGCGCCAATCCCCAATGTTCCGCTGCTACTTCCGCCCACGGCTCCGGCATCGATGATCCACCGATCGAAGAAAGCGCAGATGCGCGCGAGAGCTTCCTGCGTCCATTTAATCAGCCAGCGGTAAAACTCGTCGAAATAAAATTTGCGGCGCAAAAGCTCAACATCGAGCGACTCACTCGTCCTGTTACGGTAAAGAGCGATGGCCAGGAAGCTTCCCAGAACCAGCACGCCGATCGCAAGTGCAGGAACAAGAAGCACAACTTCCTTTTCGCGCGGGAGCGCGAGAAAATTGCGTGCGAAGAACGCAAATCCTCCGAAAGCAGCCAGCAGCGCCAGCACGATCAACGGGCCCGTCATCACGAATGGCGATTCGTCGCTTTCGCGCGCGATTTCGCTGCGTGCTTTCCCGAAGAAAACAATGACCAGCAAACGCACAATGTAAAAGGCCGTTAGCAACGCTGTGAATAAACCCACCAGGAAAATTGGCATGTTGCGCTCGTAGGCGAGCGCGAGAATCGCGTCCTTGCTAAAAAATCCGCTGAACGGCGGGCAGCCGATCAACGCCAGCGCGCCAACAGCGAAACTAACAAATGTGATCGGAAGGTTCCGGGAAAGTCCTCCCATTTTCCAGATGTTCTGCTCGTGCTGAAGCATCACGATGACCGAGCCGGCGGCGAGGAAGAGAAGTGCTTTAAAAAATGCATGGGTAAACAGGTGAAACATGGCTGCGTCGTTGGAGGCGAGACCGACTGCCATCACCATGTAACCAAGCTGCGAGAGTGTGGAGTAGGCCAAAATACGCTTGATGTCGTTCTGCTGTGTGGCGATCAACGCAGCCATTACCGCGGTGATCGAGCCGATCCATGCAACGACCAGAAGCGCAGTTTGCGATGCTTGAATAATGAACGCAACGCGGACCAGCATGTAAACACCGGCTGCGACCATGGTCGCGGCGTGGATCAACGCGGAGATTGGCGTTGGACCTTCCATCGCGTCCGGCAACCAGACGTGCAGCGGAAATTGGGCCGATTTTCCAACCGCTCCACAGAAGATTAAAAGCGCGGCAATTGTGACAAATGCCGGGTGACTTGCCAGGACCGACATCCGCGGAGCGATCTCGGTAAAAACGATAGAGCCAGTCGCCATCCAAATCATCAAGATCCCCAACATGAATCCGAAATCACCAATGCGGGTGGTGATGAATGCTTTGTTGCCCGCATCCGCGGCGGCGTCACGATAGAACCAATGGCCGATCAGCACATAAGAGGTAAAGCCGACCAATTCCCAAAAGATGAAAAGCATAACGAAATTGTTCGCGAGGACGATGCCGAGCATCGCGAACATGAACAGCGAGAGTGCCGCAAAATAACGGGACTTGCCTTCGTCATCCCGCATGTAACCCAGCGAATAGATGTGGATGGTTGCTCCGATACCGGAAACCAAAACCAGCATTGTCTTGCTCAACTGATCCAATACGAGACCGAACGGGACGCGGAATACTCCGGAAACCTCGAGCCAGGTCATCTCCGTCGCGGAAACCTCCGGTCGCACGAAGATCAAACAACTACAGAGGAAGCTTATGAGCACCGCAGCGATAGAGATAAAACTGCTCAGCGCTTTCCATCGAAGCGTGAACAGTGTGATAACGACCGCGCTAAGCAGCGGAGCGAGAAGAACAATCCAGGGAAGAATCATTTTTTGGCCCACTAAATACACGAAAAGATACGAAAATTTTCAGAGGTAAAGATCGGATTCATGCCTTCTAGGCAGGAGGCGCTAGTATTCCAGTCTCGGATAATGGCCAAAGTTGACCAAGAGACCCAATTTGCAGCCAGTTGCGCTGAGATAGTTAAGGAGTTGAGCTCGATGCCCGTCTATCAACTCGGAGACTGCTTTGATTTCAACGATGATCTTATCGTAACAAATGAAGTCCGGGCTGGATGTTTGAACCAAAGTTCGGCCGCGATATTGCAGCCTTTGGGGTGGTTTCGATAGAAATGGAATTCTTTGGAATTCCAACTCGATCTCCAGGCATTCGTCGTAGATCGGTTCGTGGAAAGCGCAGCCCTTATTTTTGTAAACCTCGAAGCAGGCACCAACGATTGCGCAGCTTTCTTCCTGATAAATCAATTCTCCTTTGCCTTCTTTTCGCGTCATTTCGGGTGTCTCGTGGGCTAAAATTTCAGGCTGCTGATGTCTTTGACGTCTGTCGTTTGGCGGGCGCGATAGAGCGCGACGAGAATCGCTAACCCGACGGCAACTTCAGCTGCCGCAACTGTGATGATGAAAAAGACGAATACCTGCGCGTTGTAATTGGGCAAACCGGTTGAATCGACACGGAATCGCGAAAAGGCGACCAGCGATAAGTTTGCCGCGTTCAACATCAGCTCCAATGACATGAGAATGATGATGAGATTGCGGCGCAGCATCACCCCAGCGAACCCGATGGTGAAAAGAATGCCGCTTACAATGAGGTAATCGCCGAGCGTTACCATGTTATCGAGGCTCGCGCTTGCTCAAAAGGACCACACCGATTGTCGCCACCAGCACGAGAACGCCGAGAATTTGAAGCGGCAGGTTGTAGTTGCTAAAAAGTAGCGCACCGACATTCCGAACATCATCAATTGCCGATCTTGTGAGCGGCGGGAAAGTTTTGCGCGCGATCTTGAAGTGGCTAACCACAAAAGAAATCTGGATCAACAAAATGAGCGCGACCGCAATTCCCCCCACCAAGGCCAGCCAATTGATCCGGCGCCCCTCTTCGACGCGAAGGTCAAGGAGCATAATGATGAAAAGAAAAAGGACCATGACGGCTCCCGCGTACACCAGGACTTGGATGATGCCGATGAAGTAGGCATCGAGCGACATGAAGAGCGCTGCGAGCCCCAGAAATGACATCACGAGGCTAAGCGCGCTCGCCACGGGGTTGCGATTAATGACAACGGCCACGCCGAAGATCAGCATCATTAGCGCGAAAATCCAAAAGAGGAATGGAGACATCGCTGGTTTCAGAGGTTCAAGTAGAGGAAAGCGTCGCTCGTTCCATTTCTGAACCCTAAATCCTGAACCCTCGTCTCATTTCCTCTCATTCCATTTCAGCACGACGCCATGCATCACTCCACCGATCTCGAGGAGTTTTTTCTTGTGATGCACCATGTCCGCACGCGTGAAGCCGGTGATGGCATAATCTTTACGCAGAAAAATCGCCTGCTCGGGACAGACCTCTTCGCACATCCCGCAGAAAATGCAGCGGATCATGTCGATATCGAATTCCTCTGGATATTTCTCGACCTTGGCAAAGCGGTCAGTCGAAGGAATCTCGCCGGGAATAATCTTGATCGCGCGCGGTGGACAGATGAATTCGCAGAGCTGGCAAGCAACACAACGCACACGACCATCCTCATCTCGCACGAGGGCGGGCGCGCCCCGGTAATGGTCCGGCAAGCTGCTGTCCCATTTTTCCTCCGGATATTGCATAGTGACCTTTGTCCGCCCAAGCAGCCTGTTCTTGAAATGCTTAAACGTGATCGCCAGCCCGGCGACGATCGCGGGCAGATACAATCGCTCGCGCCAGTTCAGCTTCGGTCGTGAAACGGTGATAGTAGCCATTTTAATCTACCTCTACTTCTGCTCTCTCCCCATATTCAGCTGAATCTTCAGCGATCCGGCAACCCAACCGGTCTAGCATTGTGAAAAGCATTTTAACGATCTCTTCCAGAATCGCTTTGCCTCTCACAATCGCGTCTGCTCAACAGCAGCGTCGCGCAACGAGCATATCGAGGCACGCTGCGGACTCCAAAGCCGAACCGTGCACGATCTGAAAGAATCGGGCGCGGTCATTTTGCGAAAACTTCCCGTTCCCCTCCGCGATATTCAAGGCGATGCTGTCGCCAGCGCGCTCTAGATGATCGCGAGTAGATGTTCTTTTCGTTAGCGATTCGATCAGATCTTGCGACCAAGTTGCGAATTCTAACGCCCGTTGATAAACGGTCAGCTTCTCATGGTGAAACGGCATAGGAAACAAGTTTGCGGTTTAGATTGAGATTAAGAGGGAGAGGAAGAGGAAGATTAGAGTCTGATGAGAGGCAAAATCGCTGCAACGATAAAGATGTTAACCAGCGCAATCTCGAAAAAGAAAATCCAGCCGAGCCGCATGAGCTGGTCGTAGCGGAACCGGGGCAGCGTCCAGCGCACCCACATGAAGATGAAAATCAGCACCGCGACTTTCGCGAAGAAGGTGGCGATGTTGAAGAGACCCCCGAACACGCCAACCCAGCCGGGCGCGCTTCCATCGATAAGGGTCCAGTGGAATCCGCCGTGCCAGGACGGAACCGGCAGATGCCAGCCGCCGAAAAACAATGTCACAATGACAGCCGATCCAGTGATCATCGCGGCATATTCGCCGAGGAAAAAGAGAGAGAACTTCATCGAGCTGTATTCGGTGTTGTAGCCGCCAGCGAGCTCCTGCTCGGCTTCCGGAAGATCAAACGGAAGACGATTGGTCTCGGCAAAAATCGCGATCGTGAAAACGGCGAAGGAGACGAGCATCGGAACGGCGAGCAACCATTTCCATGGGTTTACCCAGTCCCCGACGAATGGTGCGATAAGCCAGCCGTGCTCGATTTGGTAATGCACCACGCTGGTAAGACGCAAACTACCCACGAGCAGAAACACGGGAATGACTGCAAGGCCGAGCGAGAGCTCGTACGAGAGCATCTGCGAACTCGAACGGATACCGCCCAGAAACGGATATTTGGAATTCGACGCCCAACCAGCCAGAACAATTCCGTAAACTCCAAGCGAAGCGACAGCGAAGACGAACAGGATTCCGACGTTAACATCGGCAATCACCATCGGGACCCCCAACAGCGTGCTGCCAAACGGAACGACTGCGATCGTGATGATGGCTGGCATTACTGCCAGACACGGCGCAAGCCAGTAATAAAACGTGTTTGCTGCGCGCGGCGTGAAATCCTCTTTCAGCAGCAATTTGAACATGTCGGCAATCGGTTGAAAGAGGCCGGCGGGTCCGACCCGATTGGGCCCGAGCCGGTCTTGAATCGCCGCGCTCACCTTCCGCTCGGCATAAACCGCGTAGGAAACCATCGGCAGGATCACGAGAAAAAGAATGCCGACGATTTTCAGCAGCGAGGTGATGATGAGGAACGAGTCCATATCGACCTTCCCGCACTAGCGGCCGGGAGGTCTTAGAGCCTCCGCTTCTTCGATGTTTCGGGCCTCTAGATCGATTGGGGCAGGTGGGGTTTCGTAGGCTTCCATCACGTGCAGACCGAGATCGCCGATTTTGCCCAGACTTAGGCCGGAGAATTTCGGGACGACGTCGGCGATCTGTCGAAACACGTCGTCGATAGAATAGAGGCCATTGCTGACGCCGAGCGCTTGAAGCAGATCGCGCAGGATTTCCCAATCGTCTCGTGCCTCGCCCGGCGGACGCACCGCGCGGTTCAGCCGTTGCAGATATCCATCGCCATTAATCATCGAGCCGCGCTTCTCCGCGAAACCGCAACCGGGGAGCACGACAGTCGCGTACTCGGTGGCGGCATTCGCGAGAATGTCCAGGACGATGAGCGCCGGCAAACTTGCGAGCTGTTCGGTGGAAATTCCGATTTTGATGGGATTCTCTCCGAACGCGAGAAGTGCTTTAACGCGTCCAGATCGCACCGCTTCTGCGATGGCAGGCAAATTGGCGCCGGGTTGGGAAGTGACGCCGAGCAAATGCGCGCCGTTCGTGTTTGGATTGCGATCTTTACTCAACAAAATGTCGTCACCTGCGCCGGTGCGCGGCACGATGTCGATCAACCGAACGCCGAGAATGCGAGCGAGCTGGCCAGTCAACCAGAGTTCTTCGTTAGTCATTCGGCCGGAAGCAACAATGGCGATTTCCTCGCCTGAAAATTGTTTGATGAGAAGGGCAGCCTGTGTAATGGCAGCGCTCCAATTAGTCGGTGCCAGTTTGTCTCCGGTTCGCAAGCGCGGCTCTAGCAATCTTTTCTCGGACTCCAGATAATAGAAGTTGAGCCGGCCATAGTCACACATCCAGGAGGAGTTGACTGCGTTGTTCTCGCGCGGCGTTTGCCGGTAAACCACGTCTTCGCGCGTGCCGATGATGGTGTTGCAACCAGTGGCACAACTCGTGCAGATACTTTTCGCTTCCTTCAAAAACCAGACGCGCATCTTGAAACGAAAATCGGTGGAAGTGAGCGCACCGACCGGGCAAATATCGACAGTATTAAGCGAATAATTATTTTCCAGCCGTTTGGCGGGATGCGCGGTCAACACCGTGTAACTGCCGCGATCGACAAAGCCGAGGACGTCATCTTTCGCAATCTCCTGGCAAAAACGAATGCAGCGCGAGCAAAGAATGCAGCGCTCGTCATCCAGCGTGACACGCGGCCCGAGCACGACATTTTTTGGTTTCTTGACTTTGTTCTCGAGAAAACGCGATTGGCTCGTTCCGAAATCGACACTGAACTCCTGTAAGCGGCATTCGCCGGCCTGGTCGCAAATTGGACAATCGAGCGGATGATTGATAAGAAGGAATTCCATCACGCCGCGCTGGCATTCCTTCACCAGAGGAGAATTGGTCCTGACGCCCATTCCTTCGGCGACATCCTGCGCGCAGGAAATTTGAGGGCGCGGCATCCAGTTAATGATTGGTTTGCCATCGGCACCGAGCTCCGGTTTGCGATCAGGACCAAGTCTTGGAAATCCCATCTCGATCAAGCACATCCGGCAATTGCCCGGTGAACTCAGCTTTTTGTGATAACAATATCGCGGCACATAACTGCCCGCCTGCTCGCACGCTTCGATCACGCGTGTGCCTTTAGGAAACTGATGCCACACGCCATCGATCTGGACGTTGAAAATTTGCGGCGATGAAACTTGCTCGGCCATTACGTTTTCGTGCTCGTAATCGTGCTGCTAATCGAAAGGGATCGATCACGATTAAGAAAACGAGATTTCATTTTCAAATCGTGCCGGCAGCACCGGCTTTTTCCCAGCCCGGATCGTGCGCCATGGGAACGGTGGGAATCGACTCTTCTTCAATCAGTTCTTCCGGCGTATATTCCGGCGGGAGTGGCGGCGGGAGTGGTTTCTGCGCACGGGCGGCGAATTCCTCCGGGAACTTTTCAACAAAGCTTTGGGTCGGCCACGCACAGGCTTCGCCAAACGCACAAATCGTTCTGCCAGCGATGTTGTCGCCGATATTCTTCAATGTTTTTGGATCTTCTGTTACGCCACCGCCGCGCAGCATGCGGTCGGTGATCTTCTTCATCCAAAGTGAGCCTTCCCGGCAGGGTGTGCACTGGCCACAGCTCTCGTGGGCATAGAATTCATTGATGTTATTGAGCACCCAAACCATGTCGCGAGAATCGTCGAGCACGATGACGCCACCTGAACCAGCCATCGAGCCCGCCGCTGTGAGCGAGTCGAAATCAATCGGGATTTCTTCGATCGACATCTCGCGTTCAATTGTCGATCCGTCAGGTTGCTTTTGCTTTAGTCTGAATCGCTCATCTGCTCGTAGCACTTTCGCGGAGCTTCCGCCCGGAATGACAGCCTTTAATTTTCGGCCAGGTCTCAATCCGCCAGCCATTTCGTAAATGAGCTGACCCATCGTTACTGCGCCTACTTCAATCTCGAAATAACCAGGCCGCTGCACGTCGCCGCTCACACACACAATTCGTGTGCCGGTGTTATTAGGTCGTCCCAGGCGGGCATACTCTGCGCCGCCCATGGCAATGATGTGTTTCACATGGCAAAGCGTTTCTACGTTGTTAACGATAGTGGGGCACATGTAGAGACCGAGCACGGCCGGGAAGTAGGGAGGCTTAATTCGTGGATAGCCACGTTTGCCTTCGAGCGATTCGATTAAGCCAGTTTCTTCACCGCAGATATAAGCGCCTGCGCCCCGATGAACGTAAATCTCGGCGTCGAATCCTGAGCCGAGAATATTTTTCCCAAGAAAATTGTGTTCGCGCGCTTCTTCGATGGCGCGTTCGAGAATTTTCGCGCCTTCCGGGAATTCGCCTCGGATATAAATGTACGCCGTACGCGCATTGAGCGCATAACAGGAAATCAGAATTCCTTCCAGCAGTTGATGTGGATCTTCGTGGATGATGTAACGGTCCTTAAACGTGCCTGGCTCGGACTCGTCGGCGTTGCAGATCAGATAGACCTGCCTCTTTTCGTCCGGTTTGATGAAGCTCCATTTAAGGCCGCACGAAAAACCCGCGCCCCCGCGGCCACGCAATCCGGAGTTCTTGACTTTATTGACAATCTCGGCGCGCGACATCGTTAGCGCTTGCTTCAATTGTTCGTAGCCCCCGTCACGCAGATAACAATCAATATCAATTGCCCAATCTTGGCGTCCGATGTTTTTAAAAATCAGCCGACGCTCCAGAGGATGCGGAGATGTTCGATGTTTAATTTCTGATGCTTGATTTCGGAGAAACTCCGACATGGTCTCCGGGTGTACCTCTTCGCGCAGCTCTTCGTTTACCATGCAAACCGGCGCTGTGCCGCAGCTCGCCAGGCATTCAACGAACTCAATGCTGTAATTCCCATCGGCGCTGGCCGAAATGGGGTTGTGCATCCCATCGCCTTGCCGCTGCCGTTTAATTCCGGTCGCCGCACATAAATTTTCCATTAACTGAAAGCTGCCGGTCATCGCGCAACTGAGTGTGCGGCACACGCGGATATGCGTTTTGCCTGCGGGCCTCTGGCGAAACATCGGATAAAATGTGACCAGCTCGAGAATGTTAATCGGCTGAAGCCCGAGCTTCGCCGCAATCCAGGTTACCGCCTCGTCACTGATGAAGCCGAAGTGCTCCTGCCACAGATGCAGTAGTGGCATCGCCGCACTGCGCCGGTGTTCCTGCGGATAGCGAGCGATTGCCGCATCCATTTTCCGCTCCAACTCGGCGGGAACATGTGTGCTCGGCGAGTCCACGACAGCGCCAGATTAATCGGACAAGGTGCTTTCTTTCGACTGCACTTTGTCGTCTTTGAAAACAATGGTGACCGAGTCTTTGCCCTGCCGGTAAACGTAAGTCGTTTTTTTCATGATCACGAAGTCTTCAGTAGTAAGAGAGGTGGGCGGGCCAAGGATCGATTCCACTTGTTTTTTTGACATTCCCTCAGTTACCTCATCGACATTCGCCTTGGTGATTCGTTTGCCGGAGCAAGAAGTGCCGATCACAATAGCGACTACGAGCACGAGGACGAGAGGCAAGCACGCTGCTCTTCGCGCAATTCGTCTTGAGATCGACATATTCATCTGTCGCACTCGCCCATGACGAAGTCCAGGCTGCCAAGCACGGCGGGCACGTCGCTCACCATACAACCCGGCAGAAGCTCCGGCAGGATGCTGAGGTTCACAAATGATGGCGCGCGAATCTTGAGCCGATACGGCACACCGCCGCCCCTGCTGTTGATGTAAAAGCCAAGCTCACCCTTTGGATTTTCCGCTGCGAAATAAATTTCGCCCGGCGGTGCGTCGGGTCCCTCCGTCACTACGATAAAATGATGGATCAACTCTTCCATTTTCGTCATAACTCGCGATTTGGGCGGCGCCATGTTTTTCCAATCCGCGACGTTGATCGGTCCACCCGGCAATTTATCGATTACTTGTCGTAGGATGCGAACGCTTTGCCGCATCTCCTCGATCCGCACCAGGTACCGATCATAACAATCGCCTGCGCTGCCGATCACGACGTCAAAATCATAATTCTCATAGTCGAGATAGGAATGTTTGCGCCGTAAATCGTGTTCGATGCCGCTGCCGCGCAAGTTCGGCCCTGAAATTGCGTAGGCAATGGCGCGCTCTTTTGAAATGATGCCAATGTCTTTTGTTCGGTCGACAAAAATGCGATTGCGCGTGAGCAACTTGTCGCACTCGTTCAGGCTAGGAATGAAATCATCGAGGAGCTTTGTGAGCCGCGGGAGAAAGCCCTCCGGAAGATCGCGGATTTGTCCGCCTACTCGTGTGTAAGAGGTGGTAAAGCGCGCTCCAGTTAAGAGTTCGAAAAGATCGTAAAGTTTTTCGCGCTCGGTGAACGTATATAAAAAGACCGTCATTGCGCCGAGATCGAGGGCCATTGCGCCCAGACCCAACAAATGTGACGAAATCCGTGAGGTCTCACAGCAAATTGTACGGATCGCTTTCCCACGCGGCGGAATTTCCCAGCCCATCAATTTTTCAACCGCAAGCGCGTAAGCAACATTATTCGAGAGCGGCGCGAGATAATCGAGTCGGTCGGTGTAAGGCACGAACTGGTTGTATTGCATGTTCTCGGCGATTTTTTCGTCACCGCGATGCAAAAAGCCGATGTCTGGCGTCGCTTTGGTAATAATCTCGCCGTCAAGTTCGAGAACGAGTCGCAAAACGCCATGGGTCGCCGGATGCGACGGACCCATGTTGAGGACCATCTTTTCGCCGATATCGGCATCTGATTGGCCTATTTGAGCATCGGCTGCTGCGACTCGAGTCACCGGGTCGGGCGATTCAATTTCGCGCGTCGTGAAAGGCATGGGATCGACAATCGCATTTACGCTGGCGAGTGAACCAGCGCGCGCAAGCAATTTCCACGCGCGTCTTTTTCTGGGGAGCACAGGCTGCTAGCCTGTAGTTCGCGGCAGCTTGCCGCGAACATACGACGACAAGGAACTGCGGGTGGAGCAAGGGCAGTCGGCCAGTGGCCGACTGCTACAGGCCAGCGGCCTGTGCTCGCCAAGAAGCAGAACACACTCGCGTCGGCTGGTGAACCGCGCTTAACTGCATCGGTATGCCTAAGAAAATCGCACTGCTTTTTGCCGGCCAAGGCGCGCAGACTGTCGGAATGGGACGCGATTTAGCGGAAGAGTTTCCCACGGCAGCCGAATTATTTCAGCAAGCCGATGACGTTCTCGGACGGAAGTTGAGCAAGATTGCATGGAAAGGTCCGATTGGTGCGTTGACCAAGACCTCGAATTGCCAGCCCGCCCTGTTTGTTCATGGGCTGGCCTGTTTCTCCCTCTTGCGGGAATTAGCTGGAGAATTTCCTATCGGCGGAGCGGCCGGCTTGTCGTTAGGCGAAATGACGGCGCACGCAGCGGCGGGCACATTCGATTTTGCGACGGGACTCAACCTCGTGGAGAGGCGGGGGCAATTAATGGACGAGGCATGCGCCGCAACCTCAGGCGCGATGGCGGCGATGATGGGTGGCGCCGAAAATGACGTGCGCCGACTCGCCGCTGATGAGGATGTCGACGTTGCCAACATTAACGCGCCCGGGCAGATCGTCATCTCCGGTGAACGCGCGAAGGTAGAAGTCGCAGTCGGTGTTGCCAACGAGTACGGAATTCGTCGCGCAACATTACTCAACGTAGCGGGAGCATACCATTCGCGTTTGATGCAAAGCGCATACGAAAAACTTGGCGCTGCGCTTCAGCACGTTCCGGTGCAACCACCGCGCTTTCCTGTAATTAGCAATGTGACCGGCGCGGAAGTCAGAACTCCAATTGAAATTCGGCGCACATTGCAGGACCAAGTCACGGGCACAGTGCGCTGGCTCGATTGCATGGAGCGGCTGATTGAGCTTGGCTGCGATTTTTTTATCGAACTGGGGCCAGGCGGCGTGCTGGCAGGGTTGTCACGACGCACTCATAGAGGCGTAGACGTGATGTCAGTGAGCGACGTGGAATCGGTGCGGAAATGCGCCGGCAGACTGTAATAGCCGTGTTGCTCGAGGCGACATTGAGATAGTGAAAGCGACGCGAAGACGCGTGCGCACTTGGAAAGTCCGCCTTCGGACGGACTCGCCCTGTGGCGAGCTTGCGCGAAACAGAATGGGTCACTCTCATAAACTTGGCACGGAGTGCTTTTGGAGTGCGATGCGTCCTCGCATTGCTTTCGCGCATTGCCACGATAGTTGTGCGAACAATTAGCTAGGACGATGGCCACTAATCGACAATTGCTTTCGCCTACGTAATTTTGACGCATGACGTTACAGGAACGTGTGGACTCGGATTTGAAAGAGGCGATGCGCGCCAAGGACACGACCAAACTGGACGCCCTGCGCATGCTCAAATCGGCATTAAAATACGCCGCAATCGCGAAGGCAGGCGCCGAATCCGAGCTGAGCGACACGGAAGCCGCGCAGGTCGTTCGCAAGCAAGCCAGGCAGCGGGAGGATTCGATCGAGAGCTTCGAAAAAGGCGGTCGCGCCGAATTGGCGGAAAAGGAGAAACAGGAGCTATCGATCTTGAACGCGTATTTGCCGCAATCGATGAGCGCTGATGAAATTTCGAAAGTTGTGCGCGAAACAATTGCCGAAACAGGCGCGACCTCGAGAGCGCAGGTGGGCGCGGTAATGAAAGCGTTGCAGGCGAAAGTCGCCGGTCGCGCTGACGGCAGGACTCTGAGCGCTGAGGTGCAAAAGCAGCTTTCGTGATTCGTTGAAGCATTCAAGCGTGAATGATCGCGGCCGCTTCAACCTTCAACGCTTTAACGCTTCAAGGTTATGCTAACAGCAATCATCGTCGCAGCGGGTGACAGTCGCCGCATGGGTTTCGACAAATTGTTCGCAGCGATCGCCGGCAAACCCGTCATCGCGCATACGATACATGCATTTGAGCGGGCCAGTTCTGTCAGTGATATCATTGTAGTCGCCCGTGCAGATCGGTGCGGTGAAATCAAAGCGATCGTAGGCGACGAAAATTTCAAAAAAGTTCGGTCAATCATTCCCGGTGGCAAACATCGGCAGGATTCCGTCCACGCTGGCCTGGCTCACCTCGACTTGGCCACAAGATACGTCGCTGTTCACGACGCAGCGCGCCCGCTGATCACCGCCGAACAAATCGATCGCGTCTTCGAGCAATGCCGGATACATGCTGCCGCTGGCCTGGCTGAGCCAATCAACGACACGCTCAAACGCGCCGATGCAAATCTTACCGTGGCCGGCTCGGTGGATCGACATCAACTCTATGCAATGCAAACGCCGCAGATTTTCGAGCGGCAATTGATCGAGAACGCTTACCGTGGCGTTTACGCAGAAAATGCTTCCGTAACCGACGAGGTTTCAGCCGTCGAGCGACTCGGTCGCAAGATTGTTCTCGTTCTCAACGACGACTACAATTTCAAGGTTACTTATCCGCGAGATTTGCCGCTGGCCGAGTTCGTTCTTCGGCAACGAACGACAAGGGCTTAAGGTTTGGAAGTGCTGAACAAAATCGATAATCTGTTGCGATCAGCTGCACCTGGCGATCTCGCGCAGTTAATGGCGATTTGGCGCGCGCACGACGTCAAACTGTGGTCGCAATCGCCGAATAATTATCGATTGCTCGCGGAGGCAACTTTACAGCAAGGCGAACCGCTGCTCGCGTTCGATGTTGCCAGTGAGGGATTATCGATCCTGTCGAACGATGTGCGGTTGCGGCAACTGCAGGGTCTCGCGCTGGCGCGGAGCGGAGCGACCGAACGAGCGAACGCGATCCTCGAGGGATTGCGTCACGACGGACAAACCGACGAGGAGACACTCGGGATGCTCGGCCGCACTTGCAAAGATCTTGCTACGAATGCTGCATTGGCATGGGAACGTGAAAAGTTTCTGCGCCGTGCCGCCGAGACTTATGCCCAAGCATACCAAGCCACAGGCGGTTACTGGACGGGTATTAATGCCGCCACAATGAATTTGCTCGCCGGTGAAAAGGAGCGCGCCCGTGAGATCGCGACCGTGGTTCGCGCGCAATGTTTGAAATCGGTTAACGGCAAATCTGGCAACGAATACTGGCTTCTCGCAGCTTTGGGGGAAGCCGCATTGGTTTTACAGGATTGGCCGCAAGCCGAGGAATGGTATGAGCGTGCCGCGAAACACGCCGGACACCACTGGGGAGATATTCACTCGAGCCGGCGGAATGCGCGTTTAATCCTGCAATACTGGAACGAGGACCAAAGTTGGATCGACAAATATCTTCACATCCCGGGTGTGATTGTTTTCGCCGGTCACATGATCGACCAACCCACTCGCCCGATTCCGAGATTCCCAAGCGAACTTGAAACGGCCGTGGCGAAGGAAATTCGCGCGCAGATCGACAAGTTGAAACCGGGATTTGGTTTCGCCTCGGCTGCATGTGGCTCGGACATTCTCTTCCTTGAAGCGATGCTAGAGAGCGGCGCGGAGGTGTCGATCGTCCTTCCCTTCGCGAAGGAGGAATTTATCTTCGAGAGCGTGGATTTTGTTCCTGGCTCGCATTGGCGAGAACGATTCGATCGGATCCTCGTGCACGCCGCACGCGTTGTCATTGCGTCAAACCAAAGGCTCGCGATTGGTGGTGTCTCCTACGATTACTGCAATCAGATTTTGCTTGGGCTGGCAAGAATTCACAGTGCGCGATTGGACACGAGCTTGATCCCCCTCGCGGTTTGGGACGGAAACGATGGCGATGGTCCCGGCGGAACTGCGAGCACTGTCCAACGATGGCGAAACCTCGGCTACAAACCAACCGTCATTGAATTGACGCGGTCGCCCACGAGGGGGCCCCTTGTAAAACAATTGCGAGAAACTCTTGCCGAAGACAAAGCAACAATTCCGGACGCTGGTTCAGTGCCTATGACGCATTTCGATTCACGCATTCTCGCGATTCTTTTTGCCGACGCGGTAGATTTTGGCAAACTTACTGAATCCCAAGTTCCGCGATTTGTTCACCATTTTCTCGGCGCGATCGCGAAATTGATTAGGGAGTTTAAACACACCACCCTAGAGAAGAAGACGTGGGGCGACGGACTGTTTTTCGTTTTTTCCAGCGTTGAGCATGCGGGCAGCTTTGCACTTGATCTGGCCGAGCTGGTTGCAAACATCGATTGGACCAGGTACTCGCTTCCGGCCGGATTAAATCTCCGCATCGCGCTGCACGCGGGTCCAGTTTACGAATTCGCCGATCCGATCACCGGCGAGCGGAGTTACGGCGGGACCCACGTCAACCGTGCGGCTCGGATGGAGCCAATCACTCCATGGGGACAAGTATACGCCAGCGAAGCTTTCGCGGCACTCGCTGCTGCGCAAGGAGTGACTGATTTCGCCTGCGACTACGTTGGCCAAACGCCAATGGCAAAGGGTTACGGAACATTGCCAACATACTACGTGCGCCGCGCCGCACCTGTGGCTGCGCGCTTGTAAGATCGACATCAATTTGTTAGTTGGTCGTTCCTGGTGACGCCGCGACCACTAATCTTTATCTCCGCGGTCAGTCGTGAGCTTCATAGCGCCCGGCAACTGGTGGCAAATACGCTGATCTTTCTCGGCTACCAGCCGGTCTGGCAAGACATCTTTGACACCGGGGGCGGCGATTTGCGCGGAGTGCTTCGCGAGAAAATCGATCACTGTAAAGGTGTCGTTCAACTCGTTGGTCAATGCTACGGCGCAGAACCTCCGACTCCCGACGAAGAATTCGGCCGAGTGAGTTATACCCAGTACGAAGCTCTCTACGCACGGAAGCGCGGCAAGAAAGTTTGGTATCTCTTCATCGACGAACATTTTCCTGCCGACTCCTGTGACGAGTCGGCGGAATTGCGCAAGCTCCAAGCAGCTTATCGTCGGGGTTTGCAAGCCGACGCGCACATTTTTCATGCGCTTACCAGCAGCGAGGCGTTGGAGGCGAGCGTTCTAAAGCTGCGCGATGATCTTAGCCGCCTTCGCCTCGGGGTAAAACGATGGGCCGTGGGCGTGGTTGCCCTTCTGCTTTTTCTATCCGCAGCTACCGGCTGGCTAGTCCAGATGCAGCGTCGCCAAAGCAGCGCGATCCAAAAACAAGGCGAGCAGGTCACCGCGATCGTTAATCGTTATCAAAAAATGGAGCAGGCACTGGTGCGGTTGGCCGATGTCGAAGCTCAGTCCAAACAACCGGGGGCAAAATCATCTCCCGAGGAACAACGCGCCCGTGCTTACAGTGTTTTGGAAAAGGAACTTGGTCTCCCAGCAGGCGCGCTGGCAAAAGAACTTCCCGCTTTCGCACTGGAGCTTTATAACCGCAGCGATACGACTCCTCTCATGCGAGCACGTGCGGCGTATGCGCTCGGCAAATTTGACGAGGCGGAGAAACTGAGTTCCGAAAGTGCGGCGCAGAGCCGGCAGGGATATGAAACAGCCCAACGGGTCGAAGAGGACCGGCGCAAGCACGCTATTGAAGGATATGTATTGGCGGGCCAGTCGGCACAAAAGAGCATTGAGTACACTCGTGCGATGAAACACTTCCGGGAAGCTGAGAAGCTGACTGATCTCGAGGGGAACCCGGAAGACTGGGCAGAAGTGCAATACGCGATTGCCAATTTGTTATTTGATCAGGGGCAGTACAACGATGCGGAAAACACATTGCGGCGTGTTGTTGAAATTCGGACTCACGTCCTTGGTTCTGAGAATCCCGAGACGCTTAGGAGTCGGAACCGCTTGGATTATGCCCTGTGGAGGGAAGCAAAAAACGGGGAGGCGGAAGCGGATTTTCGTGAGCTTATCAAGCTGGACGAAAAGGTACTTGGTTCCGAGCATCCCGACACGCTCTCCAGCCGTAACGGTCTAACCAATGTCCTTGCTTCCGAGGGGAAGTATGCCGAGGCAGAACCCGAGTATCGTCTGATTCTAAAGCTCAGAAAGAAAGTGCTCGGACCCGAGCATCCCGACACGCTTAGGAGTCGCTTCAATCTGGCTGTTACGCTTGGTACCCAAGGTAAGCACATCGAGGCGGAGAGGCAATTTCGCGAGCTAATCAAGATCCAAGAGAAAGTACTCGGACCGGAGCATCCCGATACCCTTTTTGCCCGTGTCGGCTTGGCCGCTGCGCTTAGTAACCAGGGTAACCCGGGTAAGCGCGCCCAGGCCGAAACACAATATCGCGAGTTAATTAAGATCCAAGGAAAAGTGTTGGGGCCAGAGCATCCCGACACGCTTTTTAGCTGTGTCGGTTTGGCAGCTGCGCTTAATGATCAAGGCCGATACGCCGAGGCCGAAGCGCAGTATCGGGAGCTAATCAAGATGCAAGGAAAAATACTGGGGCCGGAGCATCCCGACACGCTTCTCTGCAGCACCAGTCTAGCCAACGTCCTCGACGGGCAAGGCAAGTATGTCGAAGCGGAAGCGCAATACCGGGAGGTAATCAAGATCCTTGGAAAAGTATTGGGGCCCGAGCATCCCAATACGTTAAAGAGTCGCAGTGGCTTAGCCGCTGCACTCAATGATCAAGGCAAGTACGCTGAAGCGGAAGCTCAATATCGTGATGTAATCAAGATCCAAGAAAAAGTACTCGGACCGGAGCATCCCGATACATTAAAGAGCCGCAGTGGCTTAGCCATTGCACTTAATGATCAAGGCAAGTACGCCGAGGCCGACAAAAATTTTCGCCAGTTAATCAAGATCCAGGAGAAAGTACTTGACCCCGAGCATCCCGATACGCTGGATTCCTATTACAGTTTTGCCTCTGGATTAAAGGGTCAGAACAAGCTTCAAGAAGCGAATGAGTTTGCGCGGCGAGCTGGGGAAGGTGCGCGCAAAGTCTTGGGTCCAGATCATCCGTCGACGCAAAAATACGAAAAGCTATTGGCTGATTTGGATGCCAAACGCTAAGCAAGCATCGGATCGAGGGGGACCAGTGGGCGAATTAGCTCGGCCACGGGTGAGACATCTTTGCGTCTGAAACGACGGCCGCGTTTCTGAATACTGGCAGTGTCGAGTTCGCTGACGCGGAGAAGTTGCCCGTGTTTCCAAATCCAAGCGTCGGGATTATACGGACCAATGCGACGCGGATCACTCCAGGTATGAATCGACAGTAAATTGGCAGTCACAGCGGCGGCAATGTGCATCGGGCCGCTGTCCACGCTAACGACAAATCGCGCAACCCGAATAAGCCAGATCAGTTGAAGCAGCGAAGTCTGATTGGTCAGATTACTGCAATTTTCCGGCGCATCGATACCGTGGCGCGATTGCCCGACTACCACCACGCGCGTTGGCGCAAGCGAGCGGCAAAATTCTTCGATTACAGCATTTGAAAGCGATTTGTGCTCTCCTCGCGCGGAAGGATGAAGAAGAATGAACGGCGGATATGCATCGAAACGCGGGAGCGGATCACCAGTTGGAATTGAACAGCGAAGTTGTTCGCCAATTCTGGCGCCGGCGCACTCCGCCAGTTTTAGATAACGATGAACGGCATGGCCACTGCGATCGACTTTGGCGACTCGATCGTAAAACCAGCCCGAACCTTCTCGCGCATCGTTCATCCCATAAATCTCTTTCGCGCCGCTGATTTTTGCGATGAGCGCGCTGCGTACTGATCCCTGGAAATCGAGCGCAAGATCGGGCCGGATCTCGCGGGTCTTCTTCAGCCACGGCAGCAAACTCGTCGGTGCGCCAATTCCTCGAAATTCGCCGCGCGGGAAAAAGTGAACGTGATTCACATCAGAATTTCCGCGGAGCAGGGGAGCGAAATCAGGGTTGATGAGCCATGTGATCTCGGCGTGGGGATACGCTTCGCGAAGCAATGCGACCGCCGGAAGCGTGTGGACGATGTCACCGAGCGAACCTGGCTTGATGATTAAGATGGAGTTCAGGCGGTGAAGCGTAAACCTTGTTCTTAGCGACCGATTGCGAGCCGCTCTGCGAGGAGCCGCGGCAGACCCGCTTCAGTAATCTTCTTTTGCACGGCCGCCAGATCGTATTTTACCCGCAACTGCTCGACCAGATTGTTTTCAGTGTCGTAAATGCAATAGGCCGCGCGCCAATTTCCATCGCGTGGCTGCCCCACGCTACCCGTGTTGATGAAATACTTCCTGGCTGGCTCGATGCGAATGTGCCCAGTCCTTTCCCGCCGGACACCCTGATCCCGAATAAAAACCATAGGCACATGCGTGTGCCCGAAAAAACAAACGTTGGTGCGCTGATAGGTGAAACTCGCTGCAGCATCTAGATTATTAAAAACGTAACTCCATTGCCCCGGCGTATCGAGAGTCGCGTGTACGATGGTAAAATCATGCACTCGTCTCTGCAATGGCAACTCACGCAACCATTTCTTGTCGTGGTCCGTTAAATTGTCGCGCGTCCACTTGATGGCGCGCTCAGCCAGTTCGTTGAAATCGTTCGAAGAGTCAGGGAGCGATGCCTGCTCGTCGTGATTGCCTTTCACGACGGGGCAATCGAGTTCGCGAATTCGTTTCACACATTCTCGCGGACTGGCGTTGTAGCCGACTACGTCGCCCAGACAAACAAAGTGCGTGCACTTGTGCTCGCGTGCGTCCTTCAGTACCGCTTCGAGCGCTTCCAAATTGGCGTGAATATCGCTGAAAATTGCGAAGCGCATATCTGAGTCTAGTTAAAAACGTCAAAGGTTAACAACGTTACAACGGAAACGCTTCAATGCTCCAACGATTTAACGACGTAAGGCCGCCAACCATTCAGCCTTCCATGTGATTTATTTACCAACGTTGCTTTCCTTGTCGGGGATTCGCTGATCCTGCGGGATTTCAAGTTTGCCTTCGAGAAGCTTCAGCCGAGTAATCAAAGTCGGCAGCCGTTCCTGCTTCCCCTCGTCATACAACCGGCGCAAACGCTCATACGCTTCGCGCTCCTGCCCCTCGCAGTAGGAAAGCTCGTAGGCCGAGAAACGCCTGTCGTAGGTCGCTGCTGTAGGCAAAGCCGCAGCCCTGGCGTAGAATTCAGAGGCCTGCTTATGATCCTTGTATTTCTCCTTGTATAGACGGGCGAGCGCTTCGTAAAGCTGAGGCCGATCGGGATTATTCTTTATTCCGCGTTCAAGGAAATCTTTGCCCAGCGCAAAATATTCGCGCTGCGCTTTGACTCGCAGCGCCAGGCGCGGCTGCGTTTGATCGTTCATCGCCGCCACACTGGCGTTCCAAGCCATATGCCACGCCGCCATGTCCCAAAATAAGATTACTCGAGGTTGGAGCGTTGTGATGTGCCGAAACAGCAACAACACACGGCCCCATTCTGTGCGCTCCCACGCCACGTGGGCCTGAATGAAAAGTCCGTCTGCGACGATCGCTCGAAATCCGCTCAAGGCGGCAATGAAACCGAGTTGCCCGAGTTTTTCGCGCAGATCGAGATTAAATTCGACGCCACGGAAATGTTCCTGGCGATGGAGCGCCGCCAAGTCGCGCTCAATTGGGAATCTGAGCACCCCGAGCGCGGTCAAGAGTGCCAGCGCGACGAGGGCGCGCATCATAGTTCTTTCCCGTAAAACACGAAGGCGGCCAGCAGAGTGTAGATGGTAGTGTAGAAAATGCCGAGCACGGCTGTCTTGGTAAAGAGCGCCATCGAAATGGCTGTGCCAGCGACGATGTCATCCACCAAATTGAACGCCTGCAAGTCGGGGAATAGCAGTGCCACCACCGCGAGAAAGATGCGGGTAATTACCCCGCTGCTATGTTCGTGCAGCCAATATTCGCGTGCGGTCGCCTGCAAATGCCCAATAAAATAAATGAAAGCCATGACCACAATCGTGAAAATGTTTGTGCTGGCGAATGTGGAAACAAAAAGCGTAAGCGCCGCGAGCAGACACGCTTTCAGGTAAATGATGATAATTCCGGGAAAGATGTCGACGTTGAAGGCTGAAGATCGGATCGCTCGCATGGCATCGGCGACTTGCTCACGCGGTGCGCCAGACATGTGTCTCAACGTAGCGTGGACGACGGTTTGTTCGCGCGTGTACAGCACGAGTAGGAACGCTGCCCCCATCACCAATGTGCTTATCGCTAGCAGCAAAAGAACGCCTGCAATTTTTCCCAGCAGATATTCGAAACGTGGCACGGGCTTGGCGAGAATGGTATAAACTGTGCGATCCTCGATGTCCTGCGGAAGTAGCCGCGCGGTGGCAACGATTGCCAGCAGCGACGTAAAGATCGACATCGCGCCAAGCGAAATATCCTTGAGGATTTGAAACTCCTGCTGAAAAGAGAACTGCGCCATAAACATCGAGCTGCCGATTAAGAAGAGCGCGAAAATAAGCAGCACATAAAAAACTCTCAGGCGCGTTAGCTCGGTGAGCGTATTGAATGTGATCGCGTTGATGCGGGCGAAAGAAAACGCGCGATGTGTAGTTTTCATTAACTCAGTAAATGACGAAGCACGAAAGTCGAATGACGAAGGAATGACGAACCATAAATGACGAACGGTTGCGCTCCGATCGCCGCAACGCTTTGAGTTTCGTCATTCGTCATTCGTCATTCGGATTTCGTCAATTCGTTGTCATTTTTTGCCGTCGCCTCAAGGAACAATCTCTCAAGCGTGGTCGTCGATTTTCGGCGCTCGATCAGCTTTGCGTTTGACCGGTTGATGAACGATTCGATCTCGTTGACGAGCTGAGGGGAGGCATCGGCAATGACAAGCTCGGTTTGATTTTCAATTGCAATCAATTCCTGCAAATGCCCTTCGCGCACCAGCACGCCATCTGCGAGAATGCCAACGCGATCGCAGATTTCCTGCGCTTGCGCGAGCAAATGCGAGGAAAGCAGCACAGTGATTCCGCGGCGCTTAAGATCGAGAATCAAATCGCGAATTTCGCGCGAGCCTGCCGGATCGACTCCGGCGGTTGGTTCATCCAGCACCACCAGTCTCGGATCATGAATCAATGCTTGCGCAAGCCCGATCCGTTGCAACATCCCTTTTGAATAAGTGCCCAGCCGACGTTTGCGCGCCTTACTTAGCCCGACGAGGTCGAGCAATTCATTTATGCGGTTCTTTAATTGGACGCCTCTCAATCCGCAAAGGCGTCCGAAAAAACGCAGCGTTTCTTCCCCGGTAAGATATTTATAGAAATACGGATTCTCCGGCAAGAAACCGACGGCTTCCCGGCTTTCCACGAGCCGACTGTCACGACCAAAAATTTCCGTGCGACCGCGCGTTGGAGAAACCAGTCCGAGAATAATTTTAAGGGTCGTGCTTTTGCCTGAGCCATTCGGCCCAAGCAGGCCATACACTTCGCCTGGTTCGATCCGAAGGTCGAGGTCGCGCACCGCGACGATCGATTGCCGATGCAACGGAACGGGAAAAATTTTCGTCAGTCCCCGAACGGCAACCGCTGGGTTACTCATAGCGAATCTCAAAGCCGCGGGCAGTGACCGGTTTCTCTAATTTATTCTCGGTTTGCTTGTGAATAAGGGCGCGGAGCTCGCCTTGCGCGATGGCGTCGAGGAACGCGCGCACTTCGCCTTCCTCTCCCGTAACCTGAAGTTCCACACGGCCATCCTGCAGGTTGCGGACCCAGCCAGTCACGTCGAAACCTTTGGCTGCGTGCCGCACGGACCAGCGGAAACCGACGCCTTGAACGTTGCCCTCATAAAATACCTGGAGCGAGATCATCGCTTAATCCAAGACGCTTACTGCCTACTGCTAAACGACAGAGTCGGCCCGAAGAAAAATCCAGCGTCCAACATCCGGAATCCAGTGTCGTTTCACTTATAGGAATAGACGAGACAGAAGCTGCCTTCCTCGCCTTCAACCAGATCGATCGAAACAAAGTACTGACCGCTGTTCTCCGGTGAAAAACCGGCTGCGGCTTTTTCTCCGTTATTGTAGCCTTCCGTCATCACTTGTTTTCCGCTCTCATCATAGACGCTGACCGCAATTTTTTTCGCTGGTTCTGTAGCGCCGGCAGAGAACCAATACTGGTTTCCTGCGTAGAGATTTACCGCGACCAAGGCATGGTCGTGCGGCTTGACAATCCCGCACCAATGTCCATCTCGGATCTTGAAGCCTTCGTTTGAAAATGCTCCGGCAATGTCCAGTGCGTCTTTTCGCGCGCGCACCTCGGCATCTGTGTCCGCTCGCACAGCGATGCTGGCGGCCAGGACAAAGAGCGACAGGAAAATCGGCAGGCGACGTTTCATTTCGGCACCTCTTTGCTCTCTATCTCTTCCATTACCTTGCCAACCGCTTGGTTGACTTTCCGCACTTCCTCAACATTGGGCGCCTTGCCTACTGGAAAAGAAACCAGCTTTCCAATGCCATTAAGCTGTTCGCTCACATCCTTGACCAAAGGCTCACCGCGCAATTCCGGTGAGATTTCGCTAATTTTTGACTGCATGAATTGGACGAGCGCCGGCTGCCGCAAGACCTTCGCGCTGCGTTCGTCATAATTTTGCATAATCGCTGCGGTGACTACCTGCGTGCCGCGAATCCAGCCGCCGAGCGTCACTAGAATCACCAAGTCCTGGTCGCTATGCGATTGCATCGAGGATTTTACCTCGTTTTGCGTCGCTTCTAGTTCTTCCTGTAGCGTGTCCCATTCGTTGTTCTCGGCGAATTCGTTAATGCTATTACCGCGGCTAAGCAGCTTCTCGCTGACGCCCAGCGCCTTTGCGAGCTTGACGATGTCTGATCCGATATTTTTGACCTGCTGACTATCCTTTGCTTCGACAGCGATAAAGCCATCGGCGATCAAGCCGCCCAGATTAAGGGCGATCTGCGCGCGGTTGCGATAGGTCACCGGCATCGGTCCGCGATACTGACCTGCCCAATTTGTTTTGCCGGGCTTTTCTAGCGCAGCGAAAAGTTCGCCTGGCGTCGGAATGCTGATGGAATCGCTTCTGGTGGCTTTTGCCAGTTGATCAGCCGGGAGACGTCCAGTCTCCGCGCCAACGACTGCGGAAATACTCGCTATCAACGCAATCACGCCCAATCTGGTCAAACGAATCATCGCCCAGATTATGCGTGCCTCAGCCAAATTGCCAGTGGGAATCTAACGCGCGGATAACGAGCTCAGGTCTGTCCGATTTTCGCCAAACGACGAGATTTGGAAGTCATGGGTTTGCTCTGAAATTCTGTTGCCCCCGCACACGCGCGAAAGTGCTCCAGGACGCCGGCAGCCCAACTAAGAACATTCAAGGAGCAAACTGTAGGACAATTCCGCGTTACAGATGTGGCAAGAAGTTCTTGGGACGTGCGAACCTGATTGCCTCGTTTAGCCAAAGCTGTTCTATTCCCCTCACGGCTATGGGGAGCACTCGGATTAGCAAAATTATTGCGCGCGAAATTTTGGATTCGCGTGGCAATCCGACAATTGAAGTCGATGTGCGCGTTGAAGGCGGTGCGCTTGGGCGAGCGGCGATCCCAAGCGGGGCGAGCACGGGCGAACATGAAGCATGGGAATTGCGCGACGGCGACAAGAGCCGGTTCGGTGGCAAAGGGGTGAAGAAAGCGGTGACCAATGTTAACGACAAGATTGCGCCGACTCTCAAAGGCTGGGATGCGCGCGACCAAAGAAAGATCGACCACGAGCTGGTCGAACTGGATGGCACACCGAACAAAAAGAACCTTGGCGCAAACGCTCTGCTCGGCGTTTCGCTGGCGGTTGCGCACGCTGCTGCGGCTGCCGAAAATCTACCGCTCTTCCGGTATCTTGGTGGGTCCGAAGCGAGAGTTTTGCCGGTGCCAATGATGAACATCTTGAATGGCGGCGTGCATTCGGACGCGCCGATTGACTTTCAGGAATTCATGATTGTGCCGCGCGGTGCGCCGACCTTTTCGGAGGCGCTGCGTTATGGCGCGGAGGTTTTTCACGCGCTCAAATCGGTCCTGAAAGAGCGACATCTTTCCACGGCGATCGGCGACGAAGGTGGATTTGCGCCGCAACTCGATTCCGCTGAGGACGCCTTGGAATCCATTTCGACCGCCGTTAAGGCGGCCGGCTACAAGTTCGGCGAGCAGATATTTATCGCGCTCGACCCTGCCGCCTCCGAATTCTATGACAGTGCAAACAACGTTTACGTTTTCAAGAAATCGAACGGTTCAAAAAAAACCGCCGAAGAACTCATCGAGTACTATGCCGATCTTTGCGTGCGGTTCCCAATCATTTCGATTGAGGACGGTTGCGCCGAAAATGATTGGGACGGCTGGAAAAAACTGACTGCAAGACTCGGCAACAAGATTCAGCTGGTAGGTGACGATGTCTTTGTCACGAACGTAGAATTTCTTCGCAGAGGAATTGCCGAACACGTGGCGAATTCGATTTTGATCAAGGTGAATCAGATCGGCACGCTCACAGAAACGTTGGCGACGATTGATCTGGCAAAGGAAAATGATTACGCCACCGTGATCAGTCATCGCTCGGGCGAAACTGAAGACGCAACCATTGCAGACATCGCGGTCGCGACCAATGCCGGTCAAATTAAAACAGGATCGCTGTGCCGCAGCGATCGGATCGCGAAATACAATCAGCTGTTGCGAATCGAAGAAGAACTTGGTGACAAAGCCGTGTACGGCGCTACAATGCGCTAAGTGGATCAGACTTACGCCGATTTCCGTGCGCGTCGCGAAGCCACAGTGTGGCAGCGACTAAATCGAATCCTTCGCGTTCTGCTCGTGCTTGCGATCTGGCTCGTGATCGTAAGCTTGTTCGTTCCGCCCTATAAAAAATTAATGCGGAGCCGCGCCGAGATCGACAACTTGCAACAACAAGTAAACGATCAACAAAGTTTGCTCGCCCGTCAGACTCGTGAGGTCAATTTGCTCAAGACCGACGTGACGTATCTGGAAACAATTGCGCGCGATCGCCTTGATCTGATGAAAGGAGGCGAAACAATTTTTCGCCTCGAGCCGGCGCGCGCTGCGAAACCAAAGCCGACCGATTCCGCGCGCAGATAGGGTAGCGCGCACGTCTTTCTGGGGAGCACAGCTGGCAGCCGGTGCTCCCCAGAGATCACGAAATGCGCTCGTGCCAAAGGCCGCTACCCTTTTGCATAGCGCGCTGGTTGAATTATCTTTCTGCATGCCAACGGAAATCTCCATCCCAGATGCTGAGGATTTGAAGTCGCGCGTCCGCGAATTGCGGAGGTTTCTTTGACGTCGAAAAGCTCCAAAAAAATCTAGCGGCGACCGAAGGGCGCATGGCCGCGCCCGATTTCTGGTCGAATCGCGAGCGCGCACAGGGTGATGTCGACGAGGTTTCCCGATTGCGTTCCCGCATCAGTCCGTTTCAAGAGTTGGAACGTGAAATCGAGGACTTCGATGCATTGCAGCAACTTGCCGCTGAAGAACGCGATCCTACCGCGCGCGCGCACGCGGAAAAAGAAGTAGCGACCGAGCATTCCCGCTTGGTTCACAAATTGGAAGAGTTCGAGTTGCGCCAGTTTCTTTCCGGAGAGAACGATGCTGCCAATGCATTTCTCACTATTCATTCCGGCGCGGGAGGTACGGAGTCGTGTGACTGGGCCGATATGCTGCTGCGGATGTATCAACGCTGGATCGAGCGAAGCGGTTTCAAATCCCAGACCGTGGACATTCAACAGGGCGAAGAAGTTGGCATCAAATCAGTGACCCTGCTCGTAACCGGAGAATATGCCTACGGACATCTGCAGACCGAACGCGGCGTGCACCGCCTGGTGCGTATCTCGCCATTCGACGCGAACAAGCGGCGGCACACTTCATTCGCGAGTGTCGATGTTGTTCCTGAAATTGCCGACACCGCTCCGATTGACATCAATCCGGCCGATGTAGAGATCGATACATTTCGCAGCGGCGGCAAAGGCGGGCAGAACGTCAACAAGGTTGAGACCGCGGTGCGAATTCTGCACAAACCGAGCGGGATTGTGGTCGCTTGCCAGGCTGAGCGCAGCCAGGGACGTAATCGCGAGCTCGCGATGAAAATGTTGAAAGCGAAACTTTATCAGGTCGAACAAGACAAGAAACGCGCCGAGATGGAGCGGCAATACGGAGAGAAAGGCGAAATTGCGTGGGGAAATCAAATTCGGTCTTACGTTTTCCAGCCGTACCAAATGGTGAAGGACCACCGCACCGGGGCAGAAACGAGCAACGTGCAAGATGTGATGGACGGCAATATCGACATGTTTATCCAGGCGAAATTGCGCGGGGAGAAAGCAAGGAAAGGCGAGGGGGGCGAGAGCGGTGTTTAGCAATGGTAGGGATGCTGCTGCACTGCAGTGTTCGGCCGGCGCAGTGCGCCAGCTACCTCACGCGCTCTAATCGAAACCGCGCGTCGAACTCGCCGCCATTGTGCGCGCGGCAACAGGCCAGGCACGCGACTGCTCGTTTGATCCGGCGCACCCGAGGAAAATCACACTGGCAATGTGGACATTTGTATAGATACCGCCGAGCACGTTCGCTGACCGGGAACGGAAGATTATGACAGCGTTTTTCGTCGCTGATTCCCAAGTCGCGACAGGCCTGCCGCCACTCGGGGCCATGAGCAAGGATGCGGCGTCGCCCTGCGCGAAATTGAGCGAGAATATGAGCCAGTTCGTGGCGCACAGTTCGATCGATTTCGGCTGGATGCTGAAATAGCCGGGGATTTAAGGAAATTAGTTTCTGGCGATAATCAGCGCGGCCAGCGGATGTTTTGAGACATGAATTCCACTCGACGCGAATCAGGTCAGCCAGCTTCGATGCACCAGTTGCCCGCAACAGATCGCGCGCCATTTGCTCAAGATTGGCCTCGTGATCGGCGTCGCTGTAGCCGGGATCGGTGATCCCGGATTGCAAATTATAGCGTTTGGCTCCTGGACTGCCGGGATGAACAATTCCGGCTAAAACAAGTTTTTCGAAAAACAGTTCCAGCTGCTTAAGCAACGGCATATGCGCTAACCGCTTTGCCTATGCGCCTTGCGATCCGCTCAAGTGCTTCAGCAGCATGGACGACTTCTTTCGCAGTTGTTTGCTTACCTAATGAAAAACGAACAGCAGAGCTGGCTCGTTTCATCGGCAAACCCATCGCGAGCAACACATGGGACGCCACGACGGAACCAACCATACAGGCTGAGCCGCTTGAGGCGCAAACATCTTCCAAATCGAGCGCCATTAACATCGTTTCCGAGTCGATGCCCCTGAAACTTGCGTTAAGCGTGTTAGCAAGCCGACGAGTGACTTCGCCATTTTGCTGCGCGTCAGGAAAGATGTTCGCGATTCGTCTCCGCAAATCGTCTCGCAATTGCGCTTCGCGCTTCTGTTCGTCCCTTCGATCGCGCAGCGCCCACTCGGCGGCGGCAGCCATACCCGCAATTGCAGCCACATTTTCTGTTCCGGGTCGCCGATCGTTCTCGTGCGCGCCGCCAAACATGATTGGTTGGATCGACAAACCGCTGCGCAAGAATAGAAAGCCCGCGCCTTTCGGCCCGTAAAATTTATGTGCGGCAAAACTGGCGGCGTCGACCAGGGAGAGATCGGTGTCGATTTTGCCGAACGCCTGCACCATGTCGCTGTGCAATGGGACGCCGCGTTCGCGGCATATCTGCGAAATTTCGCGCATCGGCTGAATTACACCCGTCTCGTTATTTGCGGTCATGATCGAGACGAGTCTTGTCTCAGACCGGATCGCCGCGGCAAGCTGATCCAGATCGACGATTCCATCTTCCGAAACACCTAGCCAGGTTACTTCGAAATCTTCGTGTTGTTTCAGATCCTCCAGCGCATTCAGCACGGCATGGTGTTCGGCTTTGTTCGAGATGATATGTCCGCCGTGCGACGATCGACGTCGCCCGAGACCAAGAACAGCGAGGTTACAGGATTCCGTCCCGCCGCTGGTGAAAATGAGTTCGTGTGGTTTCGCATGCAGCAACGCGGCCAATTTGTCGCGCGCATCATCCACGGCCGCGCGCGCTTCGCGGCCGGCCGCATGCACGCTCGATGGATTTCCAAAATGCCGGGTGAGATACGGTAGCATCGCCTCACGTCCCGCGTCGCACAGCGGCGTCGTTGCGTTGAAATCGAGGTAAATCATTTAATTCTTACTCTTGCACTTGCTCGTAATTGTCGGCGTGTCCGCCGGTCACGCCTTTCATACCATACGTGCAGAGGTCATGGCACTGCCGTCACGGCCGTCCACAGGCAAGATGCCTGTGCTACGCTGGTCTCACGCTTCATCCCCGAAATTCATCCCGGGTCGTGATCGGTTTGTGTTTTTGTTTTGGCACGATGCGCAGTTGTTTTTCCTCATAATAAACGAGCGAATCCGGCGGAACACTTTGCACCAGAAAGACGTTCCCCCCGATGGTACTGCGGGCGCCGATTACCGTCTTGCCGCCGAGCACGGTAGAATTTGGATAAATCGTAACGTCGTCCTCCACTTTTGGATGGCGTTTGCCGCCCTTTTTGATCTTCCCATGCTCATCTTTCTGGAAGCTACGCGCGCCGAGCGTAACACCGTGAAACAATTTTACCCGCGAGCCAATTTCGGTCGTTTCTCCGATCACCACACCTGTGCCGTGATCGATGAAAAAATGCGAGCCGATTCTTGCTCCGGGATGAATATCGATCCCGGTCCGGCTGTGCGCCCACTCGGTCATGATGCGCGGGATCAAGGGCAATTCATTTAAGTAAAGCTCATGCGCCATCCGCTGGATCGCGATCGCTTCAAGCGCAGGATAAGCCAGAATTATTTCTTCATAGCTCTGGGCCGCCGGATCGCCCTCGTAGGCAGCATCGATATCTGTCCAAAGGGTTTTGCGGATCTGCGGCAGCTTCGACATGAACCGCGCCAAAAATTCTTCGGCCTTGGCTTCCGTCGCTTCGTGAGGCGGAATTTTGCCGAGGCTTCTGCAAATCTCCGTATTCAATCGCGCGTGCAAATTTCTTATGCGAGTTCGAGTCGTGTCAGCTAAATCTTCAGAACTGACCAGCGCTTCACTGCGAAAACCGGGAAACATCAGACTCATCAGTTCAGCGCATGCTGCCTCGATGGCGAGGCGCGAGGGGAGCGTGGCAGCGGCATCGAGATAATTTATGCCCCCGGTTTCGCTGTAAGTCTGAAGCAGTTCATCAACAGCGTCGCGGTTCGTCGAATCCATCCCGGAAATATGCGCTTGGTTCCTTCTCAACAAAAGAGAAAGTGTGCGGCGAGGCCGTGCGACTCCTGGAAGATAGCCATCTTGGCCCGCACGGGTGCGCGAAGCTGCGGGCACGGCAGGCTGCAGGCTTATCTTCCGGCGTTGGTCACGCGCTACGCGCACTCAGCCATTGCAGGGCGAAACGTGCTACTTCCCGCGAATTCCTCAAATCAAGTTTATCTTTGATGTGCGCCCGGTGGGTTTCCACCGTTTTGGGGCTGAGATGCAAGAGCTTTGCAATCTGGCGTACTTCACTGCCTTTGCCGATCAGTTCCAAAATTTCAAGTTCACGGTCGCTGAGTTTCTCAGTAGGATCCGTTTCACCTTCGGGCTGGCCGCGGGCTGCTCTTGTGATGACCTGGGCTGCCATCGCAGGGCTAAGATAAGGGCGTCCGCTAAAGATTTCGTGAATTGCCTGAATCACATTAGCCATCGCTTCATGCTTCATAACGTAGCCCGCTGCCCCAGCGCGAAGGGCGCGTACTGCGTACAGTGATTCATCATGCATCGAGAGCACGAGAATGGGCAGTTTCGGAAATTCGGCGCGAACGTTTTTGATCAACTCAATACCGTTCGCGCCGGGCAAACTAAGATCGACAATCGCGAGATCGGGAATCAGTTTGCGAATTATTTCCATCGCTTCTGCGGCGTTACCTGCTTCTCCGCAAACCGCGATGGTCCCATTGGAATGAATCAATTGCTCGAGTCCTTTTCGAAACAACGGGTGATCGTCGACGATTACGACCCGTTTCGGATCCGGTGGATCGTATCGCGGATCCTCATTGGGTGAGCGCGCGGGTTTCATTTAACCTGTAATGGCGCTGCGTAATCCGAATTTTGCATAACCAATTTCTGGCCCTGTCGGGTTCCTTTACAGCGTGTCATTTCAGTTCCCTTTCAGTTGCCCTTTTAGAATTCGCCGCTCGATGGCTTGCCCGATGTAGCAAATTTAGATCAGGGCCGTTAACGCTTTCATGATTTTTGCAGGAAACGGCCAGGCGTTTTCTCTCTTCTGCGATTTGGGTAATTTATCCGGCAAATAACACGCGACCCGCGTGCCGCCTTTTTTTGGAGATTCGATTTTCAGGCAGCCGCCGATTGCGCGCGCGCGATAGTTCATGATGTGAAAACCCAACCCGTGTACGCTATTTGTGTCGTTCTTAAATCCGACGCCATCGTCGGTCACGCTCAAGACGATTTCCTTTCGCGAACGGGCCAGCGCGATCAGGATTTCGCGGGCTTGCGCATGTTTGTTGGCGTTGATTACTGCTTCCCGGGCGATCCGATAGAGATGTGACGCCGCGATGTCATCGTCGATGCGAAAGCTCGGCTTAATTTCCAGACGGCAGGGCGTTTTCCAGACTTCCCGGTCAACCAAATCTTCCAAGGCTGCTACGAGACCGGCTGAGTCGACATCGGCGCGGTGCAAGGCGCGGGAAAAATTGCGCGTGTCGGTGGCGGCATCGTTCACTAGCTGAGCGATTTTTTCGATATCATTTACGTCAATGACGCGATGATTTTTCAATCGCAAGGCAATTGAGCGCGCCATGAATGCGACCGCAGTCAGGTGCTGGCAAAGGCCATCGTGCAATTCCTGGCCGAGACGCTGCTGTTCGCGATCGCTGATTTCAAGGATTTCGCCTTCAAGACCTTTGCGCCGGCCGATCTCGTCTTCCAAATTCTTGTTTGCCACACGTAACTCATGTGTTCGCTCGCGCACCCGCTCTTCCAGCAGCTCGTTGGACTTTTGCAGCGCGGCTTCCGCACGTTTCCTCCGGGTGATATCAGTCATGGAAGCGAACCATCCGATCACATTGCCTTTCGCATCCCGGTCCGGTGTATATACACAATGCAACCAAGGCGCTCCGACACCGCGGAAAAATACTTGCGCTTCGTATTCCGTCGTCTCGCCTTTTAGCACGTTTTCAATATAAGGAGAAATTGCCTTCAGACCTTCTTCGCCGATGACCTTAACGATCGGCCTGCCGGCGATTTCTTCCGGTGTGCGATCGAGCATCTTGGCATAAGCGCGGCTTACGAATCGATAGCGGAGATCGCGGCTGCAACGGGTGAGCATGAAAGGGGTGCGATTGATAATCGCTTCCAGCTCGGCCTCCCTGGCGCGCAACGCTTCTTCTGCCCGCTTGCGGTCGGTCAGATCCATGATTGCGGTTTGATACAGCAGGGCGCCATTTCTCGTTGTCGAGGTGATCGGCGTGCTGCAGAGTAGCGCCGGTATTCGATCGCCTTTTCTCGGCTTCAACTGCAATTCCGTCTCCACCCGTTGCTGCGACGTGCGGCAATAAAGCAAGTGCCGCATGAACGAATCCAAATCGCCCACGTAGAACGCGAACGGCCGGCCAATCAACAAATCTCGCGATTCGCCCAGCAGCTCGGTCGCCGCCAGATTGGCTTCCTCAATCCGTCCGGCGCGGTCGAAGCTGACGTAGGCGATCGGCGCAAAATCGTAAAGATCGACAAATCGCTGGATGGCAGCTTCCAGTTCGCTCTTCGGATACCGGAACGCTGGCGCGCGCTTGGAATGTATCGGCGCGCCATTTTTACTGACTGCCCGCTCCGCGTCGCTGGCCGAGAATTTCCGCAGCGCGGGGGCCGTTCCTTTCGCCATTTTCGTGGCTGCTCGAATCGATTCGCGATTGCGTCGGCCGTCCGCAGCTCTGCTTTGGCGACCAGGCTTTGCCGGGTGTTTCTTATTTCCGCGGGGAGACATTTTTTGTCCGATTGCCCGTCTTAACTGCATTACTTTCCTTCGTTCCATCGATATCTATCAGCGTAAGAACAGCACCGTCGATTTTGTTATCGGTTGTTCGATATGGCCGGACTCGCAGCGAGTACTTGCGACCTTCCTTATCGGCCACTTTGCGGTCGCGCGTGCCTAACGTTTCGATTACGTCGCGCAAAATATTATCCAGATCAGGGACATCGATGTTGGGCCGCAGCTCGCTTAACGGACGGCCGATATCGGTCGGCAAAATATTGAAGGGGCCGCGGGCTGCCGGTGTTGCGCGGCGCACTGTCAACGCATTGTCCACCATCACAATTGGCATTTGAATGCTGTCCAGCAGATTATTTAGCTCGCCGGTTAGTTCCATCATCTCGAGATTGCGATTGCTCAGCTCTTCATTCAACGTGGTCAGCTCTTCGTTGGTCGATTGCAACTCTTCCTTCGCGGTCTCCAGTTCTTCGTTCGTGGATTGCAGCTCTTCGTTACTCGATTCGATTTCTTCGTTGGCCGATTTCAACTCTTCATTGGTGGCTTCCTGCTCTTCGATTATGGCTTGCAAGGACTCTTTCGAAGCAGCCAATTCGCGGCGCAGCTCGGTTACGTCACGTTGTCCAGCCGTTTTTGTTAGCATCCGCGGCAATTTTTCCAGTTTGGTTCCTTTGGTGGTCTCGTCAAAAATAACCAGGAACCACGACTTATCGGACGCGGGGATTTTGAATGGCACAACCTCAATATTTATTTCGTAGCTCTTGCCATTGAGTTTGACCATTGCCCGTTCTTTGCGAGCGGCACTGTCGGTTTTGACTGCGCGCTGAATCGTGCTGCGCAAGTCCGCTATCAGAGTCGACCGCACTAATTTTAGAAGATTAAGCGTCGCCGGACCGGGCGCGTGTTCGAGAAAAAGGTCAGTGCGACCACGAAACTGGTACACGTGCAGGTCGGCATCGATCACAACTGCTGCCGGCGCATAAACGCCGAGCATGATCCGATCGGCAATTTGCAAAAGTTGCGCGTTGGAGACCGCGCTGTCTGGAGATGTCATCCTTGCCCCGGCGCGCGCGAGTCCCAAACCTTGATAGGGCGCAAGATTTACATCGTGCGGCGTGGCCACGTTTTTCTTCACATAAATCTTGTTCCTCTTGTCCACCAATTCGAAAAGCTCAGCGTACAATCCAACCGATTCGGCAGGTCCCAGAATCAAATAGCCGCCCGGACCAAGCGCGTAATGAAACTGCGGGATGCAGCGCTTGTGCAATTGCGGGCTGAGATAAATGAGAACGTTGCGGCAACTGAGCAGGTCAAGCCGTGAGAAGGGCGGATCGGCGGTGATATTTTGCCGCGCGAAGGTGCAGATATCGCGCACGTTCCGATGAATTTGGTAAGTGGAGTCGCGCTTAATGAAAAAACGCTTCAGTCGCGCCCGTGAAACGTCCTTCTCGATCGCGCTCGGATAAATTCCCGCACGCGCATGCTCGATTACCGATTCGCTCAGATCGGTGCCGAAAATCTGGATGCGCATTTTGGAAAGGCGGCTGCCGAGCGCTTCGAGAATGCAAATGGCGAGCGAATAAACCTCTTCGCCAGTGGCACAGCCTGGCACCCAGACGCGCATTTCCGGTTGTCGATCTTTGCCTTTGTTTTTGAACAGGGCCGGCAAAAAACGCTTCTTCAGGGCGCGAAACAACTGTCGGTCGCGGAAAAAGCGCGTCACGTTAATGAGCAGATCGTCAAAGAGCGCTTCCACCTCTTTTTTGTTATCGCGCAAGAACCGCGCGTACTGGTTCAACTTGTCGATCCGATGCAACGCCATCCGCCGTTGGATCCGCCGGAGCAGCGTAGTTTCTTTGTAAGCGTTGAAATCGACACCCATCTGCTTTTTCAGAGAAAGGAAGACGCGGCCCAGATCATCCGCTTGCCGGTAGGCCGTTTTTTCGATTTCCTCGGGATCGCTTAGCTGCTGGCGGATATACGGATGATCGGCAATGCGTCGGATCTCACGCGCGATTTCGTGCGGCGGAAGAACAAGATCGACAAAACCGGAGCGAATTGCGCTGCGCGGCATAGCGTTGAACTTCGCGCTCTCTTCAGTCTGCGCGAAGGTCAAACCGCCGGCCGCCTTGATCGCACGCAAACCGGCCGTCCCGTCGCTGCCCGTACCGGACAGCACGATGCCGATCGCACGCGACCCGCATTCTTCGGCGAGTGATTCAAGAAAGTGGTCGATCGCGACGTTGAGTCTCTCCGTACGGCGGATCAAAGTAAGCGCGCCGTCCTTCGCGATCACGCACTTGTTCGGCGGTTGCACGTAAACCGTGTTCGGTTTCGGCGTGGTCGTTCCCGCTATTTCGCTGACTGGCATCGCGGTCGCTTTGCCGAGCAAATTGGGAAGCCGGCTCGCATGATGCGGATCAAGATGCTGCACAATGACAAACGCCATTCCTGTTCTCGGCGGCAAGTGGCGCAATAATTCCATCGCTGCTTCGAATCCTCCGGCAGATCCCCCGATTCCGACGATTGGACAGCCCAAGTTTCGCTTGGCTGATTTCGACGCCGATTTTGCCTTGCTTGATTTGAATTGCGGCGATTTTGTGCCGCTCGTTTTCACTCGCGAGGGGGATGCACTTGACGTCGCTTTTCGCTTCGCGGCCATGGGCGGTTTTTATGTTACGTTGAGGCTATGCATCGCACAAGCCGCGATTCAGGACAGCGCGCGCGTCTTGAGCGAAATCGAAGTCGTTAGCGCGAACGTGTGAATCTACGTGCCTTCCGAATGGAGGTCGTTTTCTCACAAAGGAACGGAGACCGACGTAATTGCGGTTATACGTTCTTCGATTCGATCACGCTCAACTTCCCAGTACCTCAGCGACGACAGGAGGAGCAGTTTCTCCAGCCTGCGCAAATCCATCATCGTCGATCGCTTCCGGCCACAATGCTCCCGAACGTTTGCTCGATTTTTGCGGTCTGTATCTGGACTTTGACGTTCTCGACTTCGTGCGCCTCGGTCGTGCTGCTGCCATCGACGTTTTTCCCCTCGTAAATCCCTTCTTTCGTGTAATTCGCGTCACAATATGGGAGCGGTTGTGGCAAAATTCTTCGGCAGCTCGCGCTTGCATTCCTCAAGGTGGACCGAGTTTCCTCTGGCACGCCGGAGACTTGCGCCACGGCCAGCCCGCTGACAGCTGCGTCGGAGGCGCAATATTTTGAGCGTCAACCGCTAAGGGACTGCTCGGGACTTGATGCTTAGCCTTTACAGCCAATGCGCTCGTAGCGGCTAGGTCGTGCCTGTGGAGAGGATGTTCGACAGATCTTGCCGGCGAAAATGAAGATAAGTCGAACCAGTTTTCAACAATCAGGCAGCCGGTACGGATGCGCTGCGAAATGGCCGACGAGACCTGATCGCTGGCTCGGTGGGACGCAGACCGGCCAAATATTGTGCGTCGAACGCTCGCAGGGCTGCTTCGATTGTAGAACCGATCCCAACGATTCCCTCTTCCACGCTCGGACCGAGAAGTGCAATCCAAAGCTGACCGCGAACAAATAACCGCGGCTGGCGCACCGCCGAGGGGCTGCCCGGGTGCGCTGCGCGGTACAATTGCATTTCTTCCACTGCCGTTAGCGTTGGATTGCTTGGGCGGAATCCATTCTTCGATGCGATGTTTGTTTTCTTTCTCATTCAGCTATCTAAAACGCGTGCTCCGGTCGTTTTGGATGTGATTTTTGCACTTCGGTGCTGTCGCGCCGTGATGGCCGAGTCCCATAGGGATTTGACCGATACGCAAATCTACCGTGCGCCTGATTGCGCGACCGCTTGCGGCAGACGCATACTTCCGTCATGGCGTTGAGTCTTCCAATTGCATTGTCCGAGGCAGCTAAACTGGAAGCGCTGCAGCGGCTCGATCAATTTCGCCAGTGGCGTTCTCTGGATGACAAACGTTACTGCCTCGCTTGCGACAGGATTATTACAGGCCGGCAAATCCAGGTAGCTGGCGGGACACGCGGAAACGGACCATTGCGGCTTAGTTGTCCGACCGAGCGCTGTAACTCAATCCCGATGGATTGGGTGTTGCCTACGGACGAAATGCTGGCCAAGTCGGAGATGATAGCGGCTGAAGAACGCAGCGCTCCTGCACCGAGTTTGGCTGATCGTGGCGATGCAGGACATAGTATCGCGTCGCGATTGCGCAAATTCGCAGTCCATTTCAAGCGCGACCTTCTTAAAGCCTTACCGGTTGCCTTCTGCGGAGCCCCTAGCCCTGGGCGGCCTCGCAGAACTCCCGGTTTTTTAGATGGATAAATTCCTGTAAGACTTGTTAGCCAGCGGCGTATTCCTGGGCTCTGCCGCGCCAGTCTCATTAACACCCTGCTTCAACGGGGGTGCTAGCAGCCATTCGAGCGTCCAAACCGCTTCAGCGGGTTCTCCATGCCACAAGAGAAACCGCTGAAGCGGTTCGCCGCCTTATCGGGCTCTAATCACATCGCTGAAGCGAGGTGTTAATGAGAGCATCTCAGTGCGGCGCCCTGGAAAACATACTGCACTTGCCAGCGACGCTGAACAGATACACCTCGTAAGGTTTTGCCTGATCACACAATCATCCAGCGTCCCGATTGTTTGTTTCGGTGCAGCGAGCAGACTGCCTTTGCACTATGGATGTTCATGTCAGCCTCGACGACCGACTGTCGATCTTGCGCGCGGAAGATCGATTTAGAGCCTGGACGTCGCTCGATGATTGGCGTTCTTGTATTCTTTGCAAAAAAAAGTTCAACGGCCGGCAGGTGGCGATCCGCCGCTTCGCTAATGGCAGATATGAGTTGCATTGCCCAACTGAAGACTGCAATTCAGGGCCGCGCCAATGGGCGTACCCGGGTAGGCTGCTGGTCTCTCGCGTAATCGAGCGGGATTCGTGGCGCGCCGTTGGTAAGCAACCGAGACGCCGACTGACTGGACTATCGGCGGAGGCACAAGGGCATCGAGCATGATTGGCTCTGCTCTTGATCAGCCGGGAGCAGCACCAGTCCCGGACGAGGTGCTAATGAAAGATATCTCGCACCGGCGTCACGCACCGGCGCTCACCGAGTTATATGGGCGACATGGTCAAAGGCTCAAGGCGATGGTCGACAGTGTCGTTCATGAGGAGGCCGAAGCGGACGATGTCTTACAGGAAATTCTTCTGCAGATTTGGAAGGAAGCCGATCACTACTCACCGCGAGCAGGCAAGCCCCTGGGCTGGATGGTGACGATCGCGCGCCGTCGCGCCATTGATCGATTGCGCAGACGCCAGGCCTATTCTCGCGCACGGGAGCGTTATGGAAAACAGTTGCGGGAACAACCACGCAATGGCGGTCGCGAGGCATATGATCCTTTTATTTTGAGCGACCTGCATCGTTTTCTCGAAAAATCCATACGAGCCCTACCACGGTTCCAACGTGAAGCGGTCGATCTCGCATTTTTCAAGGGACTCACTCACAGCGAAATTGCCGCTGCGACCCATGCTCCGCTGGGGACGGTGAAAACGCGCCTGGAACTTGGCTTGCAAAAACTAACCCAGGCAATCCGACCGCTGCGACATAAGGTGTAATCTCAGCAGCGGTCTCACCGTATTGAGGATAACGCGTTCCCGCTGCAAAAGGTGGATCGACTTCCCCGAAGACCATGGGAAATAAATCGCCGAAGGCGCAAGATTTGAGATCCCAGGATGCGGCGTCGAAGAAAATCTCGGCGGCAAAAGCCGCAGCTTATTTGCCAACGCGATTGAGGATAACGCGTTCCATCTGTTTACAAGTTCATTCAAACAATGCCTTCTGATGGCGCACAGCGTCGTGGCTGCGAAGCTTCCTATCGAAGCAAAATAACAAGCAACACAATCAGCAGAACGAGACCCAAGCCACCGCTGGGATAGTATCCCCACCCTGTGCTATAAGGCCACGTCGGCAAGGCTGCGATTAGCAGCAGAATCAGAATCAAAAACAGGATAAAGCGCATTAGTTTTTCTTTCTATTTAATTTCGCATCTGAAGCACCACAACGACTACGGACTCGGCGAAGCCTTTTGCTCGCAGGCCACGAACAGCGCCATGGCAGCGAGCACATAGATATATCTCTTCATACAACTGAATCGCATTTCAGAACGAAGTCTGCCGTCTTTACACTTCATAAATGCCTCACTCTTGTTTCTATCATTTCATCTGTCGGCCCGTGGCCAAACCGTAAACAACTAGAGCCGCCCCAATCAGTTGGAACGGCGAGAACGCTAATCGAATTCGCGGCCCGCAAAAGAATTGCGTCGGGACGACTCCAATCTGCGCTCCAATGGCTGCGCCGGTATGCATCACCAGCGCAATCATTATATATCAGCTCCTCCTCTCTGACGAATCGTTGGAATTTCCGTTCTTGCGCGTCCTCACACGTCTGGCATGTCTTGCGATCTCCTCAGATCGTGCCCAATAGCACCAGGATTATCACAATCAAAAGAATCAAACCGAGTCCCCCGCTGGGATAATAGCCCCAGCCGCTGCTGTAAGGCCAGGCGGGCAGCGCTCCGATTAGCAGAAGAATAAGAATAATTAGTAGAATTGTGTTCATAAGATCTCCTTAGCTCACCATGAATTTCCTTTGTTTTGTTTCTCCTATGAAAAGAACGTGTTTCGCGCTGTCTTCGGATTTATTTAGGTGCGATATCTGGCTCGTGCGAGTGCGCCAAAGCAGGACGTAAACCCGGTAAGAAACGCGCGTAGTTGTTCGCCGATGCGATTCCTTTCTGAGGAGGTGAAAAGATGCTGCGTTGGGCCCTAATCTTCTTGATAATCGCATTAGTTGCGGCGCTCTTTGGATTCACTGGCATTGCCGCCGCGGCTGCTGGGATTGCCAAATTCCTGTTCTTCCTCTTCCTGGTGTTTTGCCTGATCTTTCTTGTTATCGGCATTTCAGCAGGAAGAAGAATCCCGTAAGACTCACATTCCAAAATTTGGAGGCGTCATGTTGAAGCGCGGCGGGGCGAAAGCAATTCGCGTGACAGATCCCCGTCTATTGCCACCGCATGACGTCCCTAAACGTCTTGGTACGCGATTTCGCTGAAGGAAGATTTCGATGCGCAAATTCAAGCGTTCGGACCGGATTGCCTACAACTTGCTTTGGCTCTTGGTAATCGTGATTGCATTTTGTGCCATCGTCCTGATCCGTAGTTGCACATGAGAAGACCGAGAATCAAATGATGTCGCTATTCGGTATTGAGATTAACTGGTGGCATGGTTTTCAGATTTTCTGACCATAGCTTTCGCCTACCTGCTCGTGTTGCCTATTTGGCTGGGATGGCCTAGAGGCGGAGCGCGGCTGCATTGGTTCCCGCCACCGCCATTAGCGCAATAAAAAATATACAACCCGAAACAGGAGTGCCGTTCCCTACGAGCCCTTATCCAGATCGAGGAGAACCAGCGCCAACCATCTCCGGCTCCTCCACTGGCGGACGCTTGATTTCCATCGTCTGATCGGGCCGCCGTTTTTTTGGGACCGGCTCGATCCGCACGGCGCGTGCGATTTCCGCCGATTCATAGATTGCGTTAATCACGCGAACATCCGCCAATCCTTCGTTTCCCGATGGCTCAGGAGCGCGGTCGTGGATGATGCAATCAGAGAAGTAAATAAGTTCCGGCGCGAATTGATCGCTCGGCTTGAAGATTTTCTCGGTCTCTTTGCCCTCGATCGTCGTCATGCATTTCATTTCGCCACGATACTCGTACGCATTCTCCAATCGGAGATGTCCTTTCGTTCCGACGACATCGTAATATGCGATATCAGTGGAGCCGAAGCTGCATGTGAATATCGCCAGACGTTCGCGCGAAAACCGGAGGATCGCGCCAGTCATTTCCTCGATTTGTGCAAAGCGCTTCTCTCCGTTATTCGCAGTCAACCCGACAACTTCGATCGGCTCATCGCGAAAGAGATAGCGCGCGGCGTTTATGCAATAGATGCCGATGTCGAACAGGGTGCCTCCGCCGAGATCTTTTCTCGTGCGAATGTTACCATCTTTCACCTGTAGACCGAACAATGATCCAAAGTAGCGGAGCTCGCCGAGATCGCCTGATTGCGCCAATCGGACGGCGTGCAGGTTTGCTTCGTTGAAGTGGAGACGATAAGCGATCATCAGTTTCACATTGTTCTGCGCGGCTCCGCGCATCATGGCTTCGCAATCGTCTTGTGTGGTGGCCATCGGTTTCTCGCACAACACGTGGACGCCTACGCGCGCGGCGCGTTCGGTATGTTCACGATGGAGAATATTGGGGGTAGCAATGTAAACGGCATCGACTTGCTCCTTCTCGAGCGCGTCTTCCAAATCATCATAGGTGTATGCTTTTATGCCGTAGCGCTCGCTTAGTTCGCGGTCCTTCTCAGGACTTCCAGTCACGAACGCCGACAGCTCAGAATTCTCTGCGTGCTTGAATGCGGGCAGCACCGCGGTCTGCGCGATGTGACCGAGCCCGACAACTGCGTAACGGATTTTCTTTTTCATGTTCGAGTGTCTTTTCTTTTTTGTGCCTACAAGAGGTTTCGGATGGCGGCGACGTAATGCGCGTCACGTTTTTCAGTGGTTCCACGCGCTAAAAATTGAAGGCAGCCAATTATGCGCGGACGAGCGATTCCCTATTGCTATGACGAAACTGGAACTAAAAGGAAATTGGAATGAAGTGAAGGGAAAATTGAAGCAGAAATACAGCCAATTGACTGACGACGACCTCACGTTTACCGAGGGGAAAGAGGACGAACTGCTCGGCCGTCTTCAACAAAAGCTCGGCAAATCGAAGGAGGATCTGAAGGCGGAGATCGAAAAGCTCTAGAGCCTACAAACAGGTCCGGCCTACCGGCGCTTTTAATCTGCGGCTGTTGCTGGTCGCCTTTTCAACAGAGGCAAGCCGGTTCTACAGAAGAACGCGAACTGATTGCTCACAACAATACGCGTCTTCCAGGCCCTCTGCAGGCGATTCATTTGGGAGCTATTACGAAACCCAGATGGGATTTCGAGAACAAAGCATCACGATATCGGAAGAAATCTTATGCCAGGAAAATCAAAGAAACAGCAACAGGCCGCAGGCGCAGCATTGTCAGCAAAACGAGGCGACCGCAAAGTGTCGTCGCTCAAAGGCGCTTCTAAAAGCATATATAATCGATGAGCAGAGCGAAACTGCGCAAAATGGCTGGGGGCAAACGCAAAGGGAAACCAAAGAGGAAAGGTTGAGAGTGCCCACACGCTGAGACTGTACGCAACCCTCATGGCGACTAAGAAACAACAGGCCGCCGCAAAAAAGAATGTCAAGAAAGCGGCGAGAGCGGCCAAACGAAAGCGGACAATCGCGCACTTGCCAGAAAAAACGCGCGCGGCTCTTGGAAAAGAAGGAGCGAAAGCCGTACGAAAAAAAGGAAGATAGACATAGAACGCTTCGGGCGATGAGAAGCGAAGGCGCTGAGATTCGCGCGAGTTTCAGCAAGTCAAAGATTACATCTAAGCTGCGAAAAATTCTGTCACAAGCCGATCCAGACAAGAGCGACAATATTGCCCGTGGCTTGGCGAAAGAGCTGTGCTGCCACGGATCGCGTTAGCGTTACGGAGCCGCGCCACACTTGCGAGAGGATCGGTAATCGCGCTTAACGCGCAGCCGAGGATGTCTTCCGCTGCGATTTTTTTAGTGGAGGACGCTTCTATTTTGGCAATCAATTACCTCGAAGAAATCCAAATTCTGGTTCAGGCGCTCGTCGCTGTCGTTCTCGGGGGAATTCTGGGCTGGGAGCGAGAGGCCGCAGGCAAATTCGCCGGGTTTCGCACCTACGTGCTCGTGTGTCTCGCGGCGACGCTTTTTGTCCGGCTCGGGCTCGCGCTGATCGGCGACGCCGCCGCGCGTTTTCCAACTGGCGCGCTCCGCGCAGATCCTACGCGAACGATTGAAGCGCTAGCTGTGGGAATCTCTTTCATCGGCGCGGGTGCAATCTTCCGAGATCGCAGCGGCACGGCCATGCAAGGTCTCACGACCGCCGCTGGACTTTTAGCCGCAGCAACGATCGGCATCGCCATCGCCATCAATCGTTACATTGTCGCGTGCGGCATTACGCTTATTGGTCTTGTCGTTCTGCGCGCATTCGTGCATTTGGAACATCGGTTGAAACTGAAATGAGCGGTTCGCGCAAGCGAAACCATAGACTTCCGCCGATTCGTGATATATTTGAGGATGCAGAATCCCCAAATTACCGCTTACCTGAAGACCTATTGCGGCTGGAGCGCCGGTGTGCGCGCCGTGCTGGCGAAATATAATCTTCCCTACACAGAAAAAGACATTATCCAAAATCCCGCTTTTCGCTGGGAGATGGAGACCAAGAGCGGTCAGCCGCTTTCGCCTTGTGTTGAAATTAATGGGGAAATGCTGGCCGATATCAGCGGCGAAGAGGTCGAACAGTACTTGATCGACAACAAACTCGTCCAGGCGAGTGACGCGGCAACAGAGGTTCCGACCAACGCTCCGTGCCCGACCGAGCAACACGAGGGCACGGTGAAGCTGAATTTGTAGGGGCCACGGGACACCTCGGACCGCCACATATGACCCATATGCCGTATGGGTCCTATCTTCTTTCGTGCAACGCAATCTGTGGCTAGATTGTCTTGCTCTTTAGCGATGAAATTCTTCGCCCGTTTCCGATCAAGGAAAAAGAAACGCGGGAACCTCCTTTTCCGATACGGCTGGAAGATCACACTGCTTGCGCTGGTGGCGGCCGGTGGCTTTGCTGTTTTCCTCTTTTACGGAACGTGGGCGCAAACCTTCGACATGAAGAATGTCGGTGAAATGCCAGAGCGAAACACCGTTTACGATGTCGATGGAAAAATCTACAGCCGCCTGGCTGGGGCGAATCGTTTGAAGGTCTCGCTCAACGAAGTTTCGCCGCTTTTCACTGCCGCCGTTCTGGCGCGGGAGGACACTCGCTTTTACGAGCACAAAGGGATTGATTGGCGCGGGATCCTGCGCGCCATGGTTCGCGATGTATCGAGCGGCTCGGTCAAGGAAGGGGCAAGCAGTATTACCCAGCAGCTCGCCCGAAATAGTCTGCCACTCGGTGGCCGTACCATCAGCCGGAAGTTGCTGGAAGCGATGGTGGCGCTGCGCATCGAGCGCCAGTTTACCAAACAACAGATCCTCGAGCTTTATGTAAACCGGATTTATTTCGGTAATGGTTGCTATGGGATTGAGACCGCTTCGCAGGCCTATTTCGGCAAGAGCGCGTCCAAGCTGAATCTTCCCGAGGCCGCGCTGCTGGCAGGATTGATCCGCAGCCCAAATCGCTTTTCACCGTTGAGAAACCCCGAAGGTGCGAAGGCTCAGCGGAATGCTGTTCTGGATCGCATGGTGGCATTAGAAAAACTTTCGCCCGCGCAGGCCGAGGAGGCGAAGAGGGCGAAAATTACTCCCCATCCGAAGCGTATGCCATTCATTCAGGAGAATTACGCGATGGACGCAGTGCAGCGGGATTTGAATATGTTGTTAACGCAGGACCAAATCGATAACGGCGGACTCTCGATCTACACCACGCTCGATCCGGTTGTGCAAAACGCCGCGCAGCAGGCGCTCGAGACGCAGCTCACCAAGATCGAGCATCAATCCAATTTCCATCATCCGCTAAAGGCGAACTATCAAGTGCCGGAGAACGGAGAAAGCGATTCAGCCATGCCTTATCTGGAGGGCTCGGTGGTGGCGATCGATAACGAAAGCGGCGGCATTCGCGCGCTCGTGGGTGGCCGTGATTATGCGCAAAGCAAATTCAATCGCGCGCTGGCTCCGGCAAATCGGCAAGTTGGTTCGGCATTCAAGCCATTCGTTTATGCGATCGCTTTCACCCACGGGTTGTTGCCGGGGGCTGCGATCAGCGATGGCCCGATTCGAGCCGGGGAAATCGATGGCGCTGGAAATTGGTCGCCTGGAAATTCCGATGGAACTTACGGCGGGGTTCTCCCTTGCTCCTACGGTCTCATCCATTCGCGCAACACCATGAGTGTGCGCGTTGGACAGTTCGCCGGGCTCGATACCGTGCAAAAGGTCGCCAACACACTGGGAATTTCTCAAAATGTTCCGCATGGTCCCGCGATCTACATCGGTTCGTTCGAGACGAACCTGAAAGATCTGACAGCTGCTTACTCAGTCTTTCCCAACGGCGGGGCGCGAAAGCAGGCTTATATTATCGAGCGAATCGACGACCAGAGACACAAGCCGATTTATCTCGCCGCGCATATCTCCGTTCCGGCGCTGGATCCGAGTGCAGCCTGGATGACTTCGCAATTGATGGAACAAGTTTTGATGCGCGGAACTGCCGCCACTGCGCGATCGTCCCTGGGCTTCAAACTGCCGGCAGCTGGCAAAACAGGTACGACGAACGATTACAAGGACGCCTGGTTCGTGGGTTATACCAGCACCCTGACCTGCGGTGTCTGGGTCGGATTCGACCAGCCGACAACGATTATCCCGCACGGTTACGGCGCCGCCTTGGCACTGCCAGTCTGGACACAGGTAATGAACAAAGCGGCACAACATTATCCAGCGCAGCCGTTGCAACCGACCATGCCGATCCAACACGCGACGGTGTGTTCGCTTTCAAATCAGCTTGCCACCACGGGCTGCACGGCGGCTGGCAGCGCGTACGACATCGATCTGCCAGCCGATAAGGTGCCAACTGCCGCATGCCAGTTGCATGGCGGCGAGCAATGGCCGTTTGCTCAGCAGCTTCAGGGGCTGCCCCAAAGAGCAACGACTTTTCCCGGTCGCTTCTTCAGATCATTCCGCCGACTTTTCGGCGGAAGGTGATGTAGCGCGAGCGTCTCGCCCGCCGCGGCGAACTGGATCGTTGGGCTTCCTTTCAGTCAGTTTCTCGTAATCGTGGAGTGTATCGATGTCGAGGTTGCCTTCGGGAAAGCTAAATTGCGCAACGCGCTCGCGATTTCGCAAAATGATCGATTTCGCACCGGCTTCATCGCTAAGGGAAAGCAATTCCTGAAAAAAGGAACGGTCAAAAAGAGCTGGAACACCCAGAGTGTCCGCATAGCGTGAGGCGACGATGCTTTTGTTCATCTTCTCGCGAAGCGTGATCAAGCCCTCAATCGTGCGCGCGGTTACAAATGGTTGATCGCAGACCAACAGCACGACTGCTTGCAGGTCCTGCACGTTGTCGACCAACTTTTTCACGCCGGCGCGAATCGATGTGCCGATCCCGTGTTGCCAGTTTTTGTTTTGCACTACGATTACGCGCGTCTCCTCTAATTCGCGCACGATCTGGTCATGATCACCACCGGTCACAACTGTAATTGGCGAGCAACCGGCTTCACCTGCAGCATCGATGATTCGACGCACAAGACTTTTACCACTGATTCGGAGAAGTTGTTTCGGCTGTCCCAAACGCGACGAATCACCCGCCGCCAAAATTACGGTGCCGATTTGCCGTTTGGAGTGCGGCGACATGTCACCGCTGTGAAAACGCCGACGTATCGGCGCACTCCAAAACTCTGTGGATCGACATCTTTCTTTCGCGCAGAGACAACCCCAATCCATCCGCAAGCACACGCTGAATTTCAGAGACAATTGCGAGCGCAATTTCTTCCGGCGTTTCCGCGCCCAGATCGAGACCAGCCGGTGCAAAAAATCCGGGATTAATCGCAACGCCGACATCCAAAAGGGCGTTCAGCAATTGATCGCGCCGTCTTCGGGGACCGAGCAGCCCGACATAGTGCAAATTCAGTGGAAGCAGTTTTTGCAGAGCGACAAAATCGCGGCCGTAATTGTGTGATTTTACGAGCGCCACCGTCCATTCATCCGTCTCGATCGAGATCACATTTGGATCGACAATTTCGATTGTTTCCCAGCCGAGCAACCCGCTCAGTTTGCGAATCGGCACGTTATCCAGGCCATCGCCGAAAATCAAAAGCCGGATTGGCGGATGAATTTCCTGAATCAATAAAGTACCGTCTTTGTGCTTATAGGAGAAGCTGTCAGCTTCCCCTATAGCGACTACAGATACGAGACTCCCTTGCCCTGTTGTTACAACAAAGCAACTGCGACGCGTGTCGAGATTCTGCGAAAGATCGACAAAGAAATTTTCCGATGCGCGCTCGACGAAGATGTCGATTTTGCCATTGCAACCGAAGCGGCGTCGAGTGTCGAAGCTCATCATCGCCGGTTCGCCGGTTTGTAAAACATTGCGCGCGCCCGTCACGACTTCTTCTTCAAGACACCCCGCGCTGAGCGACCCGACGGTGCGGCCATCTAGGCAGATCAACATACGCGCTCCGGGACGTCGATAACTTGAGCCTTTT